>JAESGK010000052.1_pt1 | contig 156888 bp, 155 predicted proteins | sample 9269681 | NCBI WGS metagenome assembly JAESGK01 (sample SAMN14515347, study PRJNA621673) | algae metagenome | isolation source: Timaviella obliquedivisa GSE-PSE-MK23-08B and co-occurring heterotrophs from... | place: USA: Grand Staircase Escalante National Monument, Utah | collected 2006-08-15 | reverse complement strand
ACGATCAAAACCGGCCGTCGCCAACGTCATCTGCTTCATCGAAGAAATCCTGGCTTTCACACAACGGGATTCCCTAGAATCATGACCTACTGCTCATGTCGATGACTTTTTCAGAGTTTCCCTAGCTAATCCTCATCCTTGAGGAGGCCGCGACGCGGCCGTCTCGAAGGATGGGCCACAACATCGACTTATGACATGTTCAAGCGTCGAACGATCACCCGCCTCATGGCCGCCCTCTCCCTCGCCCCCGCCTCGGCGGCAACGCAGGGTCGGGCGCCGCTGTCGCGAATTGCCCTCGGTTCATGTGCCAAGCAGACCATGCCGCAGCCGATCTGGGATGCCGTGCTGGCCTACCGGCCCGACCTCTTCGTCTTCATGGGCGACAATGTCTATGGCGACTTCAATTCGGCCGACGCCACGGGCCTCAAGGACGCCTACGGTGCAGCCCGGCAGATCGCCGGCTACGGCAGGCTGCGCGATACCGTATCCCACCTCGCGATCTGGGACGACCACGACTACGGCTCCAACGACGGCGGTGCGGACTTTGCCCACAAGGCGGTCTCGAAGGAACTGTTCCTCGATTTCTGGAACGCCTCCGCCACCGACATCCGGCGCACGCGCGAGGGCATCTACGATTCGCGCGCGATCGGCCCCTCAGGCATGCGCGTCCAGGTGATCCTGCTCGACGTCCGCTGGTTCCGTTCGCCGCTGAAAATCACGGACCAGCGCGGTGCGCCGGGCAAGGAACGCTATCTGCCCGACCCAGATCCGGCAAAGACCATGCTCGGCGCCGCGCAATGGGCCTGGCTGGCCGGGGAACTACGCAAGCCGGCCGAGCTGCGGCTGATCGTGTCGAGCACGCAGGTGTTGGCCGAAGGCCACGGCTGGGAACGCTGGGGCAATTTTCCGCTCGAACGGCAGAAACTGTTCGACACGATCCGCGACAGCGACGCCAAGGGCGTGCTGTTCGTCTCGGGCGACCGGCACATCGGCGCGCTCTACCGCGAGCAGCCCGCCGGCCTCTATCCCCTGCACGAGATGACGTCGAGCGGCCTCAACATGGTCTACTGGGCCGCCAAGGAACCCGGCCCCAACCGCCTGGGCGCGCTCTATGCCGCGGCGAACTTCGGCGCGATCGACATCGACTGGTGGGAACGCAAGGTCACGCTCGCCCTGCGCGACGAAGGCGGCAGCGTGCGGCGGTCGGTGGCGATCGACTTCGCAACGATCGGGATTGGATAATCCTCCCGATCGGGCGACTGCTACGCTGTCTTCACGAGCTCCGCGATGGCGGCACCCACGGTCTTTGTGTCGCCGTTGCCGCCCAGGTCCTTGGTCCGCGGGTTGCCCTCAAGTAGCGATTCAGCGATCGCGCGCTCGATGCACTCGGCCGCCTCGGGATAGCCCAGGTGGCGAACCATCATCGCGCCCGACCAGATCTGCCCGATCGGGTTGGCGATGCCTTGGCCCGCAATGTCCGGCGCCGAGCCGTGCACCGGTTCGAACATCGAGGGGAACTTGCGCTCCGGGTTGATGTTGCCCGACGGCGCCACGCCGATCGAGCCGGTGAGCGCGGGGCCCAGGTCGGAGAGGATATCGCCGAACAGGTTGGAGCCGACCACGACATCGAACCAATCCGGGTTGCGCACGAAATGCGCGGTCAGGATGTCGATGTGGTACTGGTCGGCCTTGATGTCCGGATACTTCTTCCGCATCGCGTCGAAGCGCTCGTCCCAGAACGGCATGGTGTGGATGATGCCATTGGACTTGGTGGCCGAGGTGACGTGCTTCTTCTTCGTAGTGCTGGCGAATTCGAACGCGTATTTCAACACGCGGTCGACGCCCTTGCGGGTGAAGATCGCCTGCTGAATGGCCATCTCGTCGTCGGTGCCCTGGAACATGCGGCCACCGACCGAGCTGTACTCGCCCTCGGTGTTCTCGCGCACCACCCAGAAATCGATCTCGCCTGGCTTGCGGTTGGCGAGCGGGCTCGGCACGCCCTCGAACAGACGCACGGGACGCAGGTTCACGTACTCGTCGAACTCGCGGCGAATCGGTATCAGCAAGCCCCACAGCGAGACGTGATCGGGCACGCCCGGCCAGCCGACGGCGCCGAGGAAGATGCTTTCGTACTGCTTCAGCGTCTGCATGCCGTCGTCGGGCATCATTTTGCCGGTCTTGGCGAAGCGGTCGCAGGACCAGTCGAAGTCGGTGAATTTTAGCTCGAACCCGAAGCGGCGCCCGGCGGCTTCCAGCACACGCACGCCCTCCGGCAGAACTTCCTTGCCGATTCCGTCCCCCGGAATGAGGGCGATCTTGTGCTTGGCCATGTGTTCCTCCCAATCGGCGCGCACCCTATCGCCTTGGAAGCGCTAGGACAAAGGGCGTAGGGTCGCCCTGCGACACTCGGGGGGGGGAGTTCATGATCCGCATCTTTCGCGTTTTGAGCGTGGTGGTGGCTTTGCTTTTCTGTTCGATGAACTTCGCGACCGCCCAGGCGCCGTGTCCGTCGGACGCCTCGGCACTCGCCGCCGATGCCAAGCTAAGCTGCACCTGCGCGACCGGTGCTTCGGGAGGCGTCTACGGCAGCGCGCGCTACACCGCCGACTCCTCGATCTGCGCCGCCGCGGTTCACGCCGGCAAGGTACCGGCAAGCGGTGGTGCGGTGAACATCGTCGTGGGCGGCGCCTGCACGTCCTTCACCGGCACATCGGCCAACGGCGTGACCACGACGAGTTGGTCGTCCTACGACAAGACCTTCGGCTTCGATACGCTCCCCGCTTGCGCGGTCGCTGCGGCGCCGGCGGCGCCCACGGCGCCTGCTGCCGCGACGGCCGGCGGTGTGGCCGACTGTCCCTCCTTCATCGGACAGAGCGACAAGAACAAGCCGGGCGATAGCCTGACCTGCGTCTGCCAGGCCAACATCGACTACACCATTGGTGCCGCTTACGGCACGGATCGCTACTCGCACGATTCGCCGATCTGCATGTCCGCCAAGCATGCCGGCAAGCTGCCGCAACCTAGCGGCACGATCACCGTCTATGCCGCCGAAGGCTGCGGCAAGTTCGACGGCACCGCGCGCAACGGCATCACGACGCGAAGCTGGGGCTCGACGACCCCGGGCACGATCGCTTTTGTCACGCCGACGCCCGCCTGCGCGGCCCCTGCCGCCCCAGCCCCGAGCACGGCCACCGCGCCCCGGCCGCCCGCAGCGCCCGCCGGGCCCCATCCGCGCATCGCGTGGGAGGCTCGTGCCAAGACCTATGCGCCGTTCCTTCCGGAACCTCTCGACGGCAATTGGAAGCCTGGCGAGAGAACGATCGAGACCAGCCCGGGCGGCATGGGGCAGGACAGCCATGTCGGGGCCAATCGCTTTTACGTCTTCGGGTTCGACCCGGTGAACCGCAACCGGGTGAGGATCGAGATTTACAACAAGACCGATGGCTCACCGCCATTCCCCGTCGAACTCTGGCGGGATCCGGCGAAACGCAAGACCCGCACTGACGGCGAGTACGTGATGACCAAGGTCGAAGGTCGCGACGCCTTGGAGTGGAAGCCCACGGCCGGCGGCGGCGGCACGATCTACTTCTTCCTGAAGAATAACCTGTTCGTCGGCGTTCAATGGGAGGAGTACGGCGGCGTCACCCGCGCGCACGCCGGGCAATATATAAAGAAGCTCGACTTCGCAAAGATCGAGGCCTTGGCCAGCAAGTAACCAAGGCCCGCCGTGCGGAAACCGGCGCGGTTGCCCTGCCGCGCCGACACGGCCATCATCGCTCGCCTGCAAGCGGAGCGATCATGACCTACGACCTCAAGATCACGGGCGGAACCATCGTCGACGGCACCGGCAAGCCGGGCTTCTCCGGCGACCTCGGCATCAAGGGCGGCAAGGTCGTTGCCATGGGCAAGGCCGACGGTGCAGCCACCACGACGATCGACGCCTCGGGCCGCGTGGTCGCGCCCGGATTCGTCGACGTCCATACCCACTACGATGCGCAGATCCTGTGGGACCGCATGCTCAGCATCTCGCCCTGGCATGGCGTGACGACGACGGTGATCGGCAATTGCGGCTTTGGTGTCGCTCCGACGAAGGCCATCCATCGCAAGCTCATAATGCAGACCCTGGAGAAGGTCGAAGGCATGAGCCTCGACGCGCTGAGCGCCGGCCTCGGCGACAACTGGCCGTTCGAGACATTTCCGCAGTATCTGGATGCGGTCGAAAAGCGCGGCTCGGCGATCAACATCGCGGCCCTGTTCGGCCACACGCCGTTGCGCATGTACGTCATGGGCGAGGAGTCGACCGAACGCGCTGCGACGCCGGATGAGCTCGCGGCGATGAAGAAACTGATGCGCGAAGCGATGGAAGCCGGCGCTATCGGCTTCGGAACCTCGGTCTCAGTGAGTCACAGCGGCTATGCCGGCAAGCCTGTCCCCAGCCGCCAAGCGACGCCCGAGGAAATGGACGGGCTCGTATCCGTCATGGGCGAGATGAAGCGCGGCTTGATGCAGATCACCATCGGCCGCGAATTTTCCACGCGGCACATGGCCGAGGTCAGCCGCAAATACGGCGTGCCCGTTACCTGGACCGCCCTCCTCTCCTACCTCTACGGCCCCGGCGGACACCGCAAGCAGCTCGACCTCGCCGCCGAACAGCGCAAGTCGGGCGCCATGGTGATCCCGCAGGTGAGTTGCCGGCCGCTCAATTTCGAGTTCACTTTCGCCGAGCCGTTCATCTTCGACGTCATGAAGTTCATGAACGAGCTTGCCATGGCGGATGCCAAGGCACCCGGCACGCGCCGGCGCGCCTATGCCGATCCGGCGTGGCGCGAGAAGCTGCGCAGCGAGGTGACGCCCCTTTTCCAGCGCTGGTGGGATCGTGTCGTCATCGCCTGGGCGCCCTCGCACAAGGAACTCGAGGAGATGCCGCTGGCCGTCGCGGCCGCCAGGCTCGGCAAGGACCCGGTCGATCTTGCCCTCGACATCGCGCTCGCCAACGACCTGCAGGCCCGCTTCCGCATGGCCGTCATGAACTTCGACGAAAAGGAAGTGGCCGAGCTGATCACCGATCCCAACACGATCATCGCGCTCAGCGATGCCGGTGCACATGCCAGCCAGCTTTGCGATGCCTGCTACTCGACCCATCTGCTGGGCCATTGGGTGCGCGACCGAAAGGTCTTTACCCTCGAGGAAGCGGTGCACAATCTGACGCAACGCCCCGCCGAGATGTTCGGCATCACCGACCGCGGCGTGCTGGCCGAGGGCCGCCCGGCCGACGTCGTGGTGTTCGATGCCAAGACCGTGGGACCGGGACCGCTGAAGCGGGTCAACGACCTGCCCGCCGGCGCCGACCGCCTGGTGTCGCAGGCCAGCGGCATCGACGCCGTGATCGTGAACGGCGAACTCATCCGGCGCGACAACAAGGATGTCTTCGCCGCCAACGACAAGCTGCCCGGCCGCCTGCTCCGCAGCGGCCGCGCCGCCTGAGATCTAAAAAAGGGAGAAATGAAATGATCCACGTCATCGCCATCATCACCGCCAAGCCCGGCAAGCGCGACGAAATCCTGAAGAACTTCAAGGGCAACGTCCCGGCCGTGCACGCCGAGAAGGGTTGCATCGAGTACGGTGCCACGGTCGACACCGACGGCGGCCCGTTCGCCAAGTTCGGCGCCGACACCTTCGTGGTGATCGAGAAGTGGGAGAGCATGGACGATCTCAAGGCCCACGGCGCCTCCGCGCACATGAAGGCCTACGGCGAGAAGAACAAGGATCTCGTCGCCAATCGCGCCGTCCACGTCCTGCAGAACGCTTGAGGCACGCGCTCACCGAAGGCGACGTCGCGGCCTATGACCGCGACGGCGTCGTCTGCCTGCGCGGCGCGTTCGACGCCGTCTGGGTCGGGCTCCTGTGCGAGGCGGTCGAGCGCGATCTCGCCTCGCCTGGTCCGAACGCGACCAACTTCGCCGAAGGCAGCACGCCGGGCACGTTTTTCGGCGACATGTTCATGTGGCAGCGCGACAACGACTTTCGCCTGGCCGCAACGGCGTCGCCGGCCGGCGAGATCGCCGCGAAGATGATGGGATCGGACCGCGCCGATTTCTTCTACGACCAGCTCTTCGTGAAGGAACCGGGCACGGCGCACCCCACGCCATGGCACCAGGACCAGCCCTACTGGCCGGTGAAAGGCTGGCAGATCGCCTCGGTCTGGATCGCGCTCGACCGGATCGACCGCAGCAACGGCGCCGTCGAATTCATCGCAGGCTCGCACCGCTGGGGCGTCAACTACCGGCCGACGCCCTTCCGCAAAGACCACGCGGCCAAGTTCACCGACAGCGACCTCGTGCCGATCCCCGATATCGACGCCGATCGCAGCAAGTACGACATCAAATGGTGGGTGATGGAGCCCGGCGATTGCCTGGTGTTTCACGCCATGATCGTGCATGGCGCGCCGGGCAATTCCACACCAGGCGCCCGCCGGCGCGGCCTGTCGTTGCGCTACACCGGCGACGATGCACGCTACGATCCGCGGCCGGGGACCTTCCAGTTTCCCTACAAACCCGACCTCGCGGCCGGTGCCCCGATGACTTGCGAACTCTTCCCCCGGGTCTGGCCGAAGCGGTAGTCTCTTCCCGAGCCTTGGGGGAGGACGTCATGGAGGAAGAACGCGGGCCCGATCAGGTGACCGAGGTCACCAACACATCGTGGTTCAAGCGGATCGGCCAGGCTTTCGCTGGCGTGCTCGTCGGCTTAGTGCTGATCCCGGTATCGATCGTCGTGCTGTTCTGGAACGAGGGCCGTGCCATCAAGACCGCGCGCGGCCTCGACGAGGGCGCCGGCATCGTTCGAAGCGTTTCTGCCGAAAGGGCCGATCCGTCGAACGACGGCAAGCTCGTCTATGTGACCGGCATGCTGTCGACCGGCGGCCCCGTCGCCGATACCGAGTTCGGAGTGAGGACCTCTGCCGTGCGGCTGTCGCGTCACGTCGAGATGTACGTGTGGAAGGAAGAATCCCAGACCGAGACCCGCACCAAGCTGGGCGGCGGCGAGGAGCGTACCACGACGTACAAGTACGTCCGGGACTGGTCCGACAAACCCGTCGACTCGGCCAAGTTCAAGGAGCCCCGCGGGCACACCAATCCTTCCATGACCTATCAATCGCGCGAGACGATCGCCCCCGGCACGATGCTAGGCAGCTTCACGATTCCCGATGGCATGCTGCGCAGCTTCGGCGAGGCCAAGCCGCTCGCCGCCACCGACGCTCAGGCCGGCGCCCTGCAGATCCGCATCAACAAACCGGTCGTTGCCGTCGATGGTGCCCTCTACGCCGGCCGCGATCCGTCGCAGCCAGCGGTCGGCGACATGAAGATTTCCTTTCTTCAGGTTCCGCTCCAGGTGGCCAGCATCGTAGCGGCGCAGGCGGGCACGGGTTTCGGTCCCTACATGACTGGGCAAGGCACGTCGGTTCAGCTGATCTCAGCCGGGGCCGTTCCGGCCGCCACCATGTTCCAGGCGGCACAGGCCGAAAACGCCACGCTCACCTGGATCCTGCGGGCCGTCGGTGTCGTCCTCATGTTCTTGGGCTTTGGCCTGATCCTGCGGCCGCTCGGCGTGCTGGGCGACGTCATCCCGATCCTGGGCGACGTGATCCGCGCCGGCGCCGGCTTCGTCGGCCTCCTGTGCACGGCGGCGATCGCGCCGCTGGTGATCGCCATCGGCTGGCTGTGGTACCGGCCGATCGTCGGCATCGCCATCATCGTGGTCGGCGCCGCCGCGACCTACGGCCTGCTGCGGCTGTTGCGGCGGCGCACGGCTACTAGGAAGGCCGCGGCCTGATCTGCAGCCCAGACCTTCAGCCCTGGCGCAGGATTCCCTTGATGACGATGTCCTGCATGCCCTGAATGAGGGTCTCGCGATTGGACCAAGGAAAGTCGGGCTTCATGATGAGGGCCGCCACCACGCCGTGAATGCCCATCCAGCAGAGTTCCGCGCAAGTGTCCGGCGGGTAGTTCAATTTGACACCCGACGTCTCGAGCTGGGACAGCAGCGCCACCAGGCGGCTGAAGACAAGCGCGCCGCCCACGCCGGGGCGGCTGGGATCGTCGATCGGCATGCGATGGCCGACCTTGCGGATCGACTCCGGAATGTTGTTGCCGATGAAGACCAGCCGGTACTCGTCGGGATTTTCGAGGCCGAAGCGCGCATAGGCGTCGCCGAAGAGGCGTACCCGCTCCAGCGGATCGCTGACGGTCTTCTCGATTTCGGCGATGCGCTCGATCAGGAGGCCGAAGGTCTGGTCGCAGAGCGCCAGCATCATCGCTTCCTTGTCGTGGAAGTAGAGATAGAGCGCGGGTGCCGAGACGCCCACCCGGTCGGCGATCCGGCGGATCGTCGTGGCGTCGTAGCCCTCCTCAAGAAACAGCTCCTTGGCCGCCAGGAGGATTTCCTCCCGGCGCATATGGCCCTCGCCGCGCTTCTTGCGACCGGACGCCAAGGCTGTTGAAGGAACTGCCAAATCGAACTCCCTGCTCTTGACTCTCGACTTAACAAAGATAAGTTATCATCGATAAGTTATCAATGGTCAGTCGAACCACACTGAACATTGTAAACCTCGGAAGGAAGGCCCGCCATGCGTCTCCCGATCAAGGTCATCGTTCTCGCGGTCGGTGCGGTTGCGGCTGGAGCGGCCGGTTTCGCCGCTTTGTCGCTGACAGCCAATGCGTCCCGCGTCTCGGCCAACGAGCCGGTCGTGCGCCCGGCCCGTGTCCAGGAAATCGCCTACGCCAGGCAGGCGCAGTCCCTTGTCCTGGCCGGGACGGTCGTTCCCCGCATCGAGAGCAACCTGGGCTTTCGGGTAGCCGGCAAACTGGTGCGACGCGCCGTCGATGTCGGCGCCTCGGTCAAGCCGGGCGACCTGATCGCCCAACTCGATCCTTCCGACTATCGCCTCGCCGTCGACAATGCGCGGGCGGCGCTCGCCTCCGCCGAAGCCGATCATGCGCGCGCCCGGGCCGACCACGATCGCTACCTCGCCCTGCGCGGCGGCGCCGCCTTCACCCAACAGACGCTTGATCAGCGCCAGTCGCTCGCAGCGACCGCACGGGCACGCGTCGACCAGGCCCGCAGCCAGCTGTCCTCGGCCGAGAACAACCTCGCCTACGCCGATCTCCGCGCCGACGTCGCGGGCATCGTCACGGCCGTGCAGGCCGAAGTGGGCCAGGTGCTGCCGCAGGGCCAGGGCGTCGTCCGCGTCGCCCGAATGGACGAGCTGGAAATCCTGGTGGGCGTGCCCGAGCATCGCCTGAAAGTGGTGCGCGAGTCGGCCGCCGCCGGCTTCGAGCTCTGGTCCGATCCGGGCAAGCGCCACGCCGCCAGGTTGCGCGAACTCTCGCCCAGCGCCGATCCCACCTCGCGCACCTATCCGGCGCGCTTCGGCATCGTCGATCCGCCGGAATTCATCGGCCTCGGCATGACCGCGACGCTGAGCTTCGAGCGTCCCGATGTCGCGCCCGTGGCCGAGGTGCCGCTGGCCGCGATCTTCCAGCAGGGCACGCGGCCGGCCGTCTGGGTGGTCGACAAGGCAACCGGTGCGGTCGAACTCCGGCCCGTCGTCGTCGCTCGCTGGCGCAACGACACCGCGGCGATCGCCTCGGGCGTCAGGGACGGCGAGCTGATCGCCACCGCGGGCGTGCACAAGCTCGAGGCCGGCCAGAAAGTGAAGCCGATGCCGCAGGCCGCCCGGCCCCGGAGCTGACGGCGATGAGCACGCGCACCAATCTTTCGGCGCTGGCGCTCAAGTACAGCACGCTGACCGTCTTCTTCATGGTCGCCCTCAGCATCGCGGGTGTCTGGGCCTTCATCAATCTCGGCCGCGCCGAGGATCCGCCCTTCACCATCAAGCAGATGGTGGTGTCGGCGGCGTGGCCCGGTGCCACCTCGCGCGAGGTCGAGCAGCAGGTCACCGACAAGATCGAGACCAAGCTGCAGGAGCTGCCCTGGTTCTTCAACGTCACGAGCTACACCAAGCCCGGCGAGACCGTGATCTACGTCTCGTTGCGCGACGATGTTCCGCCGGCCAGGGTGGCCGACCTCTGGTACCAGGTGCGCAAGAAAGTCGGCGACATCCGCGGGAGCCTGCCGCAGGGAGTCGTCGGGCCGTTCTTCAACGACGAGTACGGCGATACCTACAGCCTGATCTGGGCCTTCGAGTCCGACGGCTTCTCGCCGGCCGAGGTCAAGGACATCGCCAAGGCGGTGCGCCAGCGCGTGCTGCGCGTGCCGGATGTCACCAAGGCCGACCTGTTCGGATTGCAGGACGAGAAGATCTACATCGAGTTCAGCCACACGCGGCTGGCCATGCTCGGCGTGCCGGTCGACCAGATCCTCGACGTCATCCGCAAGCAGAATTCCATCGTGGCCTCGGGCACGGTCGAAACACAGGGCGAGCGCGTCGCCGTGCGCGTCGACGGCGCACCGACCTCGGCCGCCGATCTCGCCAACCTGCCGTTCAGCGCCAACGGCCGCACCCTGACCCTCTCGGATGTCGCCGAGATCAAGCGCGGCTACCAGGACCCGACCCAGACATCCATGCGCTTCAAGGGCAAGGCGGTGATCGGCCTCGGCGTCGTCATGGCACCGGGCGGCAACGTGCAGACGCTCGGCAAGGCGCTCGAGGCGACGATGGCCGAGGTGGAGCGCGACCTGCCGGTCGGCATCGCCGTACACCGCGTCGCCAACCAGCCGGACGTGGTCGACAAATCGTTCGAGGAGTTCACCTCCTCGCTGCTGGAGGCGCTCGCCATCGTGCTGGTGGTGTCGTTCATCAGCCTGGGCGTGCGCACCGGCATCGTCGTGGCGCTCTCGGTGCCGCTGGTACTGGCCATTACCTTCGTCGCCATGCTGCTGCTCGGCATCGACTTCCAGCGCATCTCGCTCGGCGCCCTGATCATTGCGCTGGGCCTCCTGGTCGACGACGCCATCATCGCCGTCGAAATGATGATGGTGAAGCTGGAACAGGGTTTTAGCCGCATCGAGGCCGCCACCTTCGCCTATACCTCGACGGCTTTCCCCATGCTGACCGGCACCTTGGTGACGGCGGCCGGCTTCGTGCCGGTGGGCTTCGCGAAATCCAGCGCCGGCGAATACACCAACTCGATCTTCTGGGTGGTCGGCATCTCGCTGATCGTCTCGTGGTTCGTGGCCGTGCTGTTCACGCCTTGGCTGGGCTACCGGCTGCTGCCGACGCCCAAGGTCCATCACGCGGATCCCTACCAGGGCCGACTCTACACGCTCTTCCGGCGTGTCCTGGTGTGGTGCGTGACCTGGCGCAAGACGACCATCGCCATCACGGCGCTGCTCTTCCTGGGCTCGCTCGGCCTCATGGGCCTGGTGCAGAAGCAGTTCTTCCCCACCTCCAACCGGCCCGAGCTGATCGTCGACCTGCGCCTGGCCCAGGGTGCTTCCTTCGCCGCCACCGACGCCGAAGTGAAGAAGCTGGAGAAGATGTTGGGCGCCGACTCCGACGTCGGTCATTTCACCGCCTATGTCGGCGCCGGCAGCCCGCGCTTCTACCTGCCGACCGTGCCGGAACTGGCCAATGCCAGCTTCGGCCAGATCATCGTCATGACGAAGGATCTGGAGGCCCGCGAGCGCGTGCTGGCGGCCCTGAACAAGGCCTTCGCCGAGGATTTCGAAGCCGTGCGGGCGCGCGTCCAGCGGCTGCAGAACGGCCCGCCGGTGAGCTATCCCGTCATGTTCCGCGTGCTGGGCGACGACCCGCAGCAGGTCCGCGCCGTGGCCGAGAAAGTTCGCCAGGTCTTCAAGGCCGATCCCGCCACCCGCGATATCAATTTCGACTGGAACGAACTCGCCAAATCGGTACGGCTGGAAGTCGACCAGAACAAGGCCCGCGCCTTAGGCGTCGATTCGCAGATGCTCGGCAACACGCTGCAGACCCTGCTGACGGGCGTGGTGGTGACGCAGTATCGCGACCGTGCCGAGAGCATCGACGTGGTCGCCCGTGCCGTCCCAGGCGAGCGCCTCAGCCTCGAAGGGCTGGAGGCGATCAACATGAGGACGGCCAACGGCGGCGTGGTCTCCCTCACCCAGCTCGCGACGCTGCGCTTCGAGCTCGAGGAGCCGATCCTGTGGCGGCGCAACAAGGACCTGCTGATGACCGTGCGGGCCGGCGTGATCGACGGCGTGCAGGGTCCCGACGTGGCCGCCCGCATCGACACCGCGCTGGCGCCGGTGCGGGCCGACCTGCCGGCCGGCTATCGCATCGAGGTCGGCGGCGACAAGGAGGAGAGTGCCCGCAGCCAGACCTCGATCTTCAAGATGATGCCCGTGATGGCCTTCCTGATGGTGCTGTTCCTGATGCTGCAGCTCCAGAGCTTCTCCAAGCTCGCCCTCGTCATGCTGACGGCGCCGCTCGGCATGATCGGCGTGGCGCTGTTCCTGCTGGCCTTCGACCAGCCCTTCGGCTTCGTCTCGCTGCTGGGCACCATTGCGCTGGCCGGCATGATCATGCGCAACTCGGTGATCCTGGTGGATCAGATCGACCAGGACCTCTCTGCCGGCCATACGCCGTGGGATGCCGTGATCGACGCCACCGTGCGCCGCGCCCGGCCGATCCTGCTCACCGCCGGCACCGCGATCTTCGCCATGGTCCCGCTGTCGCGCAGCGTGTTCTTCGGCCCCATGGCGGTGGCGCTGATGGGAGGCCTGCTGGTGGCGACGGCGCTCACGCTTCTGTTCCTGCCGGCGCTCTATGCCGCCTGGTTCCGGGTCAAGCAGCCGGCCGCCGTCGAGGCGCCGCCGGTGCGGCATGTCCCGCCGCCGCTGGCCCTCGCCGCGGAGTGACAGCCGCCAAGGTCGCCGACGATTCGGCTCCCCGCACGCCGGAGAGCCTTTGTCCTGATCGTGTCACACCAAGTTGAGACAAATGTTGTGACACGCACCTGCCCGGAGTCCGGGCCGAGCCCGGTTTTGTGGGCTTTTACGACGTCGTTTCTTCTTCGCGTGTCACAAGCCCCGGCGCGCCCTGTGACAGGCAGCGCCATGCGTCCGTTCCGACCTTGTGCGGACTTCGGTAGGGGACGGGCTCAAAACCGGACTCAGACGGCCTGGCGTGACGTACCATCCGTGGCAAGCTCCACCCGCGCCAATGCGTCTGCCCGCGGCGTGCGCGGGAGGGTCATGCTTATGTAGGATAACTGGCGCGGTCCAACCGCCAGCCTACAGGAAATATAACCCAGAACCTGCTGAACTTGCAACTTCCACTGCTCACATCCGCGTGAGCGAATGCTGGCAGTGCAAGCGCTTTGCGCGCGACAAAGTTACGAAATGCGGCCTTCGGCAGTGTGAAGGTCGCCGGTCCGGGCCGCGCTGACGGTCAGGATGATCTCGATACCGCGCACGATATCGTCGAGCGCCATCGAGGGCGCACCACCCAGCCGGGCGGCCTGCTCCGGCACGTAGGGAATATGCAGGAAGCCACCGCGCATCGGGATCGGATGGCCCGCCGCGATGTCCATCAGGGCATAGAAGATGTGATTGCAGACGAAGGTGCCGGCGGTGTTCGACACCGCAGCAGGCAGGCCGGCCTTGCGCATCTCGGCCACGCAGGCCTTGATCGGCAGGGTCGCGAAATGAGCCGCCGGGCCGTTCTTCACCACCGGCTTGTCGATCGGCTGCTTGCCGTCGTTGTCGCGGATGCGGGCGTCCTGGACGTTGATGGCAACTCGTTCGAGGCTGAGTTCGCTCCGGCCGCCGGCCTGGCCCACGCAGAGCACGATGTCGGGCCTGGTCTTCTCGATCGCCGCCAGCAGCACCTTGGCCGACCGGGCGTAGGAGGTCGGCAGCTGGGCCGTATGCACGACGATGTCACCGACCCGCTTCTTCAACTTGCCAACCGCAAGCGACGACGGATTGACCGCCTCGCCGCCGAAAGCGTCGAACCCCGTGACCAGAGCCTTCATGCATCGCCTCAAAACGAAAGGGCGTCCCCTTGGGACGCCCCGACGTTAGTCCGTGCAGCCGCAGAGGGCTACTTGTTCGCGGCGTCGACCGCGCGGCGGGCCATGACGCCCACGAGGTGGGCGCGGTACTCGGAGCTGCCGTGGATGTCGCTGTTGAGGCCCTCGAACGGGATCTTGATGTCCTTGATCGCCGCCGAAGAGAAGTTCTTGGCCAGCGCCTCTTCCATCGCCTTGACGCGGAAGACGCAGGCGCCGGCGCCGGTCACCGCGATCCGCACGCCTGAGGCCGACTTGGCCACGAACACGCCGACCATGGCGTAGCGCGAGGCCGGGTTGGGAAACTTCATATAGGCCGCCTTCTCCACCTTGGGGAAGCTGATCGAGGTGATCAGCTCGCCGTCGGCAAGGGCTGTCTCGAACAGGCCCTTGAAGAAGTCGTCGGCCGCGATCTTGCGGGTATTCGTCGTGACCGTGGCATTGAGCGCCACGACCGCGCCGGGATAGTCGGCCGCCGGATCGTTGTTGGCGACCGAACCGCCCATCGTGCCGCGATTGCGAACCTGCGGATCGCCGATGTGACCGGCGAGATAGGCCAGTGCCGGGATCGCCGCCTTGACCTCGGCCGAACCAGCGACGTCGGCGTGGCGCGTCATGCCACCGATCACGACGTTGTTGCCCTCCTCCTTGATGCCGGCCAGTTCCTTGACGTCGCCAAGATCGACCACGTCGCTCGGCCGCGCCAGGCGCTGCTTCAGCGTCGGGATCAGGGTCATGCCGCCCGACATGGCGCGGGCCTCGGGCTTGCTCTTCAGCAGGCCGACGGCATCGGCGACGGACTTCGGACGGTGGTAATCGAAATCATACATCTGAATTTCCTCCGGTTACTCGACTGCCCTACTCGGCAGCTTGGCGCTGGGCGCCCTTGATCGATTGCCACACGTTGAGCGGCGTGGCTGGCATTTCCACATGCTTGACGCCGATCGGCGCCAGCGCGTCGTGGACCGCGTTCATCACGGCAGCCGGCGAGGCGATCGCGCCGGCCTCGCCGCAGCCCTTCACGCCCAGCGGATTGTGCGGGCAAGGCGTCACCTTGTATCCGAGCTTGAACGACGGGAAGTTGTCCGCGCGCGGCATGGTGTAGTCCATGTACGAGCCGCTGATGAGCTGGCCCGTGCTCTTGTCGTAGACGGCGCCTTCCATCAGTGCCTGGCCGACGCCCTGCACGATGCCGCCGTGAACCTGTCCCTCGACGATCATCGGATTGATGATGTTGCCGAAGTCGTCGATCGCCGTGAAGGCGACGATCTCGGTGGTGCCGGTCTCCGGATCGATCTCGAGTTCGCAGATCTGCGTGCCTGCCGGATAGACGAAGTTCGCCGGATCGTAGAAGGCGTTCTCGTCCATGCCCGGCTCGACGTCGGCCAGCGGATAGTTGTGCGGCACGTAGGCCGCGAACACGACCTGGGCCAGCGGCACGTTCTTGTCCGTACCCGCCACCTTGAAGGTGCCGTTCTCGAACTCGACGTCGGCAACCGACGCTTCCATCAAATGGGCCGCGATCTTCTTGCCCTTGGCGATGATCTTCTCGGTGGCCTTGATGATGGCCGACCCGCCGACCGCGAGCGACCGCGAACCGTAGGTGCCCATGCCGAACGGCGTCGTCGCCGTGTCGCCATGGACGATCTCGATCTGGTCCATCGGCACGCCGAGCTTGTCGTGGATGATCTGGGCGAACGTCGTCTCGTGGCTCTGTCCGTGGCTGTGTGCGCCGGTCATGATCTGCACGTTGCCGGTCGGGTTGAACTTGATCTGCGCCGACTCCCACTGGCCGACGCCGCCGCCCAGCTGGCCGATGACTTGCGAGGGAGCGAGACCGCAGGCCTCGATATAGGAGGAGAAGCCGATGCCGCGCAGCTTGCCGCGCGACTTGGCCTCGGCGCGGCGGGCCTCGAAGCCCTTGTAGTCGGCGACCTTCATCGCTTCGTCGATGATCGGCGGGTAGTTGCCCGAATCGTACTGCAGCGCCACGGGCGTCTGGTACGGGAAGGCCGTCGACGGGATGAAGTTCTTCCGGCGCAGCTCGGCCGGATCGATCTTCATCTCGGCCGCGGCCTTGCTGACGATCGTCTCGATCACGAAGGTCGCTTCGGGCCGGCCGGCGCCGCGATAGGCATCGACCGGCGCCGTGTGCGTCACCGCCGCCTTCACGTTGGCGTAGATCAACGGCGTCGTGTACTGCCCGGCCAACAGGGTGGCGTAGAGATAGGTCGGCACTGCCGTCGAGAAGGTCGAGAGATAAGCGCCCATGTTGGCGATCGTCTCGACCTTCAGCGCCAAGAACTTGCCGTCCTTGTCCAAGGCCAGCTCGGCATGGGTGACGTGGTCGCGGCCGTGGCAATCGGTCTGGAACGATTCGCTGCGCTCGGCGGTCCACTTGATCGGCCGGCCGACACGCGATGCCGCCCAGCAGACCATCGTCTCGTCGGCATAGCAGAAGATCTTGCTGCCGAAGCCGCCGCCGACATCTGGCGCGATGACCCGCAGCTTGTGCTCGGGAATGCCCAGCACGAAAGCCGACAGGATGAGGCGCAGCACGTGCGGATTTTGCGACGTCGACCACAGCGTGTAATTGCCGGTGCCCTTGTCGTACTCCGCCGCCGCGGCGCGCGGCTCCATGGCGTTGGGAATCAGGCGGTTGTTGACGAGGTCGAGTTTGGTGACGTGAGCGGCCTTGGCGAACGCCGCATCGACGTCGGCCTTCACGCCGATTTCCCAGTCGTAGATGAGGTTGCCCGGCGCCTCGGGATGGACCTCGGTCGCACCCTTGTCGAGCGCCCTGGCGAGATCGATGGTCGCCGGCTTCACGTCGTAGTCGACCTTGATCGCCTCGGCGGCGTCCTTGGCCTCGTCGTGGCTGTTGGCCACGATCATGGCGACCGTGTCGCCGACATAGCGCACCGTGTCGACCGCCATCACCGGATGGGCCGGCGCCTTGTGCGGCTCGCCGTGCTTGTCCTTGACCACCCAGCCGCAGATCAGGCCGCCGACCTTGGCGTCGACCAGATCCTTGCCGGTGAAGACGTTGACCACGCCCGGCATCTTGGCCGCCGCGGAAATGTCGATGCTCTTGATCTTCGCATGGGCATGCGGCGAACGCAGGAAATACGCATAGGTCGCCCGTGCGAGGGGCAGATCGTCGACATAGCGGCCGGTTCCCGTCAGGAAGCGCTTGTCTTCCGTGCGAAGAACCCGGGCGCCGATTCCGGTGGCGGCGGTCATGGGCCTACACTCCTGCTGACTTCATGGCCGGTGCGGCGGCCAGGATTGCCTTCACGATATTGTGGTAGCCGGTGCAGCGGCAGAGGTTGCCCTCGAGTTCGCGGCGCACGGTTGCCTCGTCGAGCTGGTAGTTGTGGCGCTTCACCATGTCGATGGCGCTCATCACCATGCCCGGCGTGCAGAAGCCGCACTGGAGGGCGTGGTTCTCGCGGAAGGCTTCTTGCATCGGGTGCAGCTTGTCGGCGCTTTCCGCCAGGCCTTCGATCGTGGTCACCTTCGATCCCTCGGCCTGGACCGCCAGAATGGTACAGGACTTGATCGACTTGCCATCGACGTGGACGACGCAGGCGCCGCACTGGCTGGTGTCGCAGCCGACATGGGTGCCGGTCATACCCAGGTGCTCGCGCAGGAATTGAACCAGCAGCGTGCGCGCCTCGACCTTGCCCGAGACGGCCTTGCCGTTGACGGTCATGGCGACGGAAATGGTCATTACTTTTCTCCCCTACTTCGATTTGGTTGGCGCGACCGCGCTAAGCGCGCCCGCTATGGCGTTGAATCGACTGTCGCAAGCCGCTCCTGCGGCGGTCAAGCGAATTGCGGGTGACAGTCGATCCGCCAGCCGGTGCTAACGACTCGCAAGGAACACAAGGACCAGCACGGCGGCGCCGACGCCGATGATGATCCAGTGCCTATAGCCTCGCTGCGCTGCAGCGGACGCTGCGGCCGAGACTGCCGGTGCAGAGACGGCCACAGTCGCCTCGGCAGGCGGTGGGGGCCCCACCATGGCGGTGAACTTGCTGAAGAACTCGTCGGCCAGCTTGCGGGCGGTGCCGTCGATCAGGCGCGCGCCCACCTGGGCGATCTTGCCGCCGACCTGGGCATCGACATTGTAGTTCAGGATCGTGTCCGCGCCGTCCTCACGCAGGGTGACGACCGCGCCGCCCTTGGCGAAGCCTGCCGCGCCGCCCTGCCCCTCACCGGAGATCTTGTAGCCGTTGGGGGGATCGAGGTCGGAAAGCGTGACCTTGCCGGTGAAACTGGCGCTGACCGGCCCGATGCGCATGCGCACCTTGGCCTTCATCTCGGTATCGGACGTCTTCTCCAGCGACTCGCAGCCTGGAATGCACGCCTGCAGTATGGCCACGTCGTTGAGCGCCGCGAAAACCTTCTCGCGCGTCGCGGCGATCCTGTACTCGCCCTTGATTTCCATGTCGTAACTCCCGGCTGAACGCCTACCACTTGGAGGTATAGGAGTCCGGCGGCGGTTCTGCCAGCGGCTCGCGTATGGATACGTAAATCGTCGCCAGATAAGGGGTCGCCATCAGGATGCCGATGAAACCGAACCAGTTGGCTTGCGTGTTCCAGAACAGCGTCCGGATCACCCACCGGCCGCCATCGGCCGAGACGAAGCCGCCGGCGCCGCCATCGTGCAGTTTGATGGCGCCCTCGGTCACCACCATGACCACCGCCCAGAAGATCAGCAGCCCGGCCAGGACGATCTCCGGCATGACCGGCCTGACGCGGCTGAAGGAACGGTCCATGCGCACGAAGCCGCGGCTGCCGTCGTAGCCCAGCAGGCGGCCGAACGAGAGCGCCTTGGAGATGCGGTGGGAACGCGACGCCGGCTCCGTGCGCAGGATGGTGATGGTCTTCCAGGCCATCAGCACGATGCTCGGAATGACGAAACTCCAGATCGGGAAGTCGCGGTAGCGGCCGTCGATGGCGATCTGGCGGAACCAGTCGCCGATCCGGATGACGCCGCCGTACCAATCGATGCTTATGACGACGAGGTAGAAGATGCATAGCACCGTCAGCACCAGATAGAGCACCTGGGCCATCAGATCGGCCCGCTGGACGATGCGGTAGCGCGGCAGTTCCCGCCAAGCCCGCCACGCCTCCATCACCCGGGCGCCGTAGAGCGAGGGATCGGCCATCTTGCCGGTCAGGCTGTCGGCGATGCCACGCAGCAGGGCGTAGCTGAACAGGCCAAGCAGCACCGCCCAGAAGACGACGCCGGCCATGCGCTCGAAGTAGAAGCTGCGCGACACGTCGATCCAGGTCGCCTGCACGTAGCTGGTCGCCACCGCCTGGGCGAAGAACGCGAAGAGCACGATGGACTTCCATCCCGCCGGCCGACGCTGGCTGACGAAACCGAGCAGGAGCAGGCCAGACGCTATCGTGGTCAGGGCGAAGAGAATCCGCCAATGCGGCTCTGCCACGACCGGCTTGCCGAGTTCGAACTTGTCGCGGCGCTGGGCGTCGAACAGCCCCCATGCCGCTCCGACCGTGCCCTCCTGACGCGCCTTCCAATACTGGTCGAAGGCCTCGATGATATTGTACTCGAACTTCTCGCGCTCGGCGGCGGTTCGGAAGAGCGAGAAGTACTGCACCTGCTCGACCCGTCCGGGCCGTGCGTCCGAGCGCATGCGGCCGTCGCTCGGCCAGCCAGTCTCGCCGATCACGATCTTCTTGCCCGGGAAGCGGGCCTGCACCTTCTTGTAGATGTCGGTCAGGTGCTTATCGATGCTCAGCCTGCCATCGGGTTCGCGGCGATCGACGCCGATCGGCTCGTCCTCCCAGTACGGCAGGATATGGATGGTGATGAAGTCGACCTCGTCGGCGAGCTGGGGATTGCGCATCCAGAATTCCCAGACGTCGGCATAGGTGACCGGCTGCGTCACGCGCTGCTTCACCTGGCGGATGTAGCGGCGCAGTTCGTTGGCCGTCAGGTCCTTGCGCAGCAGCACCTCGTTGCCGACGATCACCCGCTCGACCGTGTCCTTGTACTTGTTGGCATGGTCGATCAGCAGATTGATCTGCTCGAGGTTTTCCTTGTCGTTGTTGTTCAGCCAGGCGCCGTGCCAGACCTTCAGCCCATACTTGCCGGCGCGCTGCGGCACGGTTTCGAGATTCTCGCCCGACGAATAGGTCCGCACCGCCCCCACCTTGCCCTGCAGGCGCTTGAGGTCTTCCTCGATCTGGTCCGGCGTCGGAAACGTACGGGTCAGCGGGCTTTGCCCTGGCCGATAGGGGGCAAAAGACACGCTCTGCAGCGGCGCCGCCGTCCAGCCGGCAATCTCCACCGGCCTGTTGGGCAGCCACCACCACAGAAGATTGAACGCGGCCACGCCCGCAAATGCGACCAACGCTATCAGAGCACGCATGCAGGTGTTCTAGCAGGAACGGTTGCGGCGCGAATGGCTTTTCAGGGGCCGATTGTCCCCAATCGCTTCAATTGGGTCTTCTCAATTGGAAGGGCGCTGCATGCCGGCGATCGCCTGTCGGGTGACCTGGTGGCCGCGGAACAGGACCGCTTCCTTCCAATCGTCGGTGTCGGGGTAGAACTGTCGGCGCATCGCGGCCCGCACCTGCCCCGCCTCCTTGCCGAGCGGATCGCCGTACTTGTGCAGCCAATGGTCGGCCCGGAAGGCTTTTTGCCCGCTCTCGCGGTCGAACGTGCCGTATTCCAGGGTGCACATGGTAAGCCGCGTTGCCGGCTCCAGGAGGACGCGGTTGAGGCCATAGTGGCCGAGCCCGTCGCGCGCCTGGGAGGCGGTCTGGCCGCGCTTGGACTCGGTGACCGATTCACCCCAGAAGGCGCGCACCCGGCGCGACGCCGGCGTGTCGATGTCGAAGTGCGTGATCGGCTCGCCGTAACCGTAAGGGCCGAGGCCGGTGTGGAAGTCGATCACCGCGACGTCGCTCCGGCCCTTCAGGAACTTGTCGGCGATGCCGTGCAGGGTCCGATTGGACCAGGCCGGTCCGCCGCCGCCGAAGAACATGCCGTCGGCATGGCTGTACTGGCCGCCCGATAGGGCGCGGAAATAGGCGATATCGCCCACTTTCTTGCGATAGGCCGCGAGCTTAGCCTCGGCGGCCTTGATGCCGGCCTCGCTCAGGTCCGCCGGGACGAGGAAATCGGCGATCTCGAGATAGCCCTCGTTCACCGGATAGGGCTTGCTGTGATCGACGTAGTTTCGGTTGAGGTCGTTGCCCTCTTCGGTCACGCGCCTGGTCCAGGCGAAGCCGTAGGGATTGATGGCATGAACGAAGACCGCCGCGGTGTCGGCCGGCAGTCCGGCCGCGCCCACCGACGCCAGCCAATCGACCTGGAAGCCCGAACCGCAAAAACCCTCGACGCCGTGCGTGCTGGAAATCGTCACCACGACCTTGGACGCATCCTCGGGGCCCACGCGGGCGACGTCGGTCGACAGCGACTCGCCCTTGGGGCCCTTGGTGGGATTGTCGTAGCGAAAGGTACGCGCACCGGCCAGCCGTGCGGCTGCCAGGAACTTCTCGCGGGCCTCGCTGTAGTCCGCGGCAAAGGAATGGATGTTGGTCATGGTGTACCTCAGGTACGCAGAGTGAGGCCGCCATCGACCACCAGCTCGTGGCCCGTAATAAAGTCGGCCTCGTCGGATGCCAGCAGCAGCGCGCCACGCGCGATGTCGATCGGCTGGCCCAGGCGTCGCAGCGCCGCCTTCTTCTCCCACACCGCGCGAATCTCGGGATTGTCGAAATTGGTCCGCGTCATGCCGCTGTAGATCGCACCGGGACAGAGATAGTTGGCGGTGATGTTGAACTTGCCGAGTTCCAGCGCCAGCGTGCGCGTGAGGCCGCCAACGCCGGCCTTGGAGGCGGCATAGGCGGCGAGGCCGTAGTCGGTGTCGAACGCCATTACAGATGCGGTGTTGACGATCCGCGCCCGCCCCTTCTCCCGCGCCCGCTGCTTCAGCGCCGGGATCGCCTCGCGGCAGATTCGGAACATCGCCCGCAGGTTGACGCCGTTGACTTTGTCCCAATGCTCGTCGGTCATCTCCTCGACGAAGGCGCGGCCGCTGACGCCGGCATTGTTGAACAGGATGTCGATAGCGCCGAATTTGGCCAGCGCCGTCGCCACGATGTTCCTGGGCGCCTCATCGGCGGTGATGTCGGCCGCGAGGATCGCGACGGCCGGATTGCCGGCATGGACAGTGTCGATCGCCGAGCCGGGCAGGTCGACCGCCAGGACCGACGCGCCTTCTTCGGCGAAGAGCTTGACCGAGGCCGCCCCGATGCCCGAGGCGCCGCCCGTCACGATCGCGATCCTGCCCGCCAGACGGCCCACGCTACCCTCCTCAGGAGATCGTCAGCACGACCTTGCCTGTCGCCTTGCGCGACAGGAGCGCATTCATTGCCTCCGCGCTCTCCTCCAGCGGAAACCGCATGGAGATGTGCGGCTTCAGCTTGCCCTCGGCATACCAGGCAAGCAGCTCGGTGAAGTTGTTCCGCGCTTCCGCCGGCTCGCGGCCGCGCCAGGCGCCATAAAACACGCCGCGCACGTCGCAGCTCTTCAGCAGGGCGAGGTTGGCCGGCAGCGAGGGGATGCGGCCGGCCGCGAAGCCCACCACCAGCAGCCGCCCGTACCAGGCGATGCAGCGAACAGATTCGTCGAAGGCATCGCCGCCGACGGCGTCGTAGACGATGTCTGCGCCGTTGCCGCCGGTCAGCTCCTTGACCTTGTCGCGCATCTTGTCCTTGGTGTAGTTCACGAACATCGTGGCGCCGTACTTCCTGCAGATCTCCATCTTCTCGTCGGAGCCGACGGCGGCGATCACCTTCAATCCCATCAGCGCGCCCAGCTCGACCGCTGTCAGGCCGACGCCGCCCGAAGCGCCGGTGACCAGCAGCGTCTCGCCGGCCTTGTAGCTGCTGCGCTGCTTCAGCGCGTAGTACGAGGTGCCGTAGGTCATGGTGAACGCGGCACCATCGTCATAACTCATGTTCTTCGGCATCGGCAGCAGGCTGCCCATGTCGACGACCGCCTCGGTGGCGTAGCCGCCGTGGCCGATCATGCCGATCGCGCGGTCGCCCACCTTGTAGCCGCTCACGCCCTCGCCCAGCTCGGTGATGTCGCCGGCGATCTCGTGGCCCGGCGCGAACGGCCTCGGCGGCTTGAACTGGTATTTGTCCTGGATGATCAGCGTGTCGGGAAAATTGACCCCCGCCGCCCGGACCGCGACGCGCACCTGGCCCTTGCCCAGCGGCATGGACGGCAGTTCCACCAGCTTCAGGCTTTCCGGCCCGCCCGGCGTTTCGCTCAGCATCGCACGCATGGTCTCGCTCCCGTCGTCGGTGTTTCGTCCCGTGGCGGCATTGATACGATGGCGAGCCGGCCAGCGTCCATCCATGCTAGAAAGCCGGACTTTCGGGTGGAGGAATTCAGGGGAGGATGATGGCAGGGCTCTATTTCGAGGAATTCACCGTCGGCCAGATGTTCGAGCATCCGTGGACCCGTACCGTCACGGAAATGGACAATGTCCTCTACAGCTCGCTCACCATGAACGTGCAGCCGTTGCACATCGACGAGGAGTTCGCCTCCAAGACCGAATTCGGCCAGCGCATCGTGAACAGCCTGTTCACTCTGGGCCTGATGATCGGCATGACCGTGAACGACACGACGCTGGGCACGACGGTCGCCAACCTCGGCATGACCGACGTGCGTTTCCCCAAGCCGGTCTTCCACGGCGACACGATCCGCGTGCGTACCAAGGTGCTGAGCCTGCGCGAGAGCAAGTCGCGGCCCAATGCCGGCATCGTCGAGTTCGGCCACACCGCCCTCAACCAGCGCGGCGAGGTCGTCGCCGAATGCACGCGCCAGGCGCTGATGCACAAGAAGCCGAAAGCCTGAGGATCAAAGCATGCGTTCATTCCTGTTCGTTCCCGCCGATTCGGAGCGCAAGCTCGCCAAAGGCCCGACCTCCGGACCGGACGGGCTGATCCTCGACCTCGAGGACTCGGTTGCCGCCAACCGCAAGCCGATCGCGCGCGACATGGCCTTGGCCTATCTGCGCAGCGCCGATCGTAAAGGCCCCAAGCTTTACGTCCGCGTGAACGCGCTCGACACCGGCCTCACACTGGGCGATCTCGCCGTCGTCATGCAGGGCAAGCCCGATGGCATCGTCTTTCCGAAATGCGTCGGCCAGGCCAACCTCGACTTGCTGGCCAATTACCTAGACGCCCTCGAAGCGCGCGAAGGCATCGGTCACGGCGCGACGCGCATCCTGACCATCGCCACCGAGAGCGCCGCTGCCGTGCTGGCGCTGACGGCAGCAACTGCCAAGCATGCGCGGCTGATGGGCCACTCCTGGGGCGGCGAGGACCTGATGGCCGATCTCGGCGCCCTGGCCAAGGGCCCTGCGCCCGGCGTCTACGACGACACCTTCAAGCTCGCCCGTACCATCAACCTGATGGCGTCCGTGGCCGCTGGCGTCACCGCCTACGACACGGTCTATCCCGACATCAAAAACGTCGAGGGACTCCGGGCCGAGGCGCGTGACGCAAGGCGCATGGGATATGGCGGCAAAATCGCGATCCATCCCGACCAGGTCGCGGTCATCCACGAGGTCTTCACGCCGAGCGCCCAGGAGGTCGACTGGGCCAAGCGCGTCGTGGCGACCTTCAGGGACAATCCCAGCTCGGGCGTTCTCACCCTCGACGGCAAGATGCTCGACCGGCCGCATCTGGTGCTGGCCGAGCGCCTGCTCGCCCGGGCAGGGGAATGAAGGATACTTTCGGACTCTACGATGCGCTCGACCGGATGTTCGCTGGTGCTCGTGATTCCGTCCTGACGCTCGATGACTTCCTGGCCGGCCTGGAAGGCCGTTCCTACGCCTTCGCCATCCTGGCGCTCAACGTGCCCAACGCAATACCGACGGGCATTCCCTGGCTGTCGACGATCACCGGCGTGCCGATGCTGTTCCTGCTGGCCCAGTTCTTTGGCGGCCGGCCCGTTGCGTCGTTTCCTGGGTTCATCGGCCGGCGAGGCCTGCCGCGAGGCAAGCTGCAGAACTGCCTCGACCGGACCCGCCGCTTCATCCAGTGGCTGGAAAAGACCGTCCACGCCCGGCGCGAATGGTGGGTGACCGGGCTGCCACGACAGCTCCTGCTGATCGCCTGGTCGCTCAATATCCTGGTGCTGGCGTTGCCGATCCCCTTCGACAACCTGTTCCCGGCCTATGCCATCCTGTTCTTCTGCCTCGCTCTCATCGAGGACGACGGCATGATGGCCATGCTCGGTTGGCTGCTCACGGTCGTCACCGCAATCTGGACGGTCTTCCTGCTGATGGTCGGCCACGCCGCGATCATGGCCGCAATTTCGGCTCTTCGAGCTACCATCCTGAACTGACGGTAACTCATGACTCCAGACATCGACTCTTCCACCAGCCTGCTCGCAGCTCTCGACCGCGGCGAGTCGCTGCCGTCGTGCTGGTATACCGATCCGTCGATCACCGAGCGGGAGATCACGCATGTCTTCCGCAAGAGCTGGAACTACATCGGGCCCCTGTCGCAACTGACGACAGTCGGCGACTACGTCACCGGCTACGCCGGCGGCGTGCCCGTCGTCGTTGTTCGCAACGACCGCGGGCTGGCAGGCTTCGTCAATGTCTGTCGCCATCGCCGTCACGAGGTCATGAAGGGGCACGGCAACGCCAAGGTGATGCAGTGCGGCTATCACGCCTGGACCTACGACCTTGCCGGCACCCTCAAGCGCGTACCGCGCTCGGCCGCCGAGCCGGATTTCAGCCTCGGCGACTTTCCGCTTTTGCCGATCCGTGCGGAAGCCCTCGGTCCATTCGTGTTCGTGCATCTCGATCATGAGGCGCCGTCGGTACAGGCCTGTTACGGGCCGATCCTGGACATCATCGCCGGCAGCGGCGTGGCTCTCGACAGGCTCGTGCCTCACAGCCGAGAGGAGTGGCGGTCACAGGCCAACTGGAAGACCATGCTGGAGAACTACCTCGAGTGCTACCACTGCGCCGTCGCCCATCCCGGCTTCAACGCCGCGATCGACGTGCGCCCCGACGTGTACAAGCTCACGGCACATGGACTGTTCTCGAGCCAGACCGGCCAGGTGCGGCCCGCCGCCCTGCAAGGCAAGAGCAAGGTCGCGCTCTACGATGTCACGGGCGACGTGGCGCAGTCGCAGTATCACTTCCTGTGGCCGAACATGACCATCAACATCAATCCGGGTTTTCCCAACCTGTCGGTCGACGTGTGGAGTCCCGACGGGCCAAACGCGACCCGGGGGTTCTCCGAGCAATTCTTCGGCCCCGGCGTCGCTGAGGATTTCGCGCAGTCGTTGATCGCCTTCAACAAGCAGGTCGCCAAGGAAGACGACGATCTGACCGACTCAGTACAGCGCGGCCTGCTCGGCGGGATCCCCGATCGCGGGCGTTTCCTGACCAACAGCGAACACCTGGTGGTTCATTTCCAGAAAATGATCGTCGCTGCCGTGGCTCAGTAGGAGCGCGGCAGCCCGAGGATGTGCTCGGCGACGTAGTTCAGGATCATGTTGGTCGAGATCGGCGCCACCGTGTAGAGCCGCGCCTCGCGGAACTTGCGCTCGATGTCGTATTCCTCGGCGAAGCCGAAGCCGCCATGCGTCTGCACGCACATCTCGGCGCATGCCCACGACGCCTCCGACGCCAGCATCTTGGCCATGTTGGCTTCGGCGCCGGCATTGATGCCGGCTTCGTACAGGCTGGCCGCCTTGCGCACCATCAGGTCGGCTGCTTCGATCTGCGTGTAGGCGCGCGCGATGGGATACTGAACGCCCTGGTTCTGGCCGATCGGCCGGCCGAAAAGCTTGCGCTCCTTGGCATAGTTCACGGCCTTTTCGATGAACCAGCGCCCGTCGCCGATGCACTCCGAGGCGATCAGCACGCGTTCGGCGTTCATGCCGCTCAGGATGTAGCGGAAGCCCTGCCCTTCCTCGCCGATCAGATTCTCGGCCGGCACTTCCATGTTGTCGAAGAACACTTCGGTGCTGTTGTGGTTCATCATCGTGCGGATCGGCCGGATGGTGAGGCCCTTGTCCAGCGCCGTGCGCATGTCGACGAGGAACACCGAGAGCCCTTCCGTGCGCTTGGCGGACTGCTCGCGCGGCGTGGTGCGGGCCAGCAGCAGCATCAGGTCGGAATGCTCGGCGCGGCTGGTCCACACCTTCTGGCCGTTCACGACGTAGGTACTGTTGTTCTTCTTCACCGCCGTGGTGCGGAGGCTGAGCGTATCGGTGCCGCTGGTGGGTTCGGTGACGCCGAAGGCCTGCAGCCGCAATTCGCCGGTGGCGATCTTGGGTAGGTAGCGTTCCTTCTGCTCCTTGCTGCCGTGCCGGAGCACCGTGCCCATGATGTACATCTGGGCATGGCACGCCGCGGCGTTGCAGCCGGCATGATGGATCTCCCCGAGCACGGCGCTTGCCGCGGAGAGGCCGAGGCCCGAACCGCCATATTCCTCGGGAATGAGGATTCCCAGCCAGCCCGCCTCGGTCAGTGCCTTCACGAACGCCGTTGGATACCCCCGCTCGCGATCGAGATCGCGCCAGTAGGCGCCGTCGAACTTCAGGCAGAGCTGGCGAACCGCATCGCGGATTTCGGGATGGGTCGGTGCGTAAGGATTTTCCATGGCGGCGCAAACTAGTCCGCCGCCCGTCCCCACGCAATGCGACCGAGTTCGTCGATCAGCGCACCGTGAATGTCGGGACCGAAGCCGTCGACCGTCGCCTCGCCGCGCGCCGTGACGCCATCCACCGCACCAGCCCTGTCGACGATCGCCTGGGTGACGGAGAGATCGCGTTCCGCCGTCAGGAACCTCGCAATCGCCGGCCGCCAATCCGTCCGCAGCACGGCAAGTGCCGCCATCAGCCCGTAGGCGCCCCAGTTCGAAACGCCGGCAACGACAAGGTGATCGCAGGAGGTCGCACTGGCGATCTCGGCGCCGTTCGGCACCGTTCGTGCGATCAGCCCTAGAGGCAGCTTGCCCATGCCGATTTCGTTGCCGCCGTCGCCGACGGCGAGTTTCACCCACGGGCCGCCGAGAAAGAGATCGTCGAGTGGCGCCGTCCAGGGCGAGACATCGACGCCCCGCATGTTGCGCGGCGGCCCCCCAGTGCTGCGGCCGCAGCGTTCGATGGCGATCGCATGGCTGAGGCCGGCCTTCCGCCAGGTTTCCGTCAACCGGTCGAGCCCAGCCCGGTCGTCGACACCCACTTCATCGACGGCTACGCCGCCGCCCGCCGCCTCGACGGCCACACGCACGGCATCCGCGCAAGGTGTGTCGACCGCGATCCTCGCCGGCACGCCGCATGCCGCAAGTGCCGCGGCGAGAAGCGCCGCGCCGGCCGGGCCGTCGGTCTCGGGCGCCGCGACGTCGCCCCGCGGCACGAAGAAGCCGGTGATAAGGCCGACGCGGGTTGCCTGGGCAAGGGACTGCGCCGCCGCCGACAGGCCGCCCCTGTTCGCCTCTACCAATTCTCCGGTCTTGCGGCCGACGTCGCGACACACCAGCGCTTCGATGGCGGCGATCCGCCTAGAGGCCTCACTTGTCTTTGGCGACATACACTCCCGTCCAATCCATCGGCGAATCGTCGATCAGGCCGTCGATCCGGGCCCGCATCATTTCGTAATAGCCCTGCTGCCAGCCCGTCTGTTCGGCTGCCTGTTGGCAGGTATCGATCATCGCCAGGGCTTCGGCAAAGCCACCGGCGCGATATTGTGTCAGCAGCGCCGCCTGACGATCCCGCAGCGCCTGGAAAGCAGGCGACGTCGCAATCGTTGCGTCGCCCAGCAGCGCATAGACCCGTTCCGGTTCGGTCTTTCCCTTCACCGTCACCAGGTCGAGTTCGAGCGTCGCGAGGTCCGGGACCTGTGCGCGCGTGCTGCTCCCGATGATGACTCCAACGCCATAGGTTTTGCACTGGCCTTCGAGGCGGGAGGCAAGATTCACCGCGTCGCCGAGGCAGGAATAAGTGAAGCGCTGCGACGATCCGAAGTTGCCGACCGAGGCGTGGCCGGTATTGAGGCCGACACCGATGTTCACGGGGATGTGCCGACGGCCCTCTGCTTCAGCTTCGGCCTTCCACTCGATATTGAGGGCGCGCAGCCTCGCCTGCATGGCAAGCGCCGTCTCGCAGGCGCGGGCGGCATGGCCGTCCACCTCGATCGGCGCGTTCCAGAACGCCATGATGGCGTCGCCCATGTATTTGTCGATGGTGCCGCGATGGTCGAGGATCAGGTCGGTCATCGGCGTCAGGAAGCGGTTCATGAACCGCGTCAGCCCTTGCGGATCGAACTGCTCGGAAATCGTGGTGAAGCCGCGCACGTCGGTGAACATCACGGTGATCTCGCGCATCTCGCCACCCAGCTGCAGCAGTTCGGGATTGCGGGCGAGCCGCTCGACGACGTCGGGCGACAGATAGAGGCCGAATGCGCCTCGGATCTCGCGGCGGTCGCGTTCCGCCCTCATGAAGGCGAGTGCCGAGCCGCTGACGTAAATCGCCGCCAGGGTCGCCGGCGGATAGATCGGATCGAACAGCAGCCGATACTCCGAATAGGCGATCCACGGCACCAGGATGCCGATGCCGACGAACACCACGGCAACGACCGCCATCCTGGCCGCCGAGAGCCGCGGCAGTAGCCAGACGAAGAGCAGCCCGATCACCGCCAGATAGAGGAACTCGGCGCCGGTCGCGTAGTCCGGCCGCGCCAGGAACTGCTGCTCGATCATCTGCTCGGCGAGTTGGGCGTGGACTTCCACGCCCGGCACCGCGTCCTGGACCGGCGTATTGCGCAGATCCTTGAGGCCGATCGCGCTGGTGCCGACGAAGACGACACGACCTTCGAGCTCGGCTGGTGGGACTTTGTCTCTAAGGACGGCGAGCGCCGAGATGAACCGCTGGGGGACGTGGCCGGTGTCGAAGAGTGTCACCTGTCCGCGACCGTCGGTCGGCACGGCCAGGTCGCCGGTCTTGATCGAGACCATGCCGGTACTTTGCCCGAACGACAGTTCGCTGCTCGCGCCCGACGACTTGATGAAATAGGTCCCAGCGCCCTGGGCCACGCGCACTGCCTCGATCGAAAGTGCCGGAAGCAGCCCCTCCTGGCCGGCGAGGCGGAACATCATCGGCACGCGGCGGATCACCACGCTCTCGTGGTCGGTGTTGACGCTGCCGTTGCCCTTGGCGGCCGCCACCAGCAGCGGCAGCGTCTCCACCGTACGCGCCTGCTGCGGCAGGAACTGGCTCGGATCGTCGCCGGCGAAAGCGACACCGAAGAAGCGCCGCGGCGGATCCGCGCCGCCGTTCAGGTCGAAGCCGAAGCCCGTCACGACCTTCGAGGCGGCGATCGCTCCGGCAAAGACCTTGTCGCTGTCCTGGACCGCCGCCGAGATCTTCCGGACGGTTTCCGGATCGGTGAAGGCCCCGAGTTCGCGAACCATGCCACTCAGCGACGAGCGATCCGCTTCGGCGAATATTGCGTCGAACGCGATGGCTGCCACGCCATTTTCCGTGAGCTTGTCGACCAACTCGGCCAGGACGGTGCGCGGCCACGGCCATTGCCCGTAGGCGGAAAGCGATGCCTCGTCGATATCGACGATGCGCACCGGCGTTTCCGGCGAATACTGGCGCGGCTCGAGGCGCTGAAAGCCGTCGAAAGCGAAGTCGCGCAGGCGGGACAGCGCCGTGGGGTCTGACGCCCGCAGGAAAAGCGCATTCAGCAGTACCAGGAAGGCAATCGCCAGCGGCGCGCGATGCGCGGTGTTGCGACCGAACAACCAACTCATGCGCATCGCGGTGCAGTCCCTCTTGCAATCATCACTTTACGGAAGGACACACGCCAAGCCAAATGGCGCACCTTGTCCACCCCGAGCAAACACGCCGCCCTGCACGGCATCTACCTGAAGCTGGCCTCGCTGGTGCTCTTCTGCACCATGGACGCGATGGTGAAGGCGCTCGGCGACACCTACGGCTCGTTCCAGCTCATGCTGTTCCGCAGTGCCATCGCAATGGTCCCGGTCGCCGTTCTGATCTGGCACGCCGGCGGCCTCCGGTCGGTACGGCCCAATCGACCGTGGCTGCAGGCCGCGCGCATCGTCGTGGCTTTTGGCAGCACCCTGGGCTTCTTTTACGTTTTCCCGCGCATGCCGCTGGTCGATGCCTATGCGATCTCCTTTGCCGCCCCGCTGTTCATGGTGGCGCTGTCGGTGCCGCTGCTCGGCGAGCCCGTCGGCTGGCGACGCTGGACCGCCGTTATCGTGGGCTTCGTCGGCGTGCTGATCATGCTCGATCCGTGGGGGATCGAGTTCCACGCCATGTCGTTGATCGTGCTGGGCGCCACCTTCTGCTACGCGCTGTCGGCCGTCATGCTGCGGCAGTTGAGCCGCCACGACTCTGATGTCGTCGCCTTGTTCTGGCTGTCGCTGGTAACCAGCGCAGCGTCGCTGGCCGGTGCCGCCCCGGCTTGGGTGTGGCCCACGGCGATCGACTGGCTATGGCTGGTGACAATGGGCCTGCTTGGCGGTGTGGCTCAGATCCTGACCACACGCGCCTGGCGACTGGCGCCCGCCGCCATCCTGGCGCCCTTCGACTATACCTCGATCGTGCTCGCCGTCCTGTTCGGATACTTTTGGTTCCACGAGGAGCCCTCTTCGATGGTCTGGTACGGGCTGCCGCTGGTCATCGGTTCTGGCCTCTATATCCTGCACCGGGAACGCATTCGGGCCCGCGAAAGGGTCCCGGCGCCCACCTCGTGAGGGGTATTCCGCACGGGGTTTGAGGATATAAGACGCATTGACGAACCGGCCTTCCAACCACATCTTGTAGTCATGACCGATACTACCTTTTCCGTGACCCAGAGCGCCGCGAAGCGGATCGCCTTTCTGGCCTCCAAGGAAGCCAAGCCCGTGATGATGCGCGTGGCCGTGCTGGGCGGCGGCTGCTCGGGCTTCCAGTACAATTTTTCCTTCGAGGACGCCCGCAGCGACGACGACCTCGTGATCGAGCGCGACGGCGCCGCCGTGCTGGTCGACAGCACCTCGCTGGAACTGCTCAAGGGCAGCCAGCTCGACTATGTCGAGGAAATGGTCGGCGCCTCGTTCCAGGTGAACAACCCGAACGCCACCTCGTCCTGCGGCTGCGGCAACTCCTTCAGCGTGTGATCCTGCCGCGATGAAGATCGCGACCTGGAACGTCAATTCCGTCCGCAAGCGGACCGGAAACCTGGTCTCATGGCTGGAGCGGGCGAAGCCCGACGTCGTCGTGCTGCAGGAGATCAAGGCGCAGGAGCCGACCTTCCCCAAGCTCGAGATCGAGGCTGCCGGCTACAAGATGGCGATCGTGGGCCAGAAGGGCTTTAACGGCGTCGCCCTCCTCTCATTGCACCCTTTCGATGTCACGGCGCGCGCGCTGCCGGGTCATGTCGAGGACGAGCCGGCGCGCTACGTCGAGGGCCGTGTGTTCACGCCGCGCGGTCCGCTCACCGTCGGTGGCATCTATTTGCCCAACGGCAATCCCATCGGTACCGAGAAGTTCACATACAAGCTCGCCTGGATGGAGCGCCTGCTCGGCCACGCCCGCGAGCTGCTGGCCAAGGAAGAGATGTTCGCCCTCTGCGGCGACTACAACGTCTGCCCGACCGAAATCGACGTCTACGATCCCAAGGCCTTCGCGAACGACGCGCTCTGCCAGCCCGAGTCGCGGGCGGCGCTGCGCAAGCTTCTCAACCTCGGCCTGACCGACGCCGTTCGCGCCTTCCATCCCGACGGCGAGTGCTACACCTTCTGGGACTATCAGGCAGGTGCCTGGCAGAAGGGCAATGGCCTTCGCATCGACCACCTGCTGCTCTCGCCGCAGGCCGCCGATCGCCTCACTGGCGTGGGCATCGACAAGGCAGAGCGCGGCAAGCCCGAGCCGTCCGACCACGTTCCGGTCTGGTGCGAGCTCGACGTCGCGGCCTGACCGCTACTCCGCTCCCGCGCCGATCACGCCGCCGTCGGCAATGATGCACTGGCCGCAGACGAAGGCGCCGGCCTTGGAGGCCAGGAACACCGCGACGCCGCCGATGTCGTCGGGCTGGCCGATGCGCTTCAGCGCCGCCTTGTTTTCCTGCGCGGCGCGGATCTGCGGATTGTCCCACAGCGCCTTGGCGAAGTCGGTCTGGATCAGGCCCGGTGCGATGGCGTTGACGCGGATGTTGTGCTTGCCCCACTCCATGGCGAGCGACTTGACCAGCGAGAGGTCGGCCGCCTTCGACATGTTGTAGGCGGCGATATGCGCCGAGCCGACCAGCGCGCCGATCGACGACACGACGATGAAGACGCCGTCCTTGCGCTCCGCCATCTCCGGTCCGACCATGTTCATCAGCCACAGGTTGGACATGACGTTGTTCTGCATGATCTTCTGGAACACTTCTTCCTTCAGGCCGGTGAGCGGGCCGAAGTACGGGTTCGACGCTGCATTGCAGACCATGATGTCGATCCGGCCGTAGGCCTTGCGCGCCTCGGCGACCAGATTTTCGAGCTGCGCCTTCTCGGAGATGCTGGCGGCGACCGCCGTCGCCTCGCCGCCCCGGGCCTTGATGCCCTTCACGACCTCCTCGCAAGCCGGCAGCTTGCGGCTCGAGACCACGACCTTGGCGCCGTGAGCGGCCATCTGCTCGCAGATCGAACGGCCGATGCCGCGGCTGCCGCCGGTTACCACCGCGACCTTGCCCTTGAGGTCGAACATCATCTGCACTCTCCCGAATTCATTTCTTGGCCGAGCTTAGCGGCGCGCGGGCAAACAGCGCAATCAACTCGACATGCGGCGACCACAGGAACTGGTCGATCGGCATCAGTTTCTCCAGCCGGTATCCGCCGTCCTGAAGGACGCGCGCATCGCGGGCGAAACTGCCGGGATCGCAGGAGCCGTAGACGATCCGCGGCACCTTCGATTTGGCGAGTTCGGCCGCCTGAGCCATGGCGCCGGCGCGCGGTGGGTCGAGCACGGCGGCGTCGAAGGCGTTGAGTTCCGCAGCCATCAACGGATTACGGAACAGGTCGCGATGCACGGCCGTGAGTTTCCCGCTGCCGAGTCGCCGGCCTGCTGCTTCGACGGCCGCGATCGATGGCTTGTCGCTTTCGTAGAGCGTCGCCCGCCACGGCCGGCCAGCCGTCAGGGTTCCCATGCCCGCGAAGAGATCGGTGACGCGCTTGGCCTCGCCGATCCACGAGGCCACCGCCTCGCGCATCGCCTGTTCGGAGCGACGCGTCGCCTGCAGGAAGGCGCCGGGCGGAGGCTCCAGGGCCACGTCGCCGAAGGTGAGGCGCGGCGAGCGGCGCGTGACCAGCGGTTCCGCCGTTGCACGATCGCCCCAGCTGAGGCGCGCCAGATCGGCGCTCTCGGCGAAGGCCACCAGCTTCTGGTTGGCCTCCAGCGACAAGGTGAACCGTTTGTGCGGCCGCACCAGCACGTCGAGGCCGGCGTCGGTGTCGTTCACGATCGCGTCGGCCGATCCACCCTCGGGCAGGATGCCGGCCAGCACCGACCGCAACGGCGGCAACACCGCCACCAGCCTAGGCGTGACGACGAAGCATTCCTCGACATCGACCACCTGCTGGCTGGCGCGTTCGTGGAAACCCGCGAGTGCCTTCCGGCCCTGCCGGCGCACAACGAAGTCCGCCCGACGCCGCTCGTTCGGCAGGCCGGCGAGCGTGGCCTCGAAGGCAGGCGCCACGACGCCGCGCTGCTCCAGCACCCGCGCGATCAAATCGTTCTTCCAGCCTGCATAGATGTCCCGCCGCCAATGCTGCAGGGCGCAACCGCCGCAAGTACCGAAATGCTTGCAGGGTGCGGGCTCGCGATGGCGCGACGGGGCAAGGATCTCTGTGAGGTCGGCCACGATGCCTTCGCCCCGCCTGTCGCGCGGCTCGGCCTCGACGATCTCGCCTGGCAGGGTGAAGGGCACGAAGTAGCGCTGCCCCTCTTCCTGTGCGACCCCGTCGCCGCGAGCGCCGATCTCGAGGATGTTGAGCGTGACGGTCACGCCGCGCTCAGCCGAGCCAGCTCTTCGCTGGCCTCATCTCGCCGACCAGCAGGCCGACGACGTTCTTGATGGCGGGATGAACGATCTCGTCGCGCTGCTCCGAGGGCAGAACGCCGAGATGGTCGAGCAGCGTCGCCATCGCGACTTCGGACGCGCGGCCGGCGCCGTCCCACATCTTGATCGCCACGCCCAACCCGAGAGTCGGCAGCATGGCGCAGAACACACCCTCCGCCCCGGTCTTGACCTGCGCCACGCCCGGCATCGCGCCGTTGATGCGGGTGCAGAAGCGGCCGCTGCCCGCGACCATGAAGGGCTCGGCGTTCATCGCGGTCCGGATGCGGGTCGCCGCCTCGGCATGCTTGTTCGAGAGGCGCGACGGGTCGGCCATGCTGGCCATTGCCCGTGCCAGGCTTTTTAGCGGCGTTGCCAGCGTGGGGATGCCACAGCCGTCGGTGCCGTGCGGGAAGGTGTTGGCATCGGCGCCGCAGAGGTCGCTCATGATGTCGCGCAGCCGTCGCTGCACCGGATGGTCGTAGCCGATGTAGCCCTTGGTCGGCTCGCCATATTGAACGGCCGTCGTCAGGAAGCCGCTGTGCTTGCCCGAGCAGTTGTTGAAGGCCGCGGTCGGCAACGCATTCGCCCGCAGCAAGGCCTCGACAGTCTGCGGCAAGCGCGGCGCGTGCGTGCCGCATTCGAGATCGCCCTCGCCGAGGCCGATCTTCTTCAGCCAGGCCCGCACCGTCTCGACGTGACGCGGCTCGCCGTTGTGCGAGGCGCAGGAGAGCGCGATGTGTTCGTTGCCGAGACCAAAACGCTCGACCGCGCCGCTTTCGACGAAGGCCATGGCCTGGATCGGCTTGTTGGCCGAGCGCGGCAGGATCGGCACGTCGATGTCGCCCCACGATTCGACGACCGTGCCATCGGCCTTCATGACGACGGCGATGCCCTCGTGCCGGCTCTCGACCACAGGGCCGCGCGCGACCTCGACGACGACCGGACCCTTGCTCACGCGCCGCGCTCCAGCTTGACGACCGTGACGTTGTCCTGATGGTCCTTGGCGACGGCCAGCACCGCCTCGACCATGCCGCTCGCCGGTCGCGACGCTGCCGCCGCGATCTGTTCGTTGGTGAGGGACTGCACCCCGTCGCTACACAACAGCAGCTTGTCGCCGGGACCAAGCCGGCGGTTGCCCTTGTCGATCAGGGTCAGCGGTTCACCCATGACGGCCTCGCGCAGCGTGTGGCGGCCTGGATGATGCTCGGCCTCCTCCGCCGTCAGCATGCCGCGCGCCACCAGCGCATCGATCTGCGGCGCCATCGAATGATCGGCGTTCAGCTGCTCGAGCTTGCCCGCGGTCACGAGATAGAAGGGCGAGTCGCCGACGCTGATCCAGCGCACCTCGTCGCCGCGCACGAGGGCCGCCACGATCGTGGCGCCCATGCCGGTGAGATCGGCCTTGCCCGCGGCGCCGACCCGCACCGCTTCGTTGGCATCGTTCAGGCCGTCCGCCAGGCCGCCGCCTTGTTCGATCGCATGGACGAAGGCATCGACCGCGAGCTTGCTCGCGACGGCGCCGCCAGCGTGGCCGCCCATGCCGTCGGCCACGATCGCCAGCAGCGATCCGTCAGCCAGCGGCACCAGCTTCCAGCTGTCTTCCTGGTAGGGCCTCTTGCCCTGGTGCTGGCTGCCCTCTCCACGCCACCGAACCGCCATGCCTAGTGCCACACCGCCGGCAGCTTGCTGAGGCCACGCAGCGTGAAGCTTCGCCGCCAGGCCGGTGCATCTTTCTCCGGAAGTTTCAGGTTGGGCAGGCGCTCGACCAGCGCGGTGAAGACCAGCTCGGCTTCGAGACGCGCCAGCTGGGCGCCCAGGCAGTGATGGATGCCGCCGCCGAACGACAGCGGACGGATGTTCTGTCGGGTAACGTCGAGCTTGTCCGGATCGGCATAGTGCGCGGGGTCGCGGTTGGCTGCGCCCAGCAGCATGACGATGCTTTCGCTGGCCGGCAGCGTCACGCCGCCGACTTCGACCTCGGTGTTGGTGACCCGGCCGGTGATCTGCACCGAGGAGTCGAAGCGCAGCAGCTCGTCGATGGCGTTGCCGATCAGCGACGGATCGGTCTTCAGCCGTTCCCACTGCTCGGGCTGGCGGTGCAGCGCCAGTAGACCGTTGCCGATCAGGTTGGTCGTGGTCTCGTGGCCGGCGCCGAACAGCAGGCCGATATTGGCTTCGAGCTCGGCGGAGGTGAGCTTGTCGCCGGCTTCTTCGGCTTTCACCAGCTCGGTCGTGAGGTCGTCCTGGGGCTCGCGGCGACGCAGCTCGCAGAGCTGGTTGAAATAGACCCCGGCCATCTTGGTGTTCATGTTGGCCTGGTCGAGTTCGGCGCGGGTCATCGGCACCGGCTCGAGGATGCGGCCGTTGACATTGCTGCCGGCCAGGAACGGCGCGCGGTGCGCCTCGGGAATGCCCAGCATGTCGCAGATCACGATGACAGGCAGGCGGTGCGCGAGGTCGCGCATCACGTCCATCTCGCCCTTGTCGACCACGCGGTCGAGCTGCTCGTCGACCAGCGCACGGATGCGCGGGCGCATGTCGGCCACGCAACGGGCAGTGAAAGCCTTGGTGACCAGGCCGCGCAGCCGCGTGTGGTCGGGCGGATCCTGCACCAGCATCGTGTTGGCGAGGCTGGCGATGGCCGGCTCCTTCATGACGTCGCTGCCGTAGCGCCGCTCCATGTTGCCGGCGAAGTCCTTGCCGAAGCGGCGGTCGCGCGTCGCGAAGGCTACATCCTCGTAGCGGGTCAGCAGCCAGAAACCCTGCGGCGTCTTGAACACCGGCGCGGTCTCGCGGAGCGCGCGATAGAAGGGATAGGGATCGGCGATGAAGGCCGGATCGAGCGGATTGAAGGCGGGCGGCGCGCGGTCCTGCACCGGCGGGGTCATGTCGTTCATGCCGCTTTCTCTAGCACGAACTCCCTTGCCGCGCGACCGAGCGAGCCCCTAGCATCGGTCCCATCTTCCGCCAGCCCGCCACTCACTCGCACCCTGCAGAAAGAGCGTCGACATGCTTGGAGTGCCTGCCGTCTACGACTGGATCGCTCACCATGCCCACCGCCGGCCAGGGACGCTGGCGATCCACGACCTGCAGACGGCGCGGAAGTTCACCTACGCCGACCTCCATGCGCGGACCGACCGGCTCGCCGCGGCGCTTGTGGCACTCGGCATCGGCCGCGGCGATCGCGTCGCCCTCCTCGCCCCCAACTGTGCCGAGCATTTCGAAGTCCAGTTCGCCTGCGGCCGGTTGGGCGCCATCATGCTGCCGCTCAACTGGCGCCTCGCCGTACCGGAGCTCGAATACATCCTGGGCGACTCGACGCCCAAGCTGCTGATCCACGACAAGAGCTTCGCCTTGCAGGCCGCCGCCCTTTCCAAGCACCTCCTCGAGATCGACCACGACCGGCCCGACAGCGCCTACGAACGCGCGCTCGCCAAGGCCGGCCCGGCACCGGCGCCCGTGCCGCTCACGCACGACGACGTCGGCATGGTGATGTACACCTCCGGCACCACCGGGCATCCGAAGGGCGCGATCATCACCCACGGCATGGTCTTCTGGAACTGCGTCAACCTCGGCATCCCCGCCCTCATCACGCCGGAGACCGTGCAGCTCGTGGTGTTGCCGCTGTTCCACACCGGCGGCCTCAACTGCTACGCCAACCCGGTGCTGCATGCCGGCGGCACGATCCTGCTCATGCGCGCCTTCGATCCCGGCCTGGCGCTCGACTATCTCTCGGCCCCCACCCTCGGCATCACCCACTTCTTTGCCGTGCCGGCGCCCTACCAGTTCATGATGCAGCACCCGAAATTCCCGGGTGCCGATCTCTCCCGCCTGCGCATCGCCGGCGTCGGCGGCGCGCCCTGCGCGCTCGCCATCCTCGAGACCTGGTCGGCCCGCGGCGTGCCGCTGGTCCAGGGCTGGGGCATGACCGAGACCAGCCCGGCCGGCACCATGCTCGATGCCGCCGACGCCATCCGCAAGCTGGGCTCGGCCGGCAAGGCGCTGATGCATACCGCCATCCGCATCGTCGACGACGAGGGCAACGACGTGGCCCCGGGCAGTATCGGCGAGCTGCTCATCAAGGGTTCCAACATCACGCCGGGTTACTGGAACAAGCCCGAGGCCACGAAGAGCTCCTTCACCGGCGACTGGCTGCACACCGGCGACGCCGCGCGGCTGGACGAGGAAGGCTTCGTCTATATCGTCGACCGCTGGAAGGACATGTACATCTCCGGCGGCGAGAACGTGTATCCGGCCGAGGTCGAGAACGTGCTGTTCCAGCTGCCGCAGGTGGCCGACGCCGCCATCGTCGGCGTGCCCAACGAGCGCTGGGGCGAAGTCGGCATGGCGATCGTCGTGCGCAAGCCCGACCAGGCATTGGAAGAAGGCGACATCATCCGCCACTGTCTGGCTCGACTCGCCAAGTTCAAGGTCCCGCAGTCGGTCGCCTTCGTGAACGCCCTGCCGCGCAACGCCACCGGCAAGGTGCTGAAGCGCGAGCTGCGCGCCCAGTTCGCCTCCTAGACCAGAGGCACGTAGTCGTACTCGCCGACACCCTGCAGGACCAGGAAGGTGAGCGACGTCGAACCGGCATTCGTCACCAGATGCGGCCGGCCGGCCACGGCCACGAAACTCTCGCCGACTCCCAGCCGCACGTCCTGCTTGGGGTTCTGCAGGAAGAGCCGCATCTGCCCTTCCAGCACGTAGAACGTGTCGCCGATGCTGGTGTGGTAGTGCCACGGCACCGTCTGGGTGGGCGAGAGCTGCAACTCGCTGATCCGGAAGCCGGGTCGCTCGGCATGTCGCGCCCGCCGCTCGACCTCGTAGAGGTGGCTGGCGTCCTTGACGGCTTCGAGTTTTCTCTCCGCTTTCATGAGTCATCTCCGGCGACGTCGGTCAGGCAGTCACGCTAGCGCCTTCAACGCCTTGATACACCGTGTTTTTCGCCCTTCGAGCGGTGCTCCGGAGGAGTCACCGGATGTCGAAAAAGCAAAACTCCCTTTTCCCCTGTTACCTCCCTCGAATGCCCTGTGCCGCCGGCACACAAAGCTCTATGAACGATGCGCAACATCGATTAGGATATTAGTAGGATAAAATAGGAAAGTCAATGCTCACCATCTATGGCGTCTACCGTTCCCGCGCCTCGCGCAACATCTGGCTGGCCCACGAACTCGGCCTGCCGTTCAAGCACGTGCCGGTGATCCAGCACTATCGCCTGCCCGACGCCAAGGCCGCCGATGCGCCGCTAAATACCCGCTCGGCCGCGTTCCTGAAGGTGAACCCCAACGGCCACGTCCCCTCGATCGACGACGACGGGCTGGTGCTGCACGAGTCGCTGGCCATCAACCTCTACCTGACGAAGAAGCACGGCGGCCCCCTCGCCCCCGCCAACGTCGCCGAGGACGGCGAGATGGGCATGTGGGCGCTGTGGGCGGCGACCGAGGTCGAGACCCATGCGCTCAACATCCTCTACAACCGCACCGGCAACCCTGATGTCCCCAAGCCTATGGCCGATGCCGCCGTCGAGTCGCTGAAGGCGCCCTTCGCCGTGCTCGATGGTGCCCTCGCCAAGACCGGCTTCCTGGTCGGCGGTCGCTTCACGGTGGCCGACCTCAACGTGGCCGAGATCATGCGCTATGCCCAGGCCGAGCCCGCACTGTTCGAGCCAGTCCCGCGCGTGAAAGCATGGCTCGCCGCCTGTCAGGCACGGCCGGCCTTCAAGAAGATGTGGGAGGCCCGCGACAAGGAGCCCGCGTAGAGCGTAGAGACTCAGCTCTTTGCTGGGAGCGCGCTATCGGGAACGAGGATGCGCACCGCATAGTAGCGCTCGTTCTTCTTCTCTTCCTGCGTGACGTCGGCGCCGATACGCACGATCTCGCCGTCGAGTTCGGGCGTGGTGCGCTGGTTGAATGCCGGGAACCGAACCACGGCGCGCTGACCCAGGTGCACCTGGTCGATCTCCTGCGGCGCCACCAGATCGACGCGCTTGAGCTGGTCCTCGGCCACACCGCCGCTGCAGGGCTGCGCGAGGCCCTGGACGACGACAAATCCTGACGGCTGTTCCTATGCCGGGCGTCAGGCCGCCATCCGTTCCTTGGCGGCAGCGAGCGCGGTTTCCGAGAACTGCGCCGGATACTTCAGCACCAGGCTCTCGCCCGTCATCTCGGCGAGGTCGTTGGCCATCAGCAGCTCGTAGCCTTCGGTCGGCGTCTTGCTCGTCACCCAATCTTCCAGGCACTGCACCACGCCCTTGCTCTTGAGCTTGAGGCGCGTCCGGCTGGCGCGCGTGGCGCGGCCGTTCTTCTGGCTCAGCAGATACTCGTAGGCCGCCAGCGTCTCGTAGAAGTCGCGATGCAGCGGCTCGGTCTGCTCCGCGCCCTCGAGCGAGCACAGCTTCCGGAAGGCCTCGCGCCAGATATCGTCGCGGCCCAGCCGTTTGGCGTTGATCATCAACGTCCGCAGGGCCGCCGGGTCGGTGTAGCCCGAAATCGGCTTGGCCATCGTCTGCTTCAGGACCGGCGGCGGCTTGGCCACGGCCGTCTGCTTGGTGTTGTTCTTTGCCACGATAACTCCTGCACATTGGTCCGGCACTGGGTGTGCAAGAGAAGCGAGTATATCACATTGCCCGCTGCCCGCCTCGATTGCTTAGGCGGCCCGGCTCATCCAGTTCACCGACACGCCGAAGCCCAAACGCTCGTAAAACCGCCGCGCGTGGCGATTGACGGCATGGACGCCCAGTTCGACGTGGGTGGCGCCTTGTCCCCGCGCCCAATCCATCGAAGCCGCCACCAGTTTTTCGCCGACCCGCCGGTCGCGGCACTCCGCCCGGACCACGAGATTGTCGATCACCACCACCTTGCGCGGCACCGCTCCGGCGAAGGGCGCCTGTGGCCGCGGCAGCAGCAGGGAAAGGCCGATCACCCCGGCCCCGTCTTTTGCCCCGTCCTCGGCCACCAGTACGGTCGAGTCGGGGCCGGCCAGCCATCGCCCGACCTGCTCCCAGCTCCGCGCCGGCCCGTCGAAGGGGCGGAAGAAATCCGGCCGCGCCTGGCGGTGGAATTCGTCCAGCTCCTCGAACAGGGCGCAGAGCGCCTGGTAGTCGCCAAGCGTCGCCGAGCGCACGATAGGCGGCATGGTGGTCGACATCACGCCGCCAGCACGAGCCGATCGTCGGCTACCGCGAAGCCGAAGCTCTCGTAGAAGCGGCGACCATCGCGGTTGAGGTCGCCGACGATGGCCTCGACCTGGACGGCGCGACGCTGGCGCGACCATTCGACGGCGGCAGCCAGCAGGCGGCGGCCGATGCGGCGGCCGCGCAGGTCGGCACGCACCACGAGATTGTCGACCTCGACGACCTTGTGGGCGCCCGCGCCGGGCAAAGGCACGATGCGCGTGATCAGGACGGCGACGCCCAGGATCCCGAACTCGCTCTGCGCCACCAGGAGCGTCGTGCCCGGGCTTTCCAGCCAGGTCAGTACCTGCTCGCGAGCACCGGCCGGATTGTCCAGCAGGTCGCACAACGACTCGCAGTCGCGCGGCCCCGCCAGCCGCACGCGAATCGGCAGCGGTGCCAAGGGCGGTTCCATCTCTTCAAGTTCTGCTTCGATGATCGACATGTCGTCCTCCGGTTGCGGTCCCGCCGCGGCCCGGAGGCCTATTCCAGAAACACAGAAGCCGCCGGGATGCGGCGGCTTCGTTGAGTCATGACCCTTCGCGCCGCCTATGTAAGGGGCGTAAAATACCAAGCGTTCTGGGACAGGGTCGTGCGCATGGGCATTCTATAAGGCTTCGGGCCAGTACCTGTCAATCATTCGGCCGCGACGGCCATTGCCTGCTTGAGGCCGGGCATGGTGAAGCCCAGCGCGTCGAGCTTGGCGATCATGTCCTTGCCGGTCTTCTCGTCGGTCTCGACCAGCGGCGGGCGCACCGGTGTCCACGGCGCGTCGCCGGCATAGTGCGCGATCACGTACTTCAGCGCCGGGATCATGACGTAGCCCTGCATGACGCCGCGGACTTCGTTGATCCAGGCCTGCAGCTTGTCGGCTTCCGGCGTTCCGTATTTGCGGAACGTCTCGGCGATCTTGCCCGGATTGATGTTGGCCGTAGCGCTGATGCAGCCCACGCCGCCCGCCTTGACGTTCTCGAGCAGCGGCTTCTCGTTGCCGGAGAAGACATCGAAGCCGTCCTTGGCGAAGGCATCGATCATGCTCTTGGTGTGCGGCCAGTCGTCCGACGAATCCTTCATGCCGGCGATCTGCTTCGGGTAAGCTTTCATGAGGCGCTCGACCAGTCTGTGCGTGATCGGCACTGCGGACACCGGCGGGATGTGATAGAGATAGACGCGCAGGCGATCGTCGCCGACACGCTGCACCACCTCGGAGAAGAAACGGAACAGCCCCTCTTCCGGCACGCCCTTGTAGTAGAAGGGCGGCAGCATCAGCACGCCGCCGACGCCGAGCCTGGTGGCATGCGCGCTCACCTTGGCGGCTTCGGTGATCGAGCTGGCGCCGGTGCCGGGCATCATGCGTGCCGTCGGCACGCCGGCCGAGACGGCAGCTTCCAGAAGGCCCATGCGCTCGTCGGCCGACATCGAATTGGCCTCGGAATTGGTGCCGAACACGGCGAGACCGCAATCCTGGCCGATCAGCCACTTGCAGTGGGCGATGAAGCGGCCGACATCCGGCGACAGATCGCGCTTGAAGGGTGTGACGACGGGCGAAAGAACGCCTTTGATCCGCGCGGTGGCCATGATTTGATTTCCCCCTGGGAAATAGCGAGGTAGTGGCGCGCCTTTTCTGCAACGAAGCGCCGGAGACGTCCAGTGGCAGGTTTGACCAGCGAGATTCTTCCCGAGGACGGCACTGCCGGCACCCTTGTCGGACGCCTGTGGCGGAAGGGCTCACCAGGAGGCCCCAGCGTGGTCGCAGTGCGTTCCGACGGCGTATTCGACATCACCGCAACAGCAGCCACCGTGGCCGATCTCTGCAATTCGGCCGACCCGCTGACGCTTGCCCGCATCCCGGGCGAGCGCGTCGGTTCGCTGGAAGAGGTCGTGCCCAGCCTGCTGGCGCCGATCGACCTGCAGGCCATCAAGGCGGCGGGCGTCACTTTCGCCGTCAGTCTGCTGGAACGACTGATCGAGGAACATGCCAAGGGCGACCCGACGCGGGCCGAGGCGGTGCGTGGCGAGTTGAACTCCATCATCGGCGCCGATGTCAGCACCATCAAGCCGGGCTCGGCCGAGGCCGAGGCACTGAAGAAATCGCTGATGGCGCGCGGCGCCTGGTCGCCCTATCTCGAGGTCGGCATCGGCCCCTATGCCGAGATTTTCACCAAGGCGCCGGCGATGGCGGCCGTCGGCTTTGGAGCGGAGATCGGCATCCGATCAGACTCCGACTGGAACAATCCCGAGCCCGAGGTGACCTTGGTGGTGAATGCCAAAGGCGCGATCGTGGGCGCGACGCTCGGCAACGACGTCAACCTGCGCGACATGGAGGGCCGCAGCGCACTCCTGCTCGGCATCGCCAAGGACAATAACGGCTCCTGCGCCATCGGACCTTTCATTCGGCTATTCGACTCGACCTTCTCGCTCGACGATGTGCGCAAGGCCAAGGTCGAGCTGGAGGTGACCGGCCCCGACCAGTTCCGCCTGCGCGGCGCCAGCGATCTTTCGAAGATCAGCCGCGATCCGACCGACCTGGTGGCCCAGGCGATGGGCGGCACGCACCAACATCCCGACGGCATGGTGCTGATGACCGGCACGTTGTTCGCGCCCACGCAGCCGCGCACGCCAGGCGGCACCGGCTTCACCCATGTGGTGGGCGACCTTGTTTCCATCCGTTCGCCCAAGCTCGGCACGCTCACCAACAAGGTGAACCATTGCGACAAGATCCCGCCCTGGACGTTCGGGGCGTCGGCCTTGATGCGTAACCTGGCGGCTCGCGGCCTGTTGCGTTGACCGACCTCACCCTCCTCCCCGCCTCCGACCTGCGCGACCAGATTGCGGCGAAGAAGGTCTCGCCGGTCGAATTGACCAAGGCCGTGCTGGCGCGGGCGGAGAGACTACAGCCGGTGCTGAACTGCTTCATCACCATCGTGGGCGAGCAGGCCTTGGCGGCAGCGCAGATCGCAGAGAAGGCGGTGATGGACGGCACGCCGCTCGGCCTGCTGCACGGCATCCCTTTCGCGGCCAAGGATCTCGTCAACACGGCGGGCGTTCGCACGACCTTCGGCTCGCTGCTGCACGAGGACAATGTTCCGAAGGAAGATGCCGTCGCTGCCGCTCGTATGAAACAGGCGGGCGCGATCCTGTTCGGCAAGACGACGACACCGGAGTTCGGCCACAAGGCATTGACGGACGCGCCGCTGTTCGGCCGCACGCGCAACGCCTGGAGTGCCGTGCATACATCGGGCGGCTCCAGCGGCGGGGCGGCCGTCGCGGTCGCAGCCGGCATCGGGCCGATCGGCATCGCCACCGACGGCGGCGGCTCGACGCGCATTCCCGCCGCCGCCAACGGCATGGTGGGGCTGAAGCAGAGCAACGGTGTCATCCCGCACAGCCAGGTGGCCGACGCCTTCGGAAACTACACCTACGTGACGCCGATGACGCGCACGGTGATGGACACGGCCCTGATGCTGCAGGCCATGACCGGGCCTCATCCTTCGGATCCGTGGTCGATCGGCCTCGCGCCGCAGGATTACATCGCCGCCGCCCGGCCCGAGGGCACGCTCAAAGGTAAGCGCATCCTGTTCAGCGCCACCTTCGGCGAGACAACAGTTGCCAAGGATGTCCGCGCGGCGTTCGAGCGCTCGCTGGGCAAGCTTCGCGATCTGGGCGCCGCGCTGGTCGAGCTCGACGAAGAGCTGCCCGACATGGCGCCAGTGTGGACGACCATCAACCACACGACCTGGAAGGCGCGCTTCGACGAGCTGATCCGCCGCGACGGCAATCGTATGTCGTCGTCGCTGGTGCGGCAGGTCGCGATGGCGGCGGAGTGGAGCGGCGCCGACTACCAGCGCGCCCAGTTCCGGCGCACAGAGATTTTTCGCAAGGTGCAGCGCTGGTTCGAGACCTATGACTACCTGGTGACGCCGACACTCTCGCGCACCGCCCTGCCGATCGACCAGGATCTGTTCGAGCCGATCGAGGTCGACGGCGTCGAGGTGGGCGAGCTCAGGCGCAACTGGTTCCCCTACACCATGCCGTTCAACATCACCGGCCATCCCGCGTTGACGCTCTGCTGCGGTTACGATTCCGGGGACCTGCCGATCGGCCTGCAGATCGTCGGGCGGTTCCGCGACGACGCCTCGGTGCTGCGGGCCGCGGCGCTCTATGAGCATTCCGAGGACTGGTTGTCGCGCCGGCCGGATCTATGAGTCGGCCACCGCCTCTCTCGGCCGAGGAAATCCAGGCGCGCGTGCTGCATCGCGACGGGCTGATCCTGGCGATCGACAAGCCGGCGGGCCTCGCCGTTCACGCCGGCCCCAGTCGCGCGCCCAACCTGGAAGAGTGTTTCGACGCGCTGCGCTTCGGCCTGCCGCGGCCGCCGGCGCTGGCCCATCGCCTCGATGCCGACACCTCGGGCGTGCTGGTGCTGGGGCGACACCCCAAAGCATTGGCCAAGCTCGGCCGACTCTTCTCCGGCCATACGACCGAGAAGACCTACTGGGCGGTGGTGCAAGGCGCACCGCCCGCCGAGGAAGGTGTGTTCGACAAGCCGTTGCTGAAACTCAACAGCAAGACCGGCTGGACGGTGAAGGTGTCAAACAAGGGCCAGACCGCCGTGACGCGCTATCGCACCCTGGGCCGCGCGCCGGGAATGACCTGGCTGGAGCTGAAGCCCGAGACCGGCCGCACGCACCAGATCCGCGTCCATTGTGCCGATGCCGGCTGCCCGGTGATCGGCGACCGCTTCTATGGTCGACCCGAAGCAGGCCAGCAGCTGCACCTGCATTCGCGCGCGATCGTGCTGGCGCTGTCGAAGAACAAGCCGCCCGTCGTGGTGACCGCGCCGCCGCCCCCCCACATGATGGCGGCGTTGCTGGCCTGCGGTTTCAGTCCTTCGACCTGACCCAGATCCGGAGTTTGTCGCCGATCTCGAAGCCGGCATCGCTGGCCGCCTTCAGTTCCTCCCCGGATTCGTAGCCGACGAGCGGCAGCCGCGGAAAAGTCTGGGCGGCGAGCAGCGCCAGCGACCGCCACACCGCGCGGGCATCGGCGGCATCGGCGACCACGTTGGAGAGGCCAACGACGCCCTCGGCGCGATAGAGCATGCCGCCGGCCACGATCTGGAAGCCGCGTCGCCCCGTGAACATCGCGAAATCGGGGTCGTCGAACGGCAGGCCCGTTGCACTCTTGGCTGTTCCCTGGGTCTCACGTTGCCAGACGATGTCGGACATCGCACCGGGCAAGGGCATCACGTTGCGGATCCAGCGCGCCTCGAACAGCAGCTCGAAACCCAGGCGCGAGAGGTCGAGCGTGCGGAAGCTGTCCTTCACCGACCAGCGGCCGGGCAGGTTCGACTTCACGAGGAGATCGATCGCCTCGCGCTGCTCGGCGGCCACGGCCTTGCCGGTCTGCAGGGTGACGACATTGGGATAGAAGCGCGGCACCGACTGGGCGTTGACCCAGCTGTGCAGCAGGAAGCAGCCGGGGTTGCCGTGCGCGCGGCAGACCGCGTCGCACCAGCGCGCGTTGTTGAGCGCGGCCGGGAGGGTGAAATCCTTCAGGCCCGCACTTCCTCTCGCTGGAAGATCACGTAGGCCGCGGCAAACACCACGATCATGCCGGCGATCAGCCCCGTCATCTGCGGCCAGATCAGCAGCAAGCTCTGGTCCAGCGGCAGCGGCGCCCCCGGAATGACGCCGCGCATCTGCGCCGGCAGCATGCTGCCGAAGGTCCTCGTCTCAGGATTGAGCAGGCCGACGACGGCCTCGCTGAACAAGGTGCCGGGCGAGAAGCGCGACAGAACGAGCCCGAGCTGCTCGACCGCGAGATACTCCTCGGCGCTGCGGATCTGCGAGGGCGCGAAGCCCATGGTGATGGCCGAGGCGATCATCGGCCACAGCAGGAAGAAGAACAGCCACAGGCCCAGCGCACAGAGCGCCGAGGTGGCGGTCGAGCGGAAGATCACCGAGAACAGCAGCGAGGCCGCCAGCCACACCCCGCCATAGGCGATCGCCGCCAGCAGGAAGCAGGCGCCACGCGCTACTTCTACGCCGCGTGGCGGCAGGCCGAGCAGCAGGAGGCCAGCTCCAAACACGATCAGCCACAGCGCCGTCAGGACGACTGCGAGCGTGGCGAGGCCGCCCAGGAATTTCCCAAGGAGCAGCGCGTCGCGATAGATCGGCTGCGACAGCACACGCGACAGCGTGCGGCGGTTGAACTCGCTGTTCACGGCATCGAAGCCCAGGCCGATCGCCATCACCGGGATGATGAAGTTGAGCGCAAACACGAAGGAGATCGGCAGGCTTTCCGGCGCCGAGGTGAAGATGCGCAGGAACAGGTAGGCATCGGACTCGGTGATGGTCCTGAGCTGCTGCAGCGACGAGGCCACCGGGAAGGCGCCGAAGGCGATCACGAACAGCATCAGCACCATCATGCGGGCGCTCGACAGGTGATCTGCAAATTCCTTCATGAACACCGGGCCGAGGCCGGTGAAGGGCGAGCCTTCTCGCTGCGCGGGTTTACGCGGCATCGCGTTGCTCCTGGAAGTAGCGCGTATAAACCTCTTCTAGGCTGGGCTGCAGGTCGGCGAGACGTGTCAGCGACCCGCCCGAGGAGACAATGCGCTGCGCCACCGAAGCGCGCACGTCGCGGTCGGCGACGACGCGCCAGGCTCCCTCGCCTTCGGGCACCACCGTCTGCACGCCTTCGATACCGCGCAGCGCGGCCGCGATGTCGATGCCCGAAGCCTCGACCAGGATCGGATGGCCGGCGCCCAGCACCTGGTTGGCGAGTTCGACCACCGAGCCCATCAGGGCGACCTTGCCGTGGTTGAACAGCGCCACGCGGTCGCAGACGCTCTGGACGCGATCGAGCAGATGCGAGGAGATCAGCACGGCGACGCCCGCCTTCTTGAGACCGCGGATCATCTCCAGCAGTTCAAGGGTGGCATGCGGGTCGAGACCCGAGGTCGGCTCGTCGAGGATGGCGATCTCGGCTTTTTTCATCACGATCTCGGCGATGCCCAGCCGCTGCCGCATGCCACGCGAGAATGTCGAGACGCGTTTGTCGAGCACGTCGGCGAGCTGGACGCTCTCCATGGCGTCGCCGATGCGCTTCTCGGCATCGCGGCGCGGGATGGCGAGCAGGCGCGCGGTGTAGCGCAGGTTCTCGCGCGCCGTCAGATGGTCGTAGAAGCCCACGGCGTCGGGCAGGTAGCCGACCCGGCGCTTGACCTGCAGCGGCTGGCGCACCGGATCGAAGCCCAGAACGTCGACCGTGCCGCCGCTGGTCTCGGTAAGGCCGAGCAGCATCAGGATGGTCGTGGTCTTGCCCGCCCCGTTCGGCCCCAACAGGCCGAAAATCTCGCCGCGGCGAATATCGAGATCGATTGCGTCGACCGCACGGGTCGCGCCATAGAGCTTGAGCAGTCCACGAACCTCTATGACGTTGCCGCTCTCAGATGGGTCGCTCATCGCGACTCTTACCGCCGGCCGAAGCGCGCGACCGCGCCCAGCAGCACCAGCAACGCCACGGCGATGATGCCGAGCCCGGCCAGTCCCCACAGGGTCGAGGTGGTGACGGTGATGCGGAAGTCGGCAGCGCTCGATTCGCCGCGCGCGGTGGCGCGGAACGAGGCCACGTAGTCGCCGGCGATCGCCTTGTCGGACGGCGTCACCAGGACCTGGACTTCCTTCTTCTCGTTGGGCGCCAGCGTGGCGACCGTCTTGGGATTGAACTCGACCTTCCAGCCGGTCGGCACCGTGCCCGCCATCTCGATCTCGTCGACCGCGGCCGTGCCGTCGTTGTTCAGCACCAGCGTGTAGGTCGAGGCCTTGCCGATTTCGGCCTCGCCCGAGAGGCGGCCGTCCTTGGTCGAGAGCGCGAGACGGCCCTGGCCGCTGACCTGCAGCGTGACGCGAAGGTCGGCCGTGGCGCCCTCGGCCGCGACCTTGACCAGCACCGGATAGTCGCCGGCCTTGACGTCGCGCGGCGGCGTCACCTTGACCTTGATGTCCTTGGTCTGCCCCGCCTCGACCGGGATCGAGCTGATCTCGTTGCTGCCGAAGCCCTCGGTGAAGGTGGTCTGGAAATTGGCCGGGCCCTGCGCCGACAACGCGACCGTGAGGTCCTTGCCGCTGTCGTTGCCGACCGTCACCGAATATTCGAACGACGAGCGCGGCGTGCCGCGCAGCGACGGCAGTCGCGATTTCAGACTGAGCTTGGCCGGCGCCTCGGTGCCGACGGTGAGCGTGAGCGGCAGTTCGACCAACTGCAGCCGGTTCCCCTTGGCGCTCAGCACGACCTGTTGCGAGCCCGTCTTGGCATCCTTCGGCACCTCGACGCGGAGCTGAAGAGCGACGCTCTCGTTCTGGCCCGGCATCGCCGAGGCCACCGCCTGACCACCGCCCAGAATGTCGATCTTCCAGCCCGCCGGCACGCCCGACAGCGAGAGCGCCATCGGCTCGGGCGCGAGGCCGGAGTTCTGCATTTTCACCCGGATGGTCGTGATCTCGCCCGCGCGGACGGTCTGTGACGGGTAATCGGTGAGCAGGAACAGGCCCTGCATCACCTGAGGCATCGGTGCCTGGGCGAAAGCCTGCGACCCGAGAAGAGACGTGACAAGAACAGCAAGCAGAGCGGTCAGACGGCGCATCGTGGATTACCTCGAGATCAAGCGGCAGCGCTGGGACGCGCCTTCATGCGGGCGAACCACGCGGTGAGATTCTTTGCGGCGGGATCGAGTGGCTGGCCGACATTGCCCATGAAGTCGACGAAAGCGAACAGGAAGATGTCGGCCAGCGTCATCTTCTTGCCGGCAACGAAGGGCTGGCTGCCCATCAGCCCGTCCAGCCACAGGAGCTTCTCGCGCGCCGTCGCCTTCAGATCGTCGGCCGCCTGCGGAATGCAGCGGATCCGATTCTGGAACATCTTCAGGCCCTCGGCGAAGCGGAAGCCGTTGGCCCCCGGCTCGACGATGTTGAGGTCGATGCGGCGGACCCACATACGCGTCTTGGCGCGCTCCTCGGGCGTGTCGCCGATCAGCGACGGCGTGTCCTTCTTGATCTCGTCGACGTATTCGCAAATCGCCGTGATTTCGGCCAGCACCGTGCCGTCGTCGAGTTCCAGGGCCGGGCACTGTCCGGCCGGATTGACCTTGAGATAGGCCTCCTGCCGGTTCTCGCCGCCGCGCAGGTCGACGTCGACCTTGGGCACGTCGAAACCCTTTTCGGCCATGAACATGCGGACCATGCGCGGGTTGGGGCCGACCGAGTTGTAGAATTTCATTTTCATTTCCTCCCTAACGCCAAGGCTCTACCAGAATTTTCGTATGTCTTTCTGGGTTCGCCAAGGCCTCGAATGCTCCCTTTACACCATCCAGCCCGACTTTGGAGGTAATCAACGCCTCCGCGTCGACCTCGCCATCGGCCAGCAGCCGGAGCGAGCGGGCGAACTCCTCGGGCGTGTAGCCCAGGACGAACTGGAGATTCAATTCCTTGAAGATGGCGAACATCGGCTCGATCGTGTCGGGCTCCATGCAGACGCCGGCAACGACGATCCTTGCGTCGCTCGGCGCCTTCTCGAACACCTGCTGAAGCAGGCCAGGAACGCCGACGCACTCGAAGATCGTCGCCCGCTTGTCGGCCGGCAGTTTTTCGTAGGGCGATTCCCGTGCTGGATCGACCACGACATCGGCGCCCATCCGGACCGCGAGCTCGCGCCGCTTGGGCGAAAAATCGGCCGCCACGATCGGCCCGATGCCTTTCAGACGCAGCGCCGCGATAACGGCGAGCCCGACCGGGCCGCAGCCCACGACCAGCGGCGCCTCCTCGCCGGTCACCGACCCCTTCTCGACCGCGTGCACGCCGACGGCCAGCGGTTCGGTCAGCGCGGCATGCTCGGTCGGCAGGCCGTTCGGTACTTCCAGCATCAGCGGCGCCGACAGCAGCATCTGCTCGGCATAGCCGCCGACATAGGTGTTGGAATAGCCCATGCCCTTCGGCCCGTCGGCCTCGATCATCAGCGGCATGGCGCAGACCCGCGTGCCGGTCTTCAGCCGGCGCTCGGTCTGCGGGCCGTAGTCGAGCACCTCGCAGCAGAATTCATGGCCGAACACGATGTCGCGCGAAAGGTCCATCGGCACCCGCCCCGGCGTGCGCTTGACCACGGCGACCATGCGATGGGCATGTTTGGCGGCATGCAGGTCGGAGCCGCAGATCCCGCAAGCCAGTGTCTTCACCAGGACCTGGCCCACGCCCGGCACCGGTGCCGGTAGCGTGTCGACGACGATGTCGCCGCCACGAAAGATCGCCGCCTTCATGTCAATCTCCTGTCCAGCAACGCCTTGCGCACGATCGGGCGCAGTACGGGAAGAACGTCCGCCTCGAACCATGGATTGCGTCGCATCCAGATTCCACTGCGCCACGAAGGATGCGGCAACGGGAAAAACGACGGGCCATAGGCCTTGAAATCCCTGACCGCCTCGGTAAGCGTCGCCTTCTTCCCCCGCTTCTCCAGGTACTTCGCCTGGGCATGGCTGCCGACAAGCAAAGTGAGACCTACACCCACGAGCGCGCGCAGGACGCGCTCGTGCCACAGCGGCGCGCATTCGGGACGCGGCGGCAGGTCGCCGCTCGCGCCCGTTCCCGGGTAGCAAAAACCCATGGGCATCAGGGCGACTTTTGCCGGATCGTAGAAGTCGCGCTCGCCAATTCCCATCCATTCCCGCAGCCGGTTGCCGCTATCGTCCTGCCACGGCACGCCACTGGCATGGACACGCGCGCCAGGAGCCTGGCCGATGACGAGCAAGCGGGAGGTGCGGCTGAATTGGACAACGGGGCGCGGGCCTGCCTTCAGCGCGGCTGCGCAGACCGTGCACGCGCGGATTTCCATCAGCAACGAGGCGATCTTCGCATCGGATGCCGGCTCTTTAGGCAACGAAAGCCCGTACTGTTTCGATAAAATCGTCGAGACGGTCGTGGTGCACCCAGTGTCCGGCATTGTCGAATTCGACGACCTTGGCGCTCTTGAAATGCGCCATGCGGCCGTCCTTCTCCGGATTGGAAGCCCAGCTCTCCTTGCCGTAGACCAGCAGGGTCGGGCAGGTGATCTCGGCCCACAGCGATTCGATGGCGCTGTAGCTCATGTCGTAGGGCGGCCAGGCGCGAACGTAGTTGTCGAACTTCCAGCTATAGGTGCCGTCCTCGTTCTGGTTGACGCCCTGCTGCGTGAGATGGCGCGCCTGCTCGGCCGAGAGGTGCTTGTTCTCGTCCTGCATGCGCTTGAAGGCATCTTCTATGGTCGGGTACTTGCGCGGCGCGCGGGCCGAGAGCTTGCGCTGCTCCTCGACCCAGTCGCGCATGCGCTCGGCCATCGGCTTCGTGCGCTCGGCGATCACCTTGGGTGACGGGCCGAGGCCCTCGATCGCCACCAGCTTGCGCACCTTGTCGGGATAGACGCCGGCATAGCGCAGGCAGATGTTGCCGCCCAGCGAATGGGCGACGATGGTCACCGGCGCCAGCGCCTGCTGGTGCACGAGCTGGGCCAGATCGTAGATGTAGGCCGCCATGGAATAGTTGCCGTCGGGCGACCACTGGCTGTCGCCATGCCCGCGCAGGTCCGGGCAGATGATGTGCCAGTCCTTGTGCAGCGCCTGGGCGACCCAGTCCCAATTCCGGCAATGGTCGCGCCCGCCGTGGACCAGCAGCAGCGGCGGCGCTTCCGGGTTGCCCCAGTCGACATAGTGAAGACGCAGACGCTGAGAGAAAAAGACGCGGGAAGTGGGCCCCGGCATGCCGTTCAGAGTAGAGTTCATGCGGTCTTCTATAAGCCCGCCCGGCCAATCGTGTCATCTCGGGCGGGGTAGTCCCCGCCCTTGAGCGAAGCGAAGGATCCTTCGCTTCGCTCAGGATGACAAAAAAGCCCGTTTCAGCGACACTCGCGGCATGATGAGTCCCGAGCAGAACGAGCTGATCACCCGCGTCGGGCCGGGCACCAAATGCGGCGCCCTGATGCGGCACTACTGGCATCCGGTGGCCCTGGCCGACGAATTGCCCCAGGAGCGGCCGGCCAAGCCGGTGCGCGTGCTCGGGCAGGATTTCGTGCTGTTCCGCGACGAGCGCGGCCGGCATGGGCTGCTCGACCGGGACTGCCCGCACCGCGGCGCCGACCTCGCTTTCGGCCGCCTCGAAGACGGCGGCTTGCGCTGCCTGTTCCATGGCTGGCTGTTCGACGTCGACGGCAAATGCCTGGAGACGCCGGCCGAACCCGAGGGCAGCGTCCTTTGCCAACGGGTACGCCAGCACTCCTATCCCGTCGTGGTGAAGAACGGGATCATCTTCGCCTACCTCGGTGAGGGTGAAGCCCCCGCTTTCCCCAACTTCGACTGTTTCCTGGCGCCCGGCACGCATGCCTTCGCCTTCAAGGGACTGATCGAGTGCAACTGGCTTCAGGCCCTCGAAGTCGGCATCGATCCCGCGCACGCCTCGTACCTCCACCGCTTCTACGAGGACGAGGACGAGGACACTGGCGGCGCCTACGGCAAGCAGTTCCGCAGCGCCTCCTCCGATTCCGACATCCCGATGACGCGTCTGCTGCGCGAATTCACGCGACCGCGGCTCGATGTCGAGGCGACCGACTATGGCATGCGCCTGTTCGCGCTCCGCCAGATCAACGAGCGGCATACGCATGTGCGTGTCACTAACCTGGTATTTCCGTATGCGTTCGTGATCCCGATGAGCGCCGAGATGACGATCACCCAGTGGCACGTGCCGATCGACGATACGAGTTGCTACTGGTACGCCATCTTCACCAGCTTCGGCGCGCCGGTCGATCATGCCGCGATGCGCGAGCAGCGGCTGAAACTCTACGAGCTGCCCGACTACCGGCCGCGCCTCGGTCGCCACAATGCCTACGGCTACAATGTCCAGGAGCAGCAAAGCCAGACCTTCACCGGCATGGGCTTTGACATCAATGTCCACGACCAGTGGGCGATCGAGAGCCAGGGCCGCATCCAGGATCGCACGCGCGAGCATCTCGGCACCACCGACAAGGCGATCGTGGCCTACCGCCGCATGCTTCTGTCGGCGATCGGCCAGGTCGCCAACGGCGAGAAGCCGCCGATGTGGCTCGACCCGGCGCGCGCCGCCACGATCCGCGGCCCGATCGCCATCGACGGCATGGGCCCGACCGAGGGCTGGCAGTCCTACTGGAAGGACGTCGATGCGCGGCGCCGCAGCGGCTCGAGCTGGGCGGCCAACACCATCCCGCCGCTCGTGGCCTGACGTGCTGCATGCACCTCGCTGAAAAAGCCGGGCTGTGGACGGCCGAGCGTCAGGCCGCCGCGCGCGAGGCCAAGCGCCGCATCCAGGCGGGCGAACTCACGGTCGTGCGCCTCTCCTTCGCCGACCAGCACGGCATCCTGCGCGGCAAGACCCTGGTCGCTGGCGAGATTGCCGCGGCGATTAAGAACGGCGTCGGCTTCACCACCACCATGCTGCTGAAGGACACCTCGCACCGCACGGTGTTCCCGGTGTGGACGCCGGGCGGCGGCTTCGGGATGAAGGAACTCGAAGGCGCGGCCGACGTGATGATGCTGCCCGATCCCGCCACCTTCCGCGTGCTGCCCTGGGCGCCGCACACCGGCTGGATGCTGTGCGACATTCTTTATGCCGACGGCCGGCCGATGCCGCTCAGCACGCGCCATGTCCTGCGCCAGAGCCTCGCGGCGCTGGCCGAGCAGGGCTACGAGCTGGTGACGGGGCTGGAAGTCGAGTTCCATCTCTTCAAGCTCGAGAAACCCCATCTCGCGACGGGCGATGCCGGCCCGTCGGGCGAGCCCCCCGAGGTCTCGCTGCTCAACCAAGGCTATCAGTACCTGACCGAGTTGCGCCACGACGAGATGGATCCAATCCTGGAGATCCTGCGCAGCAACATCGCCGACCTCGTGCTGCCGCTGCGCTCGATCGAGGTCGAGTTCGGCCCGAGCCAGGTCGAGTTCACCTTTCGGACCGCGACCGGCCTGGAATCGGCCGACACGATGATGCTGTTCCGCAGCGCCGTGAAACAGGTCGCCCAACGCCATGGCTATCACGCCACCTTCATGTGCCGGCCCAAGCTGCCGAACGTGATGTCGAGCGGCTGGCATCTGCATCAGTCGCTAAAAGACCGGAAGACCCACGCCAACGCCTTCATGGACCCGACCGAAACGCTGTCGGCCGTGGGTCGGCATTACATGGCGGGGCTTCTCGAGCATGCGCGGGCGGCCGCTTCCTTCAGCACGCCCACCCTCAACGGCTACAAACGCTACCGCCCCTTCTCGCTCGCCCCCGACCGCGCCGTCTGGGGCCGCGACAATCGCGGCGTCATGGTCCGCGTGCTGGGTGGGCCCGGCGATCCGGCAACGCATCTGGAAAACCGCGTCGGCGAGCCCGCCGCCAACCCCTACCTTTATATGGCGAGCCAGGTGGCGAGCGGCCTCGACGGGATCAGGCGCCAGCTCGATCCCGGCCCCTCGGCCGACACGCCCTACGACACAAAGGCGCCCTTGCTGCCGCGCAGCCTCGGCGAGGCGCTGGAAGCGCTTCGCGGCGACCAGGTGCTGCGCGACGCCTTCGGCGGTTTCTTCGTCGACTACTATCTCAAGCTGAAGCAGGCCGAGATCGACCGTTTCGCCTCGGAGGTCAGCAACTGGGAGCAGCGCGAGTATTTCTCGCTTTTCTGAGGAGTGCCGTCCCTTGAGTCTCGAATTCCTGATCATGTCTTTCATCGTCGTCGCCTCGCCCGGCACCGGCGCGCTCTACACGCTGGCGGCCGGCCTCTCGCGCGGTTCCAGGGCCAGCGTCGTGGCGGCGTTCGGCTGCACGCTCGGCTGCGTGCCGCACATGGCGGCGGCGATCCTGGGACTGGCGGCGCTCCTGCACACCAGCGCGCTCGCCTTCGAGACCTTCAAGTACCTGGGCGTCGCCTACCTTCTCTACATGGCCTGGAACACGCTGCGCGAGCGTGGCGCGCTCAGCATCAACAAAGAAACCAACGCCAGGACGGACATACAAGTGACGGTCGAAGCCGTCCTGATCAATATCCTCAATCCGAAGCTGTCGATCTTCTTCCTGGCGTTCCTGCCGCAGTTCGTGAGCACCGACGAGGCGCATCCGGTGCCGCACATGCTGATGCTGAGCGCCGTCTTCATGCTGATGACCTTCGTGGTCTTCGCGGCCTACGGCCTGTTCGCGGCCTCCGTGCGCGACCACGTGATCTCGCGGCCGCGCGTGATGACCTGGATGCGCCGGACTTTCGCCGGGGCGTTCGCGGCGCTGGGCGCCAAGCTGGCGTTTGCCGAACGCTGACCGTCAGCGAGGACGATGCTGCGTTCCCTCGCCCGCGGTGATGAACACCGCGGTACAGGGTTCCTCGACATCGGCGGTATGCCAAACGCCCGGTGGGTTGATCGCATACTGGCCTGCACCAAGCCGAACGGTCGTCACCGTTCCGTCGGCCTGTTGCTGGAGCAAGGTGATGGTTCCCGCCGTGCAGAGCACGACTTCCGCACCGGCGGGATGCATCTCCCAGCCGCTCCAGGAGACGTCGAAAGTGTACATGCTGACCAGCCGCCCCTCCCGACCGTCGCCACGATGGCGTTCGGCGTAGGCGTCATACCACGCGAAATCGCCGGTGAACGGCGGTTCGACCTTCGCCGTCGCCCCGAGGCCGAGATGGATCGGACAGGCCGCCATGTCGATGGCGCTCATGCCTTTCCTCCTTCCAGCATCTTGGTCCAGCGCTTCTGCATTTCGGCCGGGCTCACCTGCTCCTTGGACATGGCGAGCGACCAGCGATAGCCGAAGGGGCAGGCCACCATGCCCATGCGATCGCCGTAAAACTCGTCCTGGGCCGGTCGCACCACGGTGGCGCCGGCCTTGACGGCGCGGTCCACGGCGGCGTCGGCATCCGGCACCTGGATATGGAAGGCAACGGGAGAGCCGCCGACGGAGGCCGGGCTTTTTGCACCGAAGTCGGGGTATTCATCGTTCAGCATTAGCACGCTGTCGCCGATCTGGATCTCGGCATGGCCGACCCGACCCGCCGGCTCGACCAGCCGGAACAGTTCCACTGCGCCGAACGCCTTTGTGTAAAACGCGATCGCGGCCTTGGCGTCGTGCACGGTGGCATGGGCCCGCAAGGTCTGGGATGAGGAAGTCTGGGGCGCGGCATTCTGCTTTGCTGTCATGGCATCACCTGTGTTATATTACGTTACGTACCGTAACATTAATAGATGGCTCGTCAACCCCCCTTATCCACGACCACACGCGGCCGGCCGCGCGATCCGCGCACCCGCGCTGCGATCCTGGCCGCCGCCCGGGCGCTGCTCGAGCGCGGCGGTCTAACGGCCGTCACCATCGAAGCGATCGCCCAGAAGGCCGGCGTCAGCCGACCCACGATCTACCGCTACTGGCCCAACGCGCCCGCCGTGGCGATGGCCGCATTCCTCGACGTAACCGGCGCACCGGAGGCGGCCCGCAGCAGCCGCTCGCCCTATGCCGCCCTTCGCGCCCAGCTCCATGCGGTGGCCGACGCCTTCGCCGCCCCCGCCGGCCGCAGCGTGGCGGCCATGGTGGCGGCGGCCCAGTCGGAGACCGAACTTGCCAAGGCCTTCCGCAACGAATTCATCGCCCGCAACCGCGACGCCACGCGCCTGCTGCTGGAACGCTGCATCGAGGACGGGCTGATCGCGCTGCCCGCCGACATGGAACTTGCCCTCGACCTCGTCTTCGGGCCGCTCTTCTACCGCCTGCTGATGGGCCACGCGCCGATCACGCGCGGCTTCGTCGACCGGCTGCTCGATACGGTCATCCCCGCGTCCGCCTGAGCGCCGCGTCGGTCTCGGTCACCAGCTTGGCGATCACGCTGCCGGCCGGCATCTCCCGCGCCAGGGTCGGCGCCTGGCCGCTCCACAGCGGCGTGAAGTCGGTCGAGCCCTTGGCCTCGGCGGGGCCGCGCAGAGGCTGCGTCGCTTCGGCGGCGCGCGGAAAAGCCGGCGCATCGGCGCTCATGGGCCCGACCTCGCGCACGATGCGATTGACGATGCCGCGCGCCGGGCGGCCGGTGAACACGTTGGTGAGCACGGTGCTGTTGTCGTTGGCCTGCTTCAGGGCGGCGCGATGAAGCGGCCCCGTCTTGGCCTCCGGCGTCAGCATGAACGCCGTGCCGATCTGGACGCCGGCAGCCCCCAGCGCCAGCGCCGCCGCAATGCCGCGGCCGTCGCCGATGCCACCGGCGGCGATGACAGGTACCTTCACGGCATCTACGACCTGCGGCACCAGCGCCATCGTGCCGGCCTGGCGCGAAATGTCGTCGACCAGGAACATGCCGCGATGGCCGCCGGCCTCCGCGCCCTGCGCAATCACCGCATCGGCGCCCTCGCCTTCCAGCCAACGGGCCTCCTCGACCGTGGTCGCCGAACTCAGCACCAGGATGCCCGCCGCCTTCAGGCGCTTCACCAGGGCACGGTCGGGCAGGCCGAAATGGAAGCTCGCCACCTTGGGCATGAACTCCAGCAGGAGATCGCACATCGAGGCATCGAACGCGGCGCGCGACGGTCCCCTGGCATCGGGCGCAATGCCAAGCTCGCCAAAATATGGCGCGAGCTTCTGTCGCCACTGCGCATCGCGCGCCGCATCCACGGCCGGCGGCTTGTGCACGAAGAAATTGACGTTGAACGGCCGGCCGGTCCCCTGCTTCACCATCTGAAGCTCCTGCCGCGTGCCCTCCGGCGTCAGCATCGCGGCCGCGATGGAACCCAGCGCTCCCGCCTCGGAAGTCTCGATCGCCATCTGCGGCGAGGTCACGCCGGCCATCGGCGCCTGCAGGATGGGATGCTCTATGCCGAACAGGTCGAGCAGACGACGGTCCTGCCACTTCATCGCAATTGCCTCTCAGAATTGTGACTTCACAGGGTAGTCTTTCGCCATCATTGCACATAGCGGCTTATGTTCGCGCCTTCCGCTCGAGGCGTAAAGCCGAGCGTTGGAGGATCGACATGGCGTGGAAACTTCTTTTGATCGCGCTGTTGCTGACACCACTAGCCGCCTGCGGCGACCCGCAGCCTTGCCCGTGGGATTGCACGCGCATGCGCGGGAACTGACGCGACACCGGCATACTTGCCAAAAGAGCGCTTCTCCCGGACGCTGCGTCCACGCAAGGAGAAGCTTTCATGGAACTCTGGCAATACGACGCGACCGACCTGGCGCGCCTCATCCGCAACGGACAGGCCTCGGCCGTCGAAGCCGTCGATTCGGTGCTGGCCCGCCTGCACAAGGTCAATCCCGCGATCAACGCCGTGGTGCGCGTACTGGAAGACGATGCCCGCGCCCAGGCCGAGACCGCCGATGCCGCCCGCGCCCGCGGCCACGCGCTGCCACCGCTGCACGGCGTGCCGGTCACGACCAAGATCAACGTCGACCAGGCAGGATTGCCGACCGACAACGGCGTCGTCCCGCTGAAGGGCTTCATCGCCAGGGAAGACAGTCCCGTCGTTGCCAACCTCAAGCATGCCGGCGCCATTATCGTCGGCCGCACCAATGCGCCGGCCTTCTCCATGCGCATCTTCACCGAAAACGCCCTGCACGGCCGCACGCTCAATCCGCGCGATCCCTCGGTGACGCCGGGCGGTTCGAGCGGCGGCGCGGGAGCTGCCGTCGCGGTCGGCATCGGCGCAATCGCCCATGGCAACGACATCGGCGGCTCGGTGCGCATTCCCGCCTACTGCAACGGCGTGGTCGGCCTGCGCACGGGCTTTGCCCGCATTCCGTCTCTCAATCCCAGCGCTGCGACAACGGGACGTCCGATCGGCGCCGTGCTGATGGCGGTGCAGGGCCCGCACACGCGCACGGTCCGCGATGCGCGCCTCGCGCTCGAGGTGATGGCGCGCGGCGACCGGCGCGACTGGCGCTGGAACGACGTGCCGATGCGGGGCCCGCCGCCGGCACGGCCGATCAAGGTCGCGATCGTGCCCGAGGTGCCGGGCGGCAAGAGCCATCCGGCGCAGGTCTCGGCGGTGCGCCAGGCCGGCAAGCACCTGCAGGCCGCGGGCTACGTCGTCGAGGAAGTGCTGCCGCCCGACATCGAGCGCGGTATCGAGCTGTGGCACGAGATCTGCGTCACCGACGTGATCGGCGGCCTGTGGCCGACGATGCAGAAGATGGGCGACCCCGACGGCATTGCCGCCATGCGGGGCTGGCTCGACATTCACAAGCCGGTCGACCTCGCGACCTATGTCGCCGCGCTGACCGAACGCGAAAGCCTGCTGTTCCGCTGGATGAGCTTCTTCCAGCAGTGGCCGCTGCTGGTCCTGCCCACGCTCGCCGATCTGCCACCCAAGCAGGTGGCCGACATCACCCGCGACGGCCAGGCGACGGTGCTGGACGCCATGCGCCCTGCCCTGCTCGCCCCGCTGCTCGGCCTGCCCGGCCTTGCCGTGCCGGTCGGCAGCCACGGCAATCTGCGCACCGGCGTCCAGATCATGGCGATGCGCAACCGCGAGGACCTCTGCCTCGATGCCGGCGAGGTGATCGAGGCGGCCGAGGGCGTCGTGACGCCGATCGATCCAGCGAAGAGCTGAGACGCCTGTCATGACCGACAACCTCCTGCAAACCACTGTCGTTGGTAGCTACCCGCAGCCCGACTGGCTGGTGAACCGCGAGATGCTGTCCAAGGTCGTGCCGCGCACGCGCCTCAGGGAAATATGGCGCGTGCCCGAGGCCTATCTGCAGCAGGCGCAGGACGACGCGACGCTGCTTGCCATCCGCGACATGGAGCGGGCCGGCATCGACATCATCACCGACGGCGAGATGCGGCGCGAAAGCTATTCCAACCATTTTGCCACGGCGCTCGAAGGCATCGACCAGGAGAACCCCGGCTACGTGACGACGCGGTCCGGCCAGAAGACGCCGGTGCCGCGTGTCGTCGGCAAGCTCCGCCGCACGCGGCCGGTCGAGGTGCGCGACATGCAGTTCCTGCGCGCCAACACCGACCGGCCGGCCAAGATCACCCTGCCCGGCCCCTTCACCATGGGCCAGCAGGTGAAGGACGAGTTCTACAAGGACGCCGAGGCAATGTGCATGGACTACGCTGCGGCGGTGAACGCGGAGGCGCACGACCTCGTCAAGGCCGGTGCCGACGTGATCCAGCTCGACGAGCCGTGGCTGCGCAACAACCCCGAGGAAGCCAGCCGGTACGCGGTGAAGGTGATCAACCGCGCGCTAAAAGGCATCGGCGTGCCCACGGTCGTCCATCTTTGCTTCGGCTACGCCGCCGTGGTGCCCGGCCTCAGCAAGCCCAGCGGCTATTCCTTCCTGCCGCAGCTCGCCGACACCATCGCCCAGCAGATCTCCATCGAATCGGCCCAGCCCAAGATCGACCTCGGCGTGCTGAAGGATCTTGCCCCCAAGAAGGTCATGCTGGGCGTCATCGACCTAGACGATCCCGAGATCGAGACTCCGGAGAAGATCGCCGGCCGTATCCGCGCCGGCCTGAAATACATGTCGCCCGACAAGCTGCTGCCGGCGCCCGATTGCGGCATGAAGTACCTGCCGCGCGCGACGGCCTTCGGAAAGCTGAAGTCCCTGGCCGCTGGCGCGGCGATCGTCCGCAAGGAACTCGGCTAGCGGGCGACGACTGGCCCGCGAGACGGGACCGTCACCGACTTCTCGACATTGCCGCGTGTCGCCTTGCCGACCCATTGGCCGTCGGCGCCGCGCCGCAGATCGTGGACGTCCTTATAGCCCAGGGCCTGCAAGCGGACCTTGGCGTCGGCGCTGCCGATCGTGCCGACCGGATTGGGCTTGGTCTGGGCCGAAGCGGTGCCAGTCGCAACGAGAAGGAAAAGCGTCAGAATAATCAGCTTCATGACGCCAGCTTGCCTTTCAAAACGTGGCCGAAGTAAGCCCCGGTCGCCTCGCCGTTCTCGAAGGCCACGGCGCCATTCACGAGCGTGGCCTTGATGCCCTCGGCCTTCTGCACCAGACGGCGGGCGCCGCCGGGCAGGTCCGTTTCCACCGTCGGCAGGCAGGGCCGGATGCCGTTCTCCTCGAACAGCACGACATCCGCCCCGTAGCCTTCGCGAATCAGGCCGCGGTCGTCGAGGTCCCACGCCTTGGCATTGTCGTGGGTGATTTTCTTGACCGCCTGCTCGAGCGTGAAGGCACCGCGCTTGCGCACCCAGTAGCTCAGCAGATGCGTCTGCAGCGACGAGCCCATCTCCTGCGCCACATGGGCACCGGAATCGGAGAAGGTCGCGAGCGTGCGATCGTGCTTCAGGATGCCGAGCACGTCGTCCGGCGATTCGTTGACCAGCGGCTGAACATAGACCTGGTTCTCGTTGGCCAGCGACAGGTCGATCATGACCTCGACCGGATGCTGCCCGCGCCCGGGCAAGTTGCTCGACCGTCGGATCGTCCCAGTCGACGCCGTTCATGGCGAACAGGTTGGAATAGTCCGGCCGGCGCGGTTCCGTGGTTGCGGCGCCGCCTCCCTGGAAGACATTGTCGCGCGGCTTCATCCGTTCTTCGGCCGCCACCAGTTCGCGCCGCACCTCGGGATCGGCCAGCCGCCGCTTCTGCTCTCCCATCGGCAGGTCGCGGATCTTGCGCCAGGCCGGGAGCACGTCGAACGGCAGGTAGGATTTCAGCGAGAAGATCGCATTGATGGAGCGTGTCGTGCCCTGGCCGAACATTCGGCCACCGGCCGCGACGGTCTCGTCGATGTAGCGCGTCTGGTAGGCCCAGCCTGTCGGGTCGTCGCCCTGTTTGGTGGCCAGTACGCCGAACATGATCGGCCGTTTGTAGGCAAGAGCGACTTCGCGCAGGCGCGCGAGGAAGGCGCGGTGCGCCGCGCCGCTCGCGATGTCGGGACCGACCTGGAAAATGCCGGCGGCGAGCTCGGCCATCGCCGCCACGATACGGTCGATCTCCTCCCATTCGGCGATGCGGCTCGCGACCGGCGTGTCGTCGGGCGTCACATGTGTCGAGGCGCGCGAGCTGGAGAAGCCCATGGCGCCGGCGCGCAACGCCTCCTGCACGGCCGCAGCCATGCGGGTCATGTCGTCCTCGGTGGCCTTTTCCGACAGCGCACGCTTGCCCATGACATACATGCGCAGTGCCGAATGGCCGATATACATGCCGTAGTTGATCGCCTTGGGCAGACGCTCCACGGTCGCGAGATATTCCGGGAAGGTCTCCCAGGTCCAGTCGATGCCGGCCGCCATCGCCGCGGTCGGGATATCCTCGACCGCCGAGAGGCAGCGCGCATACCAGTCGCGGTCCTCGGGCTTGCAGGGCGCCAGCGCGAAGCCGCAGTTGCTCATCACCACGGAGGTGACGCCATGCCAGCACGAGCAGGTGCCCAGTGGATCCCAGGCGACTTGGGCATCCATATGGGTGTGGCCGTCGATGAAGCCCGGCGAGACGATCAGTCCATCCGCATCGATGGTGCGAGCGGCCACCGACTTGATGCGGCCGACCTCGACGATCTTGCCATCGGCGATGCCCACGTCGGCCGTGAAGCGGGCCTTGCCCGAGCCATCGACGACCGTGCCGCCACGGATCACCAGATCGAGGGCCATCAGAGGCGATCCTTCTGCTCGACGATCTTCCAGTAGGTGTCCTTGGCCGAGATCTTGCCGCCGCGGAACATGTAGATGTCGCAGCCCTGGTAGTTGAGGTCCTCGCCGTCGGCACCCTTGCCTTTCACGGTCCAGACCGAGATCGCTCGGTTGCCGGCGTAGATGTACTCCTTGTGATCCCAGCGCATGTCGGGGATCACCTTGAAACGGTCGGCGAGCGTCTTGCGGATCGCCTCCTTGCCCTTGAGCGTGCGACCGACGGCTTCGGGTCCGCGCGCCAGCCAGAAGGTGGCGTCGTCGGTGAAGCAGGCGACGATGCGATCGACGTCGCGGCTGTTGAAGGCCGCCGAAATCGATTTCATGAGTTCCGGCGTGGCGATGTCCCGGGCGATGTCGGCGTTTACGGCTGTGATGTCCGGCATACGAAACCTCCCTCGCGGCGTGCTCAAACGATTGCAGGCTTCTCCGGTGCCGGCAAGGTCATCCCCACATCGGCCCGAAGGCGTGCTAGCGTGGATCCAACAAAAAGGGGAAACGCGGTGTACGATTACATCATCGTGGGCGGCGGCTCGGCCGGTTCGGTCATGGCCAACCGGCTCTCGGCCAGGAGTTCCAACAAGGTGCTGCTGTGCGAGGCGGGCCAGGACACGCCGCCGGGCAAGGAGCCGCGGGAAATCGCCGACAGCTACTCCGGCATGGCCTATTTCGACCCGCGTTTCCATTGGACCGAGTTAAAAGTCCATACCCAGATCGTCAGCCACAACAATCCGCAGGAGAACCGGCCGCCGCTGCGCAAGTACGAGCAGGCGCGCGTGCTGGGTGGCGGCTCGTCGATCAACGGCCAAATGGCGAACCGCGGTGCCCCCACCGACTACGACGAATGGCAGGCACGCGGCGCCGCGGGCTGGGGATGGAACGACGTGCTGCCCTACTTCAAGAAAGTCGAGCGCGACCTCGATTTCGACGGGCCGCTGCACGGCAAGGACGGGCGCATTCCGGTGCGCCGCATTCCGCGCGAGCACTGGAGCGGCCACGCCGAAGCGGTCGGCAGGGCCTTCGAGGAGAAGGGCTTCAAGTTCCTGCCCGACCAGAACGGCGAGTTCGTCGAAGGTTATTTCCCCGTCGCCCATTCCAACGCCGAGGAGCGGCGCGTGTCGGCGGCGATGGGCTATCTCGACACCGAGACCCGCAAGCGCTCCAACCTCACCATCTCGACCGACACCCAGGTAAAAGCCCTGCTGTTCGAGGGCACGCGCTGCGTCGGAGTGACCGCGACGATCGGCGGCAAGGAACAGGAGTTCCGTGGCCGCGAAATCATCCTCTCGAGCGGCGCCATCCATACCCCCGCCCATCTGATGCGGGCCGGTATCGGACCCGTGGGCCAGCTTGCCGACCTCGGCATTCCCGTGGTCGCAGCCCTCGAGGGTGTCGGGCAGCGGCTGATGGACCATCCCTCGATCGCCATCGCCTCCTTCATCAAACGCAGCGCACGCCTGCGCGAGCACACGCGCCGGCACATCCACGTTGGTTTGCGCTATTCCTCCAACCTTCCCGGCGTTCCCAAAGGCGACATGTTCGTGGCCGTGGCCAGCAAGTCCGCATGGCATGCCGTGGGCGAGCAGATTGGTTCCCTGCTCACTTTCATCAACAAGACCTATTCCGAGACCGGCCAGGTGAAGCTCGCCTCGCGCGACTGGCGGAGCGAGCTGATCGTCGAGTTCAACTTGCTGTCCGACAAGCGCGACATCGACCGGCTGATGAGCGGCTTCAAGCTGATGGCCGCCGTTCAGATGACCGAAGCATTGCGCAAGGTGACCGATGTTCCCTTTCCTGCATCCTACAGCGACAAGGTGCGCGAAATCGGCGTGGTGAACGGCAAGAACAAGTGGTTGACCCGGGCCGTCGCGACCCTTCTCGACGGCCCTGCCGTGCTGCGACGCTACATGATCGAGAATTTCGTCGTCGAGGGTTTCACCTTCGAGCAGGTGATGAGCGACGACGAGGCTCTGGAGGCATTCGTGCGCAAGGCTGCGATCGGTGTCTGGCACGCCTCCTGTACCTGCCGCATGGGCCGCGACGACGATCCGATGGCCGTGGTCGACACCTCGGGCCGGGTGCGCGGCGTCCAGGGCCTGCGCGTGGTCGATGCCTCGGTCTTCCCGGTGGTGCCCTGCGCCAACACCAACTTCCCCACCCTGATGACGGCCGAGAAGATCTCGGAAGCCGTTCTCGCCGGGCACTGAAGGAGCAACCCATGTCGGTCGTGCTGGGCAGCGGCGAGCATCGCTATCGCGTGGTCGAGAACTGGGCAAAGCTGCCCGACGGCTGGGAGTTCCGCGACGTTGCGGCCGTGGCCGTCGACAGCAACGACCGCGTCTACGTTTTCAACCGCGGCCAGCACCCGATGATGGTGTTCGACCGCGACGGCAACTTCCTGCGCTCCTGGGGCGAAGGCCTGTTCAACCGCGCCCACGGCATCGACATCGACAGCGATAACAGTCTCTACTGCACCGACGACGGCGACCATACGGTTCGCAAGATCACGACCGACGGCAAGGTTCTGCTGACCATCGGCGTCCCCAACCAGCCGGCACCATTCCTGAGCGGCAAGCCTTTCAACCGCTGCACCCACACGGCGCTCTCGCCGAAGGGCGAGATCTACGTCTCGGACGGCTACGGCAACTCCCGCGTCCACAAATATTCGCCGGACGGCCAGCACCTGATGTGCTGGGGCACCACCGGCACCGATCCCGGCGAGTTCAACGTCGTGCACAACATCGTCACAGACGACGACGGATGGGTCTATGTCGCCGACCGCGAGAACCATCGCGTGCAGGTGTTCGACGGCAACGGCAAGTACGAGGCGCAGTGGAACAACATGCACCGGCCTTGCGCGCTTTACTGCTGCGGCGGCAAGAACCCGCAATTCATCATCGGCGAACTGGGACCGGGCATGCCGGTCAATACCCATCACACCAATCTCGGGCCGCGCCTCGCCATCGTCGACAAGCAGGGCAAGACGCTCGCCCGGTTGGGTGGCGAGCACGGCCCCGGCATGGAGACCGGCCGCTTCCTGTCGCCGCATGGCCTCGCCGTCGATTCGAAGGGCGACATCTATATCGGCGAAGTGAGTTACACCAACTGGCCCAGCAACCATCCCGGCGTGCCGGTGCCGAAGTACCTGCGCTCGCTACAGAAGCTGGAAAAGGTCGCGTGATGGACCCTGCCGGCCGCCTGCACCTGATCGGCAGCATCCCGCTCGACAACAGCGAACAGGTATTCCGCGCGTTGGCCAGCGAACTCGGGCCCTTCCTCAGTCGCATGCCCGACGGCGAGACCGGCGAGCGCTCGCGCTGGGTCTATTTCCAGCGCCAGATGCTGCTCGACCATCCGGCGATGGAGGTCGATCCGACGGTGCCGCCTTACAAATTCATCCAATGGGACGGCAAGGTCATCCGCGAAGTCGAGCAGGTTCGCTTCAAGCCGGGTGTCGATCCCGCTACGGTGGTGTTCGAGACCGGCTACGACAAGGCGGGGCGCGCTTCCTGGGAAGTCTTCAAGCGTTTGCGGACGGCCGGCGCCATCGCCCGGCACACGCGTTTCCAGGTCTGCCTGCCGACGCCGCAGGCCAGCGGCTATCTCTATGTCAGCGGCCCGGCACGCGAGACCTATTTCGAGGTCTACGAGCGCGCGCTGAAGGCAGCGCTGGCCAATATCGTGGCCGGCATTCCCGCCGCCGATCTCTCGATCCAGTGGGACGTCTGCCAGGAAGTGCTGGCCTTCGAGAACTACTTCGAGGACCGGCCAGCGCACTACAAGAAGCAGATCTTCGAGATGCTGGGCCGCCTGGGCGACGCTGTGCCCGGCGGCGTCGAGATGGGCTACCACCTCTGTTATGGCTCACCACGCGACGAGCACCTGGTCCAGCCCAAAGACTCCGCGATCCTGGTCGAGATGATGAACGGTATCGCTGCTGCCACGACGCGGCGCATCGACTTCCTGCATATTCCCGTTCCCAAGAACCGCGCCGACGAGGCCTACTACGCGCCGCTCAAGAACTGGAAGCGACCCGTGGGAACCAAGCTCTATCTCGGATTGCTGCACCATGACGACGATGCCGGCGACAAGGCCCGCATTGCCGCGGCGCGTCGGTTCGCGGGCGATTTCGGCCTGTCGGCCGAGTGCGGCTGGGGCCGGACCGAACCGGGTCGCTTGCCCGGATTGCTGAAGGGTCATCGCGTTGCTGCGGAGGGATTGTGATGGTTGAACGGATTCTGGTCGTCGGCCCCAAGGACACGCTGTCGATGGTCGACGACCTCGCACCCAAGGGCTTCGAGATCGTGAAGGCACTGCACAACTCCCCGGAGCAGAAAGCGGCGCTGCCGGGTACCGACTACTTCGTGGGCTTCATCCAGCAGTACGTCACGCCTCGGCTCTTCAAGGATGCGCCGAAGCTGAAGCTGATCCAAATGCTGAGCGCCGGTTACGACAAGGCCGACCTCGTCGCCGCGCGCAAGAGCAAGGTTCCGCTGTGTGCCAATGGCGGCGCCAATTCGACCGCGGTGTCGGAGCACGCCATGCTGCTGGCGCTGGCCGTCTCGCGCCGGATCATCGTCCAGCACACCAACGTCGCGGCCGGCCGCTGGCACGGCAACTCGCCGCCGCAGGTCCACGAAGTGCGCGACCGCGTGATGGGCATCGTCGGCTTGGGCACGATCGGCAAGAAGGTGGCGCGGCTCGCCCTCGCCTTCGGCATGAAGGTGCACTACTACGACATCTCCCGCCTGAAGGAAGAGCAGGAGGACGCGCTGGGCGTTCGCTTCCGCCTGCTGCCCGAAATCCTGCGAACCTCCGACATCGTCTCCCTGCACGTGCCGCTGAACGACAGCACGCATCATCTGATCGGGCCGCAGGAACTCGCCCTGATGAAGAAGAGCGCCGTCATCGTGAACACCTCGCGCGGCCCGGTGATCGACGAGAAGGCGATGACCGAGGCCCTGTCGAAGGGCAATCTGTTCGGTGCCGGCCTCGACGTCTTCGACGAAGAGCCGACGCCGCCCGACAATCCCCTGCTCAAGCTCGACAACGTCGTGCTGACGGCCCACCTGGCCGGCCCGACCTGGGAAAGCAACATCACGCGCCTGCGCAACGGCTTCGACAATGTCCAAAGAGTTGCTCGCGGCGAGCCCGCGCTTTGGGTCGTTCCCGAACTGCTCTAGCGTCCAAGTTGCGACTTATCTCTAGCCCACTTCGAGCGGGGCCTTGTAAGTCTCCTTGAAGCGCAGCAAGGCCACGAAGGTGATCGCCGCCGCGGCCATGATCATGAAGGCCGGGCTATAATCGTTGCCTGTGCGGTCGACCAGCCAGGTCGCCGCCAGGGGACTGAGCCCGCCCACGATCCCCAGGGTGACGTTGTAGCCCAGCGCAATGGCCGTACAGCGCACGGCCGCGGGAGCCGCCTCGACCATGAGGGTGGGCTGCGTGCCGACGAAGGCGCCGACGGCCACGACGAACCCCAGCTGTCCCAGAAGCACGAGCGCGGCATGGGGGCTGTGCATCAGCCAGAAGAACGGCAAGGCGCCCGCGAAGCCGAACACGATGGCGCCCAGCATCACCGGCTTGCGCCCAAAATAGTCCGTCGCCCAGCCCATCAGGATCATGAGGGGCAGCAGCGCCGCCATGCTGATGGTGTTGATGCCGAGCGCACGCGCCGGCGCCATGCCGTCGACCAATTCGAGCCAGCTCACGATGTAGACGAACATCAGGTAGAAGCCGACAGAGTTGAAGACGGAAAGCGCTGCCAGGCGCGCCAGCAGCGGGCCGTGGTTGCTCATCGTCTCGAGCAGCGGCGAGCGCGCTGCCTTGTGGATCTTGGGTGCCTCCTGGACATGGCGCCGCAGAATGAAGCCCGCCAGACCGACCAGGAGACCGAGCACGAACGGGATGCGCCAGCCCCAGGTCTCCACCGCCTCGGCCGACATCGTCGAGGCCAGCAGCGCGCCGGTCGCGGAGCCGAGCAGGATGCCGCCGACCGCGCCGCAGCCGGCCATGGCGCCGATCAGGCCGCGCCGGCCGGGCGGCGCGCGCTCGACCATGAAGACGATCGAGGTCGTATATTCACCACCCACCGACAGGCCCTGGATCATGCGCAGGAGCGTGAGGATGATAGGCGCGGCCACGCCCAGCACCTCGTAGCCCGGCAGGACGCCGACCAGGAACGTCGGGATCGCCATTGCCGCCACCGAGAAAGTGAGCGCGGCACGCCGGCCGAGCCTGTCGCCGATATGGCCGATCAGCGCGCCGCCCACGGGCCGCATGAGAAAGCCCACGGCGAAGATGCCGAAGGCTGCCAGCACCTGGGCCACGGGATCTTCGCTGGGGAAGAAGGTCCGGCCGATGGCCGCTGCGAAATAGCCGTAGACTGCGAAGTCGTACCACTCCAACACATTGCCGATGGCGCCGACCGCAATGGTCCGCGCCGTACTATCCGACTTCATGAATGCTCCCCCAGACTCGCTCCCGCAGGCTGGATATCACATCGCCAGCCGGCACCTGTCGACCGCGCGACCCATCCCCTCGCCGTGACCAGCCCGGTCATCGCGATCGAGGCGAGCTTCGGGCTGGCGACGGGCTGGCCCGACGCCTCCCCATTTATCTGGCCGGAAAAGAAAGGCTTGCCCGGCAACGAGGCGCCACAGAAAGTGCTTTTCCTCACGAAGCAGTACACTCGCTGAGATTGGAAGCCGGCCATGACATCGTCACAACAGTCTCTGACACGACGGCATGCCCTGGCGGGCCTGCTGCTGCTCACGTCCCCACTGCTCGCGCCTGCGACGGCATGGGCGGCCGACTGGCCCGAACGCACGGTCCGCATGATCGTGCCGTTCGCAGCGGGCTCCGGTGCCGACACCGTGGGCCGCACCTATGCCGAGGAACTCGCCAAGGCGCTCGGCCAGTCCGTCATCGTCGACAACAAGGGCGGCGCCGGCGGCCTCCTCGGGACAGCGGAAGGCGCGCGGGCGCCTGCCGACGGTTACACGCTGCTGCTGACCTCGCAAGGCGCCACGGTCTTCAACATGGGGCTCTACAAGACGCCGGGCTACGACCCGCTGAAGGATCTGACGCCGGTCATTGCGACCGGCATTCTCACCAACGTGATGGTAGTCGCCGCCTCCAATCCGGCCAACACCGTCGCCGACGTGATCGCCCAGGCGCGCGCCAAGCCGGATCAGCTCACCTACGGCTCGAGCGGCGTCGGCAGCAGCCTTCACATGTCCGGCGTGATCCTCGAGCAGCGCACTGGCATCAAGCTGCAGCACGTGCCCTACCGCGGCGCACCGGCGGCCGTCCTCGCCGTGATCAACGGCGAAGTGACGATGGGCTTCTTCAACGCGCCGACCGTGGTCGGCCAGATCAAGGCCGGCAAGCTGAAGGCACTCGCCGTCACCATCAAGGACCGCTCGGTCACCATGCCCGAGGTGCCGACCATGATGGAGACGGGAATCGCCGACTATGTCGTTGCCACCTGGCTGGGCTTCGCGGTGCCGGTGAACACACCGGCGCCGATCGTGGGGCGCCTCAACACCGAACTCGGCCGCATCGGCCAGATGCCGCAGGTGAAGGAGAAACTCCTGGTCCAGGGCTTCGAGGTCCTGCCGCCCAACTCGCCCGAAGCCGCCCGCAAGCTGATCGTGGACGATCAGGCACTCTGGCTGCCGATCATCAAGCAATCCGGCGCCACGGCGGAATAGCTTATTTGACCCCCAGCAGCTCGACGTCGAAAATCAGCGTCGCGTTGGGCGCAATGACTCCGCCGGCGCCGCGCGCGCCATAGCCGAGCTCCGGCGGAATGATCAGGGTTCGCTTGCCGCCGACTTTCATGGTCGCGACGCCCTCGTCCCAGCCGCCGATGACGCGCTTCATGCCGATGGGAAACTCGAAGGGCTGGCCGCGGTCCACGGACGAATCGAATTTCTTGCCTTTCGCACCGCCTTCGGAAAGCCAGCCGGTATAGTGCATGACGCAGGTCTGGCCGGTCTTCGGGCTAGCGCCCGTGCCGACGGTCGTGTCGATGATTTGCAGGCCGGTCGGAGTCGTCATGGCTTTTCCCTGGGTTTGCGCGGCAGCGGGATGGGCCGCGGCGAGAGTTGCGGTCGCGATCAAGACGCGGCGGGTGATTGGCATATGGCTGTTCCTTGAAGAGGTCGCGTGGGTGTGTATCACATCGCCGTCATGCCGCCGTCCACGAACAGCAGGGCGCCGGTGACGTAGGAGGCATCGTCGGAAGCCAAAAACAGAATCGTCGCGGCGACCTCCTCGGCCCTCCCCGGGCGCTTCAACATGGTATCTTTCGCGGCACTGGCGTTGTACTGCGCAATGGTCTCGCCGGCCGCCGCAATGCGGCGCTCATGGAACGGCGTGAAAATAGGGCCTGGGCCGACGGCGTTCACGCGAATGCCCTCCGGCGAATGGTCGGCGGCGAGCGCCCGCGTCAGACCCGCGATCGCGGCCTTGGTGGTGTCGTACTGGAGATTGCCGCCGCCCGCGACGACGGAACGGACGGAGGCGACGTTGACGATGGCGCCAACCTTGTTGCGGCGCATCAGCGGAATCGCGGCCTTGGCGCAGAAGGCGTAGCTCATCAGGTTGACGTTGAGGATCTCGTTCCAGCTCGCGGCACTCGCCTCGTCGATCTTCTCGTATTTGCGGATACCGGCGTTGTTGACGAGGATGTCGAGGCGCCCGAACTTGTCCGCGGCACCGTTCACGAAGGCGAGGCATGCGGCCTCGGTTCCGACGTCGGCCTGCGTGAACGCGACCTTGGCGCCGGCGGCCTCGAGCTCGGCCGCCACGCGCTGGCCGCGCTCGCCGTCCCGATCGCAGAATGCCACCCTTGCACCCTCGGCGACGAAACGCCTGACCGTCGCCTCGCCGATCCCGGATGCGCCGCCCGTCACCGCCGCGATCTTGCCGTCGAGCCTTCCGCCGCCGAGCTTGGCCATGTTCGCCCTCTTTCGTTGCATTGCGAAAACGCGAGAGGACGTGTTCGCGGCGGGTAATGGCGGAGAGGAAGGGATTCGAACCCTCGATAGGGGTTTACCCCCTATAACGGTTTAGCAAACCGCCGCCTTCGACCGCTCGGCCACCTCTCCGCAGCCCGTTAAGACCCCGGCGATCGAAATATCCACGACGGATGCGGGGCGGTTCTAGCCGGGGGTGCCCGGGGTGTCAAACAACCCCGGAATTTCGCAAGCGATATCAGGCTCTTGGCGGGCCGGCACGCGACGTGCGACGGTGCCCGCATGAGTGCCTCCGCCCCCAGTTCCGCGCCCAGTTCGATCGACATGCTCCAGCGCCTGGTGGCGTTCGACACCACCTCGCGCAACTCCAACCTGGAGCTGATCCAGTATATCCAGGGCTACCTCGACGAGTTTGGCGTGAGAAGCACACTCGTGCCCAACGAAGAAGGCACCAAAGCGAACCTCTACGCCTCGATCGGGCCCCACGCCGAAGGCGGGATCGTGCTGTCGGGTCACACCGACGTGGTGCCGGTCGACGGCCAGGCCTGGGTCACCAATCCCTGGACGCTGACCGAGAAGCCCGACGGCAACCTCTACGGCCGCGGCACCTGCGACATGAAGGGGTTCATCGCCACCTGCCTGTCCCATGTCCCCGCTTTCCAGCGCGCGAAGCTGAAGGTGCCGATGCATTTCGCCTTCAGCTACGACGAGGAGATCGGCTGCCTCGGCGCCCACTCGCTGGCCGAGAAGCTGATGGGCAACGTGCCGCGACCGCAGGCGGTGATCGTGGGCGAGCCCACCATGATGGGCGTCGTCAACGCCCAGAACGCCGGCGGCGGCCACGTCGCCACCTTCACCGGCGTCGAAGCCCACTCCTCGATGACCCATCTCGGCGTCAGCGCCATCCACTTCGCCAGCGACTTCATCCATTGGCTGAACGAGTTGCAGGTCGAACTGGCGCAACGCCAGCGCACCGACATCGACACCGCGCCCGGCCACGCCACGATCAACGTCGGCATCGTCGCGGGCGGCACCGCGGGAAATATCCTCGCCCGCGAATGCACGCTGCGCTGGGGCTATCGCACGCTCCCCGGCGACGATGCCTGGGAAGTGCAGCGCCGCGCCGAGAAATACATCGCCGAACTTCTGTTGCCCAAGATGAAGGCCAAGCATCCCGACGCCAACATCACGCTGGAACGCCGCTCCTTCGTCCCCGGCCTCCTGCCCCAGGAAAACGAGGAAGCGGCCAAGCTCGCCCTGCAATGGACCGGCGGCAACCGCACCTACGCCGTGCCCTACGGCACCGAGGCCGGCATCTTCCGCGGCCACGGCATCCCGACCGTGATCTGCGGCCCCGGCGACATCTCCCAGGCGCATCAGCCCAACGAGTTCGTCGCCAGATCGCAAATAGAAGCCTGCGATGCCTTCATCGCCAAGATGATCGGCTGGGCCGAGCGCCAGTAACTCTTCGGACTCCGCGTGTCCGATAAACGACGACATTCCGAGAGTGCGACGCTCTCAATTTCCTATCAGGTAATGTGTATTGGGCGTGGCATGCTAAAGTTCGGCGCGCGCGCGCCGAAATATCTCGCGCCAGCGATGGTCGAACGTAGCAAAAAAGGGAGGCTCGTCATGATCCTGGGAATGTCGCTCTCGACCTTCACGACCCTGCACGTCGTCATAAGCTTGATCGGGATCGCAACGGGTGTCGCCTGCCTGTTCGCCCTGCTGAGTTCAGAGGTTCCGCCGGGACTGACGGCGACTTTCCTGCTGACCACGGTCGCCACGAGCGTCACCGGATTCTTCTTTCCCAATCTCAAGATCGGGCCGCCCGTCATCTTCGGTGTCGTGTCGCTTCTCGTGCTGACACCGGTCCTGCTGGCCCTCTATCGATTCCGGCTGGCCGGACCGTGGCGCTGGATCTACATTGCGGGTGCCGCTTTCGCGCTCTATCTCAATTCCGTCGTGGCCGTCGTCCAGGCCTTCCAGAAGCTCGGCTTCCTGAAGCCGCTCGCACCGACGCAGTCCGAGCCGCCGTTCCTGGTGGCGCAAGTCGTGGTCCTGGCGATCATCGTCGGGTTGACCGTTCTTGCCCTCAGGTCTTTCCGCCCCGTCCGCGATTAGACTCCGGCGCAGACCATGTGCTCGGCGCGGAAGACACCGTGCTGGCCGAAGCGCCTGTTGTAGGCCTCGACGATCGCCTGGGCCTTGGCCTGGTGCGCCGGCGCGTCGAAGATGACGACGACCAGCAGCTTGGTGCGCTCGCGCAGCGTCTGGTTCGCGGAGTCGCGCGACTGTCCGGCCACGTTGAGCACACTCAGCCCGTCGGGAAAGCGCGGCGTCACCTCGCTCGAGACAAACTCGGCCCACTGGCGCTCACTCACCTCGCCGCCGCCCTCGATGTCGCGCCCGAAATAGAGATTGAGTTCGAGCGCGGGCTTGAGCGGCGCGGCGCAGGACGCCGCGACCTGCGGCGGCGTGCTGGTTTGCGCGCAGGCAGAGAGAAGCCCTAGCGCGGCAAGCAAAGCGAGCTTGCGCACGATCAATTCAGGTACGGAACCGACATGCCCTTGGTCACGGCGGGGCGGGCGTTGACGATGTCGTACCAGCGCTTGACGTTGGGGAAGTCGGCGAGGTTCACCGTGTGCCATTCGTGGCGCGCCGCCCACGGGAAGATCGACATGTCGGCGATGGTGTATTCCTCGCCGGCGACGAAGGCGTTGCCCGCGAGTTGCTTGTCGAGCACGCCGTAGAGGCGCTTGGCCTCGTCGACATAGCGCTTCATGCCGTATTCGATCTTGGTCGGGGCGGCGCGCAGGAAATGATGCGCCTGGCCGAGCATCGGGCCGAAGCCGCCCATCTGCCACATCAGCCACTGCAGCGCGTCGTAGCGCTTGGCGGCATCGGTCGGCATGAACTTCTTCGTCTTGTCGGCGAGGTAGATCAGGATCGCGCCGGATTCGAAAAGGCCGATCGGCTTGCCGCCCGGACCATCGGGATCGACGATCGCGGGAATGCGGTTGTTGGGGCTGATGCGCAGAAATTCGGGCTTGAACTGCTCGCCCTTGGAGATGTCGACCTTGTGCACGCTGTAGGGCAGCTCGCACTCCTCGAGCATGATGGAGATCTTGCGGCCGTTGGGCGTGCCCCAGGTGTGTAGTTCGATCATCTCTGCATTTCCCCTTTTCATTACGAAATAGCGACACCTGGATCAGGCGAAGTCGTCGCCTCCGCCGCCCATGTCCTGGTCGAACGACGCCGTGTCGTAGTCCTCCGAGGCGCCACCATCGGCTATCTGGCTGTCGTCCGGCGCCATCGCCTGCTGCTGCTCCTGCGCGTCGGGCGCCTGACCGGACTGTGCCGCGGCCTGCTGCTGGCCGCCGAACGGATTGCTGCCCATCAAGGAACTGATGCCCTGGAACAGCAGGGCGCCGCCGGCAACGCCGGCCGCCGTTGCCATCGCCGTGCGCAGGAAGCTGCCGCCGCCTGCCTGCTGGGGCGCTAAGGCGGCCTGCAGCGGCGAGCGAGTCGTCGGTACCATGGAAGGCCGTGCGGGCGGAGCACCGCCGGCTTGCGCGCCACTGGTCTGGCCGCCCCAGGGGCTTACCTTCGGCGCATTACCGAGAAAACTCGTCGCCGCGGCCGGCGCGGCATTGACCTTGGCTTCGAGGTCGGCGATGCGCTCCTGCGCCGCCTTCAGAGCCTGCTCCTGCACCAGGACGGTCTGAATCAGTAGATAGGGCGCCGCAGGTTGACGCGCGACCGAACTCGCAATCAGCGCCTCGGCCTCGGGATCTCGGGGCTGCGTCTCGAATTGCTGAATCCGCCCGAACAGGCCGGAAATAAGCTCGCGTTCCTGGCTTTGCATGACAGTGCCTCCCGCCCCTCCCGATTTGTGGGGCTACGCCAACGTGGTTGTCCGCTGGCGGAGCGTCAAGGGCTGCCAGGCCATGCAGTTATTCGATCAGCTTCCGATATGACCGCTTTGTTGCGACCTTGCCGTCCCTGTGACGTCACAAGCTTGAAACTTCGCCGGATCTCCCGCCGGCGAGCGTGGCGGGCCCCCAGCCACGGCCAGATCGCCATGTTGGCGGTCGAATAGGCGCCGGCCACGAGCGGCAGGTTGGCCGAGCGCTTGTTCAGGACGCCGAACGTCGACCTCGTTGCTGCAGCGGGCCTGACCAAAGTTGAGCTGCGTCGGCGGATTGACCTGCGGCGCATACATGTTGAAGTGGTTCGCCTACCCCGCCATCGGGCCGAGGCGGCTCATCTGCCAGTTGATCCACGACAGCACGTCGTATTTGCCGCGCAGGTCGGCGGGCAGGAACTTGCCCGCCTTCTCGGCGAGATACTCCAGGATACACCGAGTAGAAGCCCGCGCCCGGAGGGCCACCACCCTGCGGCTCTTGTTGGTGCTGATCGCCAAGAACTCGGGCTTGAACCGCTCGCCCGTGCCGATGTTTACCAGCACCAGCCTATGCGGCAGGCCGCATTCCTCCAGCATGGTGGAAGTCTTCTAGCCATTCGGCGTCGGCCAGTAATGCAAGTCGAGTGTTCAGGTCGCTTCCGAACAGCCCGTCGTACCGGACGAAGCACCGAATTCCTCATGCCTGCATGAGGGAAATGTTGGCTCGTCGCGATCGTGCCGTGACATGATCCCGACAAGGAGAAACTCCATCATGGCCATATCGCTCTACGACCTCAGTGTCGCGAACTTCCTGCAGACCGTCGGTGCCGTCGAGGGTTTCCTCGGCAAAGCCGCCACCCACTTCAAGGAAAAAGGCGTCGACCCAAACGAGGTCGTCGAGACGCGGCTCGCGCCCGACATGCTACCGTTCAGGTTCCAGATTCAGTCCGTCGCCCACCATTCGCTGGGGGCCATCCACGGCGTGCAGGCCGGGCAGTTTTCGCCGGGCGGACCGACGGCCAACACCTATGACGGGCTGCAGAAAGTCGTGGCCGACGCGCACGAGACGCTGCGGAAGCTCGCTCCGGGTGATGTGAACGCACTCGAAGGCAAGGACGTCATCTTCCAGTTCAAAGACTTCAAGCTGCCGTTCACAGCCGAGAATTTCCTGCTCTCGTTCTCGCTGCCCAACTTTTACTTTCACGCCACCACTGCCTACGACATCCTGCGCAACAAGGGCGTGCCGCTCGGCAAGCGCGACTTCACGGGCAAGATGCGTCTGAAGACCTGAGAGTTCCCCATGGTCTTCAGTCAGTTCACCATCGCCTGATAGACGAGATCGCGCATCAGGTAGCGGTAGCGCAGCCGTGCCGCCGGCGATTGCATCATGTAGACGACGAACAGGCGTTCCTTGGGATCGTGCCAGAAATAGGTCCCATAGGCGCCGCCCCAAAAGTAGTCGCCCGGCGTTCCCGGCAGCGGACTGCGGCCGAGATCGGTGCGGACGGCGAAGCCCAGGCTAAAGCCCTGGCCCATACGGGCGCTCGGCTCCAGCGCCTCGAAGCGGAACATGTCGGCGCCTATTTTTACATCCGGCGGCAAGGCATCGGCGGTCATGAGGTCGATGCTCTTGCGCGAGATCAGGCGCACGCCGTCGAGTTGGCCGCCGTTGGCGAACATCTGCAGGAAGCGCGCGTAGTCGGCCGCGGTCGAGACCATGCCGCCGCCGCCCGACCTCCAGGTGAACTTTTCGGTGATGTCGGGGATCGACGGCACTTCGTTCTTCGGTCCTTCCTTCATCGGCCTGGCGCCGCGCGCCTTCTTGTCGGCACCGACCTCGAAGGCGGTGTCTCCCATCTTGAGCGGCTTGGTGATGCGTTCCTCGATGAATTTGTCGAGCGGCATGCCCGAGGCGACCTCGACGACGCGGCCCAGTACGTCGGTCGACATCGAGTACTCCCAAGTCGTGCCGGGCTGGTAGAGCAGCCCGAGTTTGGCCAGCTTGTCGGCCATCTCGGCATTGGTCTGGCCGCGATCGTTGACCTTCATGTCGAGGTAGGACTGCTTCACCGGATTGGCGCCGATCGCGCCATATGTAAGACCCGACGTGTGACGCATCAGGTCCTGCACCGTCATCGGCCGCACCTGCGACTCGAGCGCGACCTCGACCGTGCCGTCGTCTTTCTTCTTCGGTACCGCCACCTTGGTTTCAGCGAAAGCCGGGATATAACGCGAAACCCGGTCGGCCAAGGTGAGCTTGCCTTCCTCCATGAGGATCATCGCCGCCACCGAGACGACGGGCTTGGTCATCGAGGCGATGCGAAAAATAGTGTCGTTGGTCATCGCCACCCCGGCTTCCTTGTCGCGGAAGCCGAACGAGTCGAACATGACGACCTTGCCATTGCGCACGATCAGCACCACGGCGCCCGGCAGCTCGTTGTTCTTCACGCCCTCGTTGATCCGGTCGCTTAGGGTCTTGAGACGCGTCGAGAGGAAGCCGACTTCCTCGGGCGACTGCGCCCTGGGAATGCCCTGCGCGCCCACGGATCGGGCCATGGGGACCGCCATGCCGAGGATGAGCGCCGCCGCGACGGCCGTACGAAACATCGACATTGTCTTTCCTCCAGATTTCCTCGGCCGCATCAAAGCAAAACGCCCCCGCTTGCGCGAGGGCGTTTAGGGTCGCGAGCCGCCGTACGGTCAGGTCGCGGCGCCTCAGGTAACGGCTATCGGCCCGCCATTCGATCCCGTGGCGCCCTTGATGGGGGCCGGCGAGAAGATGTAGGCGAACTGGTACTTGCGGTCGGCGATCAGGGCCGTGAAGTCCAGGTTCTCGTGGTTGAAGATGCCGTTCTTGGTGATCAGCTCGCCATGCACCGGGAACGCCAGGTTCTTGTCCGGATTGGGCACCACCTCGGTCGCCCAGGTGTCGCCGCCGGTGAGACAGACATTCTTGTCGACACACCATTTGGCGACTTCCATCCCGATTCCGGGTTCGCCGCCGTTGTACTTGTCGTTGTTCTTCATCCAGAGTTTGCCCCAGCCGGTGTTGAAGAAGACGGCGTCGCCCTCCTTCACGTCGGCCTCGGTCATGTTCTGCTTCTGCAGGGCGGCGCGCAGGTCGGCGACGGTGATCTCCTGCCCGGCCTCCATCATGTTGCCCTTGACCGCTTCGACATCGAACAGATGGCCGCGCGTGAAGAACGGCTTGACGTGCTCGATGCCGAGCTTGGCGAGGCCGTAGGCGCCGCCAATCTCCTGTCCGGTCAGGCCGTTGTAGTAGCGCATCTCGTTCTTGTCGCCGTCCTTGCCCATCTGGATGCCGATGTGGCCGAGGCCGTCGAACTGCGTGCCGGTCTGGCCGATCTCGGTCGAGAGAAACTCGTCGTTGTAGACGAGCTTGTTGGCACCGAAGGGGCCGCCGGTCGGCCCGCCTGGAATACGCAACGTGAAGGCGCGTTCGCCGAACTTCGGCATGCCGGATTCATAAACCCGGCCGATGCGGTAGATCTTGCCGTCCTTGATCAGCTTGACGGTGTCGAGGACCTTGGCCGGCGTGATCCAGTTGGAGGCGCCGGCAACGTCGTCCTTGCCCCACTTGGGATGCGGCCACCAAACCTTGTCGCTGAGCGCGGGCGCCTGTGCCACCTGCTGCTGGGCATGCGCCATGCCTGCCACCAGCGTACCGACAGCCACCGCGCCGCCAACCAGACCGGCGGTGAGGAACGCGCGACGCTCTTCATCGACATTCTGCGCCGACTGCTTGAGCTCTTCCTTGTCCTGCAGATATCTCGAGTCCATGGCCGTCCCTCCTTTGCTTTCGTTTGTTGGCAAAGCGTCACGCTGCGGCGGCTTACCGTCAAGCCAAAGTCGCGGCGTTACATTGTTACATATGCAGAAATGCTAGGATCCCGGTCATGAGCCTGTTCGATCGCGACAAGTCGGCCGAGCGTCTGCCGGTGGCCCTGATCACGGGTTTCCTCGGCAGCGGCAAGACAACCCTGCTCAATCGCGTGCTGGGCGATCCGCGCATGGCACGCAGCCTGGTGCTGGTGAACGAGTTCGGCGACGTCGGGCTCGACCACCTGCTCATGGAACAGGTCGGCGGCGACATGGTGCTACTGCAATCAGGTTGCGTGTGCTGCACCATCCAGGGCGACCTCGACCGCACGCTACGCGACATCGCCAAGCGCCGGGCGGCCGGCACGGCGCCACCGTTCGATCGCGTGCTGCTGGAGACGACGGGTCTCGCCGATCCGGCGCCGATCCTGCAACTCCTGCTCAACAATCCGATGATCAGCCACGACTATCGGCTCGACGGCGTGGTGACGACCGTCGATGCCGTGAACGGCGCGCACCAGCTCGACGAACATGCGGAGGCGGTCAAGCAGGCAGCGGTCGCCGACCGTCTTCTGATCAGCAAGATAGATCTCGCGGACATCGAGGCCAGCGCGGGTCTCCGCGTGCGTCTGGAGGAACTCAATCCCGGCGCGGCGCTTTACGAGATCGTACAGGGCGACATCGACCCCGCGCTTCTCTTCGACTCAGGACCGTTCGACCCGGCCGGCAAAAGCGACCGGGTGCGGGCATGGCTCGGGGCCGAAGCGCACGAGCACGACCATGGCCATCATCACGCCGACCGCTCGCGCCACGACGCCCACATCGGCTCGTTCTGCCTGACCTTCGACGAGCCGCTGGAGTGGGACCGCTTCAACGAATGGCTGATGGCGGTCCGCGCCTCCTGGGGAGATCGCCTGTTGCGCGTGAAAGGCGTGCTAGACATCGTGGGCGAGGATCAGCCGCTGGTGATCCACGGCGTTCACCGCACCTTCCATCCCCCCACCCTGCTCGCCCGCTGGCCAGATGCCGAACGGCGGTCGCAACTCGTTTTCATCACCCGCGACCTCGACCGTGCCACGGTCGAGGCCAGTTGGGCCGAGATGCGTTAGGCCGCATCCTGCTGCGGCAGCAGGTCGGCGTACTTCTTGAATCCGGGCAGAGCCTCGACCCGACCCATCCATGCTTTCACGTTGGCGTAAGGCGCGAGGTCGATGGCGCCCTCTTCCGCATAGACCACGTCGCCATAGACCGCGACGTCGGCGATGGTGGCCTCGTTGCCGACCAGAAAGGCCGACTTGGCGAGCGAAGCGTCCAGCACCTTCAGCGCGTCGTTGGCAAGCCCCGTGTAGAGCTGCAGCACGTTGTCGTCGGCCTTCATGAAGCCCTTCTTGATGGCGCGGGGGCGGTAGACGTTGGGCGCCAGGCGATCGAACTCCCAGAACAGCCACTCGCGCACGCGCGCCTTCTCCTCGGCGGTCTTGCCGCCCATCTTGCCGAACTTCTCGGCGAGGTAGATCAGGATCGAGCCCGACTGGCAGAGCTTGAGGTCGCCGTCGACCAGCGCCGGCACCTGGCCGTAGCGGTTGACCGCGAGATAGTCCGGCTGCTTGTGGGCGCCGGCGCGCAGATCGACGTGCTTGTAGGCAAAAGCCTGGCCCATCAGCGACATGGCAAGCCCTGCCTTGTAGGTCGGGCCGCTCAGCCAAATGCCGTAAAGCGTCATCTTCGACATGTTTCCTCCAGGAAAACGGTTGATGGCGCGGCATTAGCACGCCGCCCGCGGACAAGCATCCCACTTGAGCGTGAGGCCGTTAAGCCTGTATGACCAGGCATGAAAATTTCGGCCCGCGACATCGATCATCTCTCGGTCAACCACACCGACCCCGAGACCGCCGCCGCCAAGCTGCAGCAGCTCGGCTTCAACCTGACACCCGAAAGCGTGGAGCCGCGCTGCGTCTGCTTCCAGCCCGACAGCGACGATATCCCGAACTACATCGAGCTGCTGCCCGGCGACACCCAGCGCGTCGCCCTGGCGATGAACGTCGAGGAACTCGAGGGCGAGGAACGCACCCACGCCTGGGAGACCGAGGACGGCTTCGAGGTCGATGTCGGCGTCGTGATCGGCGAGACCGGCGGGCCGCTGCCGTGGTTCGCGGTCAAGAACGAGACGCCCGACGGCTTCATGGAGCCGGAATGGATCGTCCATCCCAACGGCGCGCTCGGCATGATGGCCATCCATGCCGTCGCCGAGAATCCGCGCGAGACCGCGAAGGCCCTGAAGGTCGCCTGGGGCGGCAAGACCGAGGAGATATTCGACGGCTGCATGATGGTCAAGGCGGGCTCGGTGGAGCTGCTGATCTGGTCACCGCTCGCCTACCAGCTTGAATACAAGGCGCTCGAGGTCATGGCGCCGCAGAACCTGCCGGTCATCGTCGGAGCCGCCATCGCGATCGAACGCTCGCGCCCGCTCCAGGCGCTGCTGCGCGCCAACAACGTGCCGTTCGCGCTGACCGAAGGCGACCGCGTTCTGATCGCCCCCGAGCAGTCGGGCGGGCTGATGCTGGAATTCATGCCGCAGACCTGAAGGCAATGCCGGCCCTAGAAGGCCGGCGCCGGCGCCTGAGGGACGTCCTTCCAGAAATCGGGGTCGTGGCCGAAGAACAGTCTGGCCCCGCCCCGCTCCAGCGCTTCGAGACGATCGAGCGACGCCAGCATCTGCTCGCGGTCATGGACGAAGCGCGGCAGCCGGCGGTCGCGCAGCGTGCGACAGAAGTAGCAGGCGTCGCCGGTCAGCACGATTTCGCCGGCCTCGGTACGCACCTTGAGCGACTGATGGCCCGGCGTGTGGCCGTAGGTCGGCAGGCAGACCACGCTGCCGTCTCCGAACAGATCGTGCTCGCCCTCGACCTGCTTCACCGGATGGCCATGGTCGAAGTCGACCTTGAAGAAGCCGACCTTGGCCGCGGTCTCGGGATCCTGTGCGGCCTGCCATTCCGGCCGCTGCACCACCATGGTGGCGTTGGGCACCAGCTCGTTGCCGCCGGCGTGGTCGAAATGCAGGTGTGAGTTGACGATGTAGTCGACCTTGCCGGGATCGCGGTCGATCGCCTCCAGGCGCGACTTCACGTCGTCGGCCGCGCCGTACTGCTCGAAGCCGAAGAGCCTGGCCACGCGTTCGCCCATCCGGCCGGCCGCGTCGGTCCGGCATTGCGGATGCATGCCGGTGTCGAACAGCGCGCGTCCCTTGGGATGCTCGATCAGGTAGGACGGGATCGGCAGCGCCACCGGGCCGTCCTCGCCCTCGATCATGTCCTTGAGGCGTCCGACCAGCCGTCCGCAGGTCATCGCATAGAGTTTCGCGACCATCGTTCTTCCTGCCTTTCGTCGGGCGAGCCTAACACATATGATTCTCGCCATGCGCTTTTTGCCGATTCTCGTCCTCGCCCTGCTCTGCAGCCCCGCTCTCGCTCAGCCGCAACCGCGTGTCGCGCTCGACATCACCTTGCCGCCGCCGCCGGATCACCAGCTCTCGAGCTTCGGACCGCCGGGCCGCCTGGCCGTCGGACCGGACGGCACGCACTATGTGCTGATGAGCAGTTTTAGCCCATCGCCCGACGGCATCGCGCCGGCGGCCAGCGCCCGTGTCGAACTGCTGGCATACCGCCCCGACGGCGGTCTCAAGTTCCGGACCATGCTGCCGGTGCAGGCCAGTGTCGGCCCGCGCGGCTTCAACGCTGCCTCGCTCGGCGTCGCGGTCACCTCCTCCGGCGAAACGGCCGTCTTCCTCAGCAGTTCCAACCAAGCGATGGCCACGCCGCAGCGGGAGCGTTCGGTGACGTCGATTTATCGGGTCACCGCCGACGGCAAAGTACGGCGCGCGACCGCCGTGCCGCCCGCAACGGCGGGCAAGGTGGCGTCCTACTATCAGACCAAGTTCTACATCCCGACCGCCGACAACGGCTTGCTGGTGGGTGGCGGCTTCGGACCTGGCCCGTTCAACTGGTGGATCGGCAAATTCGACGCCGAGGGCCAGCGGACCTGGCAGGCGGGCCCGGGGCCCGGCTATCCGGAAGATGTCTACGGCCTTGCCGTCAAGCCCGACGGCGGCATTACGGCTGCCGTGCAGGAAATCCAGCGCGCCATGGCGCTCAGCCAATGGTACATCGCGCGCTTTGCAGTCGATGGCACACCGCAGGGCCGGACGCCGATCAACACGCAGGGCACATCGTTCGCGCTGCTGCCCGCGGGATGGGTGTCGGCGCTCAGCCGCTTCGACACATCGCGCCCGCCGGAGATCGTGCGGCTCGACGAGGCGGGAAACGTCGCCAGCAGCGCGCCGTGGCGCTATGGGCAGACGCGCCGCATGATCGCCGATGGCGACGGGTTCGTGGCCATCGTTTGCGACACGATGGATGGGCCGCCCTGCTACGTCGTGGCCGGCCGGACCGACGGACAGGTGCGCTGGCGGAGTCCGGCGGGCAACGTCAGCGACATCGCCCGGACACCGGACGGACAGATCGCAGCGCTGGTCTGGTCGGACGACAGCCTGACGGCACGGCTGGTGCGCTACGCCGCTCCCTAGTGTCTTGCCGGCAATCCTAGGGCTTGCCGCCAATAGTCAGGGTCTTGGCCTTGTCGAAGATACTCTCGTCGTACGGCCGATCGCCGTCGAGCCGCCGATAGCCGATCTTTATCGTCTTGTTGCCGAGAAATACCTTGTTGCGCCCGCACAGCTTTGCTTCGTCAATGGAGAACGCTTCGAGCAGGACGGTATTGAAGGTATCGCCCTCGCCGGCGTCCATCCGCTTGCGGATGTCGGCCCGATTGGCGTCGGTGAGCGCGATGACGAGTTGAAAGGTCCCCGGCTCGTCGGCCCGCTCGCAGAGGCACGAGCCTTCCCATTTCACTTTCTTTTCCTGGGCCGAAGCCGGACCAGCACCTGCAAGCCACGCGAACACCACGCACGCCAACGCTGCACCGAGCTTCGCCATGGATCTCTCCCCCGTTGTGAGCCTTATGCGTCGAGTGCCTTCTTCAAGAGTTCATTGACGATCTTGGGGTTGGCCTTGCCGCCAGTCGACTTCATGACCTGGCCGACGAACCAGCCCATCAGCGTGGGTTTGGCCTTGTAGGCCGTGACCTGGCCGGGGTTGCCGTCGATCACCGCCTTGATGGCGGCCTCGATGGCGCCGGTGTCGGTCACCTGCTTCAGGCCGCGCTCCTCGACCAGCACCGCCGGGTCCTTGCCGGTTTCTTCCATGGCAACGAACAGATCCTTGGCGATGCGGCCCGAGATCGTGCCGTCGGCCTGCAGGTCGAGCAGTTTGCCGAGATGCTCCGCCTTGATGGGCGACTCCGAGATCGTGGCGCCACGCCGGTTCAGCATCGCGAAGAAATCGCCCGTGACGAGCTTCACGGCTTCCTTCGCGTCGCGACCCTTCGCTACCGTATCGAAGAACGCCGCCGTCTCCTTCTCGAGGACCAGCACGCCCGCATCGTAGGGCGTGAGGCCATAGTCCTTGATGAAGCGGTTCTTCCGCGCATCGGGGAGCTCGGGCAGGCTGGCGCGGATCTTGTCGACATAGGCTTGGGTGAAGACCAGCGGCAGCAGGTCGGGGTCAGGAAAATAGCGATAGTCGTGTGCGTCTTCCTTGGAGCGCATCGAGCGCGTTTCGTTGCGGCCGGGATCGTACAGGCGCGTCTCCTGCACGATCTTGCCGCCGCCCTCGATGATCTCGACCTGGCGGCGCGCTTCGTACTCGATCGCCTGTTTCACATAGCGAATCGAATTCACGTTCTTGATCTCGCAGCGCGTGCCGAGGTCGGCGCCCGGCTTGCGCACCGAGACGTTGACGTCGCAGCGCATGGAGCCCTCGTCCATGTTGCCGTCGCAGGTGCCGAGATAGCGTACGATCGAGCGCAGCTTGGTGAGATAGGCCGCCGCCTCGTCGGCGTTGCGCATGTCGGGTCGGCTTACGATCTCCATCAGCGCCACGCCCGACCTGTTCAGATCTACATAGGTCTGGCTCGGGTGCTGGTCGTGCAGACTCTTGCCGGCATCCTGCTCGAGATGCAGGCGCTCGATCCCGATCATCTTGGTTGCCCCGTCAGAGAGATCGATCTCGACCGCGCCTTCGCCCACGATCGGGTCCTTGAACTGCGAAATCTGATAACCGGCCGGCAGATCGGCATAGAAGTAGTTCTTGCGATCGAACACCGAGCGCAGGTTGATCCTGGCGTTGAGCCCGAGGCCGGTGCGCACCGCCTGCTCGACGCAGCGTTCGTTGATCACCGGCAGCATGCCCGGCATGGCGGCATCGACCAGCGACACCTGGGTGTTGGGGTCGGCGCCGAACATGGTCGGGGCGCCGGAAAAGAGCTTGGCGTCGGAGATGACCTGGGCATGGACTTCCAGCCCGAGCACGATCTCCCAGTCGCCGGTTTCGCCTTTGATGAATGACATGAAAGGGTAAATAAGGACTTGCACCGCCCCTGTCCATGCTTAGGCTCTCCGGCAACAAAGACGTTTTCTGGGAGGCTAAAATGATCTATCTCCGCCGCCGTTCTGTACTTGTCGGCGCCGCCGCTGCCACGCTCGGTGCGCCCGCCATCGTCCACGCCCAGGCCGACTGGCCCAAGGGCCCGGTCAAGTTCGTCGTGCCGTTCCCGCCCGGCGGATCCACCGACCCGATCACGCGCATCATCCAGGCCAAGATGATCGAGAACACAGGCTGGAACATCGTGGTCGACAACAAGCCCGGCGGCACCGGCGTGGTCGGTGCCTCGATCGTGGCGAAGTCGCCGCCCGACGGCCAGACTTGGCTGTTCGTGTTCGACAACCACATCCTGAACCCGATCTGGACACCGTCCGTCCCTTACAAGGACAGCGAGCTGATGCCCGTCACGCAGATCGGACGCAGCGCGCAGGGTATCGCCAGCTTCCCGGCGCGGCCGTTCCAGACCTTCGCCGAGGCGGTGAAGGCCGCCAAGGCCCAGCCCGGCAAGATCAGCTGCGCCGTGCTGTCGTCGAGCCTGGCGCAGGTGCTGTTCGCCTTCATGCAGAAGGAGAACGGCTTCGAGATGAACATGATCCCCTACAAGGGCGGCGGGCCGCTGTTCCAGGACGCGCTGGCCGGCGTGACCGATCTGTCGGTCTCCAGCCTCGCCAATATGGTGCCGCATGTCCGGGCGGGAAAGCTCAGGATGATCGGCGTGACGTCCGATAAGCGCAGCGCGGCGATGCCCGACGTGCCGACACTTGTCGAGCAGGGAATCAAGGCGGCCCCGTCCTACGCCTGGTGGGGCACCTATGCCCCGGCCGGTACACCGAAGCCCATCGTCGACCGCATGTATGCCGAAATCGTCAAGGCCGTGCGCTCGCCGGACGTCACCCAGAAGTTCGTCGAGCAGTTCGACATGGAAGTGATCCTGAGTACGCCCGCGGAATTCGTGGCCTATACGACCAAGGAGCAGGAGTTCTGGGGCAAGATCATCAAGGACAACAACTTGAAGCCCGAATGACGCGTCAGGCGGCTTGCGGCCCGCGCACCAGGCGACCCGGCAGCGCGCCGGTCGCCTCGCCGTCGCGATAGGTGACGGCGCCGGAGACGATGGTGGCGCGGTAACCACGCGCCTTCTGCAGCAGGCGCTTGCCGCCGGCCGGCAGGTCCCATTTCATCACCGGCGCCTCGACACGCAGTCGTTCGAAGTCGATGACGTTGAGGTCGGCCTTCTTGCCGACCGCCACGACGCCGCGATCGCCGAGGCCGACAGCGTTGGCATTGTCCCGGGTGTGGCGCTTGACCAGCCACGACACGTCGAGCTTGCCGCTCTTGCGGTCGCGGCCCCAGTGCGCGAGCAGATAGGTCGGGTAGGAGCCGTCGGAGATCAGGCCGACATGCGCGCCGCCGTCGCCCAGACCGATCAACGTGTGTGGGCTCTGCATCATCTCGCTGCAGCAATCGAGGTTGTAGGCCGCGTAGTTGGCGAACGGCGCGAAGATGAAGCCCTTACCCTCGCCCGAGACGAGAAAGTCGTAGACCAGATCGCGCGGATGCCTTCCCTCGCGCGCCGCTTGGGCGCCGAACGAGCTTTCCCTGGGCGGCTCGTAGTCGGGTGGATCACCCAACACGAACATGCGGTCGAAATCCGTGAGGCGCGCCGCCATCTCCGAGCGCAGCGGTGCCTCGGCCTCCTGCATCAGGTTCGCGCGGAATTCAGGGTGGCGCATGATCGCCAGCTTCTCGGTCACCGGCTTGTCGTTGATCGCCTTGTAGGACGCGCACATCGAGAACGGGGTCCGGCTCGCCTGCAGGCCCTGCAGCACGCCGATCGGCCGTGGCGCCACCTGCGCCTTGGCCTGGTGCCCCGAGGCAACCAGCCCTTCCACGAGGCCGAGCAAGCGCCGCCAGCCGTCGGGACGGGAGTGGCGCTGCGCCAGCGAGACGGAGAACGGCCGGCCGCTGGCATCGAGCAGACGCTTCAGCATGGCGAACTCGCTCTCGGGGTCGGGGGTGTTGAAATCGGAGATGAATTCGATGACGCCACGGCCGGCATCCTTCATGCCGAGGGCGATGCCCAAAAGCTCCTCCTCCGAGGCGCGCAGCGACGGCGTCGGATCGCCCTTCACCGTGCGATGATTGAGGGTGCGCGAGGTGGTGAAGCCCAGGGCGCCGGCGCGCATCGCTTCGGCCGTCAGCGCGCGCATCTCTGCCACCTCGGCAGTCGTGGCCTCCTCCAGCCTGGCGGCGCGCTCGCCCATCACGAACACGCGGAGCGCCCCGTGCGGCAGCTGGGCGCCGAGGTCCATGTCGCGCGGCCGGGCGTCGAGCGCGTCGAGATACTGACCGAACGATTCCCATGACCATTTCAGCCCTTCGTCGAGCGCCGCGCCGGGAATGTCTTCCACGCCCTCCATCAACTCGATCAGGCGCTGGCGGTCCTCGACCTTCACCGGCGCGAAGCCGACGCCGCAATTGCCCATCACCGCCGTGGTGACGCCGTGCCAGCTCGAGGGCTGCAGGTGCGAATCCCAGGTGGCCTGGCCATCGTAGTGGGTGTGGATGTCGACGAATCCTGGTGTGACCAGCAGGCCCTTGGCGTCGATCTCCTCGGCGCCCTGCCCGCTCACCTTGCCGACAGCAGCAATCTTGCCGTCCTTCACTGCGACGTCGGCTTCGCTGATCGCGGCACCCGTGCCGTCCGCCACGTTGCCGCCGCGCACCACCAGATCGAAGTCCGCCATGTTCGTTTCTCCCGGGTTGCCGGGAGTGTACGCCTCAGGGCGGCGTAGCGGAATGCCGGCTCAGTACCCTGCAGGCCGCGAAGCGAAAGCGGCGGCCTTCTCGAGCGCCGCCGCGGCGCGCAGCATGGTTTCCTCGTCGAAGGCGCGGCCGATCAGTTGCAGGCCGAGCGGCAGGCCGTCCTTGTCGAGGCCGGCCGGCACCGAGATGCCGGGCAGGCCCACCATCGAGGCCGGGATGGTGAACATGTCGTTGAGATACATCGTTACCGGATCGTCCATCTTCTCGCCGGCGGCGAAGGCCGCGGTCGGCGCGGTAGGCGTCAGCAGCACGTCGCACTTCTCGAAGGCCTGGTTGAAGTCGCGGGCGATCAGCGAGCGGATCTGCTGGGCCTTCTTGTAGTAGGCGTCGTAGTAGCCGGCCGAGAGCACGTAGGTGCCGATCATGATGCGGCGACGCACTTCCTTGCCGAAGCCGGCGCCGCGCGTGTTTTCGTACATGTCGGCCAGGTCCTTGCCAGGCACGCGCAAGCCGAATCGCACGCCGTCGTAACGGGCCAGGTTCGACGAACACTCCGCCGGCGCCACGATGTAATAAGCCGGCAGCGCGTACTTGGTATGCGGCAGCGAGACCTCGACCGGCACGGCACCGGCCGCCTTCAGCATTTCCGTGCCGCGCGTCCACAGCGCCTCGATCTCGGGCGACGCGCCGTCGATGCGATACTCCCTGGGAATGCCGACCTTGAGTCCCTTGATGTCGGGGTTGCGCGCAGCGGCGGCGAAATCCGGCACGGCAAGCGGCGCCGAGGTCGAATCCTTGGGATCGTGGCCAGCCATCGCCTGCAGCAGCAGGGCCGAGTCCTCGACGGTGCGGGCAAACGGACCCGGCTGGTCGAGCGAACTGGCGAAGGCCACGACACCCCAGCGCGAGCAGCGGCCATAGGTCGGCTTCAGGCCGACGATGCCGCAGAACGACGCCGGCTGGCGGATCGAGCCGCCTGTGTCGGTGCCGGTGCTGCCCGGCACCATGTAGGCCGCGACCGCCGCCGCCGACCCGCCGGACGAGCCACCCGGTACCAGCTTGCGGTTGTCGCCCTTGCGCTTCCACGGATTCTCGACGCCGCCGAAATGGCTGGTCATGTTCGACGAGCCCATGGCGAACTCATCGAGGTTGGTCTTGCCGACCATTACCGCGCCCGACTTCCAGAGATTGGTCGTCACCGTGCTCTCGTACTGCGGCACGAAACCTTCGAGGATGTGCGAGGCTGCCGTGGTCTGCACGCCCTCGGTGCAGAACAGATCCTTTATGGCGAGCGGAATGCCTTCGAGGAGACCTGCCTCGCCCCTTGCGCGACGAGCATCGGAGGCTGCCGCCATGGCGAGCGCCTTCTCCGGCGTCTCGGTGATGAAGGCGTTGAGCGCGCGATGCTCGTCGAGCTTCTTCAGATGGGCATCGGCGACCTCGACGGCGCTCGCCTCCTTTTTTGCGAGCGCTGTGCCAAGCTGGGCGATGGTGAGATCGGTAAGAACTGCCATGACCTACTCCACCACCTTGGGCACGGTGAAGAAGCCGCCGGCATTCTTGTCGGACGGATCGATGTAGACGGCGCCGCCGGGCGCGTTGGCCAGTACCTTGGCCGCCATGCCGCCGTCGGTAACCTTGTCGGCGCGCAGCGGCAGGGTCACGTCGGAGACGCTGGACATCGGCTCGACACCCGCCGTGTCGACTTCGTTCAACTGCTCGATCCAGGAAAAAATTCCCGACAGCTCGCTCGCCAGGGCGCCGAGCTCCTCGTCCGGAACCTTCAGACGGGCAAGCCGCGCGATGCGTGCCACCGTGTCCTTGTCGAGCGCCATTCCCTCGTCTCCAAAACCCTTATAGGGCGCGGTTGGTAGCCGTTTTGCCCTGCCCGAGCAACAGAGCGAGAGCTTCTAGGAAGCAGCCTTGCTCTGGCTCAGGTTGTCGGCGATCCGGCGTGCCGCGACTGCCTCGATTTCGGCGCGAACCTCGGGCCGATGCCCCAGCAACTGGTTGAAGTCCTTCTTGTAGAGCACGAGGAGATGGCAGTAGCCGTTGGCCACGACATCGGCGCTGCGCGGCTGGGTGCCGAGCAGGCCCATCTCGCCGAAGAAGTCGCCCTCCTTGAGCGTTATCGACACGGTGCCGGCATGGACCGTGACCTCGCCGGCCGCGACGAAATACATGGCATCAGGCTTGCCGCCGGTCGCGATAATCATCTCGCCCGGCAGTGCCACCAGGGCGCGCAGGCGCTTGCCGACCGCGACGATGGCCTCGCGGTCGAGTGCCGCGAACAGCGACACACGGCCGATCATGGCGACCAGTTCCAGGCCGAGATCGAGCGGCGGGCGATTACTGATGGCGCCGCGGCGCTCGGCAAGCTGTTCCCGCAAGTCGTTGTAGACCTCTCGGCTAATGATGCCTTCGCGCAGACGCCGGTTGTACTCCGCCGATTCGAACCGGATCGCCGCCCGCTCGAGCTGCCGGGCCTGGATCGATTCCGCGTACCCGGGGTACTGCAGCGACAGCGCGCGCAACGCGCCATCGACGGCGGTCTGGCGGTTGCCGATCAGCTGGGCCAGACGTGCCTCGGCGTCCGGTCCGAGCAAGTCGGCAATCGAACTGATGTTGAAGGCCGCAAGCTCGCCCAGAACGCTCTGAGAGACCATGAGGATCTCGAAGCGGTCGGCCAGCCGTTCGGTCACCATACCCTCGATGCCGAAGCGCCGATGCAGCCACAGCGCGAGGCGAAAGCCGAGCTCGGGCCGGGCGATCTTGTCCAGCCACTCCTCATAACCGGCGACGCCACGGTCCCGAACCGTGTCGATCAACCGGTCCGCGCGCGCTGCCAGCACCGCCACCATGCGCCGCGACAGGATCTGCTGCTCGAAAAGTTCGAGATAGAGTTCCTTCTCGCGCGTGCACAGGGTGACGAGGCCGATCTTGACGCGCTCCTCGAGATCGAGCGCCAGTTCCCGGGGCACGGATTCGACCTCGGCTTCTCCGGCCGACGCCGGATCGACGTCAATCCCCCCAGCTCGTGCATTCTGCTGTCGCATGATCTGCTGGAGGTGCCGGGCGACGTTCACTCGCGACAGCGCGAGCACGCGGTCGCGCAAAGCCAGTTCGAGACGGCTCAGCTTGTCGAGACCGAGCAGATGCATGACGAGTCCAAGCGTCGTGGCGTTCACGAACAGGGTGAACAGCACGAACAGCACGGCGGAGATCGCGATGAACTCTCGCACCTGGATCGGAATCCTCTGGTCGCCGGCCGCGACCATCGCCAGCACGATCGTCACTGCTCCGCGCAGGCCGCCCCAGACGAGGATGGCCTTGTACCGATTGTCGACCGGCTGCACGAGCTTGGTCGCTTCGAGCACGGGCAGCATGCCGAACACGACGAGGGCGCGTGCCGTGAAGGCGCCCACGGCCACGGCGCCGACTCCCCAGACGTAGAGCCAGGTCACGTTCAGCAGCACGTTGGCTGCAAGCATCGAGGCCAGCACGAAGATGAGGCAGCTCGCCCAGAATTCGAGCTGCGTCCAGATCTGTCGCAGCGCGGTCCACTGCCGCGGGTGAAGATGCGTGGGCCCATAGGCCGCCACCGTCAGCGCCGCCATGACGACGGAGACGACGCCGGACACGTGGAGATACCGGTCGGCAAGAACGAAGCTCAAGTAGCAGAGGCTCACCGTCACCGACGCGATGGCCGCATCCGACTCGCCCAACCTCGGCAGGATCACCATTGCAACGCGGGCCATGGCGAAGCCCAGCAACAGTCCGCCGATGAACTCACGCAGGAAGACGCCGATCGCGGACGTCGGATCGTTTTCGACGGTGGCCATGGGATCGGCGATCGACTGCGAGGCGATGATACCGATGAAAAGACCGAACGCAGCGATGGCAACGGCGTCGTTCAGCAACGACTCGCCTTCGGCCAGGATCGACAGCCGCTTGGGTGCACCGACATCGCGGAAGATGCCGATCACCGCCGCAGGGTCCGTGGTCGACACCACCGCGCCGAGCAGCAGGCAGACGACTAGGTCGATACCGGTGGCGAAATGGACGACGCCGGCCACACAGGCGATGCACACCAGCACCGCCACGATGGCCAGCAGCAGTACGGCATGAACTTCGTCCATCAGGCGCCGCACGTCGATGGTCAGGCCGGCGGTAAACAGCAGCGGCGGCAAGAACAGTGGCAGGAATACATCGGTGCCGACCTCGAGCTTGTCGAGGCCGACAAAGGCGTCGCCCACCGCCCCCAGCTTGATGTCGGCCGCGATGATCCACGACCCGAGAAAGCCCATGCCCATGCCGGCGATGGCCAGCAAGACAGTGTGCGGCAGTCGAAATCTTTCGGCCAGTGGCACGAGGACGCTGACCACCAGCAGCACCATCGCAATCGCCAGGAGCGCGTAGATCGTGTCGGTCACGCGGCCAATTTACTCCGGTTGCGGCCCGTGTCGACCCGGGCCGGGGACCGCCTTATAACCCTGCCGATGGCCCGGCTGGCAGTCCTGATTCACGGCATGTGGGGAACCGCCGACGTCTGGCGGAACTGGCGTCCTTTTCTTGAAACACGCGGATGGCAGACGATCGCGCCGTCGCTGCGTCATCACGATGCGCCACCGCACACCCCACCGCCCGCGCTGGGCACGACCAGCCTGCACGATTATGTCGCCGATCTCGACGCGATCCTGCAGACGTTGCCCGAGAAGCCGGTGGTCATCGGACACTCGATGGGCGGACTGATCGCCCTGCTGCTCTGCGCCAAAGGCCTGGCCAGGGCCGGTGTTCTGCTCACGCCCGCGCCACCCGCCAGCGTGATCGCCATCAGACCGTCCAACGTGCTGGCCTTCCTGCGCATCCAGACAAGTTGGGCGTGGTGGCGCAAGCCGCACCGGGCAACGCTCGACGAGGCATTGGCCTACACCTTCAACACGACCGACCCACGCGAGGCCACGGAAATCCATGCTTCGTTCGTCCACGAATCAGGTCGCCTCCTGTTCGAGATCGCCCTGCCCTGGCTGGATGCGACCAAGGCCGCGACGGTCGATCCGCGGCGCGTGACCGTGCCGCTGCTGTTCGTGGGCGCCGAGAAGGACCAGCTCGTGCCGCCCGGCGTCGTGCGCCGCACCGCGCGCCAGTTCGCGCACGTGTCCGACCACGCCGAGTACGAGGCCCAAGGTCACTGGGTTCTGGGCCAGCCGGGCTGGGATCGCGTCGCGGCCGATACGATCACCTGGCTCGACGCCAAGGCCGGCCGATATGGCGATCGTTGATTTCCCCGAGCTAAAAGCGCTGCTGGTCCGCGACGGCCGCCTGATGGCGCTCGACGTCGGCAGCAAGACGATCGGCCTCGCCACCTCCGATGCTCTCCGCATGCTGGCGACCCCGCTAACGACCATAAAACGCAGCAAGCTCGCGGCCGACCTCGCGGTACTTGCCGAGCTGGCGAAGAAACACGAGATCAAGGCGCTGGCGATCGGCCTGCCGCTCAACATGGATGGCACCGAAGGCCCGCGCTGCCAGTCCATCCGCCAGTTCGCGGCCAACATCGTCGCCCACGGGCCGCCGCTGCTGGCGGCGCTGCCTGTCGTCCTCCAGGACGAGCGCATGAGCACCGCGGCCGTCACCCGCGGCATGATCGACGACTACGACATGAGCCGCGCCAAGCGCGCCGAACGAGTCGATGCGGCGGCGGCGGCCTGGATCCTTGAATCGGCGTTGGCGCGATTGCGTTAAGGGCAAAGCGGCGGCGGTGCTGGTCGCGGCGGCGGATCGGCGTCGAGCGAGCGCAGGAAGGCCACCAGGTCGGTGCGCTCCTGCGGCGACAGCCCCAGCGGGCGCACCAGCGGCGTGCCGTCGCTGTGCAGGCGGTCCGGGTTCACTTCGGAATAGTGACGGACGACGTCCTCCAGCGTGACGATGCTGCCGTCGTGCATGTAGGCCGAGCTGCGACCGACCTGACGAAGGCTCGGCACCTTGAATTCGCCGAAGTTGGCATGCAAGCGCTGGACGTGGCGTGTCCGCGCGGTGTTCGCGCCCGAGGCATCGTCGTTGTAGCGCCCGAGCAAATTGAAAGGACTGCCGGCCAGTCTGGCAAGTCCACCGAGGCGGCCGGGATCGACCTTGCCCGGTCGCACGAAGAACCCGATACCGACATCGCCGAACTCACCGTTGGTGAAGCGCGGTCCGAAGTGACAGGTGTCGCAGTTGCCGACGCCGACGAAGAGTTTCAGGCCGCGCTGTTCGGACAACGGATATCGAGCCGCGCCTGCTCGATCACCGGCCACCAGCGCGTCGCGGAAAGCATCGAAGCTCGTGCGAGGCGTGACCAGGGTCTCCTGGAAGGCCGCCAATGCCTTGGCCGCATCGACCAGCAGCAGTTCATCATCACCTCCGGCGGCGACGCCGAAGGCGCGCCTGTAGCCGCAGGCAAGCTCCTTGTCGTCGCGCAGCAGGCCGGCGATGCGCGCGGTGCTGCCGCCCATCTCCAGCGGATCCACGATCGGCCGGATGGTCTGGGCCCAAAGCGAATCGCCCGCCCCGTCCCAGCCGAACCAGTGGCCGAAACCGACATTCCAGAGCGACGGTGTGCGGCGGCTGAGATCGACCGTGCCGAAGCCCTTTGCCCGGCCGTCGCTCCAGTCGCGGCCCGCCTCATGGCAGGTGGCGCAGCTCATCTGGCCGTTTCCGGAGAGTCGTGGATCGTTGAAGAGATGTTCGCCGAGGGCGATCCCGGCCGGCGTGCCGGACACCCGGTTGGAAGGATCGCGTACCGGCCGCGGCGGCCACGGACCATGCCGCCCGACAGCGCGGATCTCGTCGGCCGACCAGTCGAGCAACTGCTGCGCCGCAGCCGGCGGCACGAACGCTGCCAGCAGCACCAGCGGCAGCAATAGCAGTCTCGTCACTTGAGGATGAAGTCGTGCGTCAGGCGTTCGCTTTCCTCGCCCGCCCGCACGTCGATGGAGAGTTCCCAGCGGCCTGGCATGTGAAAGATCAGGCCATCGACGCGATAGCGCCCGTCTTTCCCCGCCAGGATGGTGGGCCGGTAGTTCATGCTGTGCTTGTGCTCCGGCATCGCGGCGTCGACCGCCACGAGTTCGGCCGGGCTGTTCGACTTGGTGCAGACATTGAACAGCAGGGTGAACGGCTGGCCGACCTCGATCTGCATGGGATCTGGGCGAAATGAGATCATGTAGTGATCGGAGAAGACCACCCAGCCGGTTCCACGTCCCAGGTCCAGCGGGCAGTCCGCCCACGCGGCGTTCGCAAACAGAAGCGCGAACAATGCCGCGAGAAATCTCATTGCGCGCCGCCGAACAATCGATCGCCATTCTCGTAGGCGATCTTCCGGGCGACATCCGGCGGCAGGTCGGCAAGCCAGGCCCGCGACCAACGGGCATGCTCGACGACGTAATGCCAGCGCTCCGGCGTGAAGGTGTCGGTGCCGACGACGAAGCGGTCGGGAAATTCGAGGAATGCCTCGCGCCAGGCCGGCGCCACCTTGCCGTTCGAAGCGTGCGCGGTAAGGAACGCCAGGTCGCAGCTCAGCCGGGGATAGCGGCGCAGCATCTCGCGCACCTTCTCGGGGCGCTCGAAGCCGGAATGGGCCCACAGCACCTTGGCATCGGGGTCCTGCTGGAAATGGCGCACGACGGCGTCGGCATCGGAATGCGAATGCAGGAACATGCCGTATTTCTTGGCGAGCTGGACGACGCCGCGCATGTTGGGCAGGTCGGCGTCGGCGCCGAAGATGTGGAACTCGCCGATGGCGACATACTTGCGCCTGGAAAGAAGGTCCTCGAGGAACGGCAGGACGGTCGGGTCCTTGGCCCAGGTCGAGAGTTCGCCGCGCGAGCGATAGGGCCGCAACTCCGGCACGATCACGCCGGGCGCCACGTCCTGCAGCATCTTGGTGCCTTCGTTGTTCGAACTCGACACCATGGCGCGCTTCACGCCCGCTTTCTTCAGGATCTCGACGACCTCCTTGGGCGGCACCACCGTCCAGGCGTCGTGGCTGTAGTGCATGTGCGCGTCGAAGATCGGCAATTCCTGGTCGGCGCAGGCCATGCCGACGGCGGTGACCAGGGCCAGGGGCAGGCAAAGCCAGACAAGCCCAATGCGCATGTGATGCTCCTTCAACGGCGAAGCTTGGGGGCCCTGACTTCAGGGGTCCAAGCGTAGTTGAAACTAATCGAGATGCGCTCGCCGGAGAAGCGTGCCGGCGGCACCTCGTGACGCAACCAGCTCTCGAACAGGACAAGGTCGCCCTCCTTCGCCGGCATACCGACGAAGGCGCGGAAGCGCTCGGGCGCGTCGGCGCGCCGGGGCGGCGCCGCCATGTGGCGCGACAGCCGCGGATCCTCGAACTTGAGCGCACCGGCACCCTTCGGCACGGCGGCATAGTAGGTGCCGCTGATGAACGAGGTCGGGTGCAAGTGCATCGAATGCACCACGCCCGCCGGCATGACGTTCGCCCAGCAGTCGGTCATGGCCACGGTACGTCCGCCAAGGTCGTAGTGCAGGTTGCGGGCAAAGCGCTTCACGACCGGATCGATACGGCGGCGCAGGCGGTCGAACAGCGACGAGACGAGATGCAGGCGGTCGAGCGACCCATATGAGGTATAACCACCGAGATAATGTCGCGCCGACCAGCGGCGGCCCGCCGCGTCGGAGACGGCAAGGGAACAGCATTCGTCGGCCAGACTGAGGTTGAAGGCAGGCCATCCCGGCCGGACCAGGGACTCCTGGAGGATTAATGTCGGAAAAAGGGCACGGATCGCCATACCGTGAGTATCTGCCAACCCGGGCGCTCGTGCTATTGTTTCGCATGCTTACCGCGACACAGATCGAGACCTACCGCCGTGATGGCTACCTGGTCATCCCGCGCCTCATCGTGGGCAATCAGCTTGCCGAATTGCGGGCGCTCACCGACCGCATCGTGGCCGAAGCGCGTGGCGTGGTGGCCAACGACGAGCTCTACGACCTCGAGCCCAGCCATAACGCCACCCTGCCCCGGGTGCGACGGCTGAAGCCCGCAATCTTCAAGCGATACAAGTTCTTCCACGACCTCGTGCGCGATCCCAAGATAACGGCCATCCTGGCGCAGCTGATCGGCCCGACGATTCGTCACTACGGCGGCAAGCTCAACATGAAGTCGGCGGGCTACGGCTCGCCCGTCGAATGGCACCAGGACTGGGCCTTCTATCCGCACACCAACGACGATGTGTTGGCCACCGGCATCTATCTCGACGATTGCGATCTCGGCAACGGACCGCTGATGGTTCTGCCCGGCACGCATCACGGCCCGACCTACAGCCATCATGCCGATGGCCGTTTCTGCGGCGCCATGGATCCCGAGGCCTGCGACCTCGACTTCAGCAAGGCGGTGCCGCTGATGGGCCCGGCGGGCTCGATGACCATCCATCACGCCCGCCTGGTGCACGGCTCGGCGCTCAACACCTCCAACCAGCAGCGCCGGCTGCTGCTGCACGAATACACGGCAGCCGATGCCTGGCCGTTGATGGGCATCGCCGACGTCGACGAATTCAACAGCCGCATGGTCCTGGGCGAGCCCAACGTCGAGCCCCGCGTTCGGGCGGCACCTGTCCGCATGCCATTGCCCGCCGCCGACCATCAGGGGTCGATCTACGAGAACCAGCGTGCCGCCGGCCGGCGCTTCTTCGAAACCCACGAGGAGCGCGCCGGCGTTGCCAACTAAAGCCGCCCAACGCTGAGGACGGCAGGTGTTGCCTCCGACCTATCACGCCGCCACCAAAGCGCTGCACTGGCTCACGGCCCTCGCGGTCTTCGGCCTGCTGGGCATCGGCCTGTGGATGACCGGCCTTCCGATCGGCCTGCAGAAGCTCCAAGCGTACAACTGGCACAAATGGATCGGCCTTGTCGTGCTGGCGCTGACGGTACTCCGCCTGTCGTGGCGATGGCGGCACCCGTCGCCGCCGCTGCCCGATACGGTCACGCGCTGGGAACGCGCCCTCGCGCCGGCCGGCCATTGGGCGCTACTTTTCCTCCTGCTCGCCATGCCGGTCAGCGGCTGGTTGATGAGTTCGGCCGCCGGTGTCGGCGTCTCGTGGTTCGGTGTTCTGCCGCTGCCCAACCCGGTGTCGCCCAATCCCGATCTTTTCGAGACGCTACGCTCCGTGCACTTCGTGCTGTCGCGGTGCCTGATCGTGGTCGTGGCGCTGCACATCGTCGCCGTGTTTCACCATGATGTTCTGCGCCGCGACGGAATTTTCCGCCGCATGTGGCCTTTGGGGAGAAATTGATGCGCCGTTGGCTGATCGTCGCCGCCTTGCTGCTGGCATCTCCTGGACTCGCCACGCCCGCCCTGGCTGGGCCCCAGGATCCGTGGATAATCGATCCGCGCGCCAGTTCGCTCACCTTCAGCGCCACCCAGACCGGCGCCTTCGTCAACGGACGTTTCCCGGCCTGGAGCGGTAATATCGTGCTCGATCCGTCGGCGCTCGCCGGCGCGCGCATCGATATAGCCATCCAGATGCCGCCGATGACCGCCGGCAATCAGGATGTCGACTCCCTGATGAAGGGCGCAAACTTCCTCGACGTTCGGAAGTTTCCCGAAGCGCGCTTCGTCGCCGCCACCGTGGCCGCATTGGGCGGCGACCGCTACGAAGCTCGTGGCAGACTCACGCTTCGCGATGTCACGCGCGATGTCGTGCTGCCCTTTACTCTGGCCATCGTCGACAATCCCGCGCAGCCCGGTGCGGTGCGCGCCACGGCCCGCGGCAAGTTGATCATCAAACGCCTCGACTACGGCGTCGGACAGAACGAATGGGCCGGAACGGGCCAGGTCGCCAACGAGGTCACGATCGACCTCAACGTCGTGGCGAGCCGCCCCCGGTGATCGGCCGCCGGCGCGCCCTGGGCGCGGCCGGTGCGTCGCTGCTGCTCGCACCGGCGGCGCGTGCTCAGTACCCGCAGTGGCCGGACTGGCTCGGCAGCTATTCCGGCGCGTTGCGCTTCCATCGCTCGATTCCGCTCGAGGACATCTTCCCACCACCCAAGAACCCCCGTATCGACCTCGACGACCGTACGCCGTTCGGCGTCCAGTTTGCCGTCAGCACCGCCGAGGAGGTTGGCACGACCTGGCTGCGCATCGACGGCGGGCCGATGCAGACCTCAAGCGACGGCGAGGCGCTGCGCTTCGGCGCGTTGATCGACGGCGTCGCCCTGCTCGCCTCAACCGACGCCAGGCCTTCGCCGCGCTCCGCCACGCTGACCGTTCGGCCCGACTATTTCGGCACCGAGGCGCTGTTCGTCCACGCCGACGGCGGTTTCTGGCGGCGCCACTTCACGGCCCGATTCGCGCCGGGTGGCGCCGACATGATCGTCTGGGTCTTCGACGCCGCCGGCACGCGCGCACGAACCTGGCGCGGTTCGGCGGTGCGCCGGAGCTGAGGCGGCTCACATCGAGGGCCGCGGCCCGACGTAGTTCGACTGCGGCCGAATGATGCGACCGCCCTTCTCCTGCTCGAAAATGTGCGCACACCAGCCCGCCGCGCGGCCGACCGCGAACAGCGCGGTGAAGGCGCTGCGCGGGATCTCGAGGGCCTCCAGCAGAAGCGCTGTGTAATATTCGACGTTGGTGTCGAGCCGCCGACCCGGCTTGTGCCGGCGCAGCGCCGCGATGGCGCTCTTCTCGACTTCGACGGCGAAAGCGAGCCGGCCTGCAGTCTGCGGCAAGGTCGCGACGATGTTCTTGAGCACGTCGGCACGCGGATCGCGCACCTTGTAAATGCGATGGCCGAACCCCATCAGGGTCGTGCCCTTGGAGAAGGCGTCGTCGAACCACGCGCCGGCCCGGTCGAGCGAGCCGATGTCGTCGAACATGTCGAGCACGGGACCGGGCGCGCCGCCGTGCAGCGGGCCTTTCAGGGCGCAAAGTCCCGCCAGCACCGAGGAGATGAGGCCGGCATGCGTTGAAGCCACGACGCGTGCCGTGAAGGTCGAGGCATTGAAGCCGTGATCGGTGATGGTGGCGAGATAGGCGTCGAGCGCCTGCTCGAATGCGGCGGGCGCTCGCCGGCCACGGATCATGCGCAGCAGGTCCTGCGCCGTCGTGAGCGTGGGATCCGGCGCCAGCACCGACTTGCCTTCCGACGTCCGCAGGAGGGCCGCGAGGAACACTGGCAGCGCACCGCAGACCAGATAGTGGTGCGGCATCGGCTCGGAGTCGGCCAGCATGCCGAGCCCGACACGCAGCCCTTCGACCGGCGTCAGGCCTTTGGCCGCCTCCAGAAGCTTCGGCAGTTCGGCAAAGGCCCGCACACGGGCCAGGGCGAAGCCTTCGCGGACCGCCGGCTCGTCGCCGCCGCCTTGCGCGAAACCGTCCCACAGCAGAGCCGCCACCCCTTCGAAGCCGCGGGTGGCGACCAGTTCCTCGATGGCATGGCCGCGCACGATCAGCCGGCCGGCCTCCCCATCGACTTCGCTCATCACCGTGTCGGCCACGATGATGCCGTCGAGGCCGCTGTTCACCCGTGTCTGCAGCATCTGTTTCCCCTTCGTTTGCGTCGCTTGGAAGGTCGATCTGCACAAATATATTGTCAATCTTGATTATATTGATCAATATATAACTATGACCCTTGAATTATTGACGTCCCGGGAAGCGGCACGGCGGCTGGGCGTGTCGGCCGCCACGCTCTACGCCTATGTCAGTCGCGGCCTGCTGCGCTCGGAGGCGGTCGACGGCAGCCGCGAGAGGCGCTACCGCGCCGACGACGTCGTGCGCCTAAAACGCCGCCGCGATGTCGGCCGCAAGGCCGAGTCGATCGCCAACCACGCGCTGGACTTCGGCACGCCGGTGCTCGAGTCGGCCCTGACGTTGATCGAGGGCGGCCGTCTCTATTATCGCGGCATCGACGCCGCCCGACTGGCAGAGACGGCCTCGCTGGAAGATGTCGCCCGGCTCCTATGGGACTGCGACGACAAACCCTTCGCTGCGAGCAACCTGACCCCGCTCACCACCGCCTTGCGCCGCGCCTGGATCGCCGCGGCTACCCTGTCGCCACCCGACCGCTGCCTCGTGCTGCTGCCGGCCGCCGCGGCACTCGATCATCCGAGCTGGGTGGAAGATCGCGCCGCCATGCTGGAGACCGGCGTACGCGTGCTGCGTTTGCTGACGGCGGCGGTGACGGCGCGCCCACTCTCCACCTTGCCCGTTCACGAACAGCTCGCGGTGGCGTGGCGCGTGCCGCCCGATCGCGTGCCAGTGCTGCGGGCCGTGCTGGTGCTCCTGGCCGACCATGAGTTCAATGCCTCGGCTTTCGCCGCGCGGGTCGTCGCCTCCACCGGCGCCAATCTCTACGGCGCCACCATGGCGGGGCTGGCGGCGCTCAACGGTCCACGTCACGGCGGGGCCACGCGGCGGGTCGCGGCGATGTTCGACGATCTCAAGAACACCACCGACCTCGACGCCGACCTCGGGCGGATGCTGCGCGCCCGCGTCTACATCCCGGGATTCGGCCACCAGCTCTATCCCGACGGCGATATCCGGGCGGCAACTTTGATGACCCTGCTGCGCAAGACCCTGCCGGACTCGCCGGAACTGGCGTTCGCCGAGCGCCTGTCGGCGGCGGTCGAGCGCCTGATCGACCGTAAGGCCAATGTCGATTTCGCCAGTGTGACTGTCGAACGCGTGCTCGGCCTGCCCAAGGATTCGGCGCTGGCGCTGTTCCTGCTCGGCCGCACCGTCGGCTGGATCGCCCATTCCCTGGAGCAGGCGAATGGCGCGTTGATCCGGCCCCGCGCACGTTATACGGGTCCACGACCCTAAGCCTGAGGCCTCGCCCCCTATGACCGACGCCCTGATCGTCATCGACATGCAACAAGGGTCGTTCGACGCTGCCGCCCAGCGGCACGACGCCGTCGCCCTCGTCGGCCGGCTGAACAACCTCGCCGGCGCGATGCGGAGCAACGGTGGCGCCGTCGTCTTCATCCAGCACGATGGCCCCGCGGGTGACCCCCACCATCCGGACCTGCCGGGCTGGCGGCTGCTGGCCGACCTCGATGTGCGTCAGGACGACACCATCATCCGCAAGACATCGTGCGATGCCTTTCTCGAGACGGTGCTCGACGCGTTCCTGCGCGCCCGCGCCATCGACCGCCTGATCATCACCGGGTGCGCTACCGACTATTGCGTCGACACCACGGTACGAAGCGCGCTTGCCCGCGGCTATCCGACAGTCGTGCCCTCGGATGGCCACACCACGTCGAACCGGGCCTATCTTTCGGCCGAAAAGATCATCGAGCATCACAATGCCATCTGGGCGGACTTCATCGCGCCACGCGGACCGGCGGTGGTCTGTCCCAGCTCGGACGTTATCCACCAAATCGCCGCCTTGCGGGACCGGCACCTGCGTGCTTAACGTCGCGTTTTAGTGACAAAGAAACGCATGGGCCTGCCGAGGCTGCCCCACCTTCTCGGCATCGAGGGTCTTTCGCCTGAAACGATTTCAGGCTTGCTCGACCTATCCGAAAATTACATCGACCAGAACAGATCGATCGACAAACGGCGCGACATGCTCGCGGGCCGGACCGTCATCAATTTGTTCTTCGAGAATTCGACGCGAACGCGGACCAGCTTCGAGGTCGCCGCCAAGCGGCTGGGCTCCGATGTCATCAACATGGATGTCGCCACCTCCTCCGTGCGCAAGGGCGAAACGCTCCTCGACACGGCGATGACGCTCAACGCCATGCGGCCAGACGCCATCGTCGTGCGTCATCACGAGTCGGGCGCCGTGAATCTTCTGTCGCAGAAAGTCAATTGCGCCGTCATCAACGCCGGCGACGGCCAGCACGAGCATCCGACCCAGGCGCTGCTCGATGCGCTCACCATCCGGCGGCGACGCGGCAGCCTGCAGGGGCTGCTGGTGGCGATCTGCGGCGACATCATGCACAGCCGCGTGGCGCGCTCGAACATCCACCTGCTGCAGATCATGGGCGCGCGCGTGCGCGTCGTCGGCCCACCCACGCTGATGCCGACCGACATCGACAAGATGGGCGTGGAAGTCCACTACAACATGAAATCCGGCCTGGCCGACGTCGACATCGTCATGATGCTGCGCCTGCAGACCGAACGCATGCAGGGCACCTTCGTGCCCTCGATCAGCGAATACTTCCATTTCTTCGGTCTCGACCATGCCAAGCTGAAATATGCCAAGCCCGATGCGCTGATCATGCATCCCGGTCCGATGAACCGCGGCGTCGAGATCGACTCCGAAGTCGCCGACGATCTCGACCGCAGCGTCATCCACGAACAGGTCGAGATGGGCGTGGCCGTACGCATGGCCTGCCTCGAGGCCTTGATCGGCGGGCGGCGCAATGCCCTGGTCGGGGCCGTGGCATGAGCGGCAATACCTACAAGACGGCGCCGCCGCACACTGGGTCCACCGCTTACATCAACGCCCGCATCGTCGATCCCACGGCCGACAGCGAGTATCGCGGCGCCGTGCTGATCAGCGACGGCAAGATCGCCGACTTCGGCCCCAACCTGTTCGCCTCGGGCGCGCCCTACGGCATCGAATCGGTCGACTGCCGCGGCCTCGTTCTCGCCCCCGGCGTGGTGGACACCCGCGTCCATACCGGCGAGCCGGGCGAGGAACACAAGGAGACGCTGGAGAGCGCCGGTGCCGCGGCCGCCGCGGGCGGCATCACCTCGCTGGTGCTGCTGCCCGACAACGAGCCGCCGTTCGACGATGCCTCGCTGATCGAGTTCGTGGCGCGCCGCGCCCGGCTGATCAAGCTGGTGAACATGTATGCCTACGGCGCGCTCACCGTGGGCCTCGAAGGCAAGGAACTGGCGGAAATCGGCCTGCTGGCCGAGGCCGGGGCCGTGGCCTTCACCGATGCCGACCACGCCGTGGGCAGCGCCCAGGTGATGCGTCGCGCGCTCTACTACTGCAAGGCGTTCGACGCGCTGATCGTCCATCTGCCGCAGGAGCCGACGCTCTCGGGCGGTCACATGACCAGCGGCGAGATGGCGACCCGGCTCGGCCTGTCGGGCAATCCGCCGCTGGCCGAAGTGATGATGGTCGAACGCGACATCCGCCTGGTCGAGATGACCGGCGGGCGGATGCATCTGGCCAAGATCTCGACCGCCGAGTCGGTTCAGGTGATCGCCGCCGCCAAGGCACGCGGGCTGAAAATCACCTGCGATACGGCCGCACCTTATTTTGCCCTGAACGATCTGGCCGTCGGCGACTACCGCACCTTCGGCAAGCTGGTGCCGCCGCTGCGCGCCGAGAAGGATCGCGCGGCGATCGTCGAGGGCCTCAAGAGCGGCACGATCGACGCCATCGTCTCGGACCACCGGCCGCAGGACCAGGACAGCAAGCGCGTGCCGTTCGCCCAGGCGCTGCCGGGCGGCATCGGGCTCGAAACCCTGCTGTCGATCTCGCTCGAGCTGGCGCACAACGGCCATCTCACCCTGCCGCAGCTCTTCCAGCGGCTGTCGAGCACGCCGGCCCGCCTGTTCGGCCTGCCCGGCGGTCGTCTCGCCAAGGGCGCGCCCGCCGACCTCGTGGTGTTCGATGCCGACTATGCCTGGCAGATCGATCGTACCGATCTCTGGAGCAAGACCAAGAACACGCCGTTCGACGAGCGCCCGGTGCAGGGCCGTGTCATGGCCACCATCGTCGGCGGCCGCACGATCTACCGCGACGACAGTTTCGTGACCGCCGCCGCCGCGGCCTAGCCGCCGGTGACGGCGGCCCAATTCACGCCTCGAAACCGCCACTTCGTCTGGTATTGTCGCGGCGAATTCACGGATCAGGTCAATCATGATGCTTCGACAGTCGATCATTCTTGGAGCGGCGACCCTGGCGTTCGCCGGCGCGGGCCACGCCCAGACGCGCGGCCCGTCGCGCGACGACCTGCTCGACGCGCTGACGCGCCATATCCAGATTTGCGGCGAGATGACCGCGACCGAGGCCAGGCTCGCCTGCTACGACCGGCTGCAGACACAGGTCGGCGGCGTCCAGGGCAGCACCCCGGCGCCCGCCCCCACGCCGACGCCGCTGCAGGCTGGTACGCCTGCGGCGCCGTCGACCGGCTCGTCGATCAGTTCCACGCCCCTCACGCCCCAGCCGCTCGGCGTCCCAGGGGGCGGCGTGGCGACGTTAGGCAGCGGCGCGCAGCAGCCGGCAAGCCCACTCGGCCAGCCGCAGGATCCCAATGCCGCCTTCGACCCGCGCACCGCGACCCAGCCGCGCCCACCCGAAGGGCTGCAACCCAAGCCGCGACCGCCCGTCCGTCGCACCGGCGCACGTCCCATTCCCTACTCGGCGACGCCGCAGCCGCTGGTGGTGCTGGGCGCCGCCAACCTGACCTACGGCGACTCGCGCTACTGGCAGGTCTCGATCACGCTGACGTCGAACACGCCGCGGCCGATCGAGACACAAGCCCAGTGCACCTTCATGAACGCCGGCCGGCCGGTCGAGGACGTCTACTTCGGGCCGGTGACGATCCAGCCGGGCGAGCAGATCAGCACCGACCTGGTCGGCCCGCCGACCACCGCGTACATCGACTCCACGAACTGCCGGGTCGTGAGCCCCTGAGCCAGCCGCGATGGTCTCGACGCTGATCCTGCTCCTGGGACCGTTCCTGCTGGGTTACCTGCTGGGATCGATCCCGTTCGGACTGCTGCTGACCCGGGCCGCCGGCCTCGGCGACATCCGCAAGGTCGGCTCCGGCAACATCGGTGCCACCAACGTGCTGCGCACCGGCCGCAAGGGCCTGGCCGCCGCCACCTTGCTGCTCGATGCCCTGAAGGGCTTGGTCGCCGTGCTGATCGCCGACCAGATCGGCGAACTCGCCGCCGTCGGTGCAGGCGCAGGCGCGGTGCTCGGCCACATGTTTCCGGTCTGGCTGTCCTTCAAGGGCGGCAAGGGAGGGGCGACCGTACTCGGCGTCTTCCTTGGTTTGAGCTGGCCGATCGTCGCCGTCGGCGCCGGCGTGTGGCTGTTGATCCTCGTGACTTTGCGCTATTCCTCGCTGGCCACCCTGCTTTCCACGGCGCTCGCCGCTGCTTCGGCCTGGTGGCTCTCGCCCCGCCCGGTCGCCATGCTGGCGGCAGTGCTGGTGCTGCTGGTGTGGGCCAAGCACCACGAGAATATCCGCCGCCTGCTGGCCGGCAAGGAGCCACAGATCGGACGGAAGTAGCAGGCAAGCCCTGGCGATGTCGTTGCAGCCGCCCTCGTCAAGCATGCAGGCCTGCGTTAGGGTCTCTACACAACAACCGCAGGAGGCAATGACATGTTCGTTGCTCGTATCGCCGCACTAACTGTCGCCACCCTTTGCCTGGCATCGGCCGTCGAAGCCAAGACGTTGCGCTGGGCCAGCCAGGGTGACGCCCTCACCATGGATCCTCACTCGCAGAACGAGGGTCCGACCACCGCGATGAACCAGCACGTCTACGATCCGCTGATCCAGCGCGACCCCAAGCTCGCCAAGGTCCCGAACCTGGCTCTGTCGTGGAAACCGATCGCCCCCGATACCTGGGAGTTCAAGCTCCGGCCCGACGTCAAGTTCAGCGACGGCACGCCCTTCACCGCCGACGACGTGGTGTTCAGCTACAACCGCGCGCTGGCGCCGACCTCCGACTTCCGCGCCTATATCTCGAGCGTCAAGGAAGTGAAGGCGATCAATCCGCTGACCGTCCACATCGTCACCAACGGGCCGAACCCCATCCTGCCCGACTACACGACCAGCATCATGATCATGTCCAAGGCGTGGGCTGAGAAGAACAACGTCACCAAGCCGCAGAGCTACAAGGACAAGGAAGAGACCTTCGCGGTGCGCAATGCCATGGGCACCGGGCCCTACATGTTGAAGCAACGCGACCCCGACGTCCGCACCGTGATGACGAAGAACCCGACCTACTGGGGCGCCAAGCAGTTTCCCGACTATCCCGACGAGCTGGTCTACACGCCGGTCAAGGAACCCTCGACCCGCGTCGCCGCGCTGATCTCGGGCCAGGTCGACTTCGTGCTCGATGCCCCGTTGCAGGACATCGCCCGCATCAAGCAGACGGCAGGGCTGAAGACCGAGGAGACCGCGCAGGTCCGCTCGATCTTCCTCGGCCTCGACATGGGCTCGGCCGAACTCAAGTATTCCGACGTCAAGGGCAAGAACCCGTTCGCCGACAAGCGCGTTCGCCAGGCCATGTATCAGGCGATCGACATCAACGCGATCAAGACCAAGGTGATGCGCAACTTCGCGGCACCTGCCGGCCTTATCACCTCGCCCGGCGTGCACGGCCATACCGCAGCGCTCGACCAGCGCCAGAAGTACGACGTCGCAGCCGCCAAGAAGCTGATGGCCGACGCGGGCTATCCCAACGGCTTCGGCGTCACGCTCGACTGCCCCAACGATCGCTACAACAACGACGAGCAGATCTGCCAGGCGGTCGCCGGCATGCTGGCCCAGATCGGCATCAAGGTCGATCTGCAGGCGCGTTCCAAGACGCTGCACTTTCCCAAGCTGCAGAAGAAGGATTCCAGCTTCTTCCTGCTGGGCTGGGGCGTGCCGACGCTCGATTCGCACTATGTTTTCACCTTCCTCTACCAGACCAGCGACGCAGCCAAGAAGGTGGGAAGCTGGAACTTCACCGGCTACAGCAACGCCAAGCTCGACGAGCTGAGCGACGCGATGCTGAAGGAGGTCGACCAGGCCAAGCGCGACAAGATGTTGGCCGACGCCTGGGCGACAGTCGTCGCCGACATGCCGTACCTGCCGCTGCATCACCAGCTGATCGTCTGGGCGATGAGCGACAAGGTGACCATGCCGATCTTCGCCAACGACACGCCCAACTTCAAATACTCGAAGATCAAGTAAGGCTGTCCTGAAGCAAAAGGAAAGCCGGCGCCTTGCTGGCTTTCATCGTTTCCCGTCTCCTGCAGTCGCTGGCGGTCATGCTGGCGGTGTCGTTCCTGTGCTTCGTGCTGTTCAACTTCGTCGGCGACCCGGTGAATAACATGGTCGGCCAGGAGGCGTCCTCCGACGATCGCGCCGAGATGCGGCGCGACCTCGGCCTGGAGGACTCCGTGGCGGTGCAGTTCGTGCGCTTCCTCGGCAACGCCATGACCGGCAATTTCGGCAAGAGCTATCGCCTTGCCCGGCCGGTCTCCGACCTGATCGTGGAACGGATGCCAGCGACGCTGGAGTTGGTGGCGGTGGCTGCCCTGCTGGCGCTCTGCATGGGCATTCCACTTGGCGTCGTGACGGCGCTGCGGCGCCACAGTGTCGACAGCGGCGCGATCATGACCTTCTCGCTGGCGGGCGTCGCCATGCCCACCTTCGTTATCGGCATCCTGCTGATCTATGTCTTTTCGGTCGAATGCATATCGTGGGCGCCGGCGATCGGGCTGCCGGCGGGCTGGTGCTTCCCGTCCTTCGGCCGCGGCGAGACGGTGAAGCTCGGGTGGTGGAATACGGGCCTGCTGACCGCGTCGGGGCTCAAGGCGATCGTGCTGCCGGCCTTCACGCTCTCGCTGTTCCAGATGACCCTGGTGCTGCGGCTGGTGCGCTCGCAGATGCTGGAGGTGCTGCGCACCGACTACATCAAGTTCGCGCGCGCGCGCGGCCTCACCGACCGCGCCGTGCATTTCCGGCACGCGCTCAAGAACACACTGCTGCCGGTGATCACCGTAATCGGCATCCAGATCGGCGGCCTGATCGCCTTCTCGATCATCACCGAGACGGTGTTCCAGTGGCCGGGCATGGGCCAGCTCTTCATCCAGTCGGTGCAGTTCGCCGACATTCCGGTGATGGCGGCCTATCTCGTGATGGTCTCGTTCATCTTCGTGGCGATCAATTTCTTCGTCGACCTGCTCTACGCCACCATCGACCCCCGGCTCCGGCTCGATCGCGCCCAGCTCGGCACGGCAGGCGGATGAGCGCGAGCCTTGCCGCCTCCCGCGCAATGCCGTGGGCGCTGATCGGGGCGGCTTGCCTCGGTTCGTTCGCTGCCACCTCGAGCGGCACGACGCGTGCGCCCTTCCTGCTCGAGATGGCGCACGACCTCGATGTCAGCATGCCGCTGGTCGCCAACCTCGTGTCGATGACGGCGACGGCCTGGGGCATCGCCTCGGCGCTGGGCGGCTGGCTCTCCGACCGGTTCGGCCGCCGCCTGCTGCTGATCGCCGCGCCGTTCGCGCTGGCGCTTGCCATGGTGGCGCAGGCCTTCGCCGGCAATTTCCTATGGGTCGCCATCTGGGCCAGCGTCGGCGGCGCCTGCGCCGGCACCTACACCGGCGTGGTCTTCGCCGAGGTCTCGGGCCGGGTCGAAGACCGCCAGCGCGGCCGCGCGCTGGGCTGGGTGATGAGCGGCCAGTCGCTCACCCTGGTCGTCGGCGTCCCGATGGCCGCCGCCGTGGGATCGCTGATCGGGTGGCGCGGCTGGAACATCTGCGTCGCCGGTCTGGCGCTGGTCGCCTGCCTTTGTCTGTTCGCCACGCTAGGACGCGGCACTGCCGGCCACACCCGCCCGGCGAAGCGTCCATCGATGCGCGCCGTCTTCTCGCCCCGGGTGCTGGCGCTGCTCACCACCGGTATTGCCGAGCGAATCTGCTACGGGTTGGCGGCCGTCTACTTTGCCACCTTCCTGCAGGCGGTCTATGGCCTGTCGCTGGCCGGGATCGCCATTCCCCTCGCCGTCTTCGCGCTGGGCAATGTCGGCGGCACGATCCTGGGCGGCCAACTCGCCGACCGCGTGCGCGACCGGCTAATGACGTTCGCCGTCGCGATGGCGCTGTCGGGTATTGCCGCGCTGTTCCTCTTCATGTGGCATCCGGGACCGGCGACGTCGGTCGCCCTGGGCTTCGTCTACGTGCTGCTGAACGCGCTCGGCCGACCGTCCTTCATGGCGGCGCTGGCGGCGGTGCCGGAAGACGTGCGCGGCACGGTGCTGGGCCTGAACGGCACCTCGGCCAGCCTCGGCTGGATCGGGGCCGCCGCCTTGGGCGCCGCCATGATCAGTTGGGGCGGCTTCGAAGGCTTCGGCCCGCTAGGCGCGGCCTTGGCCCTGCTCGGCGCACTGGGTGCGCTCCTCAGCAAGCGGACGGCGGCAGCATGAGCGACCAGAACTCAACCTTTGCCCGCTTTCGCGACAGCGACATGTGGTGGAGCTTCAGCCGCTCCCCGCTCACCGTGGCCGCCGCCGTGGTCACGCTGGCCTACTTCGTCGGGGCCGCTTTCGCGCCCTGGATTGCGCCGTTCGATCCGTTCGACGTGAAGTCGCTCAACCTGATGGATGCCTTCACACCACCGGCGTGGAGCGAGGGCGGCATGGCCAAGCATCCGCTGGGCACCGACAACCAGGGCCGCGACATGCTGTCGGCCATTCTCTACGGCTGCCGCATGTCGCTGATGATCGGCCTGGCCGCGATCGTGTTGTCGGTCACTACAGGCGTGCTGCTGGGCCTGCTGGCGGGCTTCCGCGGCGGCTGGGTCGAGGCGGTGATCATGCGCGTGGCCGACATCCAGCTCACCGTGCCCGCCATCCTGATCGCGCTCACCCTGGACGGCGTGGCGCGCGTGATGTTGCCCAAGGGCGTCCACGACAGCGTCGCCATCTGGGTGCTGGTGCTGTCGATCGGCTTCGCCTACTGGCCGCAGTTCGCGCGGGTCACGCGGGCCACGACGCTGGCTGAAAAGAACAAGGACTACGTCAACGCCGCCCGGATCATCGGCGTACCCGGCGCGCGGATCGCGCTGGGACATGTGCTGCCCAACGCCTGGGGCCCCGTGCTGGTGATCGCCACCATCGAGCTTGCGCTGGCGGTCATCGCCGAGGCCTCGCTCTCCTATCTCGGGGTCGGCATGCCGGCCACCCAGCCGTCGCTCGGCACGCTGATCCGCATCGGCAACGCCTTCCTGTTCTCGGGCGAATGGTGGATCGTGATCTTCCCGGCGCTGGCGCTGGTGATCCTGTCGCTGTCGGTCAACCTGCTGGGCGACTGGCTGCGTGACGCGCTCAATCCAAGGTTGCGCTGATTGCTACTACTAGTTGTTTTACTTTTTTGAACTTCTCGTCGTATTCTCGCCGGCATGTTTGATGGCCCGCATACGCTTGAGCTCGATCCGCTGGAACGCCGTGCCCGACTGAGGCTGGCACGCAGCGCCCGCATCGGACCCGTCACCTTCCACGAGGCGCTCACGCATTTCGGCTCGGCGCGGGCCGCCTGCCAAAGGCTCGCCACCTGTGCCGACGGCGACATCGACCGCGAAGAGACGATGCTCGCCAAGGCCGGCGGGCGTTTCCTGGTGTTGGGCGACGCGGCCTACCCGGCTGCCCTGGCGGCCGTGCCCGGCGCACCGTCGGTCCTGTCGGCAATCGGCGATCTTGCACTGCTGGGCAGGCCGACCCTGGCGCTGGTGGGCGCCCGCGATGCCTCCCTGGCCGGCCGGCGTTTCGCCGCCGACCTGGCGACGACCCTGGGCGCCGCGGGCTTCGTCATCGCTTCGGGCCTGGCGCGCGGCATCGATGCCGCCGCCCACGAAGCCGCGCTCGCCACCGGCACCGTGGCCGTCCTGGCCGGCGGGATCGACCAGATCTATCCGCCGCAGAACGCCGACCTGCACGGCCGGATCGCGGCCCAGGGCTTGATCCTGAGCGAAGCGACCTTGGGAGCGCCGCCGGTTGCCCGCGCCTTTCCCCGCCGCAACCGCATCGTGAGCGGCCTGTCGGCGGGCGTGATCGTGATCGAAGCCGCCGCCCGGTCGGGCTCCCTGATCACCGCCCAGCGGGCGGCCGAACAGGGACGCGAGGTCTTCGTCGTGCCGGGCTCACCGATGGACCCGCGCTATGCCGGGTCCAATAGCCTTATTCGGGATGGGGCCATATTGGCCCGCGACGCCAACGATATTCTGGACGTCCTGGGCCGCCCCTCGGTGCCCACCCAACCCCTTGAGCAGAAAGGGCAAACCCGGCCTGGCGGCGATGCGGCGAAGGTGCTCGAAGCCCTGGGGGCGGTCCCCACCGCGGTTGACGAACTGGTGCGCCGGTGCCAAGTGTCCGCCGCCTCCGTGGCGGAGGTCCTACTGGCCCTGGAGCTGGAGGGCCGCCTGGAGAGGCACCGGGGTAACCGCGTATCTCTGATGTAAATCAGCGATTTAGCTCCGGAATTTTATGTATCACTGGAGCATGTTTCGCCGATGGACGTGCTGGTCGTCGAGTCCCCGGCCAAGGCTAAGACCATTGGGAAGTACCTCGGTCCCGGTTTTACCGTGTTGGCCTCCTACGGTCATGTCCGCGACCTGCCGTCCAAGGACGGCTCGGTTCGCCCGGATGAAGATTTCGCCATGGATTGGGAAATCGATCCCCAGTCTCAGAAGCGCCTCGATGCCATCGCCAAGGCCATCACCAAGGGCGGCAAGCTCTATCTTGCGACCGATCCGGATCGCGAGGGCGAGGCCATCTCCTGGCACGTGATGGACATTCTCGGGCGCAAGAAGGCGCTCGACGGCATCGACGTGAAGCGGGTCACCTTCAATTCCATCACCAAGCAGTCGGTGCTCGACGCCGTCGCCCATCCGCGCGACCTCGACCAGCCGCTGATCGACGCCTACATGGCCCGGCGGGCACTCGACTATCTCGTCGGCTTCACCCTGTCGCCGGTGCTGTGGCGCAAGCTGCCCGGTAGCCGCTCCGCCGGCCGCGTGCAGTCGGTGGCGCTGCGCCTGATCTGCGAGCGCGAAGCCGAGATCGAGGTCTTCAAGACCCGCGAATACTGGACGGTCGATGCCATCTTCGGCACGGCCAAGAAGCAGGCGCTGAAAGCCCGCCTCACCCATCTCGACGGCCGCAAGCTCGAGAAGTTCGACCTCGACAACGAGGAGCGCGCGCAATCGGCCAAGCGCGAGATCGAGCGCCGCGCCTTCTCGGTGGCCTCGATCGACCGTCGCCAGGTGCGCCGCAACCCGCCGCCGCCCTTCATCACCTCGACCCTGCAGCAGGAAGCCTCGCGCAAGCTGGGCGTCGGCGCCGCCACCGCCATGCGCATCGCCCAGCGCCTGTACGAAGGTGTCGACATCGGCGGCGAGACCGTCGGCCTCATCACCTATATGCGTACCGACGGTGTCCAGCTCGCTCCCGAGGCGATCGGCCAGACCCGCCGCCTGATCGAGACCAAATACGGCCAGAGCTACGTGCCGGAAAAGCCGCGCGTCTATACGTCGAAAGCCAAGAACGCGCAGGAGGCGCACGAGGCGATCCGACCGACCGACCTCTTCCGCACGCCGCAGGATGTCGCTGCACATTTGGACAAGGACCAGCTCGGCCTCTACGAGTTGATCTGGAAGCGCACCGTGGCCAGCCAGATGGAAAGCGCCGTGCTCGACCAGGTGACGGTCGACATCGCCAGCGGCGACAAGAACGTGCAGTTGCGCGCCACCGGCTCGGTCGTGAAGTTCAACGGCTTCCTCACCCTCTACGACGAAGGCCAGGACGAAAAGAGCGAGGACGAAGACGGCAACTCGATCCTGCCCGACGTCACCGAGAACGAGGCGATGGAACGCCGCGACGTGGTACCGGAGCAGCATTTCACCGAGCCGCCGCCGCGCTACTCCGAAGCCAGCCTGGTGAAGAAGATGGAGGAACTCGGCATTGGCCGGCCCTCGACCTACGCCAGCATCATCGAGGTCCTGCAGCGCCGCAACTACGTGAAGATCGACCGCAAGCGCTTCGTGCCCGAAGACCGCGGCCGCATCGTCACGGCGTTCCTGCAGAGCTATTTCCCGCGCTACGTCGAATACGACTTCACCGCCCATCTCGAGGAAGAGCTCGACGACATCTCGAGCGGCAAGATCGACTGGCACGAGGTGCTGCGCGAATTCTGGAAGGCCTTCTCGGCCGCCGTCGGCGAGACCAAGGAGCTGCGCGTCCGCGAAGTGCTCGACAAGATCGATGCCGAGCTCGGCCCCCACTTCTTCCCCGAGGCCAAGGATGGCAAGAATCCGCGCAACTGTCCGTCGTGCGACAACGGCCGCCTCGGGCTGAAGCTCGGCAAGTTCGGCGCCTTCATCGGTTGCTCGAATTATCCAGAGTGCCGTTTCACGCGCAAGCTCGGCATCGTCGATGCCGAGGCGGACGCGGCTTCCGGCGTCAATATGGACGGCCCCAAAATCCTGGGCGTGGACCCCGTCACCGGTAAGAAGGTCACGCTGCGCAAGGGGCCCTATGGCCTCTACGTCCAGCTGGGCGAGCCCGAGGGCAAGGACAAGCCCAAGCGGCAATCGCTGCTGAAGGACATGGTCCCGGACGAGGTGACGCTCGACAAGGCGCTGGCGCTGTTGGCACTGCCGCGCGAATTAGGACCGCATCCCGAGGACGGCGAGATGATCCTGGCCGGCGTCGGCCGCTTCGGCCCCTACGTGAAGCACGGGCCGAAATACAAATCGATTCCCGCCGACGAGAGTGTGCTCGAGATCGGCATGAACCGCGCCGTGGCGCTGCTGGCCGAGGCCCGCGTGCCTGGTCGCGGCCGCGCCGCCGTCAAGCCGCTGCGCGTGGTCGGCAATCATCCCAACGACGAAGCGCCGATCGAGCTCTATGACGGCCGCTACGGCCACTATGTGAAGCACGGCGGCATCAATGCGACGGTGCCGAACGACATAAAGCCGGACGAGCTCACCCTCGACCACGCCGTGTCGCTGCTGGCCGAACGCGCCGCCAAGGGCGGCGGCAAGAAGCCCGCGCGTGCCAAGAAGGCCGCGTCCCCCAAGGCGAAGCCGAAGGCCAAGACCAAAGCCAAGGCTGCGAATGGTGTGGCCGACGTTGCGGTGCCGGCCAACGACACGGACGCCCAGCCCCCACTCAAATCCAAGGCCGCCGTCAAGAAGAAGGCGGCGCCCAAGCGCAGGGCCAAGGTCGAGCCCCCACCCCGCACCGGGACCGATGGCTAAGGGCAAGGTTCCGACCCGCGACGAACTGCTGGCCTTCATCCGCGAAAGCACCACGCCGGTCGGCAAACGCGAGATCGCGCGCGCCTACAACCTCAAGGGCGACCAGCGTATCGAGCTGAAGGAACTGCTGCGCGACCTGCGCGATGCCGGCGAGATTACGCCCGACCGCGCCAAGACCTTCCGCGATCCCGCGGCGCTGACCGACATCACGGTTCTGGAAATCGTTCGCGTCGACAACGATGGCCACCTGATCGCCGTTCCGCGCCGCCACGACGAGGACAAGGACGGTCCTCCGCCCCGCATCGAGATAGATTCCGAGACGGCGCCGCGCAGCGGCCCGGCACCGGCCGTCGGCGACCGCGTGCTGGCCAGCCTGAAACGCCGCGGCAAGGACGCCTACGAGGCCAAGATCATCCGCCGGCTGGGCAGCGGCCCCAAGAAAATCCTCGGCCTCTACGAGGAACAGCCGGGCCGCGACGGCCTCGGACTGGTGACGCCGACCGACCGCAAGCTCCGGATGAGCTTCGATGTGCGGCCGGCCGACAGGAACGGCGCCCTGCCGGGCGACATCGTCTGGGTCGAGGCCACCGGCGGCGCGCTGGCCCGCCGCGCCCGCGTGCTCGAGTGCATCGGGCCGATGAGCGATCCGCGCACCGTCAGCCTGATCTCGATCGCCGCCAACAATATCCCGGTGGAGTTCCCGACTGCCGCGGTTGAGGAAGCCGAGCGCGCCAAAGCAGCCCCGATGGGCGACCGGCTCGATCTCCGCCGGACTCCTCTGGTGACGATTGACGGCGAGGACGCACGCGACTTCGACGATGCCGTGTTCGCCGAACCGGACCCGGCACATCCCGGCGGCTGGCGCCTGCTGGTCGCCATCGCCGACGTCGCCTGGTACGTGCGCCACGACAAGCCGCTCGACCGCGCCGCCTATCTGCGCGGCACCTCGGTCTATTTCCCCGACCGCGTCGTGCCGATGCTGCCCGAGGCGCTCAGCAACCACTGGTGCTCGCTGGTGCCGCGCGAGGACCGCCCGGTGCTGGTGGCCGAGATGTGGATCGACGCCCAGGGCCACCTCAAGCGCCACAAGTTCCACCGCGCCATGATGCGCTCGGCCGCCCGGCTCACCTACACCCGTGTCCAGCGCGCCATCGACGGCGCGCCCGACGAGGAGACCGCGCCGCTGATGGACGAAGTCGTGCGGCCGCTTTACGGCGCCTACCGCGTCCTGCAGGCGGCCCGCGAAGTCCGCGGCGCGCTCGACCTCGATCTGCCCGAGCGTCAGGTGACGCTGGGCGACGATGGCCGGATCGCCGAGATCGGCGTGCGCGAGCGGCTCGACAGCCACAAGCTGATCGAGGAATTCATGGTGCTGGCCAATGTGGCGGCCGCCCAGGCGCTGGAGCAGCGCCATGCGCCCTGCCTTTATCGCGTCCACGATCAGCCCGACCTCGCCAAGCTCGAATCGCTGCGCGAGTTCCTCGGCACGTTGGGCATCAAGGTGCCGACCGGACAGCGGCTGCGGCCGGCCGATCTCAACCGCGTGCTGCACGAGGTCGCCGGCAAGCCGGTGTCCCAGCTGGTCAGCCAGACGGTGCTGCGCAGCCAGAGCCAGGCGATCTACAGCCCCGACAATCTCGGCCATTTCGGCCTGGCACTCGCGCGCTATGCCCACTTCACCTCGCCGATCCGGCGCTATCCCGACCTGATCGTCCATCGCGCCCTGATCGCCGCCTACGGGCTGGGCGACGGTGGCCTGGCCGCGGCCGACGCCGGCCGCTTCGTCGAGTTCGGCGAGCATCTGTCGATGTGCGAGCGCCGCGCGGTGGCCGCCGAGCGCGGTGCCATGGACCGCTATGTCGTGGCCTTCATGGCCGAGCATGTCGGCGCCACCTTCGCCGGCCGCGTCACCAGCGTCACCCGCTTCGGCCTGTTCGCCGCCCTCGACGGCACCGGCGCCGACGGCCTCATTCCCATCCGCTCGCTGGGCCAGGAATTCTTCCGCCACGACGAGGGCCGCCAGCTCCTGATCGGTGAACGCACCGGCGAGACCTTCGGCCTGGGTGATCGGCTCCATTTCAAGCTCGTGGAGGCCGACGCCGCCACCGCCGGCCTGCTGTTCGAGATCGTGGACGTGATCGAGCGGGTCGAGCGACAGGCCCTGCCGGCCGGCGCCAGGACCGACTCCCGCCGCGGGCCGCCGCGGCGTCCGGTCGCGCATCGCGGGCCCCCTCGGGACAAACGGTCACGCCGACGAAAATGAGTCGAGCGCCCATCTTCCGATCATGAAAGACGATGAGGATTACCGGCCGGTCGAGTTCTGGACTGCCCTGCTGCGCGGGTGGACCGGACGGTGCCCGCGCTGCGGCAAGGGCGCCCTGTTCGGCCGTTTCCTGAAGATGCAGAGCCACTGCCCGGCCTGCAACCAGGCGTTCGAGCCGTATCGCGCCGACGACGCACCGGCCTATTTCACCATCTTCGCGGTCGGTCACATAGTCGTGCCCCTGGTCCTGATCGTGGAGCGCTACGGCCAGCAGCCGCCGCTCTGGTTTCACGCCCTGCTGTGGCTGCCCTTGTCGGTTTTGCTGGCGCTTTACCTGCTTCCCCATATCAAGGGGGCGGTCATAGCACTGCAGTGGGCGCACCGGATCGGCACGCCCAAACCCTCCGCCGGGAGTCTCGACGGCTCTTCTTGAAGCGTGGCAGGCCGTCGACGGCTTGTGCTAGACTGCAACGCAGTTGGTATGATCGTTCCGTTGATTTCCTTCTTCCGGTGGACGCTGCCAGGTGCGGCGGGCATTTTGCTCGTCGGAGCACTGGTTGCTTCCTGCGCGACATCGACCGGCGCGCCCCAGGCCCAGACCAAGGGCGGTCCCGCGGTCGCCGCCGACGTCAATATCGAGCGCGTGGTGCTGCAGGCCTATCGTGCGATCGGCGATCGCCACCTCTACGAACCCAATTTCCGCAGCCTTTCAGCCGAGACCTACCGCGGTTTCGCCAACGCCGATCCGGCGCTGTCCCTGGAAACCTCCGACACCAGCTTCACGGTCAAGCGCGACGGCCGCAACGTGCTGAGCCGGCCCACGCCCAACAGCACTTCGGACGGCCGTGCATGGGGTGGCATGCTGGCCGAACTGATGGCCGGCTCGATCGATACCTCGCCGGAGCTGCGCGATAGCGACCGTCAGGCACTCATCCGCCAGGCCATGGCCGCCACCACCAAGCAGCTCGACCGCAACAGCCGCTACGCCGACCCCGAAGAGGCCCGCGACAACCGCTTCCAGCGCGACGGCGGCGGCGGCATCGGCATCACCGTCGAACGCACCGACGACAAGAAGATCCTGATCCGCGCCATCCAGGACGGCTCGCCCGCGGGCAAGGCCGGCGTCCAGGCGGGCGACCAGATCCTGGCCATCGACGGCGAAAACATGGTCGACCGGCCGCTGAGCGACGTCGTGCGCTACCTGCGCGGCACGGTCGGAACGCCGGTCGTGCTCACGGTGCGGCGCCCGTCTCAGGGCCGCGAAGTCACGGTCGGCATGAAGCGCAGCCGCATCGTGCCCACCACGGTCGTCTACGAACGCCGCGGCGACGTCGGCCTGATCGTGCTGAGCGGCTTCAACACCTCCACGACCGACAACCTGCGCACCGCCATCGACAAGGCCCGCGCCGAAATCGGCGCCGGCATCGCCGGCCTCATCGTCGACATGCGCGGCAATCGCGGCGGCCTGCTCGACCAGGCGCAGGCGGTGGCCGAGGTGTTCATCGGCGACGGCACCATTTTCTCGACCCAGGGGCGCCATCCCGACAGTCGCCGGACTTACAAGAGCGCGGCCGCCCGCAAGGTGGCCGACCTGCCGGTCGTGGTGCTGATGAACGGCGGGTCGGCATCGGCCGCCGAGATCGTGGCGGCAGCGCTGCAGGACCGCGGCCGTGCCGTCGTGGTCGGCACGACCAGCTACGGCAAGGGCACCGTGCAGACCGTCGTACGCCTGCCCAACGAGGGCGAACTCATCCTGACCTGGTCGCGCCTGCAGGCGCCTTCGGGCTACACCTGGAACGAGCTGGGAGTCCTGCCCAGCATCTGCACCGCCAAGGCCGGCGCCGCGGGCCAGCTTGCGACGGCGGCGTCGGTCGACTCCAACCAATCGTCGCTGATGCGCTGGCATGCGCTCCGCAACCCGACCCAGCAGGAAGTGACCGATCTGCGCAAGATCTGCCCGCCGGCCGACAATTCGCCCGAGCGCGACATCGAGATCGCGAGCCAGCTGCTGCACGATCCCGCGCTTTATGCCCATGCCGTGCAGGTCGCGACCTATCAGGCGGCCCGCTGACCCGCCAATCGGCCGCTTCCGGCGCTTGACACCGCGTCCGCCCCGACTAATTTGCCGCCTCCCAAGGAATTCGCCCTTCCGGGCATAAGGACAAGACCATGGCCAAGCCGACCTCGATCCTGATCAAGATGGTGTCCAGCGCCGACACCGGCTTCTTTTACGTCACCAAGAAGAACCCGCGCACCAAGACCGAGAAACTCGAGCTCAAGAAGTACGACCCGGTCGCGCGCAAGCACGTCGTCTTCAAGGAATCCAAGATCAAATAGGCGTCCAACCGCCGCCTACCGCCAAAGCCGCCCTTCCGGGCGGCTTTTTCGTGCGCTAGGCTCCGCTCCATCCACGCAACCGGAGGAAATGAAATGAGCGCCCAGCTTTCGCGCGACGACTGGAAGACCCGAGTCGGCGCCCTCGCCTACCGCAACCAGGCCTTCATCGGCGGCAAGTTCGCGCCCTCCGTCTCGGGCAAGACCTTCGACTGCATCAATCCGGCGACCGGCCAGGTCCTGACCAAGGTCGCAGCCTGCGACACCGCCGACGTCGATGCCGCCGTGAAGGCCGCCCGCGCGGCGTTCGACAAGGGCACCTGGGCCAACATGCCGCCGGCCAACCGCAAGCGCATCATGCTGAAGCTCGCCGAGCTGATGATGAAGAACCGCGAGGAGCTGGCGCTGCTCGAGACCCTCGACATGGGCAAGCCCATCGCCTTCTCGACCACGGTCGACGTCCCGGGCTCGGCCAACACGGTGCAGTGGTTCGCCGAGGCCATCGACAAGATCTACGACGAGGTGGCGCCGACCCCCGGCAACGTGATCGCCATGATCACCCGCGAGGCCGCGGGCGTGGTGGCCTGCGTCGTGCCCTGGAACTTCCCGCTGCTGATGGCCTGCTGGAAGATCTCGCCGGCGCTGGCCGCCGGCAACTCGGTCATCCTGAAGCCCGCCGAGCAGTCGCCGCTCACCGCCATCCGCCTCGCCGAACTCGCGGCCGAGGCCGGCATTCCCGAGGGCGTGTTCAACGTCCTGCCGGGCTTCGGCGAAACCGCGGGCCAGGCGCTCGGCCGTCACATGGACGTCGACGTGCTGGCCTTCACCGGCTCGACCGAAGTCGGCAAGTACTTCCTCAAGTACTCCGGCGACTCCAACATGAAGCAGGTCTGGCTCGAGTGCGGCGGCAAGTCGCCCAACATCGTGCTGGCCGACGCGCCCAACCTCGACATCGCCGCGCGCCGCACCGCCTTCGGCATCTGGTTCAACCAGGGCGAGGTCTGCACCGCGGGTTCCCGCCTGATCGTCGAGGACTCGATCAAGGACGCCTTCCTCGCCAAGGTGATGGCGATCGGCCAGAAGATGATGCCGGGCGACCCGCTCGATCCCAAGACGCAGATGGGCGCCATGGTCGACGAGACCCAGACCAAGCGCGTGATGGGCTACATCGATGCCGGCCAGAAGGAAGGCGCCAGGCTCGCCATGGGCGGCAAGCAGGTGCACATCGACAATGCCGGCAGCTTCATCGAGCCCACCGTGTTCGACAATGTCGACAACAAGATGAAGATCGCCCAGGAAGAGATCTTCGGGCCGGTGCTGTCGGTCATCCCGGTCAAGGACGCCGAGCAGGCGCTGACCGTGGCCAACGACACCATTTACGGGCTGGCCTCGGCGATCTTCACCTCGGACATCAACAAGGCCTTCAAGTTCGCCAAGGGCCTGCGCGCCGGCTCGGTGTGGGTCAACACCTACGACGGCGGCGACATCACCACGCCGTTCGGCGGCTACAAGCAGTCGGGCAACGGCCGGGACAAGTCGCTGCACGCCTTCGACAAGTTCACCCAGATCAAGACGACCTGGATCCAGCTCGGCTGAGCCGGCGTGACGCACGGATTTGTGGACACCTGAACGCAGGGCTTTGTCCACAAATCCGTGTTCACGAATCACGCCTTCATCGCGCCTGTCCCTGTTTCCGCCAGTAGGTCATCGCCCGCACGGTCCGCCCCGGCCCGACTGACGCTTGCACCAGGACCTCGCCGTCACCGACGCATACGGTCCGCAGACCCACATACGTAGTGTCCCGCTTGGCAATGGTGCGGGTGCAGGTGTAGCAGTCGGCGCAGCCGGCTTCCGCGGCGCGCGGCGTGCACTGAAACTGGTACCTAGAGACCAGGCCGTCGACGCCGTCTGCCATGACGATGTTGCCGAGAAATTCCGTCATCCGTCGATGGTCGACCCAGGCATTGAGGGGCAGGCTGTACCCGTGGGCCCCGGGGGGAGCACCCGGAGGAATGAACTTCCAAGGATAGTCGGACGCGCGCTCGAGCGGGCTGTGGTTCGTACAGAAGTGCGCTTCGCATCCGGACAGCGCGAGGGCAGCAAGCAGGCTGCCCAAGGCGATGCCCATGCTGCGCTTCCAATGGATTGCCATGGCCAGCTCCCGTGGAGGTCCCATGCCATAATTCCGCGCATTACAGCATGGGACCACCAATCTACGGTTGTTTCTAGGTCGCATTCGTCACTGGAAAGTCAGGCGGCGTCACGTAGCGGTCGTAGTTGGGATCGAGCAGGTCGCGCGCCCATCCGGGAAACTTTCGCGCGACGCCCTCCCGTCGAACCGCACCGTCCAGATCGATACCCATGGCGCGCCCAGGCGTGAAGGCGACGGCATTGCTGTTCTGGATCTGCCCGCCACCGGTGCCTGCCTCGTAGCTGAGATCGCTGGCCTTGTAGTCGAATTTCTTGCTGTTGATGTCTTCGGCGGCTTTCTGTCCCTGCGCCCAGAGCTTCGCCATCTGGTCATTCGTACCGGACGCAACGGCCGCAATGAGTTTGGTGTTCTCCCTGAAGTATTCGCCGTCTTCGTGCCGGACCATCAGATCTGCACCATCCATTCCCATGTCCATGATCTTGCCCGTGTTTTTCGATTTCCCCAATCCGTGCAGCTCACCCACGGTTTCTCCGTTGGAGTCCACAAATCTCAGGAAGGCGTGGCCTCGATGGGCAATCCGCAGGTAATGAAGTTCGATTCGTGCCGTGCCCGACTTGGCACCGTTCTGTGCGGGGTAGAGGATTTCGGCGGCGCTTCTTTGATCGCTCATGAAAGTCTCCCGAAACGAAAAAGGCCGCCCGAAAGGGCGGCCCACGTGGAAGGTAAGTTCCTCGGTTGAATTTCAGCCCTTCGCACGCCGAAGAGCCAATGACTGCGGGCTTTTGCCTCGCGTCTTGGGCCCACCTGAATGGGCCAAATGTTGTGCCCCGTATTGGGCCAGACTTCGGGATAGGCCTTATTCCATAGGCTTTTACGCAGCTCCCGGATTTCTTCGTTCGCACAAGCCCCGGCGCGCCTGCGCCCAGGCGTCGGTTAAGTGTCTGTTCGCACGTCGTTATTCGGCGTGTCGTGGAGACGGGGTCGTTCTTGGGACTGTCCACGGGTAAGGACCCGCGGCGGCTGCACCAGAGCTCAGGGCCGGACCCGCGGACGTGCCGCGGGCAGGTCTTGCCGAAATAGAAAGGGCCGGCGCATTCCTCGCGTCAGCCTATCGAAATTACTAGCATATTCCTGCTGAACTTGCAACTTTTTGTTCGAGAATCTCCTCGACCGTCGTGATCATGGCGTATTCGCCGCTCAGCAGGGCGAGCGTGAGCTGATGGACGTCCTCGGCCGGCCACAACCGGCCCGTCAGGTCGCGCTTGTCGCACGACCAGCAGGCATCGGCCGGCAGCCGGATCCTGTAACCGAGATTGGCGCCGACCCGCACCGTGGCCTCGACCGAATTGGCGAGCAGCCAGCCGCAGATGACCAGCGGCGGCCTGCCGAGCGCTTCCAGGCGGGCGTCGAGGTCGGTGCCGATGAAGGCACGAGTCACGCGCTTGGCGATCACGGTCTCGTCCTGACGCGGCGCCGTCAGCGGACTGAAATGGTTGCCCTCCTGCCCCGGCCGGAACGGCGAATCGGGAGAGGTCGAATCGTGCCGTACATGGATGATCGGCCCGCCTCGCGCTCGCCATGCCGCCAGCAGCCTCGCGATGTTCTCTTCCGCGCCAGGATTGTTGCGTGGGCCCCACTTGGGGTGCTCCTTCGCCTCCTGCTGGTCGATCAGGATCAGGACGTCAGGCATTTGCCGTCGAAGCCGTCGCCGGGCAGCCCGAGGAAGCGGGCGATGGTGGGCGCAATGTCGGTGATGCAGGTCGGACGCTGCAGCATGCCCGTCGAGCGCCCGCCGTCGTTCATCATCAGGAAAGGCCGGGTCTCGTCCGGTCCCCAGCCGCCATGTTGGCCGCTGCCGATCGCCGCCGGCTTGCCCTGCTCGGCTACGACCCAGCGCCGGCCGGCAACGCCGTAGGGGTTTGCCTCGCCCTGCCGCGCCATATCGACCGCGGCGACCGCGCCACCCAGCGCGGCAAAACCCTGATCGGCGAGACGCTCGCCCGCGAGGACCTCGCCCGCCCATGGCGCCCGGCTCATCTCGTCGAGAAGGTCGAGCAGTGGTGCGCGTCCGCGGTCGGTCGCATAGAACAGCGCCGCCGTGCCCTGACCGGCCACCGCGACATCGCCGGCCTCCAGAAATTTCCCGAGGTCATGCGCGGCCAACCAGTCCTCGAGATCGACGCTGGCGCCGATCGTCTCCTGGCCGTGATCGGAACCGACCAGCAAGAGGATCTCCTCGCCCTCGCCTCGCAGCCGCTCGACGGTGCGGAAGACCTCGGCCACGCAGCGTCCGGCGGCGGCGAGCGCGTCGTGGTGGGCGGGCGATCCCAACGGCACGCCGTGCAGCGTATGGTCGGGGTCGGCGAGCCAGAGGAAAGCGACGGCGGGTTTACGGTCACCCAACACCTCGGCGCAGAAGCGCTCGGTCATCGCCCAGTCGCCGGCCGCGTCGTGACTGACCTCGAGCGCATCTGTGCCCTCGATGCGCGTACCCCCAGGCGCGTAGGAGCCGGCGCGATGGTAGATGTGGCCGAAATGCTCGGGGTCGAGGAAATAAGCGGCGCCCGGCGAGACGTTCGAGAAGCCGATGAAGCCGCCCGCCCTGGCGACACGCTCGGCCAGCGCCGGCACCAGCAGCGTGCCGCCGGTGGCGCGCCGCATGTGCGTGCGGAAATCCGGGTTGCCGACATCGCGCACGACGATCCTGCCATCCTCGATCAGGCCCATGCGATTGCCGTGCAGACCATGTCGCGCCGGCAGGCAGCCGGTCGCCACCGACGCCGCCGACACGCGCGTGACCGACGGGAACACCGCGCTGTGTGCATCGCACCACAGGCTGCGTTGTCGGAGGTCGTCCAGGTCCGGCGTCGTGTCGGGCCGCACCCAGTTGCGACCGAGCCCGTCGCAGCACACGAACACCGCCCGTCGAGACCCTGCCATGCGTCGTCCCTCTTGCGCTCTTCAGGTGATGGTAGTCGACTTCATCGCCAAACCCAGGAGGAAACGATGCAGTTCGGATATTTCACGATGCCGTCTCATCCGCCCGAGCGCTCCCTCAAGGACGGGCACGAATGGGACCTTCAAGTCATCCGCTGGCTCGACGAGCTGGGCTTCACCGAGGCCTGGATCGGCGAACACCACACCGCGCCCTGGGAACCGCATCCCTCGCCCGACCTGCTGGTGGCGCAGGCGCTGATGCAGACCAAGAACATCCGCCTCGGCCCCGGCGGCTTCCTGCTGCCCTACCATCACCCGGCCGAACTCGCGAACCGCGTCGCCATGCTCGATCACATCTCGGGCGGGCGGCTCAACTTCGGCGTCGCGGCCTCGGGCCTGCCGAGCGACTGGGCGATGTTCAATGTCGACGGCATGTCGGGCCAGAACCGCGACATGACCCGCGAGGCACTCGACATCATCCTGAAGCTGTGGAGCTCGACCGAGCCGTTCGACTACAAGGGCAAGTTTTGGCACGTCACCAAGCCCGACACGATGTTCGGGTTCCTGAAACCGCACATCAAGCCGCTGCAGGCCCCACACCCGCCGATCGGCGTCGCCGGCCTCTCCAAGGGGTCCGACACGCTGAAGCTCGCCGGCGAAAAGGGCTACCTGCCGATGAGCCTCAATCTCAACCCGGCCTACGTGCGCAGCCACTGGGAATCGGTCGAGATTGGCGCCGCCAAGTCGGGCCGCACCCCTGACCGCGGCCAGTGGCGCATGGTGCGCGAGGTCTTCGTCGCAGACACCGACGAGGAGGCGATGCGCCTCTCCGTCGGCTCGCACATGGGCCGCATGATGCGCGAGTACTTCCTGCCCCTGCTCGCCCAGTTCGGCTTCTTCGAGTACCTGAAGCACGACCAGAGCGTTGCCGATTCCGACGTGACACCGGAATACTGCGCCAGGCATAACTGGATCGTGGGCTCGCCCCGGACCGTCATCGAGAAGATCGAGAAGATCTACGACGAGGTCGGCGGCTTCGGGCAGCTCCTGGTGTTCGGCTTCGACTATGTCGAGAATCCGAAGGCGTGGCGGCACTCGCTTGAATTGCTGTCGAAGGAAGTGATGCCCAAAGTGCAGCACCTCAAACCCAAGACTGCGAAGCTGGCGGCGGAGTAAACTGCTCTTCATGAAGATTGCCCGACGATACACGCCTCCCGACAGCGCATTCTTGGGCGATCTCAGCGAGTTCTACTACTGGGACTCCTACGAAGCGCCGCTGCGTCGCGGCGATCTCGCCATGCACGAAATCTACCTGGCGCTCTTCGCGCATCATCCGCGCTGGTTCCGGCAGCTCCTGATCCTGCGCGACTGGCTCGTCGCGCCGTTCGGGTTGCGGCCGTCGGGTGAAGCCGACGCCCAGCCGGTCGAGATCAAGTCCGCCTATGTGGTCGGCGAGAAGATCGCGCGCTTCAGACTATTCGCGCAGAACGACTGCGAGATCGTCACCGGTGGCGACGACAAGCATCTCGATTTCCGTGTCTCCGTTCGCAAGCTGACAGATGGCACCAGAACGCGAGTTGCGCTCAGCACAGTCGTCAGTCCGCACAATTTCTTCGGCAAGGCCTACCTTGGCACCATCCTGCCGTTCCACCGACACGGTATTCGCACGATCTTGGCCAACGCGGTCGCGGCGGGACGGGTGTGAATTATCGCGCCTCCCGCCTCGACAGCCACGCCGCCACGGCGAATCCCATGGCGGCGACCAGCATGATGGCGGCCAGTCCCCACAGCACGGCGGTGTAGCCGCCGAACGCGCCCCAGGCGAGCGAGGCCACGATCGGACCGACGGCACGCATGATGTTGGTGGGCATGGTGAGCGCGCCCGAGACCACGCCATAGCCCTCGGGGCCGATGAATTCCGGTACCGCCATGCCGCGCAGGATCGTGATCAGCCCGTTGGCGACGCCGTAGATGACGGCGAACAGGATCAGGCCGTAGACGTCGCTAACGCCCAGCGCCAGCATCGTCATCGCGACGGGAAAGGCGAAGTAGATCCCCGCGCCGAGCTGGATGGTGGTGATGTGCTTCTGCCCGACCATCAGCAGGACACGGCCTACCACCTGCATCGGGCCGATCAGCGCGACGATGGCCATCACCACGGCAATGGGCACGCCGCGGTCGTCGAGCAACGGGATCAGGTGGAAGCTCATGGCGGAGAAGGCAAGTCCGTAGCCGGCGAAGGCCACGACGAGGCCCCAAAAGGCGGGCATGCGAACCGCCGCGGCCAGCGGGCTCTTCCTCTTGGCGCCTTGGACGGGCAGAATCGGCGCGGCGATAGCGATCGCCTCGTCCTTCGGTCCCGGCACGAACAGCCAATGCATGAGCGCGACGCCCAGGATGATCGCGGCCATCACATCGAGCGTCGGCCGCCAGCCGATGCGCTCGATCAGTAGTTGGGCGAACGGAATGCCGAAGGTGCTGGCGAGGCCGCCGAGGAAGGTCATCAGCAGGATCGCCTGCTTGTAGCTTGGACCGTAGACCCGGGTGATCACGGCGAAAGCGGGCTCGTAAAGGATGACGGCCTGGCAGGCACCGAGCCCGATCCACATCACGTAGAAGACCGGCAGCGAGTCGACGCGCGACCAGACCATCAGCAGGGCGGCGGCGAACACCGATCCGCCTGTCATCAGCAGGCGGCCGTGGCCGCGGTCGATCCAGGCGCCGACCGGGATCGAGCACAGACCGGCCACCATCAGGCCAGCCGACAGCGCCCCGAACATGCCGCTGCGCGACCAGCCGAGTTCCTGCGTCATCGGCACGACGAACAGCGGGAAAGTATAGTAAACGAGACCCCAGGAGACGAGCTGGCATATCGAGAGCATCCAGAGAATGGTCGCCGGGCGCTTTCGCCACGGTCCGCCTGCGCTGCCCTTCGCCATAATGCCGTCGATCCCGCCGTCATGCTTCTGGTCGACGACTGTAGAGCGTAGCCTTGATGAATGGAATCGGAGTTCAGATCGACGACAGCCTCACCCCGAGAGCTTTTGAATCTATTGGCATCCCTTTGGCGTCGCCCCAACAACGACCTCATCCTGAGGAGCGAGTCGGCGCATTCACATGCGCCTTCAGCGAGCGTCTCGAAGGATGGGCAACAGACACCGCGTTTGCTGCCCATCACAGGGCGGAGACTACTCCGCCCGATTCGAGACGCGCCGAAGCCGGCGCTCCTCGAGACGAGGGGTGTTCGGTCGAGGCGCCAATAGATTCACAAACTCTGAGGAGGCCCTGAGGGCCGTCTCGAAGGATCGCAACAGACAGAATGCTCGTTGCCCATGCTTCGAGACGGCCGCTGCGCAGCCAAAGGGCGGCGGTTACCTCGTCCGACTCAGGCCGATGGCGACCTTCGACGAGATCGGCGCGGAAAACATCATCGACATCCGTGCGCGCATCCTGTGAGATCGCGATCACGGCAACGAACAGGGAGAAACCGGCCATGACCCGGCGGCCTTCGAAACTCGCGGCACTGATCCTCCTCGCCTCCCTGTCCGCCGGCTCCGCCCTCGCCTGCACGCGGGCGCTCTACGTCGGCGACGGCAACCTGGTGCTGACGGGCCGAAACATGGATTGGAAGGAGGACATGATCTCCAATCTCTGGGTGCTTCCCGCCGGCATGAAGCGCAACGGAACCGCCGGCCCCAAATCCCTCGAATGGACGTCCAGGTACGGCAGCGTCATCGTTTCCGGTTACGAAGTCGGCAGCACCGACGGCATGAACGAGCGAGGTCTGGCGGCCAATCTCCTTTATCTTGCCGAGTCGGAATACCCCAAGGCCGACCCGGCCCGCCCCTACCTCTCGATCTCGACCTGGGTGCAGTACGTTCTCGACAGCTTTTCGACGGTTGCCGAGGCGGTGACCGCGCTGCGCGCCGAGCCGTTCAACATCCTGGCACCCACCCTGCCGAACGGCACGCCGGCGGCACTGCATCTTTCGATCTCCGATTCGTCGGGCGATTCGGCCATTTTCGAGTATGTGCGGGGCAAGCTCGTCATCCACCACGGCAAGCAGTACGCGGTGATGACCAACTCGCCGATATACAGCGAGCAACTCGCCCTCAACGAGTACTGGAAGGGAATCGGCGGCCTCACCTTCCTTCCCGGGACCAACCGGGCGGCCGACCGATTCGCGCGCGCATCTTTCCTGCTCGGAGCCATACCGAGGCAAGTCGACAAGGATTACATCCAGGGCGTGCCCGAGCGGTCCTTCACCTATCAGGCGGTGGCAAGCGTCATGGGGGTGATGCGGTCGGTCAGCGTACCGCTCGGCATCACGACGCCGAACGAGCCCAACATCTCGTCGACCATCTGGCGAACCGTGTCGGACCAGAAGAACCTGGTGTACTATTTCGACTCCGCCACGCGACCCAACACCTTCTGGGTGTCGCTGGCCAAGCTCGATCTGAAGCCCGGCGCGCCGGTCAAGAAGCTCACCATCCAGAACGGCGAAGTGTTCTCGGGCGAGGTCTCCGGCGCATTCAAGGATGCCGAACACTTCAAATTCCTGCCTGCCCAACCGAATTGAGCGCATGCGGATCGGCATCGACCTCGGCGGCACCAAGATCGAAGGCCTGGTGCTCGACAAGGACGGCACCGAACGGGCACGCCTGCGCGTGCCGACACCGCAAGGGAGCTACGAGGCCACGGTCGATGCGGTCGCGGGTGTCGTTCGCGATCTCGAGGCGCGGGTCGGCGCACATTGCCGAATCGGCATCGGCCATCCCGGCGCCCTGTCGCCGGCCACGCGCCTGATCAAGAACGCCAACTCCACTCACCTGAACGGCCATCCGCTCGACGTCGATCTCAAGCACGCACTGGGACGCGACGATGTTCGGCTCGCCAACGACGCCAACTGCCTTGCCGTGTCGGAAGCCGCCGATGGCGCCGCTGCCGGCTGCAAGATCGTGTTCGGCGTCATCCTGGGGACCGGCGTGGGCGGCGGTATCGCGATCGACGGCAAGCCGCTGACAGGCGCCCAGGCGATCGCCGGCGAATGGGGGCACAATGCGCTGCCTCTGCCCCGCGACAACGAACGGCCCGGCCCGCGCTGCTATTGCGGTGCGATGGGCTGCATCGAAACCTGGCTGAGCGGCCCCGCGCTGCAACGCCAGTTCTCGGCGCGAAGCGGCCGAACGTTGCGCGCCACCGAGATCGCCGAGGCTGCCTTGGCCGGCGATGCCGACGCGACCGCCGAGATGGAGCTTTACTGCGACCGTCTTGCGCGCTCGCTGTCGGTCGTCATCAACATCGTCGATCCTGACGTCATCGTGCTGGGCGGCGGCCTGTCGCGCATCGCGCAGCTCTACACGCGCGTGCCGGAGCGATGGAGGGACTACGTGTTCTCCGAACGCAACAGCATCGCCACCCGGCTAATGCCGCCCAAATACGGCGATTCGAGCGGCGTGCGCGGGGCCGCATGGTTGTGGTCTGCGTAATATAGAGGTCCCTCGCTACGCTCCAGCGCGGGGATTACCCCGCGCGCGATGACACAGAGCCTTTAGAAGGCGAGCAGCGTCACTTGCACTCTGGTTTGGGCAGCGGCTCGAGGCGGGTGATGCGGTATTCGATGCCATGGTCGGTCGCTTCATGGGTGCCGAAGAGTTCGATGCCGTTGTCGAGGGTGAGACTGGCCATCTCGAACGCGGGCTCGCCCTGCCCCTTGGTTCCGGAATCGAAGAAGCCGGCGCGGTAGTAGATCCGCGTGCGGCCCTCGACCAAAGCCTCCGCGCCCTCCGGGATCTTCACCTCGGCCAGGCGTTTCGGCACCTTTCCAATCAGGATGTTCACCGATTGCGGCGGCTTCACCTTGTCGCCGAAGAAGAACAGCGCATCGAGTCCGGTCTCGCCCGCCTTGGCCTGGCGGATCGTGGCGCGCGCGATGGCGACGGGAAAGAGCGTGCCGACCGGCAGCGCCACGGTCTGGCCCTCGGGGTCGACGAACCTCGCCTGCCCGTTGCCGTCGTCGCCGATCAGCGCCTCTCCCTTGACCAGCGCCGTCTGCTTGCCGTTGGTGGTCGTGCGATGTTCGAAGACGAGCTTCCTGCCGTCGCGGCTCTCCGTCATCTGCGACTGCTGCTCGGTCACTAGCGAGCCTCGGGCCCCGGCAATTTCCAGCTTGAGACGCTGATTGATGACAAAGCCGTCGCACGTGAGCTTGAGTTCGAAGGCATAGGTGCCGGGTGCGTCGCCGCTCGGCTTGCCCTTGTCCAGCGTGGCGACCGAATAGACGGCGCGGTGCGGCGCGAATTCCTGTGCCATCGCTGGCGCTGCGGCGGCGATACCGAAGGCCGCGGCAAGAACCGCAGGCGTAGCGTGGCGGACATTCAGCATTTGGGCCTCGGCAGCGCTTGGAGTTGAACGAGACGAGCATCGACTGCGAAGTCCCCGTAGTCGAGCAACATCGACCGGGCGATGCCGTTGCCCAGTAGGTCGAGCGCCAGCTCGTACTCGGGATTGGCGCCCTGATCGCCGGCGGCGAAGAAAGCCAGGCGGACGCCCCATGCCGGCTGGTTGCGCAATAGCGCGACGTCGCCGCGGACGGCCGGTGCTCCGGTGGCGCGCGGCGGACGGCCGATCACGGCGTTGACCTGGAAGGCGCCGTCGAGCCGGGCACCGTCGAACACGGTGTAGGATGCCGATTTGTCCCCGTCGCGGGCATGCCGGATGATCAACGCGAGGTGGGTGGTCGGGAACAGGGTGCCGGCCGGCAGTTCGAAGCTGCGCGCCTCGGGCAGCGTGAAGGTGGCGCTGCCCTTGCCGCCCGTGGCAACGAGATCGGCATGACCACGCAGTTCCTCCTCGATCTCGTCGTCCTGGATGTTGCGGACGCTGAAGCGCAGCCCCAACCCGTCCTTGGTCTCGTAGCTGGTAAAGCTCGAGTCGGTGCTGAACTCCTCGCTGTCGTTGCGCAGGAACTTGAGTTTGATGCGCTGCTTGACCTCCCAGGCGTCGCAAGAATCCACGGTCTCCAGCACCATTCGGCCACTCACCTCGACGATCCCGCTGTTGGGGCGGGCGACCGACAACTTCATGTCGTAGGTGGCGCGATGAGGCACCAACACGCTTTCCTGCTGCTGGGCGTCCGCGACGCTTATCCACAGGGCCAGCAACAGCATGGCGCCGACGGCGGTAAAAAGAACCGCTGTTTGGACGCGAGGACGGCGAAAACTATACGTGGTCAACGGACAATGGGCTGGGGGCTAGGCCTTGTAGCCGGGCGGCTAAGCGTAATATCCATGCGCGCGGAATACCAGAATGATCGCCTGCGGCAGGGCTGCACAGGGAGGATAGCGACCATGACCAATCCCAAACCCAGGGTGCTGGCGACCCGGCACTTTCCGCCGGCCGTCGAAACCCGCCTGACGGCCAATTTCGACACCGTCCTCAACCCCGAGGACCGGCTTTATGACGGCCCGGCGTTGGTCAAGGCCTCGGCCGGCTGCGACGGCATCATGTGCGCCGCGGGCGATGCCCTCAACGGCGAGACGATCGCCGCGCTCCCCGCCTCGGTCCGGATCATCTCGACCTTCTCGGTGGGCTACGAGCATGTCGACGTGGCGGCCGCGACCAAGCGCAACATCGTCGTCAGCAACACGCCGGACGTGCTGACCGACGCCACGGCCGACATCACGCTCCTTTGCCTGCTGGGGGCGGCGCGCCGCGCCCACGAGGGCACGACCATGCTGCGGACCCACAACTGGGTCGGCTGGAACCCCAACCAGCTCACCGGCGTGCATGTCACCGGCAAGAGACTGGGAATCCTGGGCATGGGCCGCATCGGCCAGGCCGTCGCCGACCGGGCGCGGGCCTTTCGCATGCAGATTCACTACAGCAACCGCAGCCGCCTGGCCCCCGACCTCGAAAAAGGCGCGACCTTCCACGCCGATGCCGACGACATGCTGCCTTACTGCGACTTCCTGTCGATCAACACGCCGATGACGCCAGCCACCCGCAAATGGGTCAATGCCGAGCGCATCGGCAAGCTGCCCAAGGGTGCGGTCGTCGTGAATACAGCGCGCGGCGGCGTGGTCGATGACGATGCCCTGATCGCGGCGCTGAAAAGCGGCCGGATCGCCTCTGCGGGGCTCGACGTGTTCGACGGCGAGCCCAAGATCCACACAGGCTATTATGAGCTGGAGAACGCGTTCCTGCTGCCGCACATGGGCTCGGCCACGGTCGAGACCCGAAATGCAATGGGCTTCAAGGCGCTCGACAATCTGGAAGCCTTCCTGCTCAAGGGGCAGGCGCCGCCTGACCTCGTGAAGGCTTCTTAGCCGAGCGCGCAACCTTGGCCTTCTTGGCCTTGGGCGCGGCAGGGCTCGTCGCGGCAGGTTGGGCCGGCGTTGCCTCGGCAACGGCGGTCACCGGCTCTGGCGGTGCTGGCGACGGCAACGGGTTGGTCTTGTAGGCCGCCGCATCCCAGCTCATGGCCGGAGCGTCGGGCGCCGCGCGCAACGGCGGCAGATACGTCGTGCCATCCTCGGATATCTGCCGCTGCGGCTCGGTGTAGTCGACGGCGTAGGGATCTTTGGCGCCCTCTTCCCGCTCCTTGCAGACTTCGCGGCCACGGAAGACACGCCACAAGGCGCAGTCCTTCTTGGACACCATCGAGGCGAGATGATCGGTCCCCGTCTTGTCGGTCGCCGCCAGCATGGCGCCGTCGCTGCCGTAACTCACGGCCGAGACCGCCAGCGGCGCACCACAGGCACCGGTCAGGAGGGCCAAGCCCACGACCAATGGCATGAATGAAAAGGGGAGCCGAAATGAGCTCATAACCTTCTTTATGAAAAGACTATAACCTCTTGAAGGTACTTCTTTTTATATATTCAGTCAATTTGCACTGACCGTACCACCCCTAGTCCTTCCTGGGGGGCGGCAGCCGCAAGCCGATGTGCAACTCCCGCAGCTTTTCGGGCGGCAGTTCGGCCGGCGCATCCATCATCAGGTCGACGGCCTGCTGGTTCATCGGGAAGCAGATGACCTCGCGGATGTTGGGCTCGTCGGCCAGCAGCATGACGATGCGGTCGACACCGGGTGCCGCACCACCGTGCGGCGGAGCGCCGAACTTGAAGGCATTCAGCATGCCGCCGAAGCGCGCCTCGACCTCTTCCTTGCTGTAACCCGCAATCCCGAAGGCCTTGTACATGATCTCGGGCTTGTGGTTCCGAATGGCGCCGGAACAGAGCTCGATGCCGTTGCAGACGATGTCGTACTGCCAGGCATTGATGGTCAGCGGATCCTGCGTCTCCAGCGCCTCGAGCCCGCCCTGGGGCATCGAGAACGGGTTGTGGCTGAAGTCGATCTTCTTGGCCTTCTCGTCGTATTCGAACATCGGGAAGTCGACGATCCAGCAGAAGCGGAACTCGTCCTCGGCGATGATGCCCAGTTCCTGCGCGACCTTGGTCCGCGCCTGGCCGGCGAATTTCCATGCCTGCTCGGGCTTGTCGGCGACGAAGAACACCGCATCGCCATCCTCGGCCCCGGTCAGCGCCTTCAGCCTGTCGAGACGCTCGCCGGCGACGAACTTGGCGATCGGGCCCTTGCCGGCGCCGGCCTCGAGGCCGATGTAGCCGAGGCCGGGCTTGCCTTCGCCCTGTGCCCAGGAATTGAGCTTGTCGAAGAAGCTGCGCGGCTGGCTCGCCGCCCCCGGCGCGCGGAGCGCGCGAACGACACCACCTGATGCCACGATGCCGGCGAAGACCTTGAAGTCGGAGCCGGCGAAGACCTCGGCCACGTCGACGATGCGCAGCGGGTTGCGCAGGTCGGGCTTGTCGGTGCCATAGGTCAGCAGCGCCTCGGCATAGGGAATGCGCGGGAACGGGAACGGCGTCACCTTGCGCGGCGTCTCGCGGCCGAAGCCCGCGAATTCCTCGAACACGCCGCCCAGCACCGGCTCGATGGCGGCGAAGACGTCTTCCTGCGTGACGAAGCTCATCTCGAAGTCGAGCTGGTAGAACTCGCCCGGCGCGCGATCGGCGCGGGCATCCTCGTCGCGGAAGCAGGGTGCGATCTGGAAGTAGCGGTCGAAGCCCGACACCATGAGGAGCTGCTTGAACATCTGCGGCGCCTGCGGCAACGCGTAGAACTTGCCGGGATGGAGCCGGCTCGGCACGACGTAGGAGCGCGCACCTTCCGGGCTGTCTGCAGTCAGAATCGGCGTCTGGAATTCGATGAAATCCTGCTCGATCATCCGGCGCCTGAGCGAGGAGACGACCTGGCTGCGCAGCACGATGTTCTTGTGCAGCTTGTCCTTGCGCAGGTCGAGGAAGCGATACTTGAGCCTGAGTTCCTCGGGTGTCGTGTCGTTCTCGATGTGGACCGGAATCGGCAGCGGCTCGGCCATCGACTGCACGACCATCTCGGCGGCGTCGAGTTCGACCTGGCCGGTGGCCAGGCGCGGATTGACCGTGGCCGCGTCGCGGGCCACCACCTTGCCGCCGACCGTGATCACGCTTTCGGTGCGCACCGCCTCGGCGGTCTTGAAGACGGGGCTGCCCGCGTCCACCACCACCTGGGTCACGCCATAGTGGTCGCGCAGGTCGATGAACAGCAGATTGCCGTGGTCGCGCTTGCGCTGGACCCAGCCCGACAGGCGGGCTTCCTGGCCGACATTCTGCGGCCGGAGCGCGCCGCACGTATGGGTTCGGTAGACTGAAGACATTACATATTTTCCGGGTTTTATCGGCCCGGCAAAAGGCACGGATTGTCGGGCCAAGTCAAGGGAACCGCCTCTTCCCGGGGTTGTCTTTGCCCGTGGCGGCCCCGCCCGCTATAGATCGTCCCCAATGAAGCTCATCACCACGACCGACGAACTCGCCGCCTTCTGCAAGCCCCTGGCCGAGGCCGAATTCATTGCCGTCGACACCGAATTCATGCGCGAGCGCACCTACTGGCCCAAGCTCTGCCTGGCGCAGGTGGCCGGCCCCGAGGACGCGGCCGCGATCGACGCACTGGCCGAGGGCATCGACCTCGCCCCGCTCGACGAGCTGATGGCCAATGCCCGCGTGCTGAAGGTCTTCCATGCCGCCCGGCAGGATCTCGAAATCTTCTACCTGCGGATGACGCAGGTGCCGCAGCCCCTGTTCGACACCCAGGTCGCGGCGATGGTGTGCGGCCACGGCGAGGCCGCGTCCTACGAATCGCTCGCCACCAAGCTCGCCAAGGCCAAGATCGACAAGTCGAGCCGCTTCACCGACTGGAGCCGCCGGCCGCTCAGCGAGCGGCAGATCACCTATGCGCTGTCGGATGTCACCCATCTCCGCGTGGTCTACGAGAAGCTCAGGCAGCAGCTCGAGAAGTCCGGGCGGCTGCCGTGGATCACCGAGGAGATGGCCGTCCTCAACGACCCGGCGACGTATCGCGCCGATCCCGAGCAGGCCTGGCGCCGGCTAAAGCCGCGCGGCTCCTCGCCCCGGCTGCTGGCGATCCTGAAGGAGGCCGCGGCGTGGCGCGAGCGCACCGCGCAGCGTATCGACATTCCGCGCCAGCGTCTGCTCCGCGACGAGCAACTGCTGGAAATCGCGAGCCATGCCCCCAAGACGATCGAGGAACTCGGCATGACGCGCGGCCTCGGCCGCGGCTTCGCCGAAGGCTGGCAGGGCCGCGAACTGATGGAAGCCATCGAGCGGGCCCGCAGCCTGCCCGAGTCCGAGCTGCCGGCGCGCGACAAGCCCACGGAGCAGCTCCGCGCGCCCGGCGCCGTGGTCGACCTGTTGCGGACCCTGCTGCGGCTGAAGGCCGAAAAGGCCGGCGTCGCCGGACGCCTCGTGGCCGGCGCCGACGAACTCGATCGCCTGGCCGCCGGCAAGCGCGACCTGCCCGTGCTCAAGGGCTGGCGGCGCGAAGTGTTCGGCGCCGATGCCGTCGACCTGATCGAAGGCCGCATGGCCCTGGCCCTCTCGGGCGACCAGGCGCGGCTGATCCCCGTGACCCCGGCCGAATAGGACTCCCTAGGCCGAGACGATTGCCGATCTGAGATCGAAGGCCTCGGCCGCCGTCTGCAGGCGCCGGGCGGTAACGTCGCCCAAAGCGCCCTTCAGGCCCGCAGGCACGATCAGCCTGAGTTCGCGATCGACGCGTCGGAGCGCGATCTGCGGCAGCAGGCCCGGGGCGCCGCCGGAGAGGTTGTAGGCGAGCCTGAGGCAGGCGCCCAGCCGGCGCGCATAAGCCCTGCCCTTGTTGTCGGAGAGTCGGAGCGCGGTATCGATCGTGGCCGACTTGGGGTCGCTCTTGTAGCGATAACTCAGCACCATCGCGAGAACGGCACGGTCGCGATGGCTCATGCCCGGCGCCGGCAGATGCAGCACCCGGACATAGGCCTGCTCGGCGCGATAGTCGGGATGGTCGTCCCACGAGATGTCGCTCAGGTGGCAGGCCGCGGTGCGCAGAATGCGGTCGGCCGGGCTCTCGTCGGCAAAGGCCGGCGTGAGCCAGTCGAAGATCTCGGCCGGCGACAGGTCGAAGCGCCGCCAGCCGGCGCCCTGCTCCTCGGCGAAGGCGATCAGCGGATGGCGCGCCTGCTCGGCCTCGCTCAGCCGCACATGGTAGAATCCCTCGCGCAGGCCGAAGGCCGAGAAGACGACCGTCTTCGGCTTCAGCGCCGCCAGCAAGCGGTCGAGCGCGAGACAGGCGAGCGGCAGGGTGTCGATGCGCCGGCGCGACACGCCGGGCATCTTCTCCAGCGACTTGGCACTCTGCACCGCGATCAGCCGGGCCACCGCCCTCGCCTCTTCGGCGGCGATCTCGTACTGGTGGATGATGTGCAGCGGGTAGCCCGCCTGTTCCATGTGCAGTCGGGCGAAGGAACGCCAGGCGCCGCCCACCGCGTAAAAGGTCTTGCCGGTTTCCTCGCGCAGCCAGCGCACGCTCTCGATCGCGTCGACCACGGTGCGCTTGGGATCGCCCTTGCCCGAGGACATCAGGCGCAACGGCCCGACCGGCAGCGTGCTCGATTCGCCCAGCCGGCCGTTGGCCAGCGCCACCAGTTCGAGGCTGCCACCGCCCAGGTCGCCCATGACGCCGTTGGCGTCGGGCATGCCGCAGATCACGCCGTAGCCCGAGAACCGCGCCTCGTCGCGGCCGCTCACGATGTGTGCCCTGATGCCCGGCCTCCGCTCCAGCTCGCGCATGAATTCGGCGCCGTCGGCGGCGTCGCGAACGGCCGCTGTCGCCAGCAGGTCGAGCGACGTCACCTTCATATTGTGCGCGAGCGTGGTGAAGCGATCGATATTGGCCAGGGCCATCTCGACGCCTTCAGGATTGAGTCGGCCGGTGGCGTCCAACCCGCGGGCGAGGCCGCACAGCACCTTTTCGTTGAACACCGGCAGCGGCGCGCGGCTCGCCCGCTCGTAGACGACGAGGCGGATCGAATTCGAGCCGACGTCGATGATTCCGACGCGGCCCTTGTCGGTCGGATGAGGCGGAAGTGGCGCGCCCGCGGTCGGTTCACCGTCCATGCGCGCTCCCTCTACCGCAAACCGGGCAGGATTGCAGCGGCGATAAAGGCGCGACGAGGCGACGCGGACGGCGCCGGGAAGCCCTCGGCGGAATCAGGATTTGAGAACGAGGCGTGGGACCGCGCCGCTCAGCTTGAGCGCACTGCCGCGGCCGGAAAGCGACGGATTGGTCATGAAATAGTGATGCGCGATGAACGGTTCCTTGCCCAGAGGGGGGCGTACGTAGGAGCCGTCCGACGTCATGATCCAGCTCTGCCCGTCATCCTTGAGATTGGCGACCATGATCTGGTCGAGCACCTGTTCGTGGACCGTCGGATTCTCGACCGGACAGAGAAGCTCGACGCGGCGGTCGAGATTGCGCGGCATCCAGTCGGCCGAAGAAAGAAACACCTTGGCCTTGGGTGACGGCAGCGCCTTGCCGTTGCCGAAAGATAGGATGCGGGCGTGCTCGAGAAAGCGGCCGATCATGCTGCGCACGCGGATGTTCTCGCTGAGCCCCTTCACGCCGGGGCGCAGGCAGCAGATGCCGCGTACAACCAGGTCGACCTGCACGCCCGCCTGCGAGGCGGCGTAGAGGCGGTCGATCAGGCCGGAATCGACGAGCGAGTTGAGCTTGATCCACATCGCAGCAGGCTTGCCCGCCTTGGCATTGACGATCTCGGCGTCGATCAGGCTGTAGAGCTTGGGCCTGAGCGTCACCGGCGCAAAGGCGATCTTCTCCATCTGCTCGGGCCGCGCATAGCCGGTCATGTAGTTGAACAGGCGTGCGGCGTCGCGGCACATCGCCGGATCGCAGGTGAAGAACGACAGGTCGGTGTAGATGCGGGCGGTGATCGGGTGGTAGTTGCCGGTCCCGAAATGCACGTAGGTGCGGATCGACTGCGCCTCGCGGCGCACGACCATCGACACCTTGGCGTGGGTTTTCAGATCGATGAAGCCGTAGACCACCTGCACGCCGGCGCGTTCGAGGTCGCGCGCCCAGCGGATGTTGGCTTCCTCGTCGAAGCGCGCCTTGAGCTCGACCAGCGCCGTCACGGTCTTGCCCGCCTCGGCCGCCGAGATCAGCTCCTTGACGATCGGCGAGTCGTGGCTGGTGCGGTAGAGCGTCTGCTTGATCGCCACGACGGCCGGATCGCGCGCCGCCTGGCGCAGGAACTGCACCACGACGTCGAAGCTCTCGTAGGGATGGTGGACGACGATGTCCTTGGCACGGATGGCAGCGAAGCAGTCGCCGCCGAAGTCGCGGATGCGCTCGGGAAAGCGGGCGTTGTAGGGCGCGAACTTGAGATCGGGAAGATCGTCGACGATCACTGCCTTGACGTCGCCGATGTTGAGCATGCGGTCGAGATGGAAGACGTGCACCGTCGGCGTCTGGTCCGGTATCTCGAGCTGGTCGAACAGGAAGTCGCGCAGCTCGGCCGGCATGGCACTGTTGACCGAGATCGAGATCAGGTCGCCGCGGCGGCGGCGCTTGAGCGCGCTCTCGTAGAGCAGCACGAGATCCTCGGCCTCCTCGTTGATCTCGACGTCGCTGTCGCGGATCACGCGGAAGAAGGCCTTCTCGATCACCTCGTAGCCCGGGAACAGCCGCGGCAGGTAGATGTCGACCAGATCCTCGAGCGACAGGAAGCGGACCGCCGCGCCCGGCAACCGGACAAACCGGTCGACCTGCGACGGCAGCGGCAGCAGTGCCATCAGCGGACGGCGATCGTCCTTGCGCTGCAGCTTCAGGATGGCAGAGAAGCCACCGTTGACGATGAAGGGGAACGGGTGCGCCGGATCGATGGCGAGCGGCGTCAGGATCGGGAAGACCTGGTCGATGAAATACTGATCGAGCCAGGTCCGCTCGCTGGCAGTTAGTTCGTCGGAATCGAGGACCGCGACCCCCGCCTCGCGCAGTTCATCCTGGAGCGTCGCCCAGACATCCTGCTGGTGCGCCATGAGCCTCGACGCCTGATCCCGGATCGCCAGAAGCTGCTCCGCAGGCGTCATGCCGTCGTCGCTCAGCAGCGTCGACCGCGTCTGCAGCATGTCGACGAGACCGGCCACACGGACCATGTAGAATTCATCGAGATTATTGGCCGAAATCGACAGGAATCGGACCCGCTCGAGCAAAGGATGGCGCTTGTTGCTGGCCTCCTCGAGCACACGCATGTTGAAGGCGAGCCATGACAGCTCCCGATTGATGAAGCGCCGTGGGCTCTCGGGGGTAATATCCAGCGCCGAGGTCGGGTCGAATGTCGTGTCGAGGGCGTCCATTACTGCCCCAAGCGGGGCACCTCCAGGAAATTGTTCACAGAAACGGTAACGCCTCTACATGACGGTGTCATGGCAATTCCCTAAACACCTGTTTTGAAAGCATTTTCTGGAACAAATCTCGTGAAGACAATTCTCCTCCTCCGACATGCAAAATCGGCCTGGAACACCGCAGGGCTGAGCGACCATGAACGTCCCCTGAATCGCCGTGGCGAGCGCGCTGCCAAGGCTATTGCCGACCATTTGGCCCAGCACGGCCCCCGTCCCGACCTGATCCTGTGTTCAACGGCCACGCGTGCCCGCCAGACGCTGGCGCCCCTGATCAAACAGCTTGGCACGCCCGCCCCGCCGCTATCGCTGGAGGACGACCTCTACCTGGCCTCCGAGGGCGGCCTGCTGGCACGCCTGCAGGCCCTGGCCGACGATGTCGCCACCGTCCTGCTGGTGGGCCACAACGACGGCATCTGGCAGCTTGCCGAGGCGCTGGCCGGCCGGGGAGCACCTGCGCTCCTCGCCTCCTTGCGGGAAAAATACCCGACCGGGACCCTTACCGTGCTCCATGTCCCGAACGGGACATGGCGCGACCTCGCGGCCGGCTCAGGCGAACTTCTCGCCTTCGTCCGGCCGCGCGATTTGACCAGACGCGGATCCTAGCCAGAGGCTGAGGCTAGTGGTTGAAATCAGACACAAGAGTCCCTTGAGCGCGCAGGATGCGCGCGGTCCGGAAGCTCATGATCTTGTGGACCGCGCGCATCCTGCGCGCTCATCTTCGGGTCTTGGGCCGCGGAGCGATCGCTTCAAGACGCGGTACCTTCCGTTAGATTCGATCCACTAGTAAGTGCCGGGGTACTGGCCGCCGTCCATCAGGATGTTCTGGCCGGTCATGTAGCCAGCATGCACGCTGCACAGGAACGCGCACATCATGCCGAACTCCTCCGCCGTGCCGAAGCGGCCGGCGGGATGGGCCTTGGCGGCCGCCGCGTACTCCTCCTCGAAGCTGCGCCCGGCCTTGGCCGCGCGCGCCTTTGTTGTGCCACGCAGGCGGTCGGTGTCGAACGGGCCCGGCAGCAGGCCGTTGATGGTGACGCCATGCCGGATCGTCGTGCGCGCCACGCCGGCGACGAAGCCGGTGAGGCCGCTGCGCGCGCCGTTGCTGAGGCCCAGGATATCGATCGGCGCCTTCACCGAGCTCGAGGTGATATTCACGATGCGCCCGAAGCCGCGCTTCATCATGCCGTCGACCGATGCCTTGATGAACTCGATCGGCGTCAGCATGTTGGCGTCGATCGCCTTGATCCAGTCCTCGCGATTCCAGTCGCGAAAGTTGCCCGGCGGCGGACCGCCAGCATTGTTGACGATGATGTCGGGTTCCGGACAGGCGGCGAGCACGGCGTTGCGTCCCGCTTCGGTCGTGACGTCGATCGCGACGGCCGTCACCTTGACGCCGGTCGCCTTGCGGATTTCCTCCGCCGTCGCCTCCAGCTCGGACTTGGTGCGGGCGTTGATGACGAGGTCGACACCCTCGTGCGCCAGCGCCATGGCGCAGCCCTTGCCCAATCCCTTGCTTGCCGCACAGACGATCGCCTTGCGGCCCTTGATGCGCATATCCATTTTTCTGCTCCCTACTTCACGCGTGTCCAGATCTGGGTCTCGCCGAACATCGGCGAGCCGACGTAGCCACGCAAACGAAGCGTGCCGTCCGGCTGCAGGCTGATGTTGGCCGAGTAAGTCTTGCCGTTCTCGCCGTTGTAGATTTGCCCACCGTCAAAGGCGTTGGGATCCGATGTCTTCTTGAAGCCCCAGATCAGCGGCATGCCCAGCACCTTGCGGCTGCGCAGCGCCGGATTTTCGTTGCGAAAGTCGTTGGCGACCTCGGGCGCGACCACGACGCCGTCCGGTCCCTTGGGATCGATCAAGCCGACGATGAAGCCGCAGATCGGACCGCTGGCAGGATTCGGACACGGGTCGATCTTGACCTGCGCCTTACCCGACGCCGTCAGCCAGGTGCCCATGACAGACTGCGCGTGAGCGGAAACCGCCGGCGCGAAAACCGCAAGCACAACAACCAGAAAAAGCCTTCTCATCGTTCCCCCTATGTCGTCGGCGGGATGCCGGACAACTCACCCAGGACATCGGCCGCCAACCGGCGATCGATCTTGCGCTGCTCGATCAATCCACGGCGATCGAGCGCCGCGACGACCCGCCGCGCGGCTTCCGCCGACCGTTCCATGTGCGACACCAGATACTGCACGACCCCGGCGCCGGCATGCAATTGCCTGTCGCCGAGCTGCTTCAGGATGATCGATCCCAGCAACTCGTCGTCGGGAGGCGCCAGGGCCACGGCAGGCGCCGCCCGCAGCCGCGACGCCAGGTCGGGCAAGGCGATGGACCAATGAGCCGGCGGCAGGACCGACGTCAGCAACAGGAAGCCGCCGCGCTCACGCATCAGATTGTAGAGATGGAACAGCGCGCGCTCCGGCGCGCGATTCGCGCCCTCGACGACGATCGCGGGCGAGGCCGCGGCCATATCGGACAGATCGGCTACGCTCTTGCCCTCGAGATCGGTGCCATCGACCATGGAAGCACCCGTGCGTGCGGCCCAGATCCGGGAGAGATGCGTCTTGCCGCAGCCGGTCGGACCGCTCACGGCCAGCGCCGGTGCCGGCCAGTCGGGCCAGCGATCGACCCAGGCCAGCGCCTCGCGGTTGCTGCCGGCGACAACGAAATCCTCGCGGACATAGGTTGGCGGCGGCAACGTGAGTTCGAGGGTGAGCTGATTGGGCATCGGCCGCTCAGCCGGCATTGTTGCCACGGTAGATCGCGCTCTCGCGGTAACGGCCGATCAGGTGGCGCACGAGCACGCCGATCACCGCCGCCGTCGGCACCGCGATCAGGATGCCGACGAAGCCGAACAGCGCGCCGCCGGCCAGAAGGGCGAACATGATCCACACCGGATGCAGCCCGACCCGATCGCCGACGAGCTTGGGCGACAGCAGGTTGCCTTCCAATGTCTGACCGAAAAGAAACACGGCGGCGACCTTCACGACGCCGATCCAGTCCGGCGGAAACTGCACCAGCGCCATGCCGATCGCCATCACGGCACCGACGAACGTGCCGACGAACGGGATGAACGAGATGGCGCCGGCAACGAGACCGATGACCAGACCGAACTGCAGCCCCACCAGCGACAGGCCGATGGCGTAAATCGAGCCGAGGCAGAGACAGACCAGCGCCTGGCCGCGCACGTAGCCGGCGATGGCCGCGTTCGACTCGCGCGCAAGCTTGCGGATCGTGTCGGCATGGTCGAGCGGCAGGGCGCTGTCGATGGCGGCAAGAACCTTTTCCCAATCGCGCAGCATGTAGAACGTCACGACAGGCGTGATGAACAGCAGGCCGAGAAGGTTGACGAGCGCCACGCCCCGTTGCGCGACCTGGGTGGCGACGCCCCCCGCCACGGCGAGCCCTTTGCCGACCCACTGGCCGGCCTGCGCCTGCAGGTCCTGGACGCTGAGCGGATTCAGCCCCAGCCTCTCGCGCAGCGGCTCGATCAGCGGCTGGATACGCATGGAGGCCTTCACGACATACTCGGGCGCCTTCGCGATCAGCGCCTCCGCCTGGCCGAACAGCGGCGGCAGGATGGCCATGGCGATGCCGACGGCCAGCAGCACCGCCACGACGGTCACGGCGGTGGTGGCCATCGTGCGCGAAAGCCCGAGCCGCTGCAGACGCGCGACGATGGGGTCGAGGAAATAGGCCACGACCATGCCGACCACGAATGGCAGCAGGATGTCGTTCAACAGCCAGAGGATGAGCAAAAAGACGGCTGCCGCCGCCAGCCAGAATAGCCAGCGGCCGCCAGGAGCCGGCTGGGCCGCGTCGCCCGGGCCGCTTCCATTCGTCACCGCGGCTGCAGCCGCCACTGGTCGGCTTCCTTGTCCAGCACCAGACCCGCCTGCGCCAGTATGCGTTGCAGCTCGTCCGCGGTTCCAAAATATTCGAGACGCAGCTCGGCGCGGTCGGACTCCAGCGAACGCACGGCCACGCTCTTGACCGCCGGCACGCCACCCAGGCGCTGGCGCACCTGCACCCAGTCGCCGAGCGCGCGGATCGGCACGAAGACGTCGATCGCATCCTGCGAGTCGCGACGAACGGTGGCGATGCTGCGCCATTCGTCGTTCACCCGCGCATGCACCTTCCTGGCGGCCTCGGGGAGCTGGGCCGCCCCCTCGGCTGGAACCTTCGGAATCTCGCTGCGGGCGCCGGTCTGCATGTCGTAGCGAACGCCGCCGACACTGAGCGCGCCCGTCTCCTTGTCGCCTTCGACGATGGCCACGATGATCGTGGGCGCACGATAGCGTTCGTTCATCCGCGCCAGCGCGGCAACATCGCCGACATAGGCCTGCTCGGCCGTCAGCGCGCCCTGATCGGTGGGATCGGCGCGAAGCACCGTCACGGGAACGGCGCTGCCGGCCGTGTCGAGGGTCCGCCACGCCTCGCGCCAGGCATTGCGATCGTCCAGCGGCTCGACGCCGGCCTTGCCCTTCCACACCGGAATCACCAAAGCAGGACGCGTGACCGTCTCGACCACTTTCACGCCGCTGTCGCTCAACCAGGCCTTTGCCAGATCGGCGGCGAACACGACGTTCAAGGTGCCGATGAAGCGGTTGGGCGCGGAGCGCTCGCGGACGAACTCGACGCCACGCACCATGGCGTCGAGCCGGGCATCGTCGAGCGGCGGTACGCGGCCTCGATCCTCGGCCGACACGAGGCGGTCGACCAGCATGCGCGAGGCCCGGCGCTTGGCTTCCTGGATGCCCTGCTCCCGCGCCTTGATCGCATCGGCGCCGGCGACATCGACGTCAATGCCGGTGATCGCATAGGAATTGCCGCCGGTCCCCTGGGCAGCGGCGGCGGCGCATAGGGCAAGGGTCGTCAACGGAATTGCGACGATCGTGGAAAACCATCGGCCTATCGGCATTGCGGGGGTCCGGTTTTTGGCTATGTTCGCGCCAACTCTCTAGCACGCCCACTCTCTAGCACGAATGAGCATGGCTTGAAGCCCGACGCACCGCCCGACACGCCAAGCGGCGACGAGGGGGGCCACAACCGGCCGCCCCTGACCTACAAGGACGCGGGCGTCGACATCGATGCCGGCGACGCGTTGGTCGAGCACATCAAGCCGCTGGCCCGCGCCACCCATCGGCCCGGCGTCATGGGCGCTCTGGGCGGTTTCGGTGGCCTGTTCGACCTCAAGGCCGCGGGTTTTCGCGATCCCATCCTGGTGTCGGGCACCGACGGCGTCGGCACCAAGCTCAAGGTGGCGATCGAGGCCGGCATCCCGGACACGGTGGGCATCGACCTCGTGGCGATGTGCGTCAACGACATCGTCGTCCAGGGCGCCGAGCCGCTGTTCTTCCTCGACTACTATGCGAGCGGCCGTCTCGACGTCGATGTCGGGCGGCGTGTCGTGGCCGGCATTGCCGAGGGCTGCCGGCGCGCGGGCTGTGCGTTGATCGGCGGGGAGACGGCGGAGATGCCCGGCATGTATGCCGACGGCGACTACGACCTGGCCGGCTTCACCGTCGGCGCCGCCGAGCGCGACGAGCTTTTGCCACGGGCCGACATCGCGCCCGGCGACACGGTGCTGGGCATTGCCTCGAGCGGCCCTCATTCGAACGGCTATTCGCTGGTCCGCAGCGTCGTGGCGCGAAGCGGCCTCGCCTACGACGCGCCGGCGCCGTTCGCCAGGACATCGCTGGGCATGGCCCTGCTCGAGCCGACACGCATCTATGTAAAGCAGGTGCTGGGCGTGGTGCGAGCGACCCGCGCCATCAAGGGCCTCGCCCATATCACCGGCGGCGGCCTGCCCGGCAACGTGCCGCGCTGCCTTCCCGCCGGGACACGCGCCCGCCTCGATGCCAGGCAATGGTCGGCGCCGCCCGTCTTCGGCTGGCTTCGCGATGTCGGCGGCGTGCCGACCGACGACATGCTGCGCACCTTCAATTGCGGCCTCGGCATGATCGCCGTGGTGGCCGGGAACGATGCGGCGAGCGTCGCCAAGGCGCTGAGCGATGCCGGCGAGGTCGTGCACGAGATCGGCATCGTCGAGCGGGCGCCGGGCGACGAGGCCGACTGCGTCGTCGAACATGCCGACAGCCTCTGGCGGTCTTGACGTGGCGAAGCTGAAGGTCGGGATCCTGATTTCGGGCCGCGGCAGCAACATGGCGGCCCTGGCCCGGGCCGCACGAGCCAGCGATTATCCGGCCGAGATCGCCTGCGTCGTCGGCAATCGGGCGGATGCCCCGGGCCTCGAGGCCGCTGCCGATGCGGGTATCCCGACCGCGATGGTGTCCCATCGCGACCACGCCGATCGCGAGACGTTCGATCGCGCCCTGTCGGCCGAGCTGGAGCGGCATGGCGTCGAGCTGGTCGTTCTCGCCGGTTTCATGCGGATCTTCAGCCCGTGGTTCCCGATCCGCTGGGCCGACCGGGTGATCAACATCCATCCGTCGCTGCTGCCATCGTTCAAGGGCCTGCACGTCCAGCAGCAGGCGCTGGATGCCGGCGTGCGGTTGAGCGGCTGCACGGTCCACTTCGTCATCCCGGACCTCGATGCCGGGCCGATCATCGCCCAGGCAGCCGTGCCGGTCCTGGCCGGCGACACCGAGGAGACGCTGTCGGCCCGCATCCTGCGCCAGGAGCACCGGCTCTATCCGCTGGTCGTGCGCTGGTTCGCCGAGGGCCGGATCGCGATCGCCAATGGGCGCGTGAGCGTCCGCGACATTCCGCCCGATGCCACCCTCCTCTTCTCCGCCGAACCCTAGTTCGCTATAAGACTGCCGCGAAATCTCAACGAGGATCCGATATGGCCGACTCGCAGGACGACTACCCCGCCCACCTGAAAGCCTACAATGCCTTCAACAAGCTGGTGACGTTCACGCTGCTCTGGATCGTGCTGGTCCTGGTTTCCATGGCTCTGGGGCTTGTCGGCAACATGTCGATCCTGGCGCTCCTCCTGGGGATCGGCGGCAGCGTGGCCCTGCTGGTGGCTTTCGCCGTCTTCGGCTGACGCCGCCCGGCCCCCAAACAAGAAAAGCGGCCCCTGTGGGCCGCTTTTTTGTGTCCGGCGATTTTGTGTCCGCAGATCGTCTCAGCCGACGATTTCGGACCCGGCAAAGAAATAGGCCATCTCGATCGCGGCGTTCTCGGGCGAGTCCGATCCATGCACGGAATTGGCTTCGATCGACTCGGCAAAGTCCTTGCGGATGGTGCCGGCGTCGGCGTTGGCCGGATTGGTCGCGCCCATGATTGCGCGATTCGCGGCGACGGCGTTCTCGCCTTCCAGGACCTGGACGACGACGGGGCCGGACGTCATGAAAGTGCAAAGGTCGTTGAAGAACGGCCGCGCCTTGTGGACGCCGTAGAACTGCTCGGCCTGCTGGCGGCTCATCCAGATGCGCCGCTGGGCCACGATCCGCAGGCCTTTCTCCTCGAACCGGGCGTTGATCTTGCCGGTCAGGTTCCGGCGCGTCGCGTCCGGCTTGATGATCGAAAACGTGCGCTCGACGGCCATGGAATCCTCTTGAAGACAACACTTGGCGAATGGGCGCGCCTTATAGACGCGAGGTTTCGGGCCGGCAAGTCGGCCGATCCGGCTTGGAATGGCCCGGCGCCACATGCTAAAGGCGCCGCCCCATGCTCCACATCAGCGACATCTCCTTCCGCCACGGCGAGCGCGTGCTGTTCGATCGCGCTTCGGCGGCCTTTTCCGACGGCTGGAAAGTCGGCCTGGTCGGCCGCAACGGCGCGGGCAAATCGACACTGCTGCGCCTGATCCAGGGCCAGATCGAGGCCGACAGCGGCGAGATCAACCTGATGGGCCGCACCCGCGTGGGCTCGGTGCCGCAGGACCCGCCCGGTGGCGACATCAGCGTGCTGGACGCCGTGCTGGCCGCCGACCTCGAGCGCAGCGCCCTGATGGCCGAGGACGCGACCTGCCACGATGGCCACCGCCTGGCCGAGATCCATGCCCGCCTCGACGAGATCGGTGCCGCCTCGGCGCCGTCCCGCGCCGCGTCGATCCTGAACGGCCTGGGGTTCGACAACGAAAAACAGTCCCGGCCCTGCGGCGAGTTCTCCGGCGGCTGGCGCATGCGCGTGGCCCTGGCCGGCACGCTGTTCAGCGATCCCGATCTGCTGATCCTCGACGAGCCGTCGAACCATCTCGACCTCGAGGCCATGCTGTGGCTGACCGAGCATCTGAAACGTTTCCGCAATACGGTCCTCATGGTCAGCCACGACCGCGACCTGCTGAACGACGTGTGCGACCACATCGTCCATATCGATAACGAGAAGCTGGTGCCCTACACCGGCAACTACGATTTCTTCGAGCGCACGCGCGCCGAGCGGCTGGCCAACGACGCCGCCCAGCAGGCCAAGGTCGCGGCGCAGCGCAAGCACATGCAGGCCTTCGTCGACCGCTTCAAGGCCAAGGCCAGCAAGGCGCGTCAGGCGCAATCGCGTATGAAGATGATCGAGAAGCTCGGCCCCGTCGCCAGCGTGCCGATCGAGGAGAAGGTCTCGTTCAACTTCCCCTCGCCCGAGATTCTCGCCTCGCCCATCGAGACGCTCGACGAGGTCTCGGTCGGCTATCCCGGCGGGCCGCTGGTGCTCCGCGGCCTCGATCTGCGCATCGACATGGAAGACCGCATCGCGTTGCTCGGCCAGAACGGCAACGGCAAATCGACCTTCATCCGGCTGATCTCGCAGCGGCTGGAGCCGCGCGAGGGCAAGCTGAAGAAGACGCCGAAGCTGCGCGTGGGTTACTTCTCCCAGGACCAGGAAGAGAGCCTCGACTACGAGGCCACGCCGTTCGACCACATGAACCGCGCCCTGGGATCGGGCGCGCCCGAGGCCAAGGTACGCGCCCAGCTCGGCCGCTTCGGCTTTTCGCGCGACCGCGCCAACCTCAAGGTCGGCGTCCTGTCCGGCGGCGAGAAGACCCGCCTGCTGCTGGCGCTCGCCACCCGCGCCGCGCCGCACATGCTGCTGCTCGACGAGCCGACCAACCATCTCGACATGGACGCCCGCGCCTCGCTGGTCGACGCCATCAACGATTTCGAGGGTGCCGTCGTGCTGGTGAGCCACGACACGCATCTGGTGAAGATGGTGGCGGACACGCTGTGGCTGGTCGCCGGCGGCACGGTGAAGGCGTTCGACGGCGACATCGACGAGTACCAGGCCAAGCTCCTGAAGGAACGCGGCGCCAAGCCGGCCAAGCGCGACGAGCGTCCGGCGGACGCCGCCTCCAGGAAGGACCAGCGCAAGGCGTCGGCCGACACCCGCGCCCAGAAGGCACCGCTCAGGAAGGCCGTCGACAGCGCCGAGAAGATGCTGACGCGCCTGACCGAGCAACTCGACGGTGTCGTGGCCAGGCTCGGCGACCCCGCGATCTATTCGGGGCCGGGGACGGTCGTGACCGACCTCCAGCGCGAAAAAGCGCGCCTGGAGCGCGAAGTCGCCAATGCCGAGCAGCGCTGGCTGGCGGCGCAGGAAGCCTTCGAAAAAGCTGCCTGAAACAGGGTGCTTGCACTGCCAGCATTCGCTCACGCAGATGTGAGCGCTTGAAAGTTGCAGATTCAGCAAGAATATGCTATGAATTCCGGCAGGCTGACGCTTAATCCGCGTCGGCCTTTTCTTTGACCATTATTCCTTGGCCATGCCCCGTCCGGCGTGAGGAGGTTTTCCGACACGGCTCGCATTCTTCGACACGCGGGTGTCGGAAAACGGCCGGCGAAAAGCCTTGCCGATCAACGCCCTGAATTTTCCGACAGGATTTTCCCGACGCCGGGGCGTCGGCAAAAAAGGCGCCGGTTACTCGGCCGCAACCGTTCGCGGCACGGTTGCCTGGCGGATGGTGAGGACCATCCCGGCATTGACCACGTAGAGCACTACCGCGATCCAGAAGATCATGGCCGGCAGGTGCAGGTCCATCAGGTAGCCGAACAGCGGCGGGCCGACGAGCGAGCCGACATCGAGGCCGGAATAGACGAAACCGAAGACCTTGCCCGAGGCGCCGGGCGGCGTGGCATTGCGGACGATCATATCGCGCGACGGATTGGTGGCGCCGCCGGCGAAGCCCGCCAGGGCCAGCAGGGGCAGCAGGAGCACCGGCGTAACGGCCATGGTGGCGATCGGCACCGTGAGCGCGGCGGCGACCAGAAGCCCGCCCGACGCCACCAGATCGTGGCGTTTCACATGGTCCGCGAAGAAGCCTCCCGCGAGCATGCCGGCCGCCGAGCCGACCATGAAGACGATCAGGCAAAGGGCGGCATAGCGTTCGGTCACGCCGAACATCTCCGTCCAGGCCGGCACGGCCATCTGCTGGATCCCCACCGTGTTGACGGCGATCAGCGCGAAATAAGCAAAACAGAGCAGGATCGAGGTCTGCAGAAAGAGGCCCAGTCCCGCCCTCGCGCCCTCTGCCGCGGCGGCGGCCCGAACCCCGACGCGGTGATCGACGAAGGTGCGGCGATGGCCCAGGACGAGCGCCGCCAGGACGAGGCCCGGCACGGCGCCGATGAGAGCCGCTCCCGTGCGCCCCACGAGATCGTCGAGGAAGTAGATGATCGGGGCGGCGGCCCATCCCAGCGAGCCGCCCAGCCCGTGAATGCTGTACGCCCTGCCGAGCCGCCGCTGGTTCACCGACGAATTCAGCAGGGCGAAATCCGCCGGGTGGAAGACGCAGTTGCCGATGGCGCCGACGACCGAAATGACGGCAAAGGTCAGGAACGAATCGGCCAAGGACGTGAGGGCGAGCCCGATCGCCGCCAGCGCCAGCCCGCCGGCCAGGATCGGCCGGGCACCGAACCGATCGACGGCGAAGCCCGCGAGAGTCTGGCAGACCCCGGAAACCCCGTAATAGATGGCCCCCAGCGCGCCCACATCCGTAAACGACAGGCCGGCCTTCTCGCGGACGATCAGGAGCATCGTGACGAAAGCCAGCTGATAGTAATGGCTGGTGCCATGGGCAACGCCGATCAGGCTGATGACCCTGACGTCACGCTCCAGGGGGGCTGCTGCAATTGCGGACATGGAACCCTCGTTGAGGCGCCAATGATAGACGATCCGCAGCGCGGTCGTTTGCGGAATTGAGCGCAGGAGCCATGCGTGCGTGATGACGCGCGAGGGGGTCGCGCGCTAATGTCCCCGGCGAAAAGGGGAGAAACGTCATGAAGCGCTGGAAGCACCGGCCCGAGGGATCGACCTGGGGGGACTGGGGCGACGACGATCAGCTTGGCCGGCTCAATCTCATCACCCCCAAGAAAGTTCTGGAGGGCGTTGCCGAGGTCAAGGAAGGGCTTTCCTTCTGCCTCAGCATCCCGCTCGATTTCCCCGGCGGCAACGTCCTCAACCCGCGGCGCCTCCCCCCCGTGCTGTCGCCGACCGGCGACGAGAACGGCTGGCGCTTCAACTTCCACACCCGGACGGTCAATCCCCTGTTCGTGGACGTGGCCAGCGACGATCGCGTCATCCTGACCCTGCAATATTCGACCCAGTGGGACACGCTGGCCCATGTCGGCGGCATGTTCGATGCCGATGGCGATGGGGTCCCCGAAGCGCTCTATTACAACGGTTTCAAGGCGGGATCGGATGTCGTCGGCCCCCTGCCCGACGCCGGCCGCGACGGCTGCGGGCACCTGAGCTACGCCCACAAGCTCGGGGTCGAGAACATGGCCGCCAAGGCGATCCAGGGCCGTGGCGTCATGGTCGACCTGGAGAAGCACTACGGCCGCAGCCATAAGTATGTGAACTACGACGATTTGCACCGTGTGCTCGAGGCCGACAAGGTGGTAATCGAACCGGGCGATATGCTGCTGCTCTATACCGGCTTTACCGACGAAATCATGAAAATGAACAAGAAGGTCGACCCGGACCGCGCGCACGCCATGTGCTGTGTCCTGGACGGCCGCGATAAAAGGCTTCTGCAATGGATCACCGACAGCCAGATTTCCGCACTCATCGCCGACAACTACGGCGTCGAGGCTGTACCTGCGAAGCCCGGGCCGGAGAATGCAGAGCACCCTTCGCTGCCCATTCATAATCACTGTCTTTTCAAGCTTGGACTGAATCTGGGAGAAATCTGGTGGTTGCAGGATTTGGCACTGTGGCTCCGCGACAAGAAGCGCTCCCGCTTTCTCCTGACAGCCCCCCCGTTGCGCCTGCCCGGGGCCGTCGGATCGCCAGCAACACCAGTAGCTTCGGTCTGACTCTCGGGATGACAGGCACGTTCCCGGCGCTCGTCGCCGATGGGCTGAAGAACGAGCGTTTTACCCTGCTGGACGTCGGCTGCTCCGGCGGCATCGAGCAGCAATGGCGGGTTTTCGAGCCGAGGTTACGGGCGCTCGGCATCGACGCCAGCGAGGCCGAGTGCCGCCGGCTGGCGGCTTGCGAAACCAACCCCGACATCGAATATCTGGCGGCCTTCGTCGGCCGACGGCCCGACAAGATCGTCGACCTCTCTGCAGGTCCGGCAGCGCCCCTGATCATGCGGATGCGCGACCGCCTGAGCTTCATGCGTACGCGGGAGATCCGCGAGGCGCGCCTCAAGGGCGCCTCCGCCGAGGAACAGTTCCGCAACAATGCCTGGGAGATGACGGGCTTGGCAGACCCGGCAAAGACGGTGGTCGTTCCAGGCCTTCTCGCGGCGCGCGGGCTGACCGATGTGGATTACCTCAAGATCGACATCGACGGGGTGGACTACGAAATCCTCCGTTCGTTCGACGGACGTTTCGAGCCTCTGGGCCTGCTGGCGGTCCAGCTCGAGGTCAACTTCATCGGATCGGGCGCCACCGACGAGCACACCTTCCACAACACCGACCGCTTCATGCGCCGCCAGGGCTTCGATTTGTTCCGCCTCGACGTGCGCACCTATTCCACGCGCGCCCTGCCGTCGCGCTACGTCTGGCCGACGCCGGCCGAGACGCTGTCGGGACGCCCGTTCCAGGGCGAGGCCTACTATGCCCGGGACATCTTGGGGCCCAAGGGCGCGGAATGGGCCAAGCAGCTCAGCGCGGAAAAACTTGCCAAACTGGTGGCCGTGTTCTCGGCCTGGGACATTCCCGATGCCGCGGCCGAACTGCTGCTGGGCCTGCGCGACCGGCTCTCGACGGTGTTCGACATCGATGCCGGCCTCGATCTCCTGGCCGCGCAGACCCAGGTCGGCGTGAAGCGGCCGCTTAGCTATCGCGACTACATGGCCAAGTTCGAGGCCGACGCTCCGTCTTTCTACCGCCCCGAAGGCGACATCCCGTTTCGCGAGCGGGTAAAAGCGGCCTGGAACGGCTACTGGAAGCCCCGCCTGCAGCGCTAGCCCGGATATCTCACAGATGAAGGGTGCATCCGGGCACGGGCTTTGAGAGAGTTGTTGTGTGGCAACACTTTCCTCAGTCCCAAGGATTAGCCCCGATGCCGACAGAGTGTAGCGCAGATCTGTTTGGATTTGCAGCGTTGGAAGGACGCCGTGTCGAG
>JAESGK010000051.1_pt1 | contig 159263 bp, 148 predicted proteins | sample 9269681 | NCBI WGS metagenome assembly JAESGK01 (sample SAMN14515347, study PRJNA621673) | algae metagenome | isolation source: Timaviella obliquedivisa GSE-PSE-MK23-08B and co-occurring heterotrophs from... | place: USA: Grand Staircase Escalante National Monument, Utah | collected 2006-08-15 | reverse complement strand
GGCCTGATCCGGCCAAACTGTGATGGTGTCAGAAAAAACAAACCACTCATGGCAAATCCTCCTGCCAGGAGTGAATCAAAACGACATCAAATTGGGAAGAGCTTAATTAATGAGGCCTGAGCCTAGGTTGAACCTACCAACGCCGTAAAATGGTTGGCCCTGTGCTTTGGCAATTTCAACTAATTTGTAATAAAACTGAGAGTTGTCCTCGGTGTTTCGCGATTTTCGTTCAATTAAAATTCGACCGTCGAGAATTGAGTGATCGGGTGCTTTGTGCTGTTTGCCCTTGGACAGGTAGTTGTTTTCATCTGGTATAGCTTGATCTGGAAAAAGATCTTCAATTGCCATTCGAACGACATCATCCGTGGTCGTTTGCGTCACAATTTGTGTCCCATACAACTCGCCCATATTTTGATGCCTCAAAGACATTATACAATAGCGTGAGGCATATTTTTGATCGGATTTTTCAGCTGATACACCGCCAATATTGCCAGACGCCATAAGCGACGTACAGCATTTACGAAACTGGTGATGACGATACCGCCCCCTACATCCTCTCCCCCGGCAACGTGCTCGCCTGCCTCACCCAATCTTCCAACTGCGCTTCATCCAGCACCTCGCCCTCATAAATATGAAAATACCGCGTCTCCGCGTTCTTGGAATCGACCGGCGGAACGGGGTCAGCGAGGTGCCGCGGAAGAAGGCGAGTTTGATGTATTTGGCGAAGCAGCGGAGGCCGAGGAACCAGGTCTGGCCGCCCATGCCGTAGAGTGGCGACTTCCATTTGACGGCCTTGCTGACGCCGGGGAGGGGGCGGGTGATCGGCGCGTTGAGGCGGTGGCTGACGTCGCTTTTCCAGCCGGGCATGGCGGCGATATAGGCTTGGACAGGGCGTCGCCGTCGCCCTTGGCGATCTTGGGGATTGCCACCTGGCAGGAGGGCCGGCTTTGCCGATGCCGTGCCGGTTTTGGTGGGTGCCGGTGTGGCGAGACAGGCCCCGGAGGGGCCTGTCTGATGGTTCTGGATGTCGCCGGATATCAGGCGGCCTTGGCGGCTGCCGCATAGGGGTCGAACCGGCCGTAGAAGGTTTCGCCCTTGGCGGCCATATCCTTGAGCAGTGGCGTCGGCTGGAAATGCGCACCGTAAGTCTCGGCTAACCTTTCACACAGCGCCACGAACGCCTTCACGCCCATGCCGTCGATGTAGCTCAGCGTGCCGCCGGTATAGGGGGCGAAGCCGAAGCCGAGGATGGAGCCGACGTCGGCTTCGCGCGGGTCGGTGACGATGCCTTCCTCGATGGTGCGGGCGGCTTCGAGTGCGATGGTGACGAGGAAGCGCTGCTTGATCGTCTCGACGTCGAAGCTTTCGGCCGGCTTTTGCGGGTAGAGGTCTTTCAGGCCCGGCCAGAGCGACTTCTTGGCGGGCTTGGCCGGGTAATCGTAGAAGCCCTTGCCGTTCTTGCGGCCGCGCCGGTCGAGATCGTCGACGAGCTTGTTGATAAGCGTCATGTGGCGCGGATCGACGGAGGCTTCGCCGAGATCGGCGATCGAGGCCTTGAGGATCTTCTGGGACAGGTCGATCGCCACCTCGTCGTTGAGCGACAGCGGGCCGACCGGCATGCCGGCCATCTTGGCAATGTTCTCGATCATCGCCGCCGGCACGCCTTCAAGCAGCATGTCATAGGCTTCGTGGATATAGCGGAAGACGCAGCGGTTGACGTAGAAGCCGCGCGTGTCGTTGACGACGATCGGCGTCTTCTTGATCGCGGCGACGAAATCGAGCGCGGTGGCGAGCGCCACGTCGCCGGTTTCCTTGCCGAGGATGACTTCCGTCAGCATCATCTTTTCGACCGGCGAGAAGAAGTGGATGCCGATGAACTGGCCCGGGCGCTTGGAATTCTGCGCAAGGCCGGTGATCGGCAGGGTCGAGGTGTTGGAGGCGAAGATGGCGTCTTCGGAGAGCACGGCCTCGACCTTCTCGATGACGTCTTTCTTCACCTGACGGTCCTCGAACACGGCCTCGACGACGAGCTTGACGTTCTTGAGGTCGTTGTAATCGGCCGACGGGGTGATGCGGGAAAGCAGCGCCGTTGCCTCGTCCTGCGTCAGTCGTCCCTTACCGATGGAATCCTTGACCAGGCCCTCGGAATGGGCCTTGCCCTTGGTGGCGGCGTCCATATCGCGGTCGATCAGGGTGACCTCGATGCCGGCGGCAGCGGCGACATAGGCGATCGAGGCGCCCATGAAGCCGGCACCGACGACGCCGATGGCTCTCAGGTCCGACTTCGGCACACCGGCCGGGCGGCGGGCGCCCTTGCCGAGTTCCTGCATCGAGACGAACAGCGAGCGGATCATCGAGAAGGCTTCGGTGGTCTGCAGGATTTCGGTGAAATAGCGCTGCTCGATCTTCAGGCCGGTATCGAACGGAACCTGCAGGCCTTCATAGACGCATTTCAGGATGGCAAGGCCGCCCGGATAATTGCCGGCGGTTTCGCGGCGCAGGATCGCCGATGCTGCCGGCCAGAGCTGGGCAGCCGCCGGTGTCCAGATGCCGCCGCCGGGAACCTTAAAGCCCTTTTCGTCCCAGGGCTGGACGGGCTTCAGGCCGTTCTTGATCATGGCTTTTGCGGCATTGATCAGCTCGGCCGGCTCGGCGATCTCGTGGATCAGGCCCATGGCCTTGGCGCGCTGCGGGGTGAGCGACGAACCGGTGGTCATCATCTGCAGGGCGTCCTGCGCATTGGTGAGCCGCGGAACGCGCTGCGTGCCGCCCGCACCCGGGAAGATGCCGACCTTGACCTCGGGAAGCGCCAGCTTCACCGACTTGGAATTGGCGGCGACGCGGCCGTGGCAGGCGAGCGACAGTTCAAACGCGCCGCCCATGCAGGTGCCGTTGATGGCGGAGACCCACGGCTTGCCGCAGGTTTCGAGCTTGCGGAACAGGCCGGTCATCTGGCCGGTCAGTTCGAACAGTTTTTGCGCGGCGTTATCAGGGTCGAGCTTCTTCTGCTCGGCCTGGAACGTGAACATGCCCTTGATCATCGACAGATCGGCGCCGCCGGAGAAGGTCGACTTGCCGGAGGTGAAGACGACGCCCTTGACGGCCTCGTCGGCGACGGTGGCGTCCACGATGGCGTCGAGTTCCTGCATCACCTCGACGGTGAAGACGTTCATCGACTTGTCGGGCATGTTCCAGGTGACGAGCGCTATGCCGTCGGCGTCGGTTTCGATGGTGAAATTGGTGTAGGTGGTCATGATGGGGTTCTCTCCCTTGAAATCTTGGCTTCGCTCGATGCCGCCGCCACCAATTCGGGGCGATCCGGCCGGGTTAGCCCCTCCCCCTTGTGGGGAGGGGTTGGGGAGGGGCTTCTGGCCGCTTGGCGAAGACCCCTCCCGGCCCTTCGGGCCACCCTCCCCACAAGGGGGAGGGAAAGCCTCACACCCGCTCGATGATCGTCGCGGTGCCCATGCCGGCGCCGATGCACAGCGTAACCAGCGCGGTCTGCTGGCCGCGGCGCTCCAGTTCGTCGAGTACGGTGCCGAGGATCATCGCGCCGGTGGCGCCGAGCGGGTGGCCCATGGCGATGGCGCCGCCGTTGACGTTGATCTTGTCGTGCGCGATGTCGAAGGCCTGCATATAGCGCAGTACGACGGCGGCGAAGGCCTCGTTGAGTTCGAACAGGTCGATATCGGCGATGGTCATGCCGGCGCGCTTCAGGAGCTTTTCGGTGACATCGACCGGGCCGGTCAGCATCAGCGCCGGGTCGGAGCCGATATTGGCGAAATGCGTGATACGGGCGCGGGGCTTCAGGCCCATCGCCTCGCCGCCGGCCTTCGAGCCGATCAGCACGGCCGCCGAACCATCGACGATGCCGGACGAATTGCCGGCGTGATGCACGTAGTTGATACGTTCGATTTCCGGATGCGCCTGGATGCCGACGGCCTCGAAGCCGCCCATCTCGCCGGGCATCTGGAACGAGGCGTTGAGCGAGGCAAGGTTCTGCATCGTCGTGGTCGGACGCATGTGCTCGTCCCTGGCAAGGATGACGATGCCGTTCTGGTCCTTGACCGGGATGACCGACTTGTCGAAATAGCCGCTGTCCCAGGAATGGCCGGCGCGCTTCTGGCTCTCGACGGCATAGGCATCGACGTCATCGCGGGAGAAGCCGTACTTCGTGGCGATCAGGTCGGCCGAGACGCCCTGCGGCATGAAGTAGCCGGGGAAGTTGACGGAGGGATCCATGTACCAGGCACCGCCGGACATGCCCATGCCGACGCGCGACATCGATTCCACGCCACCGGCAATGACGATGTCGTCGGCGCCTTGGGCGATCTTGCCGGCAGCCAGATTGATGGCGTCGAGGCCGGAGGCGCAGAAGCGGTTGATCTGCATGCCGGGCGCACGGGTTGCATAGCCGGCCTCGAAGGCGGCAGCCTTGGGGATGACGGCGCCTGCCTCGAACACCGGATCGACGCAGCCCATGATGATGTCGTCGACGGTGGAGGTGTCCAGCCCGTTGCGGTCGCGCAGCGCCTGCAGCACCTTGGCGGCCAGACGGGGCGTCGGCACTTCGTGCAGCGCGCCATCCTTCTTGCCGCGGCCGCGCGGGGTGCGCACGTGGTCGTAAATGAAGACGTCGGTCATTGTGATTTCTCCCTATGGGCAGTTCGCACTGCCAAAATCCGTTGTTCTACTTTCAAGGGCGGCATTCGCGGGGTCAACCCTCCCCCTTGTGGGGAGGGTCGGAGCGAAGCGACGGGGAGGGGACTTTGGCAAATGAAGAAAGGCCCCTCCCACCCCTCCCCACAAGGGGGAGGGGGCTATTCAGCAAGCCTCAGAACGCTGCCGCATCGAGCGCCATTATCGTGTCGGCGCCGGTTTCGATGCGGGCCTTGCGGAGCACGGTTTCCGGCATGATGCGTTCCATGAAGAATTTCGCGGTGACGAGCTTGTTCTTCAGATAGGCCTCGCGGTCGCCGGCACCTTCCGCCAGCTTTTCCTCTGCCGTCTTGGCGATCTTGGCCCACATGTAGCCGAGCACGACGAGGCCGAAGAGGTGCATGTAGTCGGTCGAGCCGGCACCGGCATTGTCGGGTTTTGCCATGGCGTTGCCCATGAACCACATGGTGGCCGCCTGCAGGTCGTTCAAGCCCTTTTTGAGGCCCTTGGTGTAGACGGTCAACTTTTCATCGGAACGGTTTTCCTCGCAGAAATCGCCGATTTCCTTGAACAGCGCGGTGATCGCCCGGCCACCGTTCAGCGCCAGCTTGCGGCCGACGAGGTCGAGCGCCTGGATGCCGTTGGCGCCTTCGTAGATCATGGCGATGCGGGCATCGCGGACATACTGGCTCATGCCGTGTTCTTCGATATAGCCGTGGCCGCCGAACAGCTGCTGCGCCATCACGGCATGGTCAAAGCCCTTGTCTGTGAGCACGCCCTTGAGGATCGGGGTCATCAGGCCGAGGATGTCGTCGGCGGCCTGGCGGTCCGCCTCGTTGTCGCCGCGGTGCGCAATGTCGGATTTGAGCGCGGTCCAGAGCGTGAATGCGCGGCCGGCTTCGTTGAAGGCCTTGATGGTCATCAGGGTGCGGCGCACGTCGGGATGGACGATGATCGGGTCGGCCTTCTTGTCCGGCGCCTTTGCGCCAGAGAGCGAGCGGCCCTGGATGCGGTCGCGGGCATAGTTGGCGGCGTTCTGATAGGCGACTTCGCTCACCGACAGGCCCTGCAGGCCGACGCCGAGGCGGGCTTCGTTCATCATCACGAACATGGCGTTGAGGCCCTTGTTCTCCGTGCCGATGAGATAGCCGACGGCGTCGTCATAGTTCATGACGCAGGTCGAGTTGCCGTGGATGCCCATCTTGTGTTCGATCGCACCGCAGGAAACCGTGTTGCGGGCGCCCACGGAGCCATCGGCCTCGACATGGAACTTCGGCACGATGAACAGCGAAATACCCTTCACCCCTTCCGGCGCGCCCTCGATACGGGCAATCACCAGATGGATGATATTGTCGGCCATGTCGTGTTCGCCGGCGGAGATGAAGATCTTCTGGCCGGAAATCTTGTAGGAACCATCGCCCTGCGGCACAGCTTTTGAGCGCAGCAGACCGAGATCGGTGCCGCAATGCGGTTCCGTCAGGTTCATCGTGCCGGTCCATTCGCCGGACACCATCTTCGGCAGATAGGTGGCCTTCTGCGCGTCCGTGCCGTGGACGAGGATGGCGGCAATCGCGCCCTGCGTCAGTCCCGGATACATGGTCAGCGCCATGTTGGCCGAGGACATGTATTCGCCGATTGCGGTATGCAGCGTGTAGGGCAGGCCCTGTCCGCCGAATTCTTCGGGAACAGACAGGCCGAGCCAGCCGCCTTCGCGGTACTGGTCGAAGGCCTGCTTGAAGCCCTTGGGTGTGGTGACCGTCGCATCGTCGCTGCGCTTGCAGCCTTCCTGGTCGCCCGAAAGGTTGACGGGGAACAGTACTTCCTCGGCAAGCTTGGCCGCTTCGCCGACGATCGCCTCGATCATGTCGGGTGTCGCATCGGCAAAACCGGGCAGGTTGTTGTAGCGCTCGATACCGAGAACGTCGTTGAGAATGAAAAGCGTGTCTTCGACCGGGGCCTTATAGCTGGGCATGTCTCGTGTTCCTCACCTGTAACCGTGTCACGGGGCGGCATCTCCTGGGTCGCTCCCTGTGATTTCCATCATGCTACAAAACTTTGACGTGCGCGTAAACGTCAAAGTTTGCGGGGCGGCAAAATTTGATCGATCACCGAACCGGCGAACCGGGTGTGCCGAAACTGTGCTGTGGAAGCCTCCCAAACCCAGCATGCGCGCAAATCGTTAAAAAATTTTCAGTCAGGTTAACGGCTTATTTACCACGTTTCGGGAAAGTGCGTGTTGAGATGGTCACAGTTGCAATAGTTTTTGTCTTCGCGTCGTTGCAACTCTGTCCGGATCGGTACCGGAACTCCCGAAAGGCGGGATTTTGCCTTTCAGAAGCCCGGATTCCGATCAAGGCCGATGAAAGAGGCGAAGAACGATGAACGGATCGCGATCAAACACTCCACGTCCCGGCGCCCAGTCCTATGGCGACAGGTCGTCCCTCGATGCGTTGAACCGCACGATCGAGGGATTGGAAGCGCGCATCGAAGGATTGATGGGAACGGCTGGGCGTGATCAGCGGGGCCGTGTCCCGGCCGAGCGCGATGGCCCGGTGGCTGTTCCCGACCCGATCACGGAAATCATGCAGCGGCAGCGGACACTGACGGCCACGCGGGAACGCGATGCCGTTCGTGACCGTGACGTCGTTCGCGATCGTATCCAGCCCCGTGCGGAACCGCGCGCCTATGAGGAGCGCACCATTCCCGCATACCAGGCCCCTGTGCCGCCGCGCCGCGAGTTGCCGGCTGCACCGCCGCTCAGCGAACAGCTGCGCAGCGAGGTCTATCGCAGCGAGCCGTTCCGCCGCGAGCCGGTGCGCCAGGAAAATCTGCGCCCGGAGAGACTGCATCAGGAGACCATTCGCCAGCAGCCTGCCCAGCGCCCGGAGCCTGTTCGCAGCGAGCCGTTGCGCTCGGAACAATACCGCAGCGAACCGCAGCGTCCGGATCCGGCCATGGCCGAGATCGCCCAGGCGCTGGTCGGCCTGCGTCAGGAATTGAAGAAGGATATCGCCGACGGCCTTTCCCGCGAGATGACGGCGCTGCGCGCCGAAATCCGCGGCATCACCGCCGACGCGGCCCAGGACCAGACGATGGCGGAAGATATCCGCAGCGATCTGCAGCGCCTGTCCGACAGCATCAACCAGCTCGGCCGCCAGGCATCGCCATCGCAGGCCGATGCGCTGAAGGTCGAATTCGACGAGTTGCGCGTGATGATCGACGGGCTTGCCCGTGAGGACAGCGTGCATCGCATGGAAGCGCGCTGGACCGGCGTCGAAGACCGGATGAATGCGTTTGATTCGAACCGCGATGACGAACTTGTGGCGCTTGCCTACCGGCTCGACGAAATCAAGTCGCAGATCGGCGCGATGAACAGCGGCCCGGCCATTCACGCCTTGGAAGACAAGCTGGTTTCTGTGGCGCAGGCGATCGAGATGATCGGCCGCCATATGCAGCCGGACGATCGGCAGATGGCATCGCAATTTGCCGACCTCGACGCGCGTCTCGACGAGATCAGCCGTGCCATCGTTGCCAGCGGCCGTGCTGCGGTTCCAGACAGCGCCGGTGTCACCCGCGTCGAAGGCCGTCTTGCCGACCTTTCGCGCCAGATCGACAGCCTGCAGCGGCCGACGGACAACGGTGTCGGTTCCCGCATCGAGGCCCTGGCTGCCCGCGTTGAGGAACTGGCCAACGAAGAAGCCGCCGTTCGTCTCGAAGAGCGCCTCGAACAGCTGTCGCAGATGCTGGAACGCTCGCAGAAGGCGTCCGCACAGCCGGACCTGACCGGATATCTCTCCGACATCTCCCGCAAGATCGATGCCCTCGACCAGGGTTCGGTCAACGATGCGCTCGCCGAGCGTCTTGACGATCTCGCCCGCCGGATCGACCAGCTCGACGCGCCGCAGACATCCTATGTCGGCGATGCCCGTTTCGACCGGCTCGAAGGCCAGCTCTCCGATATCGCCATTCGTCTAGAGGAAACCCACGCGGCGCCCTATGACGACAGCGAAATCCTGCGCAGCCTGCAGGACCAGATCGCCAACCTGTCGAGCCTCGTCAGCCAGCCGCGCGAAATGGCGCCGGCTGCCATTCCTGCCGAATTCGAAGGCCGGATGAACGCGCTTGAGGATTATCTGGCGACCAGCGACGAATATATCATCGAGGCAGCCCGCCAGGCGGCCGAAGCGGTGATGGAAGCCTATTCGAAGAACGGCATGGGCCATTCCGCTTCCGGCGGAACGGACATGGCGGCGATCTCGGCGCTCGCCGACGATCTCAAGGTTCTGGAAGACATGAGCCGCTCGAGCGAGGAGCGCACGGCGCGCACGTTCGAAGCGCTGCACGAGACCCTCGTCCACATCGCTGAAAAGCTGGAGCGGCTGGAAGAACGTGGCCAGGAAGAGGAGGCGCCGCGCGTCTTCGGTGCGCGCGGGCTGATCCCGCAGCCGCAGATGCCAAGAGCGGCACAGCCGGATTTCGAGACGAATGACGATGCCTTCACCTTTGCTGAGGCTGATTTCGGACGCCGCTACGAAGAGCTGAAGCGCGACATGCACGGACTGAGGGAGGAGACGCATCCCGCCGGTCCTTCACGCGAGGAGGTTGCTGAAGCCGTTGCCGTCGAACAGGCATCCGTCAATCAGGCCGATGTCAAGACAGCACCGGCACCCGCCGCCAAAACCAGCCTTCTTGCCGGGATTGCCAAGCGGTTTACCGGCAAACGCGCTGAGCCGGCGCGCGCCGTCGAGCGCCAGATCATCGACCCCACACCATCGATCGATGCCGCCGACGCCATCGAGCCGGATGTGGCCAATCAGCTGCTGGAGCCGGGTTCGGGCGTTCCGGACGTGAAGAAGATCCTCGAGCGGGTCCGTGCCGGACAGACCGGCCGCAACGCGCCGCCGAGCGAAACGGACAAGGCGGACTTTATCGCAGCGGCCCGGCGCGCAGCGCAGCAGGCCGTCGAAGAAGTCGATACCATCAACCGTGGCAAGGGCGGCGCCAGCGCCTCGCCGATCGGCGTGTTTTCCCGCCATCGCCGTCCGATCCTGATGGCGGTTGGCGCCGTGCTTCTGGCGATCATGTCCTATCCTCTCGTCAACACGCTGATCCGTGGCGAGCAGGCACCTGTCGAGGTGACCGCGGCAGCCATCGAGCAGCCGGTGACCAATGAGACCTCGGCGGCAGACGAAACGCCTGTGGCCAGTGAAACGCCGGTTACCGCCAACGCCGCGCCGGCGACGGAGACGGCCGGCAACGATGTCGAGCCGCTGAGCACGCTACAGCCACCCGCCGGTGAAACGATGGCCGGACAGACCGACGCTGCGCCGCTGGCGGCGCAGCCGGAAACTGCCGCGTCCGAAACCGTGCAGGCGGAAGCGAATTTGCCGGGCGCAGATTTGCCGGACGGGGGCCAGACAGCGGCGGAGACCGGCATGGTCAACAGCCGGATGCTCTCGCCAACCATCGAAGGCACGGCGCCGGCAACGGCGACCGGCGGTTCGGCGGATGTGGCTGCCAAGGCTGAAACGGTACCGGCAACCGCCGATACGGCGATCACTGTGCCGGCGGAAATCAAGCCGGAAGCCCTTGCCGAAGCCGCCCGGAAGGGCGATCCGCTGGCGATGTTCGAAATCGGTGCCGTCTATACCGAGGGCCGGGGCGTCAAGGCGGATCTCGCCCAAGCCGCAAAATGGTATCAGCACGCTGCCGATGCGGGCGTCATTCCTGCCGAATACCGGCTGGCCAGCCTCTACGAAAAGGGCACCGGCGTCGCCCGTGACCTGAAGAAGGCCCGCGCGCTCTATCAGCAGGCGGCCGAAAAGGGCAATGCCAGCGCCATGCACAATCTCGCCGTGATGCTGGCAAGCGGTGGCGAGACCGCTCCCGATTTTGCCGGCGCCGGCAAGTGGTTTGCCATGGCGGCCGATCGCGGTATTCGCGACAGCCAGTTCAACCTTGCCATCCTGTATGCCCGCGGCAATGGTGTGACGCAGGACCTGGAAGAATCCTACAAGTGGTTTTCCATTGCTGCCCGTGACGGCGACACCGATGCCGCCCAGAAGCGCGACGAAGTCGGCAAGGCGCTGAAGCCCGACCAGCTGACCAGCGCCAAGGCCAAGTTCGATGCCTGGAAGCTGACGCCGCTTGATGCCAACGCCAACGCGGTCGACGTACCCGATACCTGGGTCGGCAAGGGCACCAAGACCGCTTCGATCGACATGAAGAAGGCTCTGCGCAACATCCAGGCGATCCTCAACAACAATGGCTACGATGCCGGCAAGCCGGATGGCGAGATGGGCCAGAAGACCGTCGGTGCGATCAAGGCCTTCCAGAAATCGATCGGTCAGGAGCCGACGGGCCAGATCACCGATGCGCTGGTCAAGGAACTGCTGAAGCGGAATGGATGAGCCGGAAAGCTTGGGCATACGCACAGCCCTGAAACGGCGTCTGCGGCCGCAATAATGCCGCAGACCGGCCGGACAAAGAAGGCCGCTTCACGGTAACCTCAAATCCTGCAAAAGGTTGACAGGCACGACCCCGGGGCGCATGACGGAAAGACGTTGAATTCCCGATTTTAAAATTGGTTTTCAGGCCTGTTCCATTCCTTATTTCCCGTGGTGAATCACTTGCCACTTTGATGTTTTCCGCCCGCCTTGCGGGCTATTGGCATATTTAGAGGTCTGGCTGTGACGGTGTATCTGCCCATTGCAGAGTTGTCGGTGAACATTTTCATCATCCTCGGCATGGGCGCGGCCGTCGGCTTCCTGTCCGGCATGTTCGGCGTCGGGGGCGGGTTCCTGATCACGCCGCTTCTGATCTTCTACAATATCCCGCCTGTCGTTGCCGTTGCCACCGGCGCCAACCAGGTTGTCGCCTCCTCGATCTCCGGCGCCATTACCCATTTCCGGCGCGGCACGATCGACATGAAGCTGGGGACCGTGCTGCTGTGCGGCGGTCTGGCGGGCGCGACGCTCGGCATATGGATCTTTGCACTGCTGCGCCGCATCGGCCAGCTCGACCTGGTCATTTCGCTTGCCTATGTGCTTCTGCTCGGAACCGTCGGCTCGCTGATGCTGTGGGAAAGCATCATTGCCCTGCGCCGCGCCGCCAAGAACGAGACCGTCACGCTGAAGCGGCCCGGCCAGCACAACTGGGTGCACCGCCTGCCCTTGAAGATGCGGTTCAAGAAATCGAAAATCTATCTGAGCGTCATCCCGATCGCGGCACTGGGGTTCTGCATCGGCGTCCTGACATCCGTCATGGGGGTCGGCGGCGGCTTCATCATGGTGCCGGCGATGATCTATCTCCTGCGCATCCCGACCAATGTCGTCGTTGGCACCTCGTTGTTCCAGATCGTCTTCGTCTCCGCCTTTACCGTCATCGTCCAGGCGACGGCCAACTACACCGTCGATATCGTGCTTGCCTTCGTGCTGATGATCGCCGGCGTGATCGGCGCACAATACGGTGTGCGGGTCGGCCAGAGGCTGCGCGGCGAGCAGCTACGGGCCCTTCTGGCCCTTCTGGTTCTCGCCGTCGGCATCCGTCTGGCGGTCGAACTCGTCATTCCGCCGAAGGAAATCTATTCGGTCGTTTCCGCGGGGCTCGGTTTCTGATGCGGATTTTCCCGGCCTTTCTCTTGCTCTCTCTCCTCTTCGCGGCGCCGCTTGCCGCGCAGGCGGAGCCGATCGATTTCACCGAGAAGCTCGATATCGGCATCTCGACCGACGAAATCGCCATCACCTCCGATTTCCGCGGTGCCGACCTGACGATCTTCGGCGCTATCGACGGCTTCGATCCCAAGCTTCTGGCACAGGGCAAATACAACATCGTCGTCGCGCTCGAAGGGCCGAAGGAAAACACCACGGTGCGCAAGAAGGAGCGCGTCTTCGGCATCTGGATCAACACCAATTCGATGACCTTCGAGCTGGTGCCGGAATCCTATTCGCTGTCGAGTACCCGCGATATCGACACGATCGCACCGCCCGGCGACATGAACAACATGGGCATCGGCGTCGACCATATGCCCCTGACCCCGATTGGCTTCATTGGCGATGGCAGCAACCTGACCGAATTTCGCGACGCCTTCCGGCGGCTGCGGGAGACCACCGGCGTCTACCAGCGTGATCCCGGCGGCGTTCAGTTCATCAGCTCCAGCCTGTTCAAGGCCTCGCTGCGCCTGCCGGCCGATGTGCCGAACGGATCGCATATCGTGCGCGCCTATCTGTTCCGCGATGGGCTTTTCGTCGCCGCCAAGGCGCTGGAGCTTCGTGTCGTCAAGACCGGTCTGGAGCAGGCGATTACCACCGCCGCGCATCAACAGCCGTTCCTGTACGGTCTGGTGGCCGTGCTTCTGGCCGTCATCACCGGCTGGCTGGCGAGCATCGTCTTCCGCAGGGACTGACCGGCTCCGGCTTTGCCGCGTCACGAAAACAGGCTATTTGCCATCGAAACATCAGGAGACTGAGCCATGAAGCCGATTTTCGTCCAGCTGCAATGCGCCCCCGGCAAGACCTATGACGTCGCCGACGTGATCTACAAGAAGGAGATCGTCTCGGAGATGTATTCGACCAGCGGCGACTACGACCTTCTCATCAAGGTGTATGTCGATGAGGAACAGGACATCGGCAAGTTCATCAACGACAATATCGCCACAGTGCCGGGGATCAACCGGTCGCTGACGACACTGACGTTCAATGCGTTTTAGAGTGTTTAAATCCCGCATAGCTCGCATTGTCCGCGCGTTTTCTCTTTTAAGTTTTGACAGCTTGACGTTCGCTTGTGGTTCGGCAACTCTACCCGAATAACGGGTAGGGGGACTTATGAGTACGATCGAAGAAAATCTTCGCGCTATTTCTGAGCGCGTGAAATCTCATTCAAGCACAATGGTCACGGAGGAAGCGGTCAAGACGGCCGTTGTTTTGCCCTTCCTGCGGTCGCTTGGATATGACGTCTTCGATCCCAGCGAGGTCATCCCCGAATTCACGGCTGATGCGGTTGGTAAGAAAGGGGAGAAAGTCGATTATGCGATAAAGATCGATAGCGAGATTCGAATCCTTATCGAATGCAAGCCGATTTCTGTTGCGCTTGAGAAGAAGCATCTGGACCAGCTCTATCGATATTTCAGCGTGACCAACGCAAAATTCGCTATTCTCACGAATGGCCGGACATTCAATTTCTATACGGATCTCGAAGCGCCCAATAAACTCGACACACGTCCGTTCTTCGTTTTTGATGTCACGGATTTCAACGCGGGTATCATCACGGAACTTCGTAAGTTCGAGAAGGCTTCGTTCGACGTTTCGGCGATTCTTGCGACCGCCGAGCGCCTGAAATATACTTCCGGGGTCAAACAGGTCATTTCCAAGCTTGTCGAAGAGCCTTCGGAAGAGTTCGTCCGTATGATTGCCGGCGGTATCTACGAGGGACGAATGACAGCGCCTATACGCGAAATGTTCACTGGCGTGGTGCGCACGGCCTTCCGCGAAGTCATCATGGATACGGTGAAAAGCCGTCTATCAAGCGCTCTTGCCGATACCGAAGAAGTGATTGAAAAAATCGACGAACCGGTCGCTGATGATCCGGAGGTTGTAACCACGGAGGAAGAGCGTGAAGGCTACATGATTGTGAAAGCCATCGTGCGCGATACGATCAGTTCAAAGCGCGTGGTCATGCGAGACCAGAAGACCTATTGCGGGATATTGTTGGACAACAACAACAGAAAGCCGCTGGCGCGCTTATGGTTTAACCGGTCGGTCAAATACATCGGATTGTTCGACGGCGAGAGTGAGGAGCGGCTGATCATTGATTCTCTCGATCAAATTTATGATCACACCGATCGGCTGAGAGCTACAGCGAAGAAATACGCAGCAACACCTTCTTGAGATGGGACTGCGTTATACCGGTAAAGGTATCGTTTAACGCCGTTCCTCAAACATCTCGGCGGTGAAATTCCGGCCGCCGTAGAAAATACCGAGAATGATGACGGTGTCGGTCTCGACCGCAAATGCGATGCTGACACTGCGCCGGTAGCCGATGATGCGTAAGCCCTTCATCAGTTCGACCCGTTCCGTGCCGCGCTCCGGGAAATCCGACAGTTGCGAGCAGAACGTTCGGATGCCCGACACGAAGTTCCACGCAGTTGTTGGACCGGCATTGCCGGCAATTGTATCGTAGAGCGCATTCAGTTCGTCCTCGGCCTTCTGATGGAGAACAACCCTGTAGCGCATGGTCATTTTGACTTTGCGACTTGAGCCTGATGCCGCGCTTCCAGTCTGGAAAAGGCGTCTTCGAGAGAAACGGCCGTCTGCGGGTTTTGGCGGATATCCTCCAGCCGCGACGGGATTTCGTCGCGAAGCCAACGCTCGCGTGCCGCCTCGAAATCTTCAAGCATCCGCAATCCGGCCCGCACGACTTCGCTGGCATTGTTATAGCGGCCGGATTCAAGCTGCGCCTGGATGAAGCGTTCGTAGTGCTCGTTCAGTGCGAAACTCGCCATCGCCTAGCCTCACAAAAATGATAACTATTAACAATAGTTATCACACTGCGTCTGGTGGGAAAAGGGGCAGTCGTTACCCCAGCAGATTGGCAAACCGGACCGAATAGATCCGGTCCCGCCCCAGCATGTGGGCGACAAGGCTCTGGTGGTTAAACAGGCCGCGCATGGCCTGGTGGCGCAGATCAAGGCCGCCGGTGGTGACGCCGAAGGCGGGCATGATCAGGCGGCGGCCATCGGTGGCAAAGCAGGCGCGGCGCATGTATTTTTCACGGCGGCGCACGGTGGCGGAGGGATGCAGGTGGCCGGCGATTTCGCCGGCGGTGGCGTTCAGCGCCGGTTCGTGGCGGAAGATCAGGCCGGAATGGGTGAGTTCGTCCATGGATGCGCCGGGCAGGGCGGTGGTGCCGTCGGGATCGTGGTTGCCGTTGATCCATATCCATTCGCGGCCGCGCGCCATGGTTTCGATCATGCCGCGAAACTGCTCGGGCATCAGGGCCGAGCCAACGCGGTCGTGAAAGTTATCGCCGAGGCTGATGACTGTTTTCGGGTTGTGGCGGGAGATCACCGCATCGAGGATGCGCAGCGTCGCCAGCGTGTCGTAGGGCGGCAGCATCATGCCGCGCCGCGCAAAGGCCGAGCCCTTTTCCAGGTGCAGGTCGGAGACGACGAGGATGTCGAGATCGGGCAGATAGAGACCGCCGAGCGGATCGCAGACGCCAATGACACCGTTGACGACGATGCGGGCCGACAATGCCGGATTGTCGGGGAGGGCAGCGATGGCATGGGCGATGCGGTGCATAGGGTTTCCGGCGCGGCGTTGTTTTTCAGTCTCTGATCAAGCTTTATGGCGATGCCGTGGCCACCACATCCGCAAACAGTTCGTCGGCGGCTTCGGCGAGCAAAAAGTCCTGCGCATCGCCGTTGACCGCCTCCTTGCCGATTTCGAGCATGACCGGAACGGCCAGCGGCGAAATGCGGTCGAGCGGGCGGTGGGTGATATGGCCCTTGATTCGTGACAGCATATCGCCAAGCCGCTCGATCTCCAAAAGCCCGGTAGAGGCGTCGTTGCGGGTGGCTTCGAGCAGGATGTGATCCGGTTCATGGCTGCGCAGGACGTCGTAAATGAGATCGGCGGAAACCGTCACCTGGCGGCCGCTCTTTTCCTTGCCTGGGTGGCGCTGGTCGATCAGCCCGGCGATGACGGCACAGTTGCGGAAGGTGCGTTTCAACAGGAAGCTCTCGTTCAGCCAGGCTTCGAGATCGTCGCCCAGCATGTCCTCGTCGAACAGGCTGGAAAGTCCCGGCTGCCCGGATGTGAAGGCAGCACCCATATCCTCGAGCCCCCACACCGCCAGCGAATAGTCGGTGGCGACGAAACCGAGCGGTTTCAGCCCTGCGCGGTCAAGGCGCCGGGTGAGCAGCATGCCGAGCGTCTGGTGGGCAAGCCGCCCCTCGAAAGCATAGATCACCATGTAATGCCGGCTGCCGCGCGGAAACGTTTCGATCAATAGCTCGTCCTCCTTCGGCAGCATCGAGAGGTCTTTCTGCAGGGACAGCCAGTCGCGCACCTGATCGGGCAGGGTCGCATGCCTGCCGGGGTCGGCCAGCATCTTGCGGACCTGCTGGGCGAGGTAGGTCGATAGCGGAAACTTGCCGCCATTGTAGGAGGGAATCTTCGGATCAAGCTTGAAGCCCTGGCTGACCAGGCATTCGTTTTCGCGGATACCCTCGAAGCGCAGCACCTTGCCGGAAAACAGGAAAGTATCGCCGGGCGACAGCATTTCGATGAAATATTCCTCGACCTTGCCGAGCGCCATTCCGCCCCGGCCAAGTGCGCCTCGGGCATTATGTTTGACCATGCGCACGTTCAGCATCGGCGATTCGATGATGGTGCCGACATTGAGCCGGTATTGCTGGGCGATCACCGGATTGGATACGCGCCAAAAGCCTTCGGGCGTTTTGCGGATCTTGGCGTAGCGCTCGTAGGCACGCAGGGCGTAACCGCCGGTGGCGACGAAATCGACGATGCGCTCGAAGGTCTCCCAGGTGAGAGTGGCGTAAGGGGAAGCGCTGGTGATTTCGGCATAAAGCGAAAGCGGATTAAAGGGCGCGGCACAAGCCATGCCGAGCACATGCTGGGCGAGCACATCAAGCGCACCTTTGCCGACCGGCGGGGTATCCTGCGCGCCGATATAGTTGGCGTCGAGCGCTGCTTGGCACTCCATGACCTCGAAACGGTTGGCCGGCACCAGGATAGCACGGCTCGGCTCATCCATGCGGTGATTGGCGCGGCCGATGCGCTGGGCAAGGCGCGATGCCCCTTTTGGCGCGCCGACATGGATGACCATGTCGACATCGCCCCAGTCGATACCGAGATCGAGCGTCGAGGTTGCGACGACGGCGCGCAATCTGTTTTCCGACATCGCCGCCTCGACCTTGCGCCGCTGGCCGACATCGAGCGAGCCGTGATGCAGCGCGATGGCTAGGTTGTCGTCGTTGATGGTCCAGAGTTCCTGGAAGACGCGCTCGGCCTGACTGCGGGTGTTGACGAACAAAAGCGTGGTCTTCGTCTCGCCGATCGCCTTGTAGATATCGCCGATGGCATAGGCTGCGGAATGCCCGGCCCAGGGCACGCGCTCCCCGGTTGCGAGGATGGTAATGTCCGGCCGGGCGCCGCCGGTAACGGTGATCAAGCCGGCATGATTGTTTTCACCTTCTCGCTGGGGCGCCAGCCAGCGCTGCAGGTCCATCGGATCGGCGACCGTCGCCGACAGGCCAATGGCTTGCATCGCAGGCGCCAGCTGGCGCAGGCGGGCAAGGCCGAGCGAGAGAAGATGGCCGCGCTTGGAGGTGACCAGCGAATGTAATTCGTCGAGCACCACATATTTCAGGTCCTTGAAGAAGCGCTCGGCCTCGCCATTGGCAAGCAGCAGCGCCACCTGTTCCGGTGTGGTGAGAAGAATATCCGGGGGATTGAGCTTCTGGCGCTGGCGTTTGGCGGCGGGCGTGTCGCCGGTGCGGTTCTCGATGCGGATCGGCAGGCCCATGTCGCCGACCGGCTTCATCAGGTTGCGCTCGATATCGACGGCGAGTGCCTTCAGTGGCGAAATATAGAGCGTGTGGATGCCGGTAAAGGCAGAGCCCGGCGGTATCTTTCCGCGCTCCGTCAGCGACACCAGAGACGGCAGGAACCCGGCCAGCGTCTTGCCGGCACCGGTCGGCGCAATCAAAAGCATGCTTTCGCCGCCTTGCACGCGGGAAAGAAGCTGCAGTTGATGCGCACGCGGCTGCCAGCCCTTTTGCGCGAACCAGCGCAGAAAGGGCGGGGGCAAGAGCAGGTGCGTTTCCCCGCGCGGGATGGAATCAATCTGGTTCACATGCGGAATGTAGTGCAAATGCCGGGGAAATGAAGCCGGGCTCGGTCAGACAAGGGCAGGTCCGGTGGTGGAAGCCAGGCAGGTTTCGCGGCGTCACAGGAGCGTCAAGAGCAGGCAGACGGGCGTCAGGTCAGGCTGCGTGTCCGGCTGCCGCCGTCTGAGGCCGGTTTGTGGTTTGTTGTTCCTCTGCTTGCGCGGACAATGCGCCAGGCTGATACGCTTGTATGCGGTTCCTGCCGCGGCTCTTGGCCACATACAGCGCCGTGTCGGCCATGCTCATCAGTTCGTGCATCGGCAGGCCGGTGCCGGCGACAGCCGTACCGGCGCTGATCGTCACGGGAATATCGATCCCGCCGATCGCGATTTTCAGCAATTGGGCGGCACTGCGCAATCTCTCCGTTATGGCCTGCGGATCCAGATCGGGTGCGGCGGGCAGATAGAGACCGAATTCTTCACCGCCCAGGCGCGCGAAGATTTCGCCGCGGCGCAGGTTCAGCGACATCTCCTTTGCAACGGCGGCGAGCACGATATCGCCTGCGGCATGGCCAAAGGTGTCGTTGACGCGCTTGAAGTGATCGATGTCGATAATGATGAATGTGTCGCCCGCCAGCGGCGCGGCTGGCAACTGCCGGAAGAACCAGCGGCGATTGTGGATCTGCGTCAGCGCGTCCGTGTCGAGCAGCGTCGTCAGTGTTGCTTCCACCCGCTCCTTGACGAAAACCAGCGAAAACAGGGCTATGGCGAAATGGCAGAGTATGAGCAGGAAGAAAGCGTCGCGCGGACGAAGAGGTGCCGTATCCGGCGCCACTAAGCCGGTGACGATAACCACAGACAGGATTACCGCCACGGCGGTCGCCGCCGCAAGCGCATATCTGGCCGACAGGTTTTCATGCCGTGCATCAAGGATCAACGTGACGGCGCTGGCAGTCAGGAACAGGATCGCGCTGCCTTGAAAGATGCTGACGCGCCAAATTCTATCGAGGTGAAACCCGGTGAGCAGCGCTGCCACGATAAGGCCAGCTGGAATTGCCAGCGCCAGCCAGTCCCGCGAGCGCCTGTTGCCGTTGCCGCTGAGCCTCCTCATTCCGATCCAGAAGACAGGATAGCCGAGGGCTCCAGTTGCAAAGCTCCACGACGCCCATACGGGAAGCGGCAAAGCATGTTTTTCACCGAGACCTGCAAATGTCGAGGAAACGGCCAGGAGGATGAAGGCGACGGCGAGAATGCCGAGCCCGTGACTGCTCGGCGATTGCCAGCGAACATACAGGAAGCAGAGCGCACCGATGAAAAATGACGACTTGTGAAGAAGCAGTACGGTCGCAAGGTCCAAGGGGGTGTCATCCGCAGGTTGTGGGCATTTGAGGTGCCGTATAACATGCGTCGATTACCGAATCCTGAAGCATCCGCGCAAAGCCTTGGCAGCACTGGTGCCCGCCGTTTCCCCGGTCACCGTCAAGGTGAGGTCACGGAAACGATGACGTGCGCTTATGCGGCTGCTCCTTCGTTCCAGCGCTTCTGCATGTCCTCCGGCGTCACCTGTTCGATGGTCTGCGACAGCATCCAGCGATGGCCGTAGGGATCGAGAACCTGCGCCACGCGCTCGCCGAAGCTTTGATCGGCGGCGGCGCGCAGCAATGTTGCTCCGGCAGCGAGGGCCTGCGCCAAAGCTGCATCGGTCGATGCCGTGTCGATGTGAAAGGTCACCGGCGAGCCGCCGATCGTGTCCGGCGACAGGGCGCCAAAGTCCGGATATTCATCCGCCAGCATCATCAGCGTTTCGCCGAACCGCAACTCGGCATGGCCGATACGGCCGTCCGAAGGATCGGTCATGCGGAAGATTTCTTCCGCACCAAAGGCTCGGCTGTAGAATTCGATGGCCTGCGCAGCGTTTTTGACGACGAAATAGGCGCTCACTTTCCTTGCAATGCTCAACATCGGATGGTCCTCCTTGACGAATTGGTATATTAACGTTACGTATCGTAATGATATGAGTCAAGACGCAAATACAGAACCGAAAAAACGAGGACGCCCGCCAAGCGAAGCCGCACAGAAGCGCGCGCTTGAGGCTGCCCATGACATCCTGATGGCGGACGGTTTCGGCCGCCTGACCATCGAGGCCGTGGCGGCGCGGTCCGGCGTCGGCAAGCCGACGATCTATCGGTCCTGGGCGAACGCGCAGGAGCTGGCGATGGCCGCATTGCTGGTCAATCCGATGCCGGAAACCGAGGCAAAAGGGGCGACGGCTGAAGCCGCGCTCGGGGCGCAGATGCGCGGGCTTGTGACGGCTTTCGCCAGCACGCGCGGGCGCCAGATTACCATGGCGCTGGCGGCGGCGGACCCGGAAAGCGAATTTACCAAGGCGTTCCGCAATCAGGTGATCCTGTCGAGCCGCAATGCCGGCCGCGCCATCCTGGAGCAGGCGCTGGCCCGGGGCGAGATCACGCAGCCGATGGATCTGGAGGCCCTGCTCGACATGATCTACGGGCCAGTGTTCTTCCGGCTTCTGGTCGGGCACCGTCCCGTCTCACCGGAATTCGGCGATGCGGTGGTGGCGACCGCCTTGGGTGCCGTTGCGCCTTTAGGGACGTGAAGGCGAAGCCGGTTTCACATCGCGATGTAGCGGTCCTTGCGGTGGTTCATCGCCAGCGTGACGTTCATCACCACGGCGCCGGCGATCGAGCAGGCGATGATGAAGGGGCTGGCGAGGAAGAACGAGCAGGCGACGATGGCGCCGTCGAAGCCGAGCTGGACAAGGCCGGCGCGCCAGCCAAAGCGGTCCTGCAGATAGAGCGCCAGAATGCCGACGCCGCCAAGGCTGGCGCGGTGGCGGAAGAGGGCAAGCAGGCCTGCACCAACGACGAGGCCGCCGAACAGCGCACCAATCAGCGGATCGACATGGGTGATCCCCAGCGCGCGCGGCAGGAGTTCGGACATGGCGGATGTCAGGGCGACGGCGATGAACGTCTTTACCGTGAAGGCGAGACCCATGCGGCGGAAGGCCAGATAATAGAAGGGCAGGTTCACCGCGAAGAAGCAGGCGCCGAAGCTGAAGCCGGTCGCGTAGTGAACGAGAAAGGCGATGCCGGGCGTGCCGCCGGTCAAAAGGCCAGCGCTCGAAAGAAGCGTGATGCCGAGCACCGCCAGCATGCTGCCCGAGATCACGCCCTGCGCGTCATCGGCGATCGAATGCCGCTCGGCGCTCGAATTCATCAGTGCCGCAAAGGCTGATTTTGCAGGTGTTGCCATCATCGTCGCTGTTCCCCGTCGGCTGTATCATGCCCTTCTATCCTCCGCTTTTGCGAACGCAAGCTCTGTGACGAATTTCTCCGCTTGACGGCGCGAGTAATCGTGGATACAAATTATCCATGATATAAAACGGAGGCAAGGCAATGAAGCTGGGTGAGGGGGTCGAGCAGGCCATTCATAGCGTGGCGATGCTCTCCGGCTTGTCTGAGGGCGGCGTGTTGTCGGCCGCGGCGATCGCCGAGTTTCATGGCGTCTCCACCAGCTATCTGCTCAAGCATCTGCAGTCGCTGTCGGGTGCCGGCATTCTGAATACGGTACCCGGCCCGAAGGGTGGATACCGGCTGGCACGGCCGGCGGACAAGATCACGCTGCTCGACATCGTGCTTGCCGTCGAAGGCCCAGCGCCGGCATTTCGCTGCAATGAAATCCGCCAGCGGGGCCCAAACCCCGTAGCCAGCCGTTTCTTTTCCAAGCCCTGCGGTATCTCGGCCGTGATGCTGAAGGCGGAGCGCGTCTACCGGGCGGAACTGGCCAAGACAACGATTGCCGATCTCGGCGTGCAACTGGCCGAAATCGACGATGGATCGATCGCAGCGAGAGGCTGCGCCTTCCTTGAAATCCACGAACGTAAAACGGCTCGCTGAGCCCTGACCAAGGAGAAGACCCATGCACCCGCGTCTCGATATGACAAAAGCATCGCCGGAAGCCTTCAAGGCCCTGCTGGCGCTCGAAAACCACGTACAGAATTCCGGCCTCGAGCGCCGCTTCATCCACCTGATCAAGCTGCGCGCCTCGCAGATCAACGGCTGCGCCTATTGCGTCGATATGCACGTGAAGGAATCGCGCCACGATGGCCTGAGCGAACAGTGGATCAACATGATGTGCGTCTGGCGTGAATCGCCGGTTTACGACGCCCGCGAACGCGCGTTGCTTGGCTGGGTCGATGCCGTCACCAACATCGCCCAGACGGGTGCTCCCGATGACGTGTTCGAAGCGCTGCAGGCGCATTTCTCAAGCGAGGAGATCGCCAAGATTACGGTCGCTATCGGCACGATCAACGTCTGGAACCGGATTGCCGTCAGCTTCCGCTCGCAGCATCCGGTCGACAAGATCGTTAAGGCAGCCTGAGCATCAAGGCAGATACGGCGCTGCGCATCCGCAACAGGTGCAGCGCCGGAGAGCGGGAAGGGTTCGTTGCTTGTCCCGCTCTCACTCAAGACGCGAAAGGTTGGATGAGGGGGCAGCCGGTGCTGCCCTTGGCATTGGCGCGGCGCAATCCTTGAAGAATGTGCCTTTGGCCCCCTCATCACCTCGCTTTGCACGCAACGTCTCCTCCGCCTGGAGGACGTGCGCTTTCACAAAGCGATATAGCGGTCGGCGCGGTGGTTGATGGTCAGGAACAGATTGAGCACGACGGCGCCGAGCACCGAATAGAACACGACCGGCGGCGTGGTGACGAAAAAGGCAGCCGCCAGCACGCAGAGATCGATGACAAGCTGCACCAGCCCGGCGCGGATGCCGAAACGCTCCTGCATGTAGATGCCGAGGATGCCGACGCCGCCGAGGCTGGCGCGGTGGCGATAGAGCGCCAGAACACCGTAACCCAGAAGCAGCCCGCCGAGCAGGGCCGCCCAGGCCGGATGGATGCTGGCAATTTCGAACACCTGGCTTTGCACATTGGTCAGAAGCGAGGTGACGGCGATGGCGATAAAGGTCTTGACCGTGAAGGCCATGCCGAGCCGCTTCCACGACAGGTAGAAGAACGGCAGGTTGAGCACGAAGAAGGCGAGGCCGAAATTGATACCCAGCGCATAATGCAGCAGGAAGGCGACGCCGGCGGTGCTGCCGGTCAAAAGACCTGCGCTGGCAAGAACATAGAGGCCAAGGGCTGCGACCAGGCTGCCCGAGAAGATGCCCTGCACGTCCTCGACGGGCGTGTGGCGCGTTGCGCTGGTGTTCCAGAAGCCAAGGGCATTGATGATGCTCATGTCGCGATCTCCGAAGACGGCCAGACGGTGCCCGAGCAAACCTCGAACGGCCGTGAAGGGAATGAATGAAGGTGCAATGCCCCTGCAGTCCTTCGACCGCGGCGCATGTGTGCAGTGCAGCAATTATCGGAAATGCAGCCGTTGCAATCAAGGAAAATATGTAAGCAATGCTGACCTATTTCAACTTCGCAAGAAAACTGCGCTCAGGCTGATGTGCGCGTAAGGAACAGTATGCCGGAGACCGGTTTGCCGCCATCATTGCGAATGATGGTTTTGCTGATGGCGAGAATGTCGAGCCCAAAGCGCTTGCAGAGGCCTTCGATGTAGGTTTGCGAATGGGCGTAGCGCAGCGATGGCCGCAGAACGAAATCGCCTTGCGCATCGGCGTCCTCGACGGAGAAGGCAAACAGGCCCTTGCTGCCCAACAGTCTTAAGGCAATGACGAAGACGCTGTCGAGATTGCCGAGATACATCAAAACGTCGGCGGCGCTGACGAGATCGGCGCGGTGGTCCGGCATGCCGGAAAACAACCCGGATGCTGCCAGTGGCATCGAAAGATCAGCCTGTGCCAGATGGTCATAGTGGCCCTTGCTCTCTGCCTTGGCCAGCATGTTGGCCGACAGGTCGAAGCCTTCCAGCCGGTCCGCCTTGCCGCGGATGCGTTCGCCGAACAGGCCGGTGCCGCAGCCGAGATCGATGACATAGGCAAATCGCGCTTCGCCCGCATGTTCTGTGATCAGGGCAGCCAGCTTTTCCGGGACGGTATAATCCAGCTTTTCGACCAGTGCCTTGTCGAACCGGTCGGCATAGTCGTCGAACAGTTGTGCGACATAGAGCCTCGACGGCTGATCGGGCGTTTCGGACCCACCGAGAAGGGCGAGTTTCAGGCCGGCGCCGAAGATGTCCTGCGGGTTAAGGTCGAGAACTTTCCGCAAGGCCGCAACCGCCGCCTCTTTGCGGCCGGATTTCTCCTCATAGTCGGCGAGACGGAACCAGCCGGCGGCCCAATCGGGCACCAGCTCCAGCGCCTGAGTCATCAGGTCGGCTGCGTCCGCATGATCGCCGCTATCGGCAAGCATATGCGCATATTCGGCGCGGCGGTCGGCGATGAGATCGCCGGAGGAAAGCTGGTTGAGCGTCATGGGTCCGCGTCTCGCTTGGGCGCCACTTGGCGGCGATTTGGGCTTCACGCGCTTGTCGCGTGCAAGTGGAGAAATGGCAAGCGGCGATTTCACAGTACTGCGGTCGCCAATGTTGACGGCTTGCAGCGGCGGCCGTGGCGGCCTATGTGAAGAAAAACAGGAGAATGATAGGCCATGGCCGACGGAGTGAACAGGTTTCTGGGCGATTCGCCCCTGCGGGTGCTCGTCAAGCTTTTGGTGGTCTCGATCATCGTCGGCTTCGTCATGGCTGTTTTCGGCTGGACGCCCTATGGCATCCTCTACACCGTCAGGGATTTCGTCCTCGATCTCTGGCATTCGGGCTTTGCAGCCCTTGGCCGCGTCGGCGATTATCTGTTGCTTGGTGCCGCCGTGGTGATCCCGGTCTTCATCATCCTGCGCGTCCTCAGCTTCCGGCGGTAACATGCACGATCAGAATTTCCTTGCGTCCCGGCGCACGTTCCTGCGGGCGGGCGCCCTACTTTCGATCGGTGTGCTCGCCAGTTGCGGCACGCCGAAGATGAGCCCGGGCGGCGATGGCAGCGACCAGACGGATGCGACGCTCGGCTATATCAACACGCTGAGAAAACAAAAGGGGCTGCAGCCGCTGGTGCGCGATCCGGCGGCAGCCCAAGCCGCCCTGTCGCAGGCCGGCCGCATGGCCAAGGCCGGCAAGATGACGCATGTGATCGGCATGGGCGACAGTTTCCTGTCGCGCATGAAAGGCGGCGGCGTGGCGCTGCCGGCGGCGGAAAACATCGCCGTGGGCCAGGACAGTGCCGAAAAGGCCTATGCCGCCTGGTTCCATTCGCCCAAGCACCTGGAGAACATGCTGGGACCGAACTATAGCGGCCTCGGCGTCGCCGTGATGCGCAATCCGGCCTCCGGAAACCGGCCCTATTGGGCCATGGTGCTGTCGACCGGCTGACTTGGCCCCTTAGCGTTCTGGGCTCAGGCGTTCTTGCCAGCCCAGTAATCCGTGCGGCTGCCCCGGATATCGCTGATCGAGGTCAGCGCCTCGCGGTCGCAGAGTTGTGAAAGCCCGCGGACGATCTTGCCCGGCAGCGATGGGCCCTCATAGACCATGCAGGAATAGAGCTGCACGAGATTGGCGCCGGCACGGATTTTTTCCGCAGCCGTTTCTGCCGACGAGACGCCGCCGACGCCGATGATCGCCAAGTCTGGGCCGACGCGCTTGCGCATCTTGGCAAGCACGATGGTGGATTTTTCAAACAGCGGCTTGCCGGAAAGGCCACCGCTCTCCTTGGCCTGCCGCTGGTCGCGCAGACCATCACGCGACAGCGTCGTGTTAGAGACGATCAGGCCGTCGAGGCTGTTCTCCAGCGCCACGGCGGCGATATCGTCCATGCCCCCTTCGGTCAGATCGGGTGCGATCTTCAGGAAAACCGGGACGCGGATGCCGGCCTTCTTGGCTTCGTCGTCGCGGGCGGCAAGCACGGCGGAGAGAAGCGCCGCAAGGCTTTCGCGCGCCTGCAGATCGCGCAGGCCCGGTGTGTTCGGCGAGGAGATATTGGCGGTGAAATAGCGGGCGACATTGTAGAAGGTGCGGATGCCGGTGACGTAATCGGCGATGCGGTCGGCGCTATCCTTGTTGGCACCGATATTGACGCCGATCATCGCCTTGCGATCACAGGTCTTGAGGCGCTGGAGTGCTGCCTGATGACCCTCATTGTTGAAACCGAGGCGATTGATGACGGCCTCGTCCTCGACCAGGCGGAAGATGCGCGGCTTGTCGTTGCCGGCCTGCGGCTTCGGCGTCACGGTGCCGATCTCGGTAAAGCCGAAACCAATTCTCAGCAGCGCTTCCGGCACCTCGGCATTCTTGTCATAACCGGCCGCAAGACCGATCGGATTGGCAAAGGAGAGGCCGGCGACTTCTTGCGTCAAGCGCGGATCGGCGGGTGCTGCGCAGGCGGGAACGAGGCCTGTTTTCAGCCCCTTGATCGACAGGCCGTGAGCCGCTTCCGGATCGAAAAGGAAAAGGCCGCGGCGGGCCAGCGACTGGAAGACATCGATCATTGGTCAAGCTCCGGGAAGACATGGTTGCCGTCAGTGTCGAGCGGCAGCGGCTTCTCCCAAATGACGGCATCGAGCGGCAAAGGAGCGTAGAGATGGGGAAACAAGGCGCCACCGCGCGAGGTCTCGTAAACCAGCTTTTCGCCCAGCTTTTCACCATCGACGGCGACCAGCAGCAAGCCGTCCTGTCCGGCGAAATGCCTGATGGCGGTCTCCTTTGCCTGTTCGGCTGTCGAAAAATGGATGAAGCCGTCGGTCAGGTCGATTGCGGCGCCCTTGAATTTTCCGCTGCCGCGCGCATCCTGCCATAGAGTTGCCGGAACGATTTTGTAAATAATACTGCGCATGCCGCGTTTCCTGAAAACCTGGACGATATCCTTTGCGGGATTGCCGCAATCTTCTGCGAATGTCCACCGGCAAGCGGGACGAGGCCCTGATTTTCAAGGATCGCCGTATTTTTTGTTGGGCAAGGAGAATGCAATGAACAGGATGCTGATGCCGGTGGTTACCCTTGGCGGCATGGTTGCGGCGTTTGCCGCTTTGGCGCAGGAGCCGGCGCCCGGGCGTTACGCCATGCAGAAGACCGACAGTGGCATCGCGCGGCTGGACACACAGACCGGCGAGGTCTCGCTCTGCCAGGAAAAGACCGGCGAGATGGTTTGCCGGATGGTGGCCGACGAGCGCACGGCTTTCGAACTGGAACTCGATTTGTTGACCAAGCGCGTGGAAACGCTGGAAAAAGCCGCGGCGGAAGGCCCCTTGGGCGTCAAACCAAGACTTCCGACGAAGGAAGAGATTGACCAGACGATGAGCGTTATGGAAAGAATGATGCGCAGTTTCATGGGAATTGTGAAAGATCTGGAAAGCGAGGAAAAGCCGCCGTCTGACAAGATGGAGGACGTGCCTCAAAAGACCTGACCGGATCTGGACGGCACAGCGGATGAATTGGAGGATTTTTCCGCCGTGGCAGGCTTTCGGGCCAGGCTCTTGGGAGGGAGCGTCATGACGTCAGGATTGACCATCATCATTGCGGACGACCACCCGCTGTTTCGTGGCGCCATGCGTCAGGCACTGGCGGGCATGCCCGGCAACCCGGCGATCATCGAGGCCGGCGATTTCACCTCGGCGCGGCAGGCGGCCATCGACAATGCCTCAGCCGATCTGATGCTGCTGGACCTGACCATGCCGGGTGTCAGCGGGCTCTCGGGCCTGATTGCGTTCCGCGCCGAATTCCAGAGCCTTCCGGTGATGATCGTTTCTGCCCATGACGATCCGGCAACCATCCAGCGTGCGCTCGAACTCGGTGCCTCCGGCTTCCTGTCGAAATCCGCCGGCATCGATGAAATCCGCCACGGGATCGATACGGTGATGGCCGGCGACATCTTCACGCCACCCGGCTTCCAGCGCGGCATGGAACACGAGCCGGAGGTGGCGGCCCTGCTGCATCGGCTGCAGACGCTGACCCCGCAGCAATCGCGCGTGCTCGGCATGCTCGCCGAAGGCCTGCTCAACAAGCAGATCGCCTACGAACTCGGCGTCTCCGAGGCGACCATCAAGGCGCATGTCTCGGCGATCCTCTTGAAGCTCGATGTCGATAGCCGGACGCAGGCGGTCATTCAACTGGGCAAGATTTCGGCTGTGGCGGCTTGAGCCAACCTAACCTCCTGCCACCTGCTTCGCGGGGGCGATATTCGTGTTGATATCGCCTCGCGCCTGGCTCGATTGATGGATGTCGATGACGATGTCCCTGCCGAGCAGAGACAAGGCGCGCATGAGTCGCCAGACGGAGTAGTCGCCGACGTTGCCATTTACGATTCTCGAGATATCCGGCTGCTTCAGGTTGGTCAGTTCAGCAGCGGCTTTTTGACTGAGAACCTTGTCTTCGATGGCGAGAGCAATCTCATTTGAAAGCAGAAACTTGACCCGCATTTCCGCAGGGTCGCTATAGCCGCGGTCCTTGAGATAGTTCCCGCTTCCCAATTTGGTCGGTCCAGCTGCAGGGTTCGTCATTGTCTTCGCCTATTCCAATTCTCTTCGCTTTCGCCGCGCATCGTACCGTTCGCGTAGCAATGCCAAATTTCCGGTATAAAACTGGTCTGCCTGACGTTTTCTCTCCAAAAGCCGGGCAACCTGTTCCGCCGGAATTTCACCGCCCTTTTTTGACTTCTTCATGCCTGCGTCGATAAGGATCACCACCTCGTTGTAGTTCGCAAGATAATATGTCCGGTAGGTGTTGCTGTCGTGGAAGACGCGGAGTTCTTCGATCCCCTTCGCATGTCCCGATAGCGCCTGATGATGCCTTGCAGGCAGGCATCGAAGGTTCTGTATCGCGGTTATCCGGGCATCGAATGCTTCAACCACTTCCGCCAGTTGAGACAGGTAATCGTCTTCGACACGTTGCGACAGGAAGATCACCTCTTTAATATCGACCGCATCGTCCGATGTCATACGACAACCAATATAGCAATTTCACTATAAGATCAATTTTGTTTATTCCGCCGCCGTCTTCATCGAGACCGACAGCTGCGTCAGCCAGGCTCGCATCGAGGCCGGGCGGACGGGTTTGTTTTGCAGGGTGATGCCGTCCCGCTCGGCGCTGGCCCGCACTTCGGGGGAGCGGTCGGCGGTGACCAGCAGTGACGGGATGTCGGTGCCGAAATAGAGCCGGACGGCGCGGATCATGTCGATGCCGGTGCCATCGTCCAGATGATAGTCGGCAATGATGGCGTCGGGGCGCAGGTCATCGACGGTCAGGCCTTGCTGCCAGATGTCGAGGGAGGGGGTGGTCGAGACACTGCAGCCCCAGCCCTCCAGCAAAAGCTTCATGCCCTCCAGGATCAGCGGTTCGTTGTCGATGCACAGAACGCGCAGGCCATGCAGCGGTTCGGCGGTGCGAATGGGCTCCGATGGGGCGGCCTTGGCGCTGTTGGCAGCCGTGCTGTCGATAATCATCCGGACACGGAAGCGTGTGCCTTTCCCGGGCTTGGATTGAAGGTCGACGCCGTGGTTGAGAACACGCGAGATACGGTCGACGATCGATAGCCCGAGCCCGAGCCCGGCGGCGGTCTTGGCGCCCTCGTCAAGGCGGGCGAACTCCTTGAAAACGGTGCGAAACTTGGACGCCGGGATGCCGATACCGGAATCGAGCACCTGGATGACCGCGTCGCCGCCTTCGCGGCGCACGCCGACCAGAACCTTGCCGGTAAGCGTATATTTGATGGCGTTGGACACAAGGTTCTGCACAAGGCGGCGCAAGAGGTTGGGGTCGGTGCGCACCGTCAGCGAGGTCGGCATGACGGTGAGCTTGAGATTGGCGGCGCGGGCGACCGGCGCGAAATCGGTCTCGATACGCCGTAGCAGATCGTTGAGCGGTACGGATTGCAGGCGCGGCTTCATCGCGCCGGTATCGAGCCGCGAGATATCGAGCACGGCGCCAAGGATGGTTTCGACCGATTCCAGCGACGAATCGATATTCTGCACCAGCATGCTGTTTTCCGATTCCCCGAGACGCTCGACCAGTGAGGACGAATAGAGGCGGGCAGCGTTGAGCGGTTGCAGGATATCGTGGCCGGCGGCGGCGAAGAAGCGTGTCTTGCCGATATTGGCCTCTTCGGCGGCGGCGCGGGCCTCGGCCACTTCCTTGTTGACGCGGGTAAGCTCGCCGGTGCGTTCGGCAACGCGCAGTTCCAGCGTCTCGTTCGCCTGTTTCAGCGCCATGTCGGCCGCAACGCGCTGGGTGATGTCGGTATAGGTGGTGACGATGCCCTTGTCGGGCATGGCGTTGGTGCGCACCTCGATGATGCGCGCACCGCCCGAAAGTTCGAGCAGGAAAGGTTTGTCGAGGGTGAGGAAGTCGGCGACCAGCCGTTTGCCGTCTTCCTTGCGGATATCACCGCGCTGGGTCAGCATCGAGACAATGTCGGCCAAAGGGAAGCCGACCTGTCCGGCGCTTTCCGGCAGATCGAGCAACTGGCGGAAACGGCGGTTCCAGATGATCAGGTTGTTGGAACTGTCGAACACGGCGATGCCCTGGTCCATCTGCGACAACGCTGTTTGCAGCATGTCCTGATTGTATTGCAGCGCTTCCGACGCCTGATCAAGCAGCCAGGCGGTGTCCGACGAGGTATCGTCCAGCCGCTGCAGCACCAGCGACAGAACCAGCCGGGCGGAAGACGAGCCGATGGCGCTGCCGAGCAGCTGTTCGGAGAAATGGATGAGCCCCATATCGGCGGGCAGGTGATCCTCCAGCCAGCGCCCCGACTGGCGCTCATAGGTCTGGAAGGAGCGTTGCATGCGTTCCTGGCCGAGATAGCGGGCAATCGTGGTTTTCAGGTCCAGCACGGTGATCTTGGTCTTGCGACCCCTAAACGACTTTTCCGTGCGCGATCTGCGGCGGATGAAGACGCCGGCCTGTATCCGTTCCAGAGGTTTTGGTGCGCGCGTCAGCGAGCCGATGACATAGGCGAGAGTGTTGACCAGCAGGCTGAGCGCCGAGGCATTGACCAGCGGATCGGCGGCCGGACCGGAAAAGACGGTGGTGAAGGGGAAGAGAAAGCCGAGCACGGTCGTCGCGACATGCGAATTGTCCGGTCCGCCGAGGCTCGGCAGAAACAGGAGATAGGCCCAGACGATAAAGCCGAGCGTCATGCCGGCGATGGCGCCGCGCGCATTGGCCTGCCGCCAGACAAGGCCGCCGAACATGGCCGGCGCCATCTGCGAGATGGCCGCGAAGGCCAGCAGGCCAAGCGAGGCAAGGCCGGCGCTCATGTCGGCGGACCGGTAGTAGGCATAGCCGAGCAGCAGCACCACGAAGATCGCCGTGCGCCGGACATTCAGCAAGGTGCCTGCCACATCCTGCGAGCCGCCGCGGCCCATCAGGTTGCGCCGCAAGAACACCGGCATGATGATATCGTTGGAAATCATGATCGACAGCGCCACCGATGCAACGATGACCATGGCGGTTGCCGCTGAGAAGCCGCCGATGAAGGTGATCATGGTCAGCACCGGCATGTCTGCCGCAAGCGGCAGCGTCAGCAGATAGAGATCGGCATCGCCACCGCCGGCAAAGGTCAGGACGCCGGCGATCGCCACAGGCAGCACGAACAGGTTGATGGCGACGAGGTAGATGGGGAAAAGGATGCCGGCGGTGCGCAGGTCCTTCTCCGTGCGGTTTTCGACGACCGTGACGTGGAACTGGCGGGGCAGCATGATGATGGCGAAGGCGGAGAGAACGACAAGCAGGATCCAGCGCGGCAGCGGCGTCTGGTAGTGGAGCGCCGTCATCACCTGTTGGTTGGCGAGTGCCTTGGCCCACAGGTCGCCCGGGCCGTCGAACAGGAAGAAGACGACATAGATCCCGGCGGTGACCAGGGCCAAGAGCTTGACCACTGATTCCATCGCGATGGCGAGAATCAACCCGTCCTGATGCTCGGTCGCATCGGTATGGCGCGTGCCGAAAACGATGGCGAAGCAGGCAAGAAAGAGGGTGACCAGCAGCGGCAGGTCGATGAAGTCCTGGCCGGAGCCGATGCCATAGCCGCTGGTATCGACCATGGCCGACACCGAGCTTGAGACAGCCTTGAGCTGAAGCGCGATATAGGGGATGGCGCCGACCAGCGAGATCAGCGCGACAATGGCGGCAACCATGGGGTTCTTGCCGTAGCGCGCGGCGATGAAATCGGCGACCGACGTCAACCGCTCGGTCTTGGCAAGCGCGATGATCCGGCGGATGACCGGCAGGCCGATGGTGAACATCAGGATCGGGCCGATGTAGATGCCGGTGAATTCCAGCCCGCGTTCGGCGGCAAGGCCGACACCGCCGAAATAGGTCCAGGAGGTGCAGTAGATCGCCAGGCTCAGGGCATAGACCAGCGGCCGGCCCTTGCCGGCATTATCGGTCTTGCGCGCCTTGCGATCGCCATAGCTTGCCACCGCAAACAGCAGCAGCAGATAGGCGAAGGAAGCCCCGAAAATGATCGAGCCAGAGAGCATGTCTCCTCCTTGTCCTGAACCAGAGCATAGGACAAGACGGACGTGAAGCAAATCGGACCGGCCTAAGCCTTAAGTCAAAGAAACGATGCGTCTTTTTCGGTTGACCGTGATAGGAGGGCGCCGCGCTATTTTTGATGGCGCGATTTACAAGATTTCGATTTCGGCTAGCATCCGCTGCGCATCCGGCTGCGTAGGAACAGGCGGGCCCAGCTGGTTTCGGTCATAGACAAGGAGAGAATAATGATAAATGAATTCAAGGCGTTTATTGCCCGGGGCAATGTCATGGACCTTGCGGTGGGTATTATCATTGGCGGTGCGTTCACCCTGATCGTCAATTCGCTGGTTGGTGACATCATCATGCCGGTCATCGGCGCCATCACCGGCGGCCTCGATTTCTCCAACTTTTTCTTTCCGCTCTCCGACACCGTGACGGCGACGTCGCTCGCAGCAGCACGCGAGCAGGGCGCGGTTTTCGCCTATGGCAACTTCCTCACGGTGGTGATCAACTTCCTCATTCTCGCCTGGATCATTTTCCTGATGGTCAAGGCCGTGAACAAGATGCGCGCCTCGCTGGAAAAGCAGAAGAACGAGGAGCCGGCAGCGCCGCCGCCAGTGGACGTTCAACTCCTGACCGAAATCCGCGACCTTCTCAAAACGCAGCGCGTTTAGCGCGCATTTTTCGGTCGTCCGGCGATGACGATACATCACCAGAATCGATAAATCCGTCACCGAATATCGCGTGATCGTGATGTGAAAAACAGCTAGAAGCGGCGGGTACCAGAGCGTTGCGCGCCCAATTGGGCGCGTAAAGGTCGCTCTGGCAGTTTTAAGCTGCGCATAACCTTTCCAAAAATCGGTTCTGATTTTCGGGGTTATGCGCAAGGAGCCCGCCGATGACCATTCTTGCCAGCCTCAGCCCCAGATCCCTTTCTGCCCCGGAAAGCGGCATTGTTGAACTGGTCAATTATGCGCGCGGGCGCGACGGGCTGATCCCGCTCTGGGTCGGCGAGGGCGATCTGCCGACGCCGGATTTCATCTCGCAGGCGGCGCAGGATTCGCTGAAAGCCGGTGAAACTTTCTACACCTGGCAGCGTGGCATTCCGCCGCTGCGCGAAGCCTTGTCGCGCTATTACCAGCGCCATTTCGGCAAGTCGCTGTCGCTTGACAATTTCTATGTGACCGGCTCCGGCATGCAGGCGATCAAGCTTGCCATTGAGGCCGTGACCTCGCCGGGCGACGACATGGTGTTTTTGACGCCGGCCTGGCCGAACTTTGCCGCCAGTGCGGAACTCTCCGGCGTGCGCCCGATTGCCGTGCCGCTGAGCTTTGAAGACGGAAAGTGGCAGCTCGACATCGCCGAGCTCGAGGCGGCGATTACGGAAAAGACGCGGGCATTGTTCGTCAACACCCCCTCCAATCCCACCGGCTGGACGGCCACGCACGCGGATCTGAAAGCCATTCTGGCGCTGGCGCGCAAACGCGGCCTGTGGATCATGGCCGACGAGATTTATGCGCTCTATTCCTACAACGGCGTCCGCGCTCCCTCCTTCCTCGACGTGATGGAAGAGGATGAGCGTATCCTGTTCGTCAATTCCTTCTCCAAGAACTGGTCGATGACCGGCTGGCGGGCCGGCTGGATCGTGGCGCCGCCGGCGATCGGCCAGGTGCTGGAGAACCTCATCCAGTATTCGACATCCGGCGTGGCGCAGTTCATCCAGGCGGGTGCCGTGGTGGCGCTTGACCAAGGCGATGCGTTTGTCGCGGAAAACGTCGCCAAGGCAGCCCGCTCGCGTGACCTTTTGTGCGATGCGCTGATCGCCACCAACCGGGTGCAGACGCTGAAGCCCGACGGCGCGATCTATGCCTTCCTGAAGATCGATGGCGTCACCGACGCACGGCGCGCAGCGCTGGATATCGTCGACAAGACCGGCGTTGGTCTCGCACCCGGAACCGCTTTCGGCGAGGGCGGATCGCTGTTCATGCGCGCCTGTTTCCTGCGCGATCCCCAGCAGATCGCCATCGCGGCCGAGCGGCTGGCGGGCTATATCGCCGCGCTCTGATCCTGTTTTGACCGCCTTGCATCGCACAAAAGTCTTGTGAATCGCACCGTGAACGGCTTTTATCCCGCTCACTTTGAACAGCACAGGAGCAGGCAATGGCGGTATTGGTAACGGGCGGCGGCGGATATATCGGCAGTCACATGGTCTGGGCATTGCTCGATGCCGGCGAACAGGTTGTCGTCATCGATCGCCTGTCGACCGGTTTTCGCTGGGCGATTGCGCCGGAGGCCCGTTTCTATGAAGGCGATATCGCCGATGGCGCTCTGATGCGGCAGATTTTTACCGATAACAGCATCGATTCCATCATTCATTTCGCCGGTTCCATCGTCGTGCCGGAATCGGTTGCCGATCCGCTCGGTTACTATGAGAACAACACCGTCAAATCGCGCAGCCTGATCGCCAGCGCGGTCGAAGCCGGTATCCCCTATTTCGTGTTCTCCTCGACGGCGGCCGTCTATGGAACGCCGGATGTGCTGGAACCGGTGACCGAGAGCGTCAATCTCAAGCCGGAATCGCCTTATGGTTCGTCGAAGCTGATGACCGAGATCATGCTGCGCGATACAGCCAATGCCCATGCCTTCACGTATACGGCTTTGCGCTATTTCAACGTCGCCGGGGCCGATCCCAAGGGGCGCAGCGGTCAGTCGACGGATGCGGCCACGCACCTGATCAAGGTGGCCTGCGCCACGGCGCTCGGCAAACGGCCGTCAATGAGCGTTTTCGGCACCGATTATCCGACGCCGGACGGAACCTGCGTGCGCGATTATATCCATGTCTGGGATCTGGTTCAGGCGCATCTGAAGGCCTTGCAGCGCATGCGCGCCGGTGGCGGATCGCTGGCGGCCAATTGCGGCTATGGTCACGGGTTCTCGGTGCTTGAAGTGCTCGATGCTGTGCGCGAGGTACATGGCGCAGACTTCGCCGTTACCTTCTCGGAGCGCCGTGCAGGAGACCCGGCCATGATCGTCGCCAACCCGGCGCTTGCCAAGCAGGAGCTTGGCTGGGTGCCGCAATATGACGATCTGAACGGCATCATCCGCAGTGCTCTGGATTGGGAGCAACATCTGATGCGGAAGAATTCCTTCTGAAAAGACAAGCGCTTCCGTACTTTCCGGATGCCGCTATCGGGCCGCCCGGCGCAAAGCCGGGCGGCCTCTCCAGTTTGACGACAGTTTCAGGCTCTAGGGTGCCGGTCAGGATAGACTGACTGGACCCGGAGCATGATGGAGTTTTCCCGCCCTAGAAACCGTATCCCTGCAAAGCCAGCGGCTCTGCAGGCAAGGCCGGCGCGCGGAACCGGTTCTCCTCCATCGTGGACCGATCCGAACCCGATCACCCTTCGTCACGTCATCGCCGGCGCTGCCTGCGCTTGCCGGCGCGTCTAGCGGGAGGGGCGGATGAAAGCGGTCATTCTTGCCGGCGGCCTCGGGTCGCGTATCGCGGAAGAAACGCATCTTCGGCCGAAGCCGATGATCGAGATCGGCGGGCGGCCGATCCTCTGGCACATCATGAAGCTCTACTACGCCCATGGCGTGCGCGACTTCATCATCTGCTGTGGCTTCAAAGGCTACATGATCAAGGAATATTTCGCCAATTACGGCCTGCACATGTCGGACATCACGTTCGATCTGTCGCAGAACTCGATCGAATTCCATCGCCAGAGCGCCGAAAACTGGCGTGTCACGCTGATCGATACCGGCGAGAATTCGATGACCGGCGGCCGGCTGAAGCGGGTTGCCTCCTACCTCAAGGACGAGGAGGCCTTCTGCTTCACCTATGGCGACGGCGTCAGCAATGTCGATATCGGCAGGACCATTGCGTTTCACAAGAGCCACGGCAAGCAGGCGACGGTGACGGCGGTCCGGCCGCCGGCACGTTATGGCGCGCTGCAACTGGAAGGCACCGAAGTCCAGGGCTTCATCGAAAAACCGGAAGGCGAAGGCGGCTTTATCAATGGCGGCTTCTTCGTGCTTTCACCCCGCGTCATCGACCGGATCGACGCGGATCATTCAAGTTGGGAAGGGGAGCCACTGATGGGACTGGCCAAGGACGGCGAGTTGCAGGCGTATTTCCACGAAGGCTTCTGGCAGCCGATGGATACGCTGCGCGACAAGAACCACCTGGAAAGCCTGTGGCAGAGCGGCGCCCCGCCGTGGAAGAGCTGGTGATGACAATGACGAACGAATTCTGGCGCGGAAAACGGGTGCTCGTCACCGGGCATACCGGCTTCAAGGGCAGCTGGCTGACGCTGTGGCTGCGCGAACTGGGCGCCGATGTTTCGGGCCTGTCGCTGGCACCGCAGACCGATCCTTCGCTGCATCTGCTGCTCGGTGGCGGCATGGATGGTCCCGGCATCATCGACATCCGTGATCGCGATGCCGTCACGCATTATGTTCTGAAAACCAAACCCCAGGTCGTCTTCCATCTGGCGGCGCAGGCGCTGGTGCGGGCCGGTTATCGAAATCCCGCGGAAACTTACGACATCAACGTCATCGGCACCGCCAACCTGCTCGATGCCCTGCGGGTGTCGGAGGATGTGCGCTCGATCGTCGTGGTGACGACCGACAAGGTCTACCACAATGCCGAGACGGGCCTTGCCTTCATGGAGAGCGATCCGCTCGGCGGCCACGATCCCTATAGCGCCAGCAAGGCAGCAGCGGAGATCGTCGCGGCAAGCTATCGCGCCTCGTTCTTTGCAGCCCGCAAGATCGGTCTTGCCACGGCGCGCGCCGGTAATGTCATCGGCGGTGGCGACTGGGCGGACGATCGATTGATCCCGGACGCCGTGCGGGCCTGGCAAGGCGGCGAAACCTTGCAGGTACGGCGCCCGCGCGCCGTGCGCCCGTGGCAGCATGTGCTCGAACCGCTTGGCGGCTACATGGGATTGGCTGAGCGCCTGTGGCAGATGCCGGATGGGATAGAGAGCTACAATTTCGGTCCGGATCACGGCGAGGCGGCCTCTGTCGGCGCCGTCCTCAAGATGGCCGAACGCCATTTCGGCGGCGGTGCAATGGTTCTCGGCGACGGCACGGATGGTCCCCACGAGGCGGGCTATCTGGTGCTCGACAGCGCCAAGGCGCGCACCGATCTCGGCTACCGGCCACGCTGGCGGCTGGCCGAGACGGTCCAGCGGACGATGGAATGGTACAGGGCGCAAGGGCGGGGGCAAGCGGCCCTTGATCTCTGCCTGGCCGATATTCGCCATTTCGCCGGTCTTGCCACCCAGGACGAGCCCTTGAGGGCAGCCGGATGAGCGCGCGGTTTACGGCGCACGAAACGCCGCTTCAGGGGCTTTTCGTCGTCAGCCGCAAAACCATGCCGGACGAACGCGGGTTCCTGTCACGGCTGTTTTGCGAGCAGGAGCTTGCTGCCTTTGGCTGGGAAGGACCCATCGCCCAGCTGAACGAAACCGGTACCCTTCACAAGGGTACCGTGCGTGGCATGCACTTTCAGCGTCCGCCACATGCGGAAATCAAGCTCGTCACCTGTGCGCGCGGCCGTATCCTCGACATCGCCGTCGATATCCGGGCGCAATCGCCGACATTCCTCCAGCATTTTGCCGTCGAGCTGTCCGAGGACAATGCCTGCTCGCTGCTGATCCCGAAGGGTTTTGCCCACGGCTTCCAGGCGCTGAGCGATGATGTGCGGATGATCTACGCGCATTCGCAGGCCTATGCCGCCGGTGCGGAAGGTGGCCTCAATCCGCAAGATCCCGCACTCGGTATCGGCTGGCCGCTGCCGGTCATCAATCTTTCGCCGCGCGATGCGGCGCATCCTTTGCTGTCGCAGGACTATCGTGGAGTAGCCGCATGAAATGCCGTCACTGCGGATCGACGCATATGGTGCCCTTCCTCGACCTCGGCACCGCACCGCCGTCGAACTCCTACGTCAATATTGGCGAGCGGCATATGCCGGAACTCTGGTATCCGCTGGTGATCCGCTGCTGCCGGGAATGCCGTCTGGTACAGACCGAGGACTTTGCCGATCGCGAAACATTCTTCTCCTCGAGCTATGCCTATTTCAGCTCGTTTTCGACGTCCTGGCTTGAGCATGCCAATCGCTATGTGGCCGATATGCAGGCCCGGTTCGGCCTGACCGAAGCCTCCCATATCGTCGAAGTCGCCGCCAATGACGGCTATCTGCTGCAATATGCGAAGGCGCGCGGCATCGGTTGCCTCGGCATCGAGCCGACCGCAAGCACGGCCAACGCCGCCCGGCAAAAAGGCATCGAGATCGTCGAGGAGTTTTTTGGGGCCGAACTCGGCGAAAAGCTTGCGGCCGAGGGCCGGTCCGCTGACCTGACGGCCGCCAACAACGTGCTGGCCCATGTGCCTGACATCAACGATTTCGTGGCCGGCTTCGCATGGCTGTTGAAGGAAAACGGCGTCGCGACCTTCGAGTTTCCGCACCTTCTGAACATGGTGCGCGAAGCACAGTTCGATACCGCCTATCACGAGCACTATTCCTACCTGTCGCTGACGGCGGTCAGCCGTGTCTTCCAAGCCAATGGCCTGTCTGTCTTCGACGTCGAGACGACGCCCTGGCATGGCGGCAGCCTGCGGGTGTTCGCACAGCGCAGCGATAGCGGAACGCACAGCGTGACAGCCGCCGTCGCGGCCACGCTCGCTGACGAGCACGCGGCCGGCATGCTGGACGATCGCTTCTACACGGACTTCCAGGAGGCGGCGCAAACCGTGCGCGACGGGTTCCTGTCATTTCTGATCGAGTGCCGGCGCCAGGGTCTGAAGGTCGCCGCCTATGGCGCCGCGGCCAAGGGCAACACGCTCATCAACTTTGCCGGCGTCAAGCCCGATCTCCTGTCCTTCGTCGTCGACAAGAACCCGGCCAAGCAGGGTTTACTGCTTCCCGGCAGCCGTATCCCGGTTGTCACGGAAGACTTTCTCAGAGCCGAAAAACCGGAAAGAGTGGTGATACTGCCATGGAACCTTCAGGCCGAAATCAAACAGCAGCTTTCGTATATCAGCGATTGGGGTGGCAAGTTCGTAACGGCAGTGCCAACGCTGACGGTCCATCCGTAGCTGAAGGCGTCATCGGCGATCTGCCTGATGCCGCCGTCGACATGCCGGTGAAGAAAACCGATACGTCCGGCATCAAGATCGGCTGAGCGCAAAGCGCAGCCTATTTGCCGTTCTCGCCGAGGATGTTCAGCTCATACGCGATCGAATGCTGGATCAGGCGCGCCCAGAGATCCTCGTAAAAATCGGGATCAAGCCCGGCCCTTTCGGCGTTGCGGCGTGCATTTTGCCGGACTTCATCGACACGGGATGGAATGTCCGCCTTCAACCCGGCCGGCTTCTTGATCTCGGCCGCGCGCCCGATATAGCCCCAGCGTTCCTGAAAGAGCGCGATCAAGGCTTGATCGATACGGTCGATCTCGACGCGGATCTCTGCCATCGAGGCACAGTCTGCCGGGCTTTTCTGCATGAGGGTCTCCGGATGCTTCACCACGGTTCTGCTGCATCGCAAGACCGCATGCGACGGTGCTTATCAAGCCACGCACCGGCTGAAAAGCCGAAAACCCGAACGGGAGTCAAAGGGTCGCGGGCAAGCCTCGCGAAAGGCGTTGCCGCTAATGTACGGCAAACGGAGAAATTTCATGTTCGCGCAGCCGAAACTGACGATTTGTGTACCCTCGCGTAACCGCCAGCCCTATTTCCAGGAAACGATCAGAAGCCTGCTGGTGAATATGCGCACGGATGTCGAGTTCGTGTTTGCCGACAATTCCGATGATGCGTCGATCATGAACGGCTTCATGGAGGACGTTCTTGGTGACCCGCGCGTCAAATACCTGCCTTCTGTAGGCCGGGTCCTGCCGATGGTCGAGAATTGGGATCGCAGCGTCGAGGCCGCCACTGGCGAATTCATCTGCATGATCGGTGATGACGATTACGTCGATGTCGATGTGGCCGACCTGATCCGCCGCTGCCAGGCGGAACATCCGGCCACCGACGTGCTGATCTGGAGCCGGATGACCTTCAACTGGCCCGACAACCGGCCGCAGCATTGCAACATCGCCGCCAATCTCGACACCGGCGTCTACCGGGTGCCGCGCTCGGCGGCCTATCACGAGTTCTTCTCGTGGCGCGGCGGCAAGCCCAGCCCCAATATGGCCTTCGGTTTTTATCACGGCGCGGTTTCGAAGCTGGTGATGGACAAGATGAAGGCGAAGTTTGGCGGCAAATACTGCGAATACCCGGTCGTCGATTTCGAGAACATCTGCAAGGTCCTGGTGACCGCCGAGCATATGGTCTACTCGGGCCGTCCGTTCTCGGTGCTCGGCTCTTGCGCCAAGAGCAATTCGGCAAAGATCAAAACAGCGGAAAAGATCGAGGAGCAGCTTGCCGTCTTTACCGCCGAGACCGGCCGCAACATTGATGATGACCCGCACATGAAGGATTTTCCCTTCCCCACGACACTTGGTTTGACCGCCTGCATCGCGCAGGTCCAGCATTGGTTCCTGACGCGCTATGGCTACAGCCCGATGAAGGGCTGGGAGGCCAATTTTGCCGAAGCCTGCGGCCACAGCTGCAGCATCATGGAAACCAGCGCGGACTACGACAGAGCCGTCGAAGGCTACCGTGGCGCCTTTGCCAAATGGAAGGGCGGCAAGTACCTGAAAAACTTCAAGCCGGCCGATTTTACTGATCTGGCAGGAGGGCAGTTTTTCACCGGTGTCTCCGATAACCAGCTCTATATCGATGAGGAAATCGGCGGTGTCCGGACGCCAGCGGAACTTTATCACTTCGTTGCCCAGATGCTTTCGCCGCAGGAGACGATGGTGCTCAACCTCGCCGAGACTTTCAAGGCGGCCTGACGATGGGATGGAGCGGCGTGACCAGACAGGCAGATGATTGGAATGCCACCGGGCCGGTGAGCGGCCAGTGTCGCGCGGTGAAGCCAGCGCGGTCGTTATGGTGCAGAAAAGGATGCAAGGCATGATTCAGAACGAACTCCGCATTCCCGCGTTGGCGAAGGAAGACTTCACCGTCAAGGGCTACACGATGTTGCCACAGTTCTACGACGTGCAACGCGATATCGCACCGATCCAGGAAGGCATCCGCATCATCCTGGAACTGCTGTGCCGGAAATACGCGGTCGATGCGCCGACGGACACATCCTGGAACGCCATGACCAAGGCCTATCCGGCCCTGATCGCCAAGAACCGTGCCTGGGGCGGCGAGGTCTATGATGCCGTCAAACAGATTCCGGCCTTTATGCAAATTGTCACCAAAGCGGCAAACCAGGCGGTCTTTCAGCACCTGCGGCCGGGCTCACTCCCCGGAATCGCGGCGGGCGGTTACGGCATCCGCATCGACAATCCGGGGGAAGAAAAATTCCGGGCACAATGGCATCAGGAGTTCCCCAGTCAGCTCCGGAGCCTGGATGGCGTCGTGTTTTGGACGCCGCTTTTGCCCGTGACGCCGGAAATGGGGCCGGTCCAGATCGCCGAGGGGTCGCATGCGGAAGGTCTGATCCCGGTTTACAAGGATGACGGCGGACATGGAAAGAGCGGCGCCTACGCCCTGTTCATGGAAAATTGCGATGCGCGTCTTGCCAAATACAAGCAGGTGGCGCCGCTGACGCAGCCCGGCGATCTCATCCTGATGGATTTCCTGACGATGCACCAGGGCGGCCACAACGTATCGGCCATGCCGCGCTGGAGCATTCAGTTTCGCTATTTCAACTTTGCCGATCCGCTCGGCACCCGCATCGGCTGGTGCGGTTCTTTTGCCGCAGGCGTCGATTTCGGCAAAGTCCTTCCCGAGTTGGTGGCCAATCCGGAGACCGTGGCATGACGTCATGCCGTGTTTGCCAGTCACCCATTTCCGGGGCCTCCTATGAGGCCTCGGCTCCAGCGCTGACCTCGATGATGAGCTTCATCGATGTTCCGACCCGTGTGTTTGTTTGCGGTGAATGCGGGCATGCGCAATGCGACGACCTGCCGGATATCGAAACCTTCTATGACACCACCTATCGCATCTCGCTGGAGTCGCAGGATCACGATCAGATCTTTGCCGTTTCTCCGGAGGGGACGCCGATCTATCGCACCGATCATCAGGCCGCCATCGGATTGCGCCTTCTCGATGGCGTGAGCGGTGGAGCGATCCTCGATTATGGAGCGGGTAAAGCCGATACGCTTCGCAAGATGTGTCTCGCGCGACCGGATCTGCATCCCCACGTCTTCGATGTCAGCCGCGATTATGCGGCCTCATGGAGCGGCTGGGTCAAGCCCGAGGATCAGGCATCCTACACGGTGCCGGATACATGGGCGGGGCGGTTCCAGGCGATCATCAGTCATTTCGTCATCGAGCATGTTGCCGATCCCGTCGGCTTCCTGAAAACCCTCCACACGCTCTTGGCGCCCGGTGGACGCTTGCTGCTGTCCATGCCGGACGTCGCGGCCAATCCCGGCGACATGACGGTTGCCGACCATCTCAATCATTTCAGCAGAGCCTCTTTGCAGCGCGCGCTGGCGCTTTCCGGCTTCACGCTGGAAAAAGTCGACAGCGACGCCTTCCCCGGCGCTTTTTTCATTGTTGCTGCGCGGTCAGAGCAGCCGGTGGCGATCACGGACAAGGGTCAAGACGTTGCGGAAGCCGTCAGGACGGCAAAGGAAATTTGCAGGTTCTGGGAGCGGGCAACGGTGCATCTTGACGATGCGGCCAAACGGTTTTCCGGAAAACGCGCTGCGGTCTACGGCTCCGGCTTTTATGGCAGCTGGATCTGCAGCCGGATCGAGGCCGATGTTGATTTTCGACTGTTCCTCGATCAGAATCCGAAGTTGCAAGGGGCCGTCCACTTCAATCGCCCCATCCTTGCACCATCCAAACTGGACGGCGATGTCGATGTCGTCTTCATCGGCCTGAACCCGCTGAAGGCCCGTGCGGCAATTGCCGGCCAGCCGGCCTTGAACAGGGCCGGACTGGATCTGGTCTGGATCGATGGCTGACAAGGCCGCGATCCCTTGCAGAAGAAAGCCGAGCGGATCATGAGCCGGACAATCGTCATTTCGCAATCGATGTATTTCCCCTGGGTCGGTCTGCTGGAGCAAATCCGGCTGGCGGATATCTTCGTCCATTATGACGATGTGCAATATTCAAAGGGCAGTTTCAGCAATCGGGTTCAGGTGAAGGGCGTCAACGGCGTCAGCTGGATGACCCTGCCGCTGCGCGACTACCATCTCGGTCAGCGGATCGACGAGGTGATGCTGGACAACCGGACGGACTGGCGGGGCAAGCATCGGGAAATCCTGCGTCAGGCCTATTTGAAAGCACCGTTTCGCGAAGACATGCTCGCGATTGTGGACCGCGTTTTTGCGCGGGACGCCGCGACGGTCGCGGATGTCTCACGTCAGTCCATGCTGGAGCTTGCCGCTTACTTCGGCCTGGACAGGGCGCATTTTCTCTCGTCGCAGACGCTGCCGGTTCCCGGCGCCAGCAGCGAACGTGTCTGCGATATCGTCGAGCATCTTCAAGGGACGGTCTACATTACCGGGCATGGTGCGCGCAATTATCTGAACCACACGCTTTTCGAGGAGAAGGGCATTTCCGTCGAATACATGCAGTATGAACGGACACCCTATCCGCAATTGCATGGCGATTTCACGCCTTACGTCACCGCCTTGGACCTGGTGGCCAACTGCGGCGTGGAGGGCGGCAAGATGATCCGGTCCGGAACAGTCGGCTGGAAAGCGTTTGCCAAGCAGCCTGACGACTAATTTAGCCAAGACTGAGAGATGCTATGGCATCTCTCTTGAAAGCTGCCGCTCGCAGAGCAGGACATCATGGGTCTTTCCTTCGGCGTCGCAAAAATGGGCGCTCAATGTTCCGACGATCCTGTACCCCATCGCCAAATTCATGCGGAGAGCGGCGAAATTGTCTGCTCGAATTTCTGAGAGCAGCTTGGTAAGACCGAGCTGCTCTTGAGCCAGCGCGATGAGAAATCTCAGAGTTGTCTGTCCGAGCCCGCGCCCTCTTGACCGTTCGGATAGTGCGATACCGCCGTATCCGGTCTTGTTGCGCCTATGGACCTGGCCAATCTGCATGAAGCCAAGGGCATCGTTGCTGGCCGCATCAGCAACGATCCGAAATGCACCATCTTTGTCAGCCAAACGCCTGGCGAGCCATTCGTGTACGGCGCGGTCATCCGATGCGTCGGGAACAGTCAGCAACAACGCCTGCAACTGCGTGTTTCTGCGGATCGCAGCCAATGTTTCGAAGTCGCTCGGTTCCGGCGCGCGGAAAACGATCGAGCTATCGCTCGAGGCCGGATCAGTCCCGGATATCAAGGACGAACGCATCTTAGATAGCCTCCCGGCGAACTGGATAGAACGAGCTTGCCGTTGATGACGGCATCGGGTTCAAAACGGTTTGTTTCAGCCATATAGAGGTTGAGCGCCGCGAGTGGCTCGTCGCCGGCGTACCAGATCTTGGAACGTTTCGTCGGTGTCTGGGCTGCTTCTGTCCGCCCAAGCAGGGTGTCGGCAACGACGAGAAACTGCCCTTCGGTGACCAGCGGCCCGTAGTGCCGCAGTTCGTCCAGCACGTGGTCGCGGCTGTGGTCGCTGTCCAGCACCACCATCACTGTGGCACCCGGCGGGATGGCCGCCTTGACCTTGGCAAGGGTTTCAGTGGAGGTCGACGGTCCTTCGATCAGCTCGATCAAGGGGGACATCGGGTGGGTTTCGATGGCCTCGCGATTGTGGGCGCGGATATCGATATCGACGCCGACCACCTTACCCTTGCCGATCAGTTTCAGCATCGCTGCCATCATGATCATCGAGCCGCCGCGCGCGACGCCGGTTTCGATGATGACGTCCGGCTTGGTTGTCCAGATAACTTCCTGGGTCGCCATCACATCGGCCGGCATCTGGATGATCGGTACGCCAAGGAAAGACCAGAGATAGGAATAATCGTATTTGTCGAGGGCGACGAGCGCATCGACGGACTGGCGAAATGCGTCATTGTCCTGGCCAAGTGCCAGGCACATTTCTTTTTTGTGCGCTTCGAATTCCTGGCGGTCGTCTTTGCTTGTCATGTGATGTGGCGCCTTGTCGTTCAAAATGGCCTGTTAGGCTTGTGGAAGGTGGAGCGGTACGCCGGTGGGTCAGGCGGATTTCGCCAGGGGTTGCTCGTCCTGTCCGCAAGAGAGACGGCTGTCGATCAGGCCGATGATCACGCCGGTCACCCGTCCGATCTCTTCTTCGGTCATATCGTGATAGCTCGGCAGGTTGATGGCGCGTTCCGGAATATCCCAGGCATGCCGGTTCTCGCTCCGCTCCGGAAACATCGGCAGGCTTGTCAGCGGATGAAAGAACACGCGCGCGTCGATATTGGCGGCGCTGAACGCCTGCTGCAGCATGTCGCGGGTGATACCCATGCCACGGTCGAAGACGGCGGTCGGCATCCAGGCACCGTTGAGAGTTCCCGGGCTTTGCGGATTGAGGCTGATGCTTTGATAGGCCTTCAACCGCTCGGCATAGCTGGCCAGGATCTCGCGCTTGCGGGCAATCAGGGCTTCGACACGCTCAAGCTGGGCACAGCCAAGTGCTGCCTGGATATTCGACATCTTGTACTTGAAGCCGATTTCATCGGGCCAGAACTGTTTTTTCTGGTTGCGGGCCCGGCCGTGGTTGCTGAGCGTCAAAACCTTCTCGAACAGGGCATCGTCATTGGTGACGAACATGCCGCCTTCGCCAGTCGTCAGCGTCTTGGTGCCGTGGAAGGAAAAGGTGCCGAACGTGCCCATCGAGCCGGCGCGGCGTCCGTGCCAGACGGAACCGATCGCCTCGGCCGCGTCCTCGATCACCGGAATGTTGTGGCGCCGGCCGATGTCGATGAGGCGGTCCATGTCGCAAAGGTTGCCGTAGATATGGGTGGCGATGATCGCCCTGGTCTTATCCGTGATGTGGCGCTCCACCTCATCCGGGTCGATGCACCAGTTGTCGGGCAAGATATCGACGAAAACCGGGGTTGCGCCGAGATGCGCTATGGGTGCCGCCGTGGCGATCCAGTTGGTGTCGGCGAGGATCACTTCATCCCCGCGGCCGATGCCGAGGGCGGAAAGGCCCATATGCATGGCGCCGGTGCAGCTTGATGTGGCAATCGCGTGGGTAACGTCCAGATGCTGGCGGAAGCCGTTCTCGAACCGGACGATGTAGTCATAGCAGTGCTCGCCCCAGCCATTGGCGGCAGCATCGGCAGCGTAGGCCACTTCCAGCTCGGTGATCGAGGGCTTGGTATAGGAAATTCTTGCCGTCTTCGCACTCATATGGCTTTGCCATCCTTGCCGAGCAGGGTGCCGCCGCAGATCAGCCCGATCGGCGTCAGGATCGGCTTGATCATCGTGTAGAATTCCCTGGCATCGCGGGCTCCGCCGATGAAACGGTCGATCAGCAATGCGCCGTCATGCAAGCCGCGCCGCGTGTCCTTTGGCCGGACCTCGTGGAATTCCGGGCGAAAGAACGGCGCAAGGCGGCCGTCCTCGAACTCCTTCAAGGCCGTGAAATAGGCGTTGCCCTTGTTCCTGTAGGTTTCCCGGCCGGTTTCCATCATGCAGTCAATGACGGTTGCGCGCACGAAGGCCTCGCTGCCACCGGACCAGGGTGTTTCGAGTTCACGCAGCACATGAAACTGCACTTCGGCGACCGCGCCGGCGAGGCCGAGACCCGAGTGGAAGGGGAAATTCCACGGATGAACAGGCGGTTCCGCCATGAAGGGCGAGACACTGATGGCAGACATCGGCCGCGCGCTGAAAGCGAGTTCGTTGGAAAACAGAAGAACCTTGGCCGCCCATTCATAGTGCGGCACAGGCGTCGACCAGTCGCCTGGCTGCGGCAATTGCAGCAGCGCGTCGACCAGCGAGCGGCGGATGGCGGCATGATGGAGGCCGTAGGGCATCTTCGGTACGTTGAGGCTGTTTTCCCAGTAGAAGAAGGCCTTCAGCATTCCGGTCTTGTCGAGCTTGTCGATATGATAGCGCGCCGGGATGGCGACGGAGCTTGCCTTGCCGGGCTCGGCATGACGGTCGATCTGGAGGACGTTCCACGCGAGTGCATCGACGTCCGGGGAACTGGTTTCGATATAGGCGACCATCGTCGCCAGCTCGCTTTCGATGACATCGCTAGGGTTGACCAGCGTCACCCAGTCGCCGTTGGCGGTTGAGACGGCGTGGCGCCACAGGAGTTGACGGGTGATGCCTGTTGGCGCGTCTGTCGCCGTGACGCGCGCCTCGCTGGCGGCGAGGCCGGCGAGCGCATCGGAGAACGGTACATCTGCAGGCTTTGCAAGGACGATCTCGATGTCTGCGTTTTGGTTTTCCAGCAGCATCGTCACCAGCGGCAGGGCGTCCTGCGCGGCGGTTTCCACGGGAATGCAGATCGAGAGTTTGGTCATGGCGTGCCTCGTGCGTGTCGCGGTCGCTGCCGGGCCGCCACCGCGAGCGGCGTTTCCGGAAGCTGGTCACATCAGCAGGCAAGTACCTTCTGCGTGGAGGAGGGTGCGGTCCTGTCTCTTGGCGGAAGGCATTGCCTGCTGACGTGTGCTTTAGAAGTAGCGCGGGAAACTTGAGCGAAGCTTTGCATGCGGAGACCGGCGGCCCGGCGCTTTATGCGCCGAGCGAAAGTTTGATGGCGAAGCCGATGATGGTGACGGTCAGCACCCCGAGGAACCAGAGGCCAACAAACCACAGGAGTTTTTTTGACAGGCTGTTTTCCGCTGGCATCAGTGATAGCCCTCCTCGGGATCGATCTTGCCGCGAAAGACCCAATAGGCGTAGCCGGTGTAGATCAGGATGATCGGCACTAGAAAGGCCGCACCCCACAGCAGGAACGCGAGGCTCGAATCCGGCGCTGCGGCATCCCAGATGGTCACCGATGGCGGCACCATATAGGGATAGAAGCTGATGCCGATCCCGGCAAAGCCGAGGACGAACAGCCCGAGTGCCGCCAGAAACGGCTGGGAATCACGCTTGCCGCGGATACCCATGAGCAACAGCGCAAAGCAGCCGAGCACCAGCACCGGCACGATGACGCTGAAGATCGCGGTCGGCCAGCTGAACCAGCGCTCCAGATAGATGGGCTCGAGGAACGGTGTCCACAGGCTGACGATGCCCATGGCGGCGATGGTGGCAAAGCAGGTCCGCAAAGCGATCCTGCGGGCTTTTTCAGCCAGTTCTCCGGTCGTCTTCATGATCAGCCATGTTGAGCCGAGCAGCGCGTAGCCGGTCAGGATGGCAAAGCCGGTGGCGATGGAAAACGGCGTCAGCCAGTCCCACCATGCTCCGGCATAGGCACGGCCGGCCACCGGGATGCCCTGCACCAGTGCGCCGAGCGCCACGCCCTGCGCAAATGCCGCAACCATCGAGCCGCCGGCAAAGGCCCAGTTCCACAGGAACTCGCCGCGCTTGGTGCGCCAGCGATATTCGAAGGCAACGCCACGGAAGACCAGGCCGAGCACCATGGCGATGATCGGCGCATAGAGGGCCGACAGGATCACCGAATAGGCCAGTGGGAAGACGGCGAGCAGACCGCCGCCGCCGAGCACCAGCCAGGTCTCGTTGCCGTCCCAGACCGGTGCGACGGAGTTCATCATCACGTCGCGGTCGCGTTTTTCCGGAAAGAACGGAAAGAGGATGCCGATACCGAGGTCGAAGCCGTCGAGGATGACATAGGCGAGCACCGCAAAGGCGATGATGGCAGCCCAGATGAAGGGAAGATCAATGACCATGATGTGCGCTCCCATGTCCGGTCGCAGGCCCCGGCATGATGCCCGAGGTTCTGAGCGGCCCGTCGTCGAGATCGGGCATCGGATCGCGCGGCAGGCGCTTCATCAGCCGCAATATGTAGAAGGTGCCGGCGCCGAAGACGAAGAAGTAGACGACGATGAAGGCGATCAGCGAGGCGGCGACGGCGGGGGCGGCAATCGGCGAGATCGAGTCGGCCGTCAACAATTCGCCATAGATCGTATAGGGCTGGCGGCCGACCTCGGTGGTGATCCAGCCGGCCAGCACGGCGACGAAACCGGCCGGCCCCATCAGCACGGCCGCCCGATGCAGCCAGTCGCTGCTGTCGAACGTGCCCCGCACCCGACACCACAGGCTCCACAGGCCGATGCCGAGCATGGCGAAACCGATGCCGACCATGACCCGGAAGGACCAGAAGACGACGGCGACCGGCGGCTCGAGATTGTCCGGGATGGTATCGAGACCGGCAAGCGGCGCGTTCAGGTCATGCTTGAGGATCAGGCTCGACAGTTTCGGAATCTCGACTGCGTAGTCGATGCGTTTTTCCGCCGTGTTCGGAATGCCGAACAGTATCAGTGGCGCGCCATCGGGATGGCTGTCGAAGTGGCCTTCCATCGCCATCACCTTGACCGGCTGGTGTTCCAGCGTGTTGAGGCCGTGGAAGTCGCCCGCCATGATCTGGATCGGCGCGACGATGGTCGCCATCCACATCGCCATCGAGAACATGGTGCGCGAACGCCGGGGGGCAGTGTTCTTCAGGAGGTGCCACGCGCCGACGGCGCCGACCACGAAGGCGGTGGTGAGGTAGGCGGCCAGCACCATATGCACGAGGCGGTAGGGGAAGGACGGGTTGAAGATCACCTTCCACCAGTCGAGCGGAATGAACTGTCCGGCCTCGTTCATGCCGAAACCGGCGGGCGTCTGCATCCACGAGTTCACGGCGAGGATCCAGGTGGCCGAGATCAGCGTGCCGAAGGCGACCATGAAAGTGGCGAGGAAATGCAGCTTCGGGCCGACGCGATGCAGGCCGAACAGCATGACGCCGAGGAAGCCTGCCTCAAGGAAGAAGGCGGTCAGCACCTCATAGCCCATCAGCGGGCCGATGACCGGCCCGGCCTTGTCGGAAAAGACACTCCAGTTGGTGCCGAACTGGTAGGACATGACGATGCCCGAGACGACGCCCATGCCGAAGGCCACGGCAAAGATCGTCTTCCAGAAGTTGAACAGGTCCATGTAGACCTGATCCTTTTTCCACAGCCACAGCGCCTCCAGCACGGCGAGATAGCTCGCCAGGCCGATGGAGAAGGCCGGAAAGATGATGTGAAACGACACCGTAAAGGCAAATTGGATACGGGCGAGCAACGTCGCGTCAAAACTCTCGAACACGGTACAATCCTTTCGAGGGTCTGGCTGCCGTCCCTGGCCTCTTCGCCCGCCGCATCCGTCTCCGGTCATGGCGGGTGGAGCGGCGCTGAACCCTTGGGCCTTAGTCTGAGGCAATGGCGCGAAAGGTCAATGACAACGGTGCAACCATGATGTCACACTGCGACAATCGCCCGCCTGCGGCATAGTTGCATCCGTTCGGTCGCAGACTACCGGCGTTTTAAATCGGATCGTTCTGAAACGTGACATCCGTAAAATTTTAGTGACCGGATTAAGCGGCCCGCAAACCCTGCTGGCTATGGTCCCTTATCGACGAAAGAAGCCTGCTAAGCGATCCTGTTGCACGATGCCAACCGTATCTTTGCCGGGCTTCGATCCAGATGGGCTGCACCGCCGGTCAAAGCTTTGCCGCGCGTGCAGGCCCGGAAATTGACTGATCGCATCTGGCGATAGACGTGCCGACACTGTCCCGACTTGCCGCAGGAATGTCCCTTCCTGCGGCTTTTTCTTTTTGGACGCTGTTATGGCCGGGCGAGATAGGCTTCCGCCAGTTCGGTCCAGAAGGCAGCGCCGATCGGCAGCAGGTCGTCGTTGAAATTGTAGCCGGGATGGTGGAGCGATTTCTCAGTTCCGGTGACGCTGGAGCCGAGGAAGAAATAGGTGCCGGGCCGGTCCTTCAGCATATAGGCGAAGTCCTCGCTGCCCATGAAGGCGCGTTCGAGATCGACCACCTTGTCGGCACCGGCAAAACGGATGGCGAGGTCGCGGACGAAATCGGTCTCTGCCTTGTGGTTTATGGTGGCGTCGTAGCTGCGGTGATAATCGACCGTTGCCCGCATGCCGTAGCTTGCCGCCTGGTTTTCGGCGATCATCCGGATGCGGCGTTCCAGTTCGTCACGCACTTTCGGATCGAAGGAGCGGATGCCGACGACGATTTCGGCGCGTTCGGGAATGATGTTGCTGGCCGAGCCGCTGTGGAACGAGCCGACGGTGATGACGGTCGGGTCCATCGGATGGATGTTGCGCGAAACGATCGATTGCAGCGCCATGATGATGGACGCGCCGCAAACGATCGGATCGGCGGTTTCCTGCGGTTCGGCACCGTGGCCGCCAAGCCCGTGGACGGTGATCTTCGCCTCGTCGACGGCCGCCATGATCGGGCCTTCCCGCAGCGCGAACTGGCCGAAGGGCAGGCCGGGCTCGTTGTGGAGCGCAAACACGGCATCGCAGGGGAATGTGTCGAACAGGCCTTCGTCCATCATGATCTTGGCGCCGCCGAAATTCTCCTCGGCCGGCTGAAAGATAAGATGCACGGTGCCGTCGAAATTCTTGCGTTCGGCGATGGCGCGGGCGGCACCCAGAAGCATGGTCGTGTGGCCGTCATGGCCGCAGGCGTGCATCAGGCCGGGGGTCTTCGAGGCATAGTCGAGCCCGGTTTCCTCAAGGATCGGCAGGGCGTCCATGTCGGCGCGGATACCGATGGAGCGGTTGCTGGTGCCGTTCTTCAGCGTGGCGACGAGACCGGTCTTGGCGAGGCCCCGTGTCACGGTATAGCCGAGCCCCTCCAGGCAGGTGGCGACGAATTTGGAGGTGCGGACCTCGTTGAGCCCGAGTTCGGGATGGGCATGCAGGTCACGGCGGATAGCAACCAGTTCCGGCATGGAATTGGTCAGGTTCACGTTCAAGGTCATGTCAGGCACCACGGGTTGGTATGCGGTTTTCGAGATAGCGGAAAATAAAGACAAGAATGCCGGTCAGGACCATGTAGATCAGGGCGAGCAGCAGCAGCGGCTCGTAGGTGATGTAGGTATCCTGCCGCACCTTTGAGATGACGGCATAGACGTCGATGACGGTGATGGTGGCAACCAGCGGCGTCGCCTTGAGCTGCAGCACCGTCTCGCCGTTCAAGGTCGGCAGCGCCCGGTGAATGGCGCGCGGCAGCCAGATGCGGCGAAACAGAGTCCAGCGGCTCATGCCGTAGGCCCGCGCCGCCTCGATCTCGCCGGCCGGAACGCCGGCAAAGGCGCCGCGCATCACTTCGCCCTCGTAGGCCGCAAACGAGATCGTCAGCGCAGCAACGCCATAGGGCCAGGATTCGCGCAGGTATGGCCAGAGGAACGATTGGCGGATAGCGGGGAACTGCGGAAACAGCGAGCCGAGCCCGTAATAGAGAAGCCAGAGCTGCAGCAGGAGTGGCGTGCCGCGAATGACGGTGCAGAAGCCTTTTGCCAGCGCCTTCAGCGGCCAGGGGCCTGTGACCTGGACGAGACCGAGCGGCACGGCCAGAAGAAAACCGAGGATCGCTGTTGTGAACAGCATGGCAAGCGTGACCATGATGCCGTGGCCGAGGCGCGGCAGATATTGCGGTACCCAGTCCCAGCGCATGAACCAGACAATGCAGAAGACGAGCCCGGCGGCGATCGCCAAAAGAACGATGCGGTGCGGCTTGAAGAAGCTGTCGGCCGCCGGCAGGTCTTGCGGCGTAATCGCCATGGCGCGGGTGGTCACGTCGGTGGTCGGCGTCTCGCTCATGACTGCTCCACGAAACCGCGCCGGGCCCGGCGCTCGATGAAGCGAATGAGAACGTCGGAGACGAGCGTCAGCATCAGGTAGAGCGCGCCGGCCGCGCAGAAGAACAGCAGATAGGCCTTGGTGGCGCCGGCAGCCTGGCGGGTGACCAGTGTCAGTTCGGAGAAGCCGACGACGGCGAGAAGGGCGGTATCCTTCGTGGCAATCAGCCAGAGATTGGACAGGCCGGGAATGGCATAGGGCAACATGGCGGGCAGGGTGACGCGGGTCATTACCTTGGTCGGCGACATGCCGTAGGCGCGCGCCGCCTCGATCTGGCCGGCCGGCACCGCCTTGATGGCGCCGCGCAGCACTTCGGTGGTGTAGGCGCCCTGCACCACGCCGATGACGAAGATGCCGGCGACCAGCCCGCTGATGTCGATCTCGCCGATCCCTATAAAGCCAAGGACATAGTTGAGGGCGTCGGTTCCGGCGTAATAGAGGAGCAGGATCAGCACCAGTTCCGGAACGGCGCGCACGATCGTCGTGTAGCATTCCATCAGGTCGCGCGTGATCGGGCCACCATAGAGCTTGCCGCATGCGCCGCCAATGCCCAGCAGCAGGCCGAAAGCATAGCCGCCGATGGCGATCTCGATTGAATTCAGAAGGCCGCGCAACAGCACGCCACCCCAGCCGGGCGGCTCAAGTGCCAGAAGGCTCCAGTTGATGAAGGATACAGGATCGGCCATGGACCTCGATCTTTGTCTTTGCGTTGGCCCCTCACCTTAAGCCCTCTCCCCGCAGGCGGGGAGAGGGGATGACGGAGATTGCCGCTTGTCCCTTCTCCCCGTCAAAACGGGGAAAAGGTGTCCGATAGGGCGGATGAGGGGCCTTTCGGCCGCCTCAGCGCATCACTCGCCGTAGATGTTGAAGTCGAAATACTTCTTCGAGAACGTGTCGTAGGTGCCGTTGGCGCGGATCGCCTTGATGGCGGCGTTCAGCTTGCCCTTCAACTCGTCTTCACCCTTGCGGAGGCCGACCCCGACGCCGGCGCCGAGAATGGCCGGATCATCCTTGACCATGCCCTTCAGATCGCAGCATTCCTTGCCCTGATCGCTCTTCAGGAAGGCGTCGAGTGCGATGGAATCGGCCTGAACGGCATCGAGACGGCCGGCGGCGAGGTCGTTGTTGGCTTCGTCCTGAGTCTGGTATTCCTTCACGGTCGCACCGTTTTCACCAAAGTATTTCGCCGCATAGACCTGATGGACGGTGGAAACCTGAACGCCGATCGTCTTGCCTTTCAGGCCTTCCGGTGTGGCTTCGAAGGCTTCGCTCTTCGGGCCGATGACGCCGGTCGGCGTGTTGTAATACTTGTCTGAGAAATCGATGGTCTTCAGGCGCTCGTCGGTGATCGACATCGAGCCGATGATCACGTCGATCTTTTTCGAGGTCAGGGCCGGAATGATGCCGTCCCAGGCGACGGGCGTGATCACGCAGTCCAGCTTGGCTTCGGCGCAGATGGCCTTCTGGAATTCCACTTCCCAGCCTTCCCAGTTGCCCGAGGCATCCGGCGAGGTAAACGGCGGGTAGGGCTCGGCCGCAAAGCCGACCTTGACCGGTTCGGCAGAGGCGGCACCGGCTGCGGCAATACCCAGAGCGAGCGACAGGGCGATGGTTTTGAGCGTCTTTTTCATGCTGTTTCCCTTTTTGATTTTCGTGGTTTTTAATTTTAGTGGATGGAGCTGATGAATTTTTTCAGGCGCTCCGACCTGGGATTGCCGAAGATTTCGTCCGGCGTTCCCTGTTCGTCGATGACGCCATCGGCAAGAAAGACGATGTGGTTGGCGACGTTGCGGGCGAATTTCATCTCGTGCGTGACGAGGATCATCGTCCGTTTTTCGCGTGCCAGGTCGCCGATGACGCTCAGCACTTCGCCGACGAGCTGCGGATCGAGCGCCGAGGTCGGCTCGTCAAACAGCATGACCAGCGGCTGGATCGCGAGCGCCCGGGCGATCGCCGCGCGCTGCTGCTGGCCGCCGGAGAGGAAGGCGGGATAGGCGTCGCGTTTTTCGAACAGGCCGACGCGGCGCAAAAGCGCCTCGCCAGTGGCTACGGCCTCATCCTTGGATTTTCCGAGAACATGGACCGGAACTTCGATGACATTCTGGAGGATGGTCATGTGCTGCCAGAGATTGAAGCTCTGGAACACCATGCCGAGCTGGGTGCGCAGGCGCTGCACCTGTTTGCGGTCCGAAGGCATCAGGCCGCCGTGACCGTCTTTCTTCATGGCGATCGTTTCGCCATGCACCGTGACCGAACCGGATGTCGGCAGTTCCAGCATGTTGATACAGCGCAGGAAGGTCGATTTGCCCGAACCGCTGCCGCCGATGATGGCGATCACCTCGCCTTCATTCGCGGTCAGTGAAACGCCCTTGAGCACTTCGAGCGGCCCGAAACGTTTGTGGAGGTTTGTAACCGCAATCGCCTGGGCTGGTTTCGTCATGAAAAGTCAGTCCTGTCGAGACAGGTCGCCAAATCTGAACGCATGAAAACAGTTCCCCTGTTTGTCTGTCGTGCGGCATTTTTGCCTGTCACGCTGTTCCATGAAACGCATCGTGGCACTTGTGCAGAAATTATTCAACCGTATAATAACTTCGACGCTGCTTTTTTTGGCAGCCCCGCCAGATGAACAATTTTCCAACAGGAGTAGATGATGACGGCTTATGGTTCGCAGGAGATGTCGGCCAACCTGACACGTGTGCTGATGCGCCGGCCGGGCGCCAGTCTTGCCGCCGCCGACCCTGCGAAATGGCACTATGGGCCCACCTTCGATGGCGAAAAGGCCGTGCGCCAATATACGGAATTCGCGCGTCTGGTGGAAAAGTCCGGTGCGGAAATCCTCTGGCTGGAAGACAAGGGCGACGGGCTTGCCGACGCCATGTTCACCCATGACCCCTCGCTGATGTCAAACCATGGCGCCATCCTCCTGCGCATGGGCAAACCGCTGCGCGAAAAGGAAACGGCGCTGCATGAGGCGGCCTACAAGGCGGCCGGCATCCCGATTCTTGGCCGCATCGTCGCGCCGGGTACTGTTGAGGGCGGCGACTGCATCTGGCTCGACGCCGAGACGCTGGTCATCGGCCGCGGCGTGCGCACCAACGAGGAGGGCATCTCCCAGCTCACCACGATGCTGGAACCGCACGGCATCACCGTGCTCGGCTACGACCTGCCGCTCTGGCATGGCGAGGAGGCGTGCCTGCATCTGATGTCGGTGATGAGCCCGCTGTCGCGCGATCTGGCGCTGGTGTTTGCGCCGCTCTTGCCGGCGTCCTTCTACCAGTTGCTCAAGGAATGGGGCATCACCCTGATCGAGGCCCCGGCCGACGAGTTTCACGCCAGCAACGGTCTCAGCCTCAACGTTCTGCCGGTGCGTCCGAACGAAGTCATCATGGTGGCGGGTTTCCCCAAGACCAAGGCGGCGATGGAAGCGGCGGGCTGCAAGGTAGAGACCTTCGAGGCCGACGCGCTGTGCATCGCCTGCGAGGGCGGCCCGACCTGCCTGACCCGGCCGGTCCTGCGGCAAGCCGCATGAGCCGGCGGACGTTTCATCGCGCACCGGAAGGGGAGCGGCGGCAGGAACTGATCGAGGCGACCCTCGATACGATTGCCGAGTTTGGCCTGCGCGGTGCGACCGTCCGCCAGATTGCTATCCGGGCCGGCGTCACCGCCGGGCTCGTGCGGCATTATTTCGCGTCCAAGGACCAGATGGTGGAGGAGGCCTATCGCTCGGTTCTCGCCACCTTTGCCGCCAAGGCATCCGATGTCACCGGCGATCCGGGGACGCGGCTGAAGCGCTTCATCACGCTCAACCTGACAGCGCCGGTCGCCAATGACCGCAGCCTGTCGCTCTGGGCCTCGTTCATCAGCCAGGTCCGGCTGGATCCGCAGCTTGCCGCCATTCACCGCGAAGGCTATCTCGCTTTCCGCAATGATTTGCAGGGCTTGATCGGCGATTTTCTGAAGGCAGAAGGCAGGCCTTCGGGGGAAGCGGATTGCCGCCGCCATGCGATTGCCATCAACGGCATGATAGACGGGCTGTGGCTGGAAGCGTGTCTTGCGGGCGAGCTTTTCGAAGAGGCCGAGCTTGTGGCAATCGCCTTGTCGTCGAGCGAGGCCCTGTTGGGATTGCCGCTCGGCAGGGACGAACACGCGGCCGCCTCGTAGCATTTTACATTTGACTGAGGGCAGGAGACCCCTATGCGCTATTCATCGATCACCGACCGTCTGGCCGATCTCGGATCGGAAAAATGGGCGCTGCACATCCGTGCGCGGCAGATGCAGGCAAGCGGCACCGAGGTCATTCAATTGACCATCGGTGAGCCGGACATGCCGGCGGATGCCTCGCTGCTGGCCGAAGCGCAGCGGGCGATGAATGCCGGGCGCTACCGCTATTCCAATGGCCGCGGCGAGCCCTGCGTGGTCAACGCGCTGACGGCCCGCTACGCCAAGCGCCGCGCCGATGTAACGGCCCAGAACGTGCTCTGCTTTCCCGGCACCCAGACGGCCTTGTTTGCCGTGATGCTCGGGCTGGTCGAAGCCGGTGACGGCGTGCTGGTCGGCGATCCGCTCTATGCCACCTATGACGGGGTCATCCAATCGACCGGCGCCCATCGCGTCACCGTGCCGCTGAAGCCGGAGCATGGCTTTCACATGCAGGCCGCCGATCTCGAAAAGGCGATCACGCCGAAATGCCGGGTTCTGCTGCTCAATACGCCGCACAATCCGACCGGTGCCGTGCTGACGGCCGCCGAGGTCAAGGCTATCGGCGACATCTGCCGCAAGCACGATCTCTGGATCGTCTGCGACGAAGTCTATGAGGAACTGATCTTCAACGGCCCGTTTGCCTCGCCTTTCGACGATCCGGAATTGGCCGAGCGCACCATCGTGGTGTCGTCGATCTCGAAGTCGCATGCCGCGCCCGGCTTCCGCAGCGGCTGGGCTGTCGGTCCTGCCGAGTTCGCCAGCCGTCTGCTGCCCGTATCCGAAACCATGCTGTTCGGCGTTCAGCCATTCATCGCCGATATGACGGCCTATGCGCTGACGCATGATATCGGCACATCTGCCGCCATGCGTACCGCCTACAAGACCCGCGCCGACCTGATCGTCGATGGACTTTCGAATGTGCCCGGTATCGTGCCCCTGCCGCCCGAAGCCGGCATGTTCACCCTGATCGATGTACGCGGCACCGGCCTGACGGGCGAAGCGTTCGCCTGGATGCTGCTGGAGCAGGAGCATGTTGCAGTCATGCCCGGAGCATCCTTCGGAAACGAGGCGGCTTCTTTCGTGCGTGTCAGCCTGACGGTGCCGGACACGGTCATTCAGGAAGCCTGCGCCCGGATCACCAAGCTGGCGATCCGGCTGCAGACGCCCAAGGAGCGCCGCGCATGAGCGAAGTCCTGAAAACTGTCGGCGAGGTGCTGGTCGATCTGCTCGAAGCCAATGGTGTCGACGTGGTCTTCGGCATTCCGGGCGTGCATACGGTCGAGCTTTATCGTGGCCTTGCCGCTTCGAAGATCCGCCACGTGACGCCGCGCCACGAGCAGGGTGCGGGCTTCATGGCCGACGGTTATGCCCGCGTTAGCGGCAAGCCCGGCGTGGCGCTTGTTATCACCGGACCGGGGCTGACCAATACAATCACGGCGATGGCGCAGGCGCGGCAGGATTCGATCCCGATGCTGGTGATCTCCGGCGTCAACCGGCGCGATTCGCTCGGCCATGGCCGCGGACTGCTGCACGAGCTTCCGGACCAGCACGGCATGATCAAGACACTGGCGCTCTATTCGCAGACGCTGCTCAACCCGGCCGACCTTGCGCCCGTCGTCGAGCGCGCCTTTGCTATCTTGACCTCCGGGAGGCCAGGGCCGGTCCACATCGAAATCCCCACCGACGTCATGACGGCCCGCATCGTTGCGCCACCGCTGAGGAAAGCCACAGCAACGCGGCCAAGGGCCGACGCCGAGACGCTGCAGAAGGCGGCCATTTTCTGCGGCGATGCACAGCGTCCAGTCATCCTTTGTGGTGGCGGTGCGATCACGGCGGAGGCGGAAATCCGGGAACTGGCCGAACGGATCGGCGCGCCCGTGATCATGACCGTCAACGCGCGCGGCATGCTGGCCGGGCATCCGCTGCGGGTTCCGGCCAGTCCCAGCCTCAAGGCCGTGCGTTCGCTGATTTCCGACGCTGATCTGGTCATCGCGCTCGGCACGGAAATGGGTCAGACCGACTATGACATGTATGCCGATGGCGGCTTCCCGATCCTCGGAAACCTGATCCGCACCGATATCGACGCAGCCCAACTGGCACGCGGGCCGCATGCGGCGCTGTCGATCCTGTCGGGCGCCAAGGCGGCGATATCCGGCATTCTGGTCTTCCTCACCGCCAAACCGGCGGCAAGGGGCGCAGAACGCGCGGCGGCAACCCGCAAGGCGGCCATGGCGGAACTGACAGCAAAGATGCGCGCCGAAATCGGTGTCGTCGATGCGATCTATAAAGCGTTGCCGGATTGTGTGATCGTCGGGGATAGCACCCAGGCCGTCTATGCCGGCAATCTCTATTGCGATGCGCCGCGGGCAAAGAGCTGGTTCAACTCGGCGACCGGTTTCGGCGCGCTCGGCTATGCGCCGCCGGCGGCCGTCGGCGCCGCCGTGGCCGATCCGGACAAACCGGTCATCTGCCTTGTCGGCGATGGCGGCATTCAGTTTTCACTGGCCGAACTGGGATCGGCCGCCGATATCAACGCCAATGTCATCTTCGTCGTCTGGAACAATGACGGTTACCAGGAGATCGAAAGCTTCATGGTCGAGGCCGGGATCACGCCGGAAGGCGTCAAGCCATCGGCACCGGATTTCCTGCTGGCCGCAAGCGCCTATGGAGTGCCCGCGGTACGGCTTTCGAAGGCGGGCGACCTGACGGCGGCGCTGGAAGACGCGCGCAAACGCGGCGGTCCTTCGTTGATCGAAATCCACCAGACGCGGACGGCGGGCGTCACCGCTTGAGAGCGGCAGCGCTCGGGATGTTCAACCGGCACGCCGGATGGTAAGATTTGACTTTGGCGGCGGGCGATGGTTTCTAGGCCCGCCTGCACGCTGAATCGGCGTGCAGTTCGGCGATATGCAGCGAAAGCTGCCCGCCAACGGGAAGGGCAGTGTCCCCTATGGGCATGAACGGCAACAGGATCCACCGGAACCAGGCAGGCAAGTTCTTTGCCGTGCTGTGGATTCTGGCGGCTGCCGTTGCCATGCAGTTCGTTGCTTCGGCACAAGGATTCTCGTCGCGGTTCTCCACGCAGCAAAGCGCCGGAAACGTCTCGATTCCGGAAAGCGGCACGTCCGATACGGCGGTTTCGCGTCAGGTCGTACGGGCTTTTCCGGTGGCGGATCTGCGCTTTACCGTGGATCGCACCGACGGCAAGGCTTCGCCCGGCGGGCCGGGACCGTTTCTTCTTCCCGCACCTGTCTTTGTCGCGGCAACGTTTTACGGCAGTCTGCCACTCTCGGCTTTTTCGGGAGCCGTCGTCACAGGCGCGCCCGGCGATATCGCCCGCGCACGCGGACCTCCGGCGGTTAACGCCTGATCGCTGCCCTTGCGGGCAGTTCTTGCGCGTCAGCGCAATTTTTCCTTGACGCACACATCCGCTGTCCCGGCATCGACCGAGGACCGCGGGCTATAATGGAACCTCAACATGCGCACTTCGAAATGGGCCGTTCTGGCCTATGTCGCGATTACCCTTTTTGGGATACTCGCGGCGCTGCCCAACATCCTGCCGGCATCTGTCCAGCAGCAATATGCTTCCTACCTGCCGGTCAAGCCGGTCACGCTCGGCCTTGACCTGAAGGGCGGTTCCCACCTGGTTCTAGAGGTGGATGCCGCAGGCCTGCGTCAGGCGCGTCTCAACACGCTCCTCGACGACATCCGTGGCGCGCTGCGCACCGAGCGGATCCCGACATCCTCGGCCCGCATCGCCGGTGACACCATCGCCGTCAAGATCGCCGATCAGGCCGATCGCGACAAGGTCATGCCGAAAATCCAGGAACTGGCGGCGCCCGTCGGCACGCTCGGTTTCGGTGCGGCGACGTCCGATATCGAAGTCACGACGGCAGATGATACGATTACGGTCAAGCTCACGGAGGCTGGTCTTAGCGAACGCATGACGGCCGCCGTCGACCAGAGCCTTGAGATCATCCGCCGCCGCGTCGACCAGGTCGGCGTTGCCGAACCGCTGATCCAGCGGGTCGGTTCAGACCGTATTCTCGTCCAGCTGCCGGGCCTGCAGGACCCGACGCGCCTGCGTCAGCTGCTTGGCTCGACCGCGCAGATGAGCTTCCACATGGTCGATACCTCTGTCGACCCGAACAGCGGTACGCCGCCGCGCGGCGTCGACATTCTGCCGGGCACCAATGACGGTGCCAAATACGCGGTCGAAAGCCGCGTGGCGATTTCCGGCGAGCGTCTCGCCGACGCCAAGGCCGGTTTCAACCAGCAGACCAACGAGCCGATCGTTTCCTTCACCTTCGACAGCCAGGGTGCCCGTCAGTTCGCTGAAATCACCCGTGACAATGTCGGCCTGCCTTTCGCCATCGTCCTTGATGGCAAGGTCCTGACGGCGCCGCGCATCAACGAACCGATCCCCGGTGGCCAGGGCCAGATCAGCGGTAACTTCACCGCCCAGGAAGCAACCGTTCTTTCGGCCCTCTTGCGCTCCGGCGCCCTGCCGGCACCGCTGACCATCATCGAAGAGCGTTCCGTCGGTCCAAACCTCGGTTCGGACTCCATCCGCATGGGCATCTATACCGGCCTTGCCGGTTTCGCCCTCGTCGTCACGCTGATGGTGCTGCTCTACGGCGCCTGGGGCATGATCGCCAATCTCGGTCTGCTCCTGCACACCGTCCTGACGATCGGTGTGCTTGGCATGCTCGGCTCGACACTGACGCTGCCCGGTATCGCCGGTATCATTCTTGGTATCGGCATGGCAGTGGACGCCAACATCCTGATCAACGCGCGTATCCGGGAGGAAACGGAAGGCGGGGCAGGGGCGATGAAGGCGCTCGATATCGGCTTCAACAAGGCCTATGCGACCATCATCGACAGCAACGTCACGACGCTCTCCGGCACGATCCTGCTGTTCATGTTCGGCACCGGCCCGGTCCGCGGTTTCGCGATCACCATGATGCTCGGCATCGTCATCTCGATGTTCACCTCGATCACGATCGTTCGTCTCGCGATGCGCCAAGTGGTTGTCCGCCGCAAGATGAAGAAGCTGGAAATCCCGTCGCTGTTCGGCAGCGTGCCGCATATTCCTAAGATTTCCTTCATGAAGGGCCGCTTCATCGCCATCGGCATGTCGGCCTTCCTGTCGGTCAGCTCGGTTGTGTTGTTCTTTGCGCCGGGCCTCAACTACGGCATCGATTTCGTCGGTGGTATCCAGGTGGAGGCAACGTCGAAATCGGTGCTCGACCTGCCCAAGCTGCGCGAAGAACTCGAAGGGCTGAACCTCGGCGAAGTGGCGCTGCAGGAGTTCGGCCAGAATCAGTCGGTGCTGATCCGCGTCCAGCGTCAACCGGGCGGCGAACAGGAACAGACCGTTGCCTTGAACAAAATCAAGGAAGGTGTGATTCAGGTCATTCCGGATGCAAGTCTGGAGCGGACCGAAGTCGTCGGCCCGACGATCTCGGCTGAACTCGCCCGCTCCGGCTTCCTGGCCGTGGTGCTCGCCATGCTGGCGATCCTGTTCTACATCTGGTGGCGGTTCGAATGGCACTTTGCCGTTGGCGCCATTGCGGTGCTCTTGCTCGACATTACCAAGACGATCGGCTTCTTCGCGCTGACCGGCATCGACTTCAACCTTACCGCCATCGCGGCACTGTTGACGATGATCGGCTATTCGGTGAACGACAAAGTGGTGGTCTACGACCGCATGCGAGAAAACTTGCGCAAGTACAAGTCGATGCCATTTTCCGACCTGATCGACATGTCGATCAACCAGGTGCTGGCACGATGCATCTTCACCTCGATGGCCACGGCGTTTTCGCTGGTACCAATGGCGATCTGGGGTGGCGATGCGGTGAAGAGCTTCGCATGGCCGATGATTTTCGGCGTCATCGTCGCAACGACCTCGTCGATCTATATCGGCGGCCCGATCCTGCTCTTCCTCAGCCGTTGGTGGAAGGACCGCGAGGCAACCCGCGCACCGGGGACGGAACTCGCCAAGAACTGACCGGTTTCTCCCTGAAAAAATCAAAAGGGCGGCTTCGGCTGCCCTTTTTTTGTCTCATGATGCGCCTACATAATGTCGGTGAAAGCAATTCGGATTGTTCACCAAAAGTAGATTTTCATTCTACGATACCTCGTCCGGTGAACAAGCCTTGCTGCGTTCGATTGAAATGATGAACGAAGTAGTATTTATTTTTTCGGGTAGACAAAGTTAATTGACTAGATTTGTAGTCTATCCTATCTTGTGGTTGTTCGCTGATGGCATAAGCCGGAGCGGCGGCCTGTAACACGCCCGGATGTATCCGCCGGGCCTTGCCGAAGGAGAGAGCCATGTCTGACAATGCCCGCATCGCAACTTTCCGCGGCAAGCATTCCCATTGTCGCACAATGAAAGACCTTTGCATCCGCACCTTCTGGCGAATGTGAATTCTACGCAGTCTTTTCCTTGAATGTTGCACGATTTGAATGATCCGCGCCAAGGCGCGGCAGGAGCGCTATCCCATGAGCAAGCAGATTATAGAATTTGGTGGTGAAGCCGTCGGCGTTGTCGTTCCGGATGCAGGCCGGCTGAAGTTCGTCGCCGTGAAATACCATGTCTGGGATCTCGACGCGCGGCATTTTCGTTCGGCCGACGAGGCAAGGGCGGCGGTGCGTCAGTTGATGCTTTCGCAAATGGCTTCGCGGCCGCCATCGGGATCTTCGGCTACGCCCGCTGTCCATGCAGCCGCGTAAGGCATAAATATTGCGCGAAAACCGCAGTTTGGCCATCTTTTCACTAAATCGGTATATTGGCACTGCTTCTCCTATGGTATGCCGTGTAACGTGATGGCAATCTGCAGGCAGGCGCCGTCTTCAGCGCCTGTTTGTGAAAAGAGCGAACTGCGATGCTGACCAAAAAGGGAAAATACGGGTTGAAGGCGCTGGTCGATCTGGCCCGGCTTGATCCGGGTGAGACCGCTTTCATCACTGAGATTGCAAGCCGCAACAACATCCCGAAGAAGTTTCTCGACACTATTTTGCTGGAGCTGCGTAATGCCGGCATCCTGCGCTCGAAGAAAGGCCCCGGTGGCGGCTACTCGCTGTCGCGTCCGGCATCGGAAATCCGCATAGGGCAGGTTGTCCGTACATTGGACGGTCCGCTGGCGCCGATCCGCTGTGCCAGCCGCACGGCTTATGAAGTGTGCGATGATTGCAATGATCCCAACACCTGCGAGGTCCGCAGGTCTATGACAACGGTCCGGGATGCCGTCGCGGATATTCTGGACTCGATGACGCTGGAAGCCTTCGTCATCAATCCGGGCCAGCCGATCCTCTTGGAAGACGAAATCGTTGCGAAACGCGCGAGCTGAGATCAAAAGCCCTGTTTTCCTGTGGTCTCCCCTGGATATTTTGGCGTAATCGCCGAAAAAGCGCAGGTTTTAGCCATTTTGGTTTGATCTGTGTCCACTCCGGCTATACCGGATACTGAACTTACAGGTCTTGGAGCAGCGATAATGGGTCTCAGGCAAGTCGACATGAACACTCCGGAAGAAAAAGCCGTGATCGAATCGATCGGGCGGTCGATCACGACCGCGGTGGATGGCATCAATGCGCTCGCCACCTGTTTTGCCGCCGACAAGGCGCTCGCCCGCAGCCTTGTCGATGCCGTCGAACTGATCGCACGCGGACGCGGGCGCGTGGTTGTGTCCGGCGTTGGCAAGAGCGGCCATATCGGCCGGAAGATCGCCGCAACCATGGCATCGACGGGCACATCCGCCTATTTCGTGCATCCGACGGAAGCGAGCCACGGTGATCTCGGCATGATCACCTCCGACGACCTGCTCATTCTCCTGTCGTGGTCGGGCGAAACCATCGAACTTGGCAACATGCTGGCCTATGCCAAACGCTTCAATGTTCCCGTCGTTTCCGTCACCTCGAATAGCGACAGCCTGCTCGCCCGAAATTCCAGTGTCGCCATCACCCTGCCCAAGGTTCAGGAGGCCTGTCCGCACGGTTTGGCGCCGACGACTTCGGCAATGTTGCAGCTGGCCGTTGGCGATGCGCTTGCCATAGCGCTTTTGGAGCGGCGGGGGTTTTCCGCGCAGGACTTCAAGACATTCCACCCGGGCGGCAAGCTCGGTTCGCAGCTCCTGCTTGCCCATGAACTGGCCCATCATGGCGAGGCCATTCCCTTGCTGCCGCTGGGCAGCCCGATGGGCGACGCGGTTATCCAGATGTCGTCCAAAGGTTTTGGCGTCGTCGGCATCACCAACCAGGAAAACAAGCTTGCAGGCGTGATCACCGACGGCGACTTGCGCCGGCATATGTCGCATGACCTGCTGCTCGAAACCGTCGATACCGTCATGTCGCACAGCCCACGGGTGATCAAGGGCAGCGTGCTGGCAAGTGCGGCATTGGAAACCATGCAGGCGCAGAAGGTGACTGTGCTGTTTCTGGTCGATGATGCCGGGCACCCCAGCGGTATCCTGCATATTCACGATCTGCTGCGCGCCGGTGTGGCGTAAGCGGGCGCTGACGGGACCCGATAAGGCGCCAATGGCGCAGTTGCCCCGCAAATAGAGAAAGCCGGTCACGGACCGGTCGTAAAAGTTACGCGCTGCGTTTCGTAGGTCTCTGCCGCGGTGGCGGATCGATAAATGCGCCGGGCTTGTTCACCGAACGATCGTGCAGTCTCTGCGCAATAGCCTCTGCGCCACCATCGGTTCCGGCCGCCGAGTAAAAATTTCCCCTGACCTGGATTGCTGCTGCGAGCAGTCGGAAGAAGGCAGCCCGGATCGCTCCCTCCGGTGGTGTGGGCGCGCTCCAGAATTGATCCAGTGCCGCCTGATCGCTGAGCCTGGCGATGTCGAAGACGGCGGCGCCCAAAACCTTGACGGGTTTACCCATTTGCAGGGCATGAAGCCCCACGGTGGAATTGACCGTGACGGTGCCGGCGGCCTGACCCAAAAGTGCCGCCAGATCTCCGCCATCCAGGAACTGCACGCGCCGGTCGATTCCGAGCTTGGTTGCCAGTTCGTCCACATAGGCCTGCCAGCCGATAAGCCCGTTGTCGAGAGGATGGACCTTGACGACGAGACTTGCGTCGCGTGGTGCATGGTTTGCGAAAGAGCTGAGAACCTCCGCAATCGCCTGCCGCTGATCGTTGTAGGGAGAGTGCGCGCGCAGCTGAAAGTCGGTTTGCAGTTGCAACGGGAAAACAAAAAATGGGCCACCGCCAGCCAGAAGGCCGTCGATCAGGGCCGCCGCCTCCCGCTTTCTCCTCCTGCCGCCTGCCAGACGCATCACCCATCCGGCATACTCCGCGAGAGGATGGAACAGCGCGTGGCGGCGATAATGCGGAAACAGGAACCAGAGGAAGACATTCGGCAGATTGTAAAGAAGATCGTATCTGGCTTCCGCCGCAAAGCTCTGGCTATACCGTCTGGTCCAATCCGGCTCGGCGAGCGTCCCGGCGGCTTCGACGATCTGTGCGGGGTCCGCAGGAAAGTGCGAATTCGAACTCATTCCGCCCCGTTCAAGGGTCAGCCAATCCGGCCGCAGATACCCCATCTCGACAACGGAAATCTCGACGGCGCGCTCCCGGGCAGCGCCAATCGCGATTCGATGATAGGGACGTTCCTCACCCAGCAGAACGAGATCGGTGACGGCGTGCCGCTCGATGAAGCTGCTCATGTAAGCGCGCCAGTCATCACCACCGCGGCCGCGATAATTGTAGCCACCCTTGCGCCGCCAGAAAATCTGATCGCCCGGATTGAGATTGATCCGGAAGCAGCCGTGGCCCTTTTCTGCAAGCCGATCGGCGATCTTGGCAAAGATCGGTGAGGATGGCCCCTGCAGGAAAAGGAAGACACGTCGTTTCGTCATAGGCGTCAAATCCATCACCACGGGCTCTCAACGAACATGGCCTGCACTATTGCAGATCGTCCTTGCGCAGGTTCGCATGCTTGAGCATGGCTTCCAGCAGTTTCCAGGGGTCTTCGTTGCGCGGAAATGACGGCGCGTTTTGCGGTGTGCGTGCGCCTGCGAGCGGCACGATGAAATAGTCTGTACGCGGATCGGGGAACGGGTCGGCGAACGATTTCAGCAGCGGCGCGTGGTCACCGTAGAAAACCAGCCAGACAGGTCTGTCGAGCTTGCTCAGATGGTCGACAAGTTCGCCAAGAGCCCTGTCGGACTGCTGCAGGATATCGAGATAGATATCGAGGGGATCGGTCAGATCCGGCACACGATTGGGCTCCCACGGCCCATGATTGGCCATCGAGGCAACAAACAGAAAACTGCCCTTGGCGTCCGTCTGCTTGTCGATGTCGGCAATAACCTTGCGGGTCAAGACTGCATCGGAGACATACAGGCCATCCCGCACCGGATCATGGTCAAAGTCGTTGAGCATGGTCATTGTCTCGAAGCCGAGCTGTGGCATGGCTTTGTGCCGGAGAAAGAAGGTCCGGTCATAGGGGTGCATGAAATGCGTGCTCCAGCCCGCATTCTTCAGCTTCGTCGGCCATACCACATCGGTGTAGTGGCTCGCGCGCAGATAAGGGTAGCTCGCATCGATATGCAGATCGTCCGGAACCAGGCCGCTTAACACGGCAAATTCCGTTCGCAGCGTATAGCCACCCTCGAAAACGGTGGAGAGCCGGCCCCATTGCACGGCGAGCTTCTGCAGCCGGTCGATGTTTGGCAGCTTGACGCTGTCGACACCGCAATGGCGCATGTCGATAAACGATTCCGATTGCCAGACAATGACCAGCGGCGCCTTGTTATCGGCGTCATGGCCGATCAGATCGTGCACAGCGGCGAAAAAACGCTCTGACAACTCGGCAATGATCTTTTCGCGCCGGCGGCCGAGCCAAAGGATGAAATGGAAGATCACGGACGCAAACGTGCCGAAGCGGGTCGTACTCACCTTGACGTTCGGTACGCCGACGAGATGCTGCACGAAATCCGCCACAGGCCGGTTGACCGGGCCGTAAAACAACAGAACCCATGGCAGGTCGGCGATCATGAAAGCGGCGACGATCCAGCCGAGTTTATGGCTTTGCGGCAGGATGCTCGGCTCGAAATACATGTAAAGGCCCGAGACGCCGAAAACATAGAGGAAGGCGACGGTCCAGAAGACGATGTTGAGCGAATTCGCGTAGAAGATCGACTTGTATTTGAAGACGTCGGCAACGAGGGCGATATCGGAAAAGACCAGCGGTTCACGGATGAACTTGTACTTCGCGCGCGATATGCCGGTGAAGATGACAAAGAAGCTCATGGTGCCGGCGCCGGCATAGAGCGGACGCCAGGAAATCGAAAAGAAACCTGCAAAGACCAGGGCGATGATCGGCAGCCGCGCCAGAATGTCCATGGCCGCGCGTCTGCGGCTGAAGGCCGGCCGGTGCCTGCGGCGTTCCCGTTTGGGCAAGGCAAATCTGTCCGTGAACAGGATGACAGCGCAGGCCAGAGCGTAACAGAAAATTGTCAGCGTTACGGGATTGTCGTGCATGTGGAGTGACGTCAACGCCAAATGATTACCTTCGCGATCTTTCGTCCGCCGCCAGCCTGGCGTGCACTGCTGCGACCAAGCGACACTTAAATCCTATTGCCGGCGGATACAAGCAAACTGTCCCGCTTCAACGCCGCCGGTGGATGCGCTGGATGGCGCGATCGAACCACCAGTTGAGCAAGGGTTTTACCGTCGAACCGAAACGGCCGAGCGCCCACAGGGTCCACCCGAAAAAGACCTCGAATTCCCCCCTGTCGACGGCGCGGACAATCCGCCGTGCAACGGTCTCTGCAGGCCATGGCGCGACACGCCCCATGATCACCGCGGCCTCAAGCGGACGATCCGCCAGCTCTCGGGAAAACTGCGGTGTTTCGGTATCGGGCGGGAAACAGACGGAGATCCGGACGCCACTGGGCTTTGCTTCGGAGCGCAAGGCTTCGGCAAAACCGTGCAGGGCAAATTTCGAGGCGGAATAGGCCGCGTAGCTATGGATGCCGATCAGCCCGGCACCGGAAGAGACAAGCATGATGCTGCCGGATTGCCGTTCCTTCATACCGGAATAGACCGCGCGCACCGCGTGGATACTGCCGAAGAGATTTGTCTGGATTTGGCGTGTGAAGGCATTCGAAGGCAGTGTCTCAAACAGTCCGGGTTCGACGATGCCGGCGGATGTAATCAGGATACCGCAAGGGCCATAGGCTTTCTCGCATCGGGCGATTGCCGCGATCGTTTGCTCTTCGTCGTTCACATCAGCCGGTTCGATCCTGATCGCGCCGTGACCGTGGATGTTCGCCAGCTCGTCTCGCGCCATTTCAAGGGCAGAAACGGTGCGCGCAAGCAGCGAAATACGAGTGCCACGTTCGGCATAAATCCTGGCAAGCGCCAGACCGATCCCGCTCGAACCACCCGTAATGATCACATGAGTCATGCCGTAAGACCGGTTCGGTTCATCAGGGTGCGGCCGGCTGTTCCGGCGCGGCAAAGCTTATCGGGAAGCAAGCATCTTCATCATCTGCTGGACATCGATCGACGCGAGACCGAAATTGCGCTCGGTGAGATCCTTGAGCTTTTCCGCGGTCATCGTCACGGTCTGCCGGATCTGCTCCTCCGTATGCTCGCTGGTGATGAAGAACCGCAGGCGCGCCATGCCTTCTGGCACGGCGGGGTGAATGATCGGCAGGGCATTGATACCATTTGCGAGAAGATCGTTCGACAGCTGCACCGCACGAAGCGAATCGCCAACCAGAACCGGCACCACGGAGAAACCGGCACTCAAGCCGGTATCCAGACCGGCCTCCTGGGCAAGCTTGAGGAACAGCGCCCCGTTCCGCCTCAAGGCCGCCACCCGTTCGGGTTCGCCTTCGAGGATATCGAGGCTTGCGATTGCCGATGCGGTAAGAACCGGTGCAAGGCCGACACTGTAGACGAAGCCGCCGGCGGTCGCCTTTAGCACCGCTGCCAGTGCAGCGCTGCCGGCGATATAGCCGCCGCAGCTTGATGTCGTCTTGGAGAGCGTGCCCATCCAAATATCGACCTGGCGGGGATCGATGCCGAAATGTTCGAACGTGCCTTTGCCGCGCTTGCCGAGAATACCCAGCGAATGGGCTTCGTCGACCATCAGCCAGAAGCCATATTCGGCCTTCAGCTTCATGATCGCGGGCAGGTTGGCGATGTCGCCGTCCATCGAATAGACGCCTTCGACGATCACCAGGATATGGCGATAGTCGCCCGCGACGGTGCGCAGCACATGTTCCAGGTCGTTCGCATCGTTATGTTTGAACAAACGGCGCGTGGCGCCAGACAGCTTGATGCCGGCGAGCGCGCTGTTGTGGATGAACTCGTCATGCACCACAAGGTCCTTCGGACCCATCAGGCAGCTGATTGCCGCGACATTGGTCAGGTAACCGCTGACGAAGCAAACGGAAGCCTCGACGCCGTAGAAGGCGGCGATACGCTCTTCCAGTTCCGCATGCGCAGGACGCTCGCCCGCCACCAGCCGGCTGGCGGATGCGGAGATGCCGAACGTGTTGATAGTATCCCGGGCCTGGGCCAGGACATGCGGGTGACGGTTGAGGCCGAGATAGTCGTAGGATGCGAAGTTGATTAGCTTTCGCCCGTCGATGACGGTCGTCGCTCCGGCGGCCGTCTGGTGCGCCCGATAGAAAGGGTTGTCGATGCCCAGCTGCTCGCTGGCAATCTTCTGCGTCTGGACCTGCTTGTACTCCGGCAAGTCCTCGAACTTCGTCTGCTTGCGTCTGACCTGCGGAGGAACGTCCCGCTCCGAGCGGGCCATGCGATTGCGCTCCGAAGACTGATGCGTGTTGCGCATCTTGTCCAGCAGGTTTTCCTTGACGCTGCTGTTCATCTTCGAAACGTTTTTGCGTTCCTCGTCCTTGCTCATTGGCTTGCTGCCTTTTCCGTAACCGTTCCGGTGTGGCGCTGGGCGAGCTCATTGACGATCTTGTTGTCCGTTGGCTCGCTGTCTTCGTCGCTGCCGTGATCCCGCTTGCTGACCTTCTCATGGAGCTTGCGGGCCACGTCGCCGACAGTCGTGTTGTCGGCAACGCCGCTCAACGGCATATCAAAGCCGGTATTCTGCTGGAAGCTGATACCGAGTTCCACGGCCATCAAGCTGTCAAGGCCGATTTCCTTCAGGATCTTGTTGCGCGAGATCGTATCCTTCGACACGCGCAGGATCGCGGCGATTTCGTTGGCGACCAGATCATAGAGAATGTCTTCGGCCTCCTGCGGCGATTTTCCGTCGATCATCGCCACGAGATCCATGGTCTTGCCATCGCTGCCCGACGTGTGCTGGTCGGCTGTTCGCAGGATGACCTCGAACAGTGCGTTGCGCACCACCGGCAGATTGCGCGCAGCCGCCCAGTCGAGTTCGGAAACCATGGCAACGGCGGCATCGACCGTGCCCGGATCGGAACGGATGTAGCTTTCGACCTGATCGAGAGCGGCCTGCGCCTTCAATGCGGTCTTGCCGATCCGCTTGGACAAGAGATCGTTGACGTCGGTGTTCTGCGCCAGATAGCCCTTGTCGGCAATCGCGCCGAAGCCGATGGCCAGTCCCGGCAGGCCTTCAAGCCGCCGGGCGCGCGCAAGGCCCTCAAGATAACCGTTCGCCGCCACGTAATTGGCCTGGCCGGGATTGCCGACCAGCGTTGTCGCCGATGAGAACATGATGAAATGGTCGAGCGCATCGGACCGGGTCAGCCGGTCGAGAACGGCAGCACCCTGCACCTTCACGTCGATGACAGGACGGTTGCGTTCGCGGCTGAGATTAATGATCAGCGCATCGTCAAGGACCATAGCCGCATGGACGACGGTTTTCAGAGGTCCGATCTGGCGCAGCGTCTTCAACAAAGCGTCCGCAGCCGCCTCATCGGTGACATCGCAGGCGTGAACGCTTGCAGAAACGCCCTTGCTTTCCCAGCGCTTGATCGTTTCGAGGGTCTCGACGTCTGCGATACCGCGGCGTGTGGCAAGGGCAATGTTGCGTGCACCCTTGTCGACGAGCCAGTTGGCTGCCGCAAGGCCGAACCCGCCGATACCGCCAACGACCAGATGGACGCCCAGGCTATCGACCGACATCCGGCCGGCCGGCCGTTTGGCGACTTCATCCTGTCCGGCAACCGGCGGCAGCACAACGATCTTGCCGATATGGCCGGCGTTCTGCATCAGGCGGAAAGCATTGCCGATTTCGTCGAAATCGAACGCACGGTAGGGCAGGGGCACAAGCTTGCCCTCTTCAAACAGCGCACCGATTTCGGTGAAGATACGCTTCGTCAAGTCCGGCGCGTTGACCAGCAACTGGTCGGCATCAATGCCGAAATAGCTGATGTTGCGGCGGAAGGGCCGCAGACCGATTTTGCTGTCGGCGTAATAGTCGCGCTTGCCTAGTTCCAGGAAACGGCCGAACGGCTTTACCAGCGATAGGCTCTGTTCCATGGCCTCGGCAAACAACGAATTCAGAACGAGATCGACGCCTTCGCCGCCGGTGACGCCGAGAATGTCGTTGACGAAGGCCAGCGAGCGCGAGTCAAAGACGTGATCGGCGCCGAGCATCTTCAGGAAACGGCGTTTTTCGCGCGTACCCGCCGTGGCGATCACCTTGGCACCGGCGAGCTTGGCAACCTGCAGGGCCGCCAGCCCAACACCGCCGGCAGCGCCGTGGATCAGGATCGTTTCACCGGCCCGGATGCGGCCGAGTTCGATCATCGCGTAATAGGCTGTGAGGAAGGCAACCGGCACGGTTGCGGCCGCCACGGGGCTGACGGTTTCCGGCAGTCTGGCGACACCTGAGCGGGAAACGACAACATGGGTGGAAAATGCTGCGGGCGCGATCGCCATCACGGCATCGCCGACCGAAAGATCCGTGACGCCGCTGCCGATGGCGACAACATGGCCGGAAAGCTCCATGCCGATCGTCGCACCGGCAAAGCCGTCCTCCAGCGCTTCTTCCGGCAGAAGTCCCATCGCCCACATGACGTCACGGAAGTTCAGGCCGGTGGCGGCAACGGCGACGACGACATCGTCCGGGCCTGCCTGCGGGATTTCAGATTGTTCCCACGCAATGCTGCCCACCTGCGAGCTGACGCGCTGGCGGATGGTCGCGGCCTTGAAGTCCTTTGTCTTGCGCAAGCCTTGATCGACCGGGCCTGGGACAGCGCGGATTTCCGAAAGGATGCCGCTTGCTGCATCAAGCAGCCATTCGCGGTTTGCGCCGGTATCACTGAGTATCGCGATGGCGGTGGCAAGCTGAGTACCGGCCCCGGTCTTGGGGCCGGTGAAATCGAGCGCGTGAATATCGAGGAAATCATATTCGTTTTGAAGCACGCGGGCGAATGCCCACAGGCCACTGTTGACGCTTGAACCCAGTGCATCCTGATTGCGCGTCTTCAGCGTGACGGGCGCTCCGCCGGGAGCTGCGATCACAAGGTGGGGGCGCTGATCGGCCGCCGGTTCGGCATGCGCATAATGCTGGCGCAAGGCCTCTGCAAAAGCGCTGAGCGAGAGCACGCGATTTTGCAGGGCATCCGAGTCCTGGCTGCGGTCCTCGGCAGTGGACGACGAGAGATAGACCGCCCGGACCGGCTTATCGTTCAGTCCCGCGATGGCGTCAGTGATTTTATCCTTGTCGGCATCGAAATCACCGGTCAGCTGAACCGGCACGAGAGGAGCCTGAATGGCATCCTTTCCGGACGGCAGCGTGTCGTGCAGGCTTGAGACGCTCCCGTCGTGCAGGACAAGCACCGGGGTGACGATATCTGCAGGCTGCGCTTCAGCAGTCGGCACGGTATCCGTAAATTGGCCGCCCTGTGCTTCGACGGTGATGATATTTCCGTAAGGCAGTTCACGGTCTTCGACGGTGATGTTGCGCAGGCCCAGATCTGTCAGGTCCTTCTGCCACTGCATCACCGTTGCCAGCTTGCCGATCGGGAACTCGACGGCCTGGGTGCGTGCAAACCAGCCCTCGGTCAAACCGAAAGCAAAGTCGCTGAACACCGTCGGCGCGTTGGCCGCGGCCACAAGAGCGCCATTTTCCCGCAGGCAGACCCGCAGGGCGTTACGGATCGCGCCGTCTTCGTCGATCAGCGTGAAAATCGTATCCGAAGCGCTGACGACGAGATCGAAGGCTGGAAGCGTTGCGAACGCATCCTTTTTCAGGACGCGGACATGGGCATCTTCCTCAAAGGCGATTTCCAGGTTGCGTTGCGCATTTTCACGCGGTTCGACTACGATCAGGCTGGCATCGTACCGTGCCGCCAGCGTCGCAAGCCTGCGGGTGAACCCGGCAGATACGGTGCCGGCTTCGACGATCCGCAGGTCGCTCCTGCCGGTCTCGCTGGTGAGCGCCTTTTCGATAGCGGCCAGAACCAGATCCATGCGCTGACGGGTGGACGCGGAGTGGACTGTCTGATGATCGAGCGTTGCATCGCTGATGAAGCCTTGCGGCTTCGCTGCCGCGTCAATCTCATTGCCGGATATCTCGGAGGCCAAAAGGCTGTCGATCCGGTCGAGCGTTTCGGCGTAGGAATTGTTGATCAGCACAGCCTCGACGGCGCGCTCGGAGCGTTCGCCATACAGTTCCTTGAGGATATCGCCGACCGGAGGCAGGGAGTATTCCGCAGCAATTTTCCAGCTGCCTGCCTTGTGCTCGCAAAGGCCGGCATCTTCCAGGACATAGAGACAGTTGGCCAGGAAACAACGGAATGCGAAATCGCCGGGCAGCGACCGCGTATCGATCCTGGCGGTTCCCCTGCCGAGCTTGAGCGCGATTTCGTGGCAGGCACGATAGATCGCCGCGTTGAATAGAAGCGTCGTGTTATCGATGCCGTTTTGGTCAGCTGCGGCAATCAACGGCATCGGCAGCGCATGCGAGCTTTCCGTCGCCACAAGCGGCACAGCACGATCGGAGGGCACGGCCTCATAATGGAACGACAGCATGTCCAGCGTCTTGTGCTGGCGCAAGTAGGTCCGGCGGAACCGGCAATCATCGAACGCCGCAACGACTTCGCCGCCCTTGCCGAAGAAGCGGAACTTTGCCTTGATCGAATTGGCGCTGATGCGCTCGATCTCGACCACTGCCCTTTTGATGGCAATCCCGGAGTTGGTCAGCCGCACCGAGCCGAAACGCACCGGAATATAGGGTGCGCCGCCGGCTTCGCCGGTGAAGCGATCAAACAGGGCGACCAGACCGTGGAACGTCGCGTCTACGGAAATCGGATTGAGGCTGTAGGTGACGAACGGGTTTCCAGCCTGTTCAGGCTCCTTCAGTTCCACATCGATGAACCGGTCGCCATAGGACACGGCCTTGGCCATCAACTGGAAGCGCGGACCGTAGTCGAGACCAAATTGACGCGCGGTTTCGTAAGCCTTTGCAGGCGTTACCGTTGCTGTCTTTTCCAGACTGGCGAATGGGTTTGCAAAGGCCACGCTATCCGAAGGTATCGGCTTGCGGCTTCTCGCCACGGCATGAACAGCCCAGTCGTCTTCCGAAAGGCGCTCGCGCGAGCGGATTTCGATATCGCCGGTTTCCGGAGACAGGATGGTCGAAAGCTCCATCATCCGGTTGTCGGCAAGCTCCAGCGGCCGCACAATCTCCAGATTGGTGATATCGACCTCTGCGGTGCCGTAATATTGCTGTGCGGCCGAGATTGCGATCTCGATAAAGCCACTGCCCGGCAAGATGGCCTTGCCATCGACGACATGCTCGGCGAGATCCGGAAACAGATGCGCGTCGAGATGGTTCTTCCAGCTGCCGCTGTTGAGATCGGCGCGCCAGCCTGCCAGCGTGTATGGCGTTTTCGAGCCGCGGCCAAACAGGTCGGTTGCATCGCTGGTTGACGGCGGGCGCAATTCCGTTGGCTCGAATGGCAGAGCGGGCAGACTGACAAAGGCGTTGCGCTTGCCAAACAGGCGCATCTCGTCAAAAGCAGCGCCATGGGCGATCGCCCGCGCCATGGCCCGCGAAATCGGGTCCTGACCCTTTTCGCCGGCATCACGCAGCAGCGTCGGAACCACGGTCCCGGGAATGGAGGCCTGCTTGACCGTTTCCTTCAGGTAGGAAGACAGGATCGGACGCGGCGAGATCTCGATGAACAGGCTGCAGCCAAGCGCGATGGCCGCTTCCGTCGCAGCCTGGAAGCGCACCGGTTCGCGGACGTTCTTCCACCAGTAGTCAGGATCGAGCTGCGTGCCGTCCATCCGCTCGCCGGTGACGGTCGACAGATAGGCAAGCTCGGACTTGCGCGGCGCGATGTCCGGGATGTCGGCCAGGAAGGCCTTCTTGGCCCGATCGATGATCGGATGATGGAACGGATAGTTGATATCGAGAATCTGGACGGGGATCTTCGCCTTGCGCGCCGCATCGCGGAAGGCGGAAACCTCGTGCGCAGGGCCGGAAATCGTCACCGAATTGTGGGCGTTGATGGCAGCAACACAGATTTGCTCAAGTCCACGGGACTTGGCAAAGGCATCGGCTGCGTCTTCGCCCAGCATTGCTGCCGCCATCGTGCCCTGACCAGCCAGGGGATCCTGGTGCAGCGAACGCTTGGCAACGATCGCGACAGCATCGACGAGGGAAAGCGCGCCTGCCGCATAGGCGGCAGCGATTTCACCGACCGAATGACCGAAAACGGCCGTCGGCTTGATGCCCATGGCAACAAGCGAATCCGACAGTGCAGCCTGGACCGCAAACAAGAGCGGCTGGGCGTACTTGGTGTCGGACAGCTTCTTGTCCAGATCCGGATCTGTCAGCAGATCCGTGAGCACGATGTCCGAATGAAACTTGAACAGTGCGCTGACCGAAGTAAAGCACTGGCGGAAATGCAGGTTTTCGCGGAAGGCCTCGACGCCCATGCCGGCCCATTGCGAACCGTTACCGGAGAAGACGAAAGCAACTTTCGCATCCTTGGTCACCGCTTCGCCGGTTTCGCCGATATCGGATGCCGGTTTTTCCAGATGGCTGGCAATGGCGCGAACAATATCTTCGGGGTGATCGCTACGTGCTGCAAACCGGTGGCGCATCTGCGTGCGGTTGGCGCCGGATGCCGCGATGACGGCCCGGGCTTCATCCTTGGAGGTCTTGGCGAAGGTCGATTTATACGACTTCAGCAATTCCTCAAGGCTGCCCACCGTATGGGCGCTTGCCATGAAGACATGGCCGGTGGCGTTGTTGCGGTTGCGCTCGTCCTGAACCGGGTCCGGATCGCTGATGACGACGTGAGCATTGGCGCCGCCGAAGCCGAAAGAATTGATGCCGGCAAGACGGGCGCGCTTTCCGCGCAGCAGCTCGATCGGGTTTGCGGTCACGCGGACATTCAATCCGTCGAAATCGATGTTCTCGTTCGGTGTGTCGAAATGCAGCGATGCCGGCAGGTAGTTGTTCTCAAGCGCCATGACGGCCTTGAGCATGCCGAACAGGCCGGACGCCGGTTCCGTATGGCCGATATTCGATTTGATCGAACCGATCGGGACCGGTGCACGCCGGTTGGCGCCGATCACCGTTCCGATCGACCAGACTTCGGAGGGGTCGCCGACCTTTGTACCCGTGCCATGACCTTCGACAAAGGCGACCTGGTTGGAATCGATATTGTTGCCTTGATAGATCGCACGCAGCAGATTGGCCTGAGCCTCGCGCGATGGCAGCGAAATGCCGTTGGTGCGCCCAGCCGAATTGACACCGGTCGCGACGATCTTGGCGTAGCTGCGATCCTTTTCCTGCCGCGCCCTGTCGGAGCGGCGCAGCACGAAGACGACGCCGCCTTCCGCGCGCACATAGCCGGCACCGTCATTGTCATAGGCGCGGCAAAGCCCTTCCGGGGACAGCATGCGCGCCTGGGCGAAGCCGACAAACGGAAGCGGATGCGCAAGCACATTGACGCCACCGACGATAGCCGTATCGATTTCACCGGCATTCAGCGCGCGCATCGCCTGATCGAGCGCGACCAGCGACGAGGAGCAGGCGGTATCAACCGTCATGCTCGGGCCGCTCAGGCCGAAAATATGGGAAATACGGTTGGACACGATCGAGAGCGTGTTTCCGGTCATGAAATACGGACCGGCAGCCGCCGGATCCTCGACGGTCAGGTTGGCGTGGTCGAGGCTGGACGCACCGATATAGACGCCGACATTTTCACCATGCAGCGACGGCACGGAAATATTCGCGTCCTCGAGCGCCCGCCAGGCCAGCTGCAAGAGCACGCGCTGCTGCGGGTCCATGTACATGGCTTCGCGCTGCGACATGCCGAAGGCGGCCGGATCGAAATCATAGATGCTGTCGAGCACGCCGGCGGCGAAGGAATAGGTCTTGCCGGGATTGCCAATGACGGGGTGCCAGAAGCGGGCAAGATCCCAACGATCCGATGGTATGCGCGTGACGGTGCATTTGCCCTGGCGCAAAACACGAAACAACGCCTGTGGTGAATTTGCCCCCGGGGCGAGACAAGCGCGCCCTATGATTTCAACTGTCATATTTTATCGAACGCTCTATACCGCTGTGAGTTGTTTTGCTGATTGCACTTGATACGCGAAAAAGCAATCGGAACTTCTTCTCCCGATCAGTCCGATCGTCTCATCAATGACTTCAATACCAGCTATATTAGGGCTCTTTTACCCCATGTTCGCTGGCTTTCAACCCCCATAAGTGACCATACACAGGGCATCGCGCGCTCCAACACACTTATGGAAACACACCGTAACCATTGTGGACAACTATTCTCGCGAGGCCGCGACGACCTGTTTGAGGCGCGGTGCGCGCGTCGAACGGCTGTTGCCGGCACGGTGATTGCGCTTCCTGGCGAGCAATTGGAGGCTTGCTGTCTGGAGTGTTCTGGAAGCAAAGTATTCCGAATATCGTGCGCCGGGTCCAATTTTTAAGAGTGCTTCTGGGAGATCGCCCGCAGCAGATGTTTATCCGGCAGGATGCGGGTGTTTTTTTCGGGCAGCACGAGGGGCTTTCACGAGGGATCACGGCGTTGATTCTGAATATGTCCGTGGCCGCCAAAGACGTGCCGGCATCAACAAATTCCGTTGTCGGCCGCCGCGAATCCGTCCTCGGGTGCAGGATTCAGGCGGAAGTGTTGCCGATTAGCATTAGTGGATTCCTTAAACTCTTTGACATAAATCTGATCCAGAAAGGAACGGGGATGCGCTCTTGATCGGCAGCCCTTGCTAAGCTAGTCATGCTGGCGAAATCCCGTGAGACACCTTGGCGATCAAGGCTGAAAGTTGAAGTGAATGCGACCCTTTATCCGATTTTTACTCCTGTCAGGTGCAGCATCGTCGCTTTTGGTGTTGTCTTCCTGCACCGGCCTGCCGAGTTCCGGGCCAAGCGCTGGAACCATTCAATCGGGCTCTAAGGCCGCAGAAACCCCCTATGTCCTGATTCCGGTAACGCAGGCAGTCGCAGATTCTCTGGCGCGCGTGCAGGAGAGGCCGCTGTCGGCCGCATTCGGTGCGGCACGCCGGCAAAGCTCGTCGCGCATCGGCGTCGGCGATGCCGTGACCGTATCGATATGGGAAGCCTCGGAAAATGGATTGTTTTCGGCTGGCTCCAGTCAGCAGGGCAACGCTCAGATCCCGATCCAGCTTGTTTCGGAAAACGGAACCATCTCGGTTCCGTATGCGGGGACCATCAAGGTTGCCGGCCAAAGCCCGGAAAACGTCAAGGTGACGATAGAGAAGGCGTTGAGCAGGATGGCCGTGGAGCCCCAGGTGCTCGTCAATGTCGTCAAGAACAACTCGAACACTGTGACCGTGACTGGTGAAGTTGCGGCAAGCGGCCGTATTCCGCTGACGCCCGGTGGCGAGCGCCTGCTCGATATCATTGCGACGGCAGGCGGTCCGCGGATGGAGCTGCATCAGCTGGCCGTGCAGATCACCCGTGGCATGAAAACCGAAACCATTCCGATGGAACAGCTGATTTCGGATCCGCGCGAGAACATCTACGTCCAGTCCAACGATGTCGTCACGCTTATCCGGCAGCCGCGCAGCTTCACCGTTTTCGGAGCGGCGAACGCCAACGCCTCCGTTCAATTTGACGAATCGCAGCTTTATCTCAATCAGGGATTGGCCAAGGTGGGCGGTCTCAATGACGACAGAGCGAACGCCAAGGGCGTTTTCGTCTATCGCCAGGAGCCGGTCGAACTCGTTCGCGCCTTTGCCCCGAATGCACGGTCCATGCATGCCGATGGCACGGTTAACGTCATCTATCAGGTGGATTTGAAGGACCCGAGCGGCTTCTTCGTCCTCAAGAATTTCAAGATCAAGAACCGCGACCTGGTCTACATCGCCAACTCGTCGCTCGCCGAGGTCAGGAAATTCTCGACGCTCGTCAGCACGACCGTAGCACCTGTTGCGCAAGGCGTATCGTTTGCCGCGAATATTAATGATTTGAGTAATTAGTGCCTGCATAGGTTCCGGGTTAAAGAATGATGCAGTAGCGGAATAATGACATCAGCACCTGATGCTCAGCGGTGTCGGCCTGCGCAGCAAACAACAGCCGGCAGAGGGAATGTGGATCAAAGATCAAGCGTTTGGGGCCTGGCCGACCTACGCCTCTAAAATCTGGCTGAAGACGCCCAACTCGCTCCATCGGATGAAGCGACTACAGAGCGTCTTGTGAGGACCGTACTCCTTCGGTGCGCCTTTCCACTGAGGCTCATGTTTCAAAACATAGACAATGCCGCGGACCATACGCCGGTGATCAACATGGTGCGATCCCAACAGGCAAGCAAAGCACCTAACTGAGACGAGACAAGGCAGCCAGAAATCCCCCGTACTTGGGAGAAATCATCCTCACCCGATCACTAACCCGAATTCAGAGGCATGTATCGAGGAGGTCCAGCCTTGACCGTTGCTTGCACTCATGATTTTTGGCAAAAAAAGGGAGTGATGTGATGTCCGCTTTGAACGAAGTGCAAGCGCACAAGCGCGTGGTGTATACCTGTTTGTTCGGAAAGTACGAAGTTTTGAATGAGGTCACGCCAGCCGATGCGGACCGGGACATCCGCTACATCTGCTTCACCGACAATCCTGATCTTCGCTCAGACAGCTGGGAGATTATTGTACTCTCCCAGAAAGGAATCGGCGCAGCGCGCGAAAGCCGCAGCCCAAAACTGCGCCCGCACCTTTATCTCTCCGATTTTGATCAATCGCTTTACATCGACAACACAGCCCAACTTATCGTCCCTGCGTCCGATATATTCAGCCGCTATCTCAGCGATCCCGACGTGTCTTTTGCCTGCCTGCGCCATCCTTGGCGCGATTGTCTCTATGATGAGGCAGAAGAGGTTATCAGAGGCTCTATTGATGATGAACCGCGGGTGCGCGAACAACTGGATGCCTATCGCGTGGCAGGGCATCCGGTTCATTCAGGTCTTTATGCCGGAACGTTCCTTTTACGCCGCCACATGGATCCCAACATCATGGCACTTGGCGATCTCTGGTTTGAACACGTTCTGCGTTACTCAGCGCGCGACCAGATTTCGCTGCCTTTCTGCCTCTTAAAGACAAACTCTGCGATATTGCCGATAGATGAGGTTCTGAACGACAATCCGCTATTCAGATGGCCATCTGCGGATAGAAGAATTCCCTATGGGTTCGACGATAATGTCTATCTTTGGCTCAATCGCGACGTGCGTGAGGCTGGCGTCGCCGCACGGCAGCATATGTTCGACTACGGTTATAAAGAGAACCGCACCTACCGCTATCATCCACCGATCGCCTTGGAGTTCCTAGCGAACAAGTACAAATCCGATAAAGGAAAATTGTATTATAATCGCCATTTCTACACGAGGATATATGAGCATTATCTGACGAAGCTCCGGGAAGAGGAATTCACGTTTGTCGAAATAGGCTTGCTGCGGCACGATATGCAACGGCAGGAACGGTCAGGAGTTTACGACAACGCACCATCCCTGTTTATGTGGCACGAGTATTTTTCGCGAGCGCAGATTCACGGAATAGATATCGCTGATTTCTCGGCCGTAGCACGTGATCGGATCACGTTCTCGCAAGCTGACCAATCCAACCCTGTTCAGCTTCTTGCAGCATTGGAAAACTGCCGGCACACGCTCAGCGTTATTGTTGATGATGCCAGCCACGCATCGCAGCATCAGCAAATTACACTCGGCTGCTTGTTTCCCAAACTCGCAAGCGGGGGAATATATTTTATCGAAGATCTGCATTATCAACCCGCACAGTGGGAAGATCCGACCGCACCCAAGACCCGTGATCTACTCCGCTCACTGCAAAGGGGCGAATTGCCGGCGACCCCGTTTATCGCTCCCGAACTACTCCGCGAAATCAGCGAAAGCATTGTTGAAATTCAGATGTTTGATTCGATGGATTATGCGTTGGGTGCAAACTGTGCGGATGCTTTGGCCGTGATCATAAAAAAATGAACTCAGGCAGAGATGAAATCGATGCCTGTCTGCGCCTGGGAGGTCATCTCTGCAACAAGGGTGCGTGTAGCCTGGGCTACAGCTTGCCTTCTCGCCGGGTCATCTATCAGCGCTAGAAGCGTATCACGCCACATTGTTGGGTCTTGGGGAAGACGGATCTCGCCGCTATCGTCTGAAGAACCATAGGCTTCAGATATGGAAAAAATCCCCGCTGCTCCTGCGCGTGCGACGTCGATCCGCTTGGTCGAAGAACGGCAATCGTTGATTGGGGAGGGGGCGAGTGGCACGAGCATGATATCAATCCGCCGCGCCAAAGCCTCTGTCAGATAAGCAGACCAGGATGCCTGCTGGCGGAGTGTGACACGCTCCATGCCCAGCCAAAGATGCGCGGAAGCCTTGCCGGCGAAGACCTCGAAGCGCGTCTGCGGTCTAGCCGCCAATATCTCCTTTATGATCGGCTGAAGAAACCGGTGCTCGTCCACGTGAATGGCTGTTGCGTGATAGGCAATCAGCAATTCGTCCTGTTTGGCCGATATGGTTTCGTGCGGAATGTTCCACAGGCTTGCGGAGGGAGCAGGTGGCAGAACGCGCGCATGCGCGCTCTTCAGGCGCTCGGCAAGCCGCGGCGTCGAGGCCCATACAATATCTAGATGCCGGTTGAGGCGTCGCAATGGCATAAGCCCCAATACGAAAAGGGACATTCGGTAGCCAATGGGCGCCTCGCGGCCGGTTACAATCGCCGGGATATCATCATCCAGAAACAACCCTACCCCGGCGAGTTTTGAGCTCTCCTGCTCGATCCATTGCAATGCCGTGGCGGAAGCATACCGGCACAGAATGATGAAGGCTCCATCCGCATCAAGACTGCTGAAATCATTGCTGCGGATATCCACCATTTGGTATGGAGGCATGCCCGAGGCTGTAAGGCGGGCGGCAAAATAGTAGTCGGACGTTGGATTCGGAAAACGCCCAAAGAGGATGATGCGGCGAACTGGTTTGCGAGGGGCGCCTGTCGCGCCGGGACGAAGCCGCGGCTTCGGCAAGGCCCGCCCAAACGTCCGCCTGAACCAGTCGTCATGCATTATTGCAGCCCTTGCTTCTTTCGTTGCCGGACGGGCCGTGTCAGCCGTAGGCTCGTCCTTATCTTTGCAATAGGGTGCACCCGCGCGTGAGTCAAAGCTGGCGCAGTTCGAACTGCTGGGCTATGGACAAAACTTGCCCGCTTAAAGTTGCGAGAAGCACCTGCTCCGGGCTAATGCAATATTGCCGGACGGGCAGTTGACCAAGGTCATGGCCCATTTATTCCGAATCAATGTCCGGTTTGACGGACGCAAGTGGAGAATTACCTATGCGCGTATTGGTGACTGGTGGTGCTGGCTTCATCGGGTCTGCCGTCGTCCGTTACCTCGTTCTCGAAAAGGGATATGAGGTACTCAACGTTGACAAGCTGACTTACGCGGGGACGCTGACTTCGCTGAAAGCCGTGGAGGGAAATCCGCTTTACCGTTTCCTGAAGGCCGACATTTGCGATGGGCGGGAGATTTCCCAGGCGCTTATGAGCTTCCAGCCGGACCGCATCATGCACCTTGCCGCAGAAAGCCACGTGGATCGCTCGATCACCGGCGCCCGTGATTTCGTCGAGACCAACGTACTTGGCACATTCACGATGCTGGAAAGCGCCCGTGCCTATTGGCAGTCGCTTGCGCCTGCCGCGAAAGAGGCATTTCGCTTCCTGCATGTCTCGACGGATGAAGTTTATGGCTCTTTGGGAGACGAGGGACTTTTCGAGGAAACCACGCCTTACGATCCAAGCTCGCCCTATTCTGCCTCCAAGGCTGCGTCAGATCATCTCGCCAAGGCGTGGATGCGCACCTATGGCATGCCGATCGTCGTATCGAACTGCTCGAACAATTATGGGCCGTTCCACTTTCCGGAAAAGCTCATCCCGCTGACCATCATCGGTGCCCTTGAAGGCAAGCCGCTGCCGGTTTACGGAACCGGCGCCAATATTCGCGACTGGCTTTTTGTCGAAGACCATGCACGCGCTCTGGATATCATCGCCGAGCGCGGGCGGATCGGCGAGACCTACAATGTCGGTGGGCGCAACGAGCGCCGCAATATCGATGTGGTGAAACGCATCTGCGCGCTGATGAACGAGCTTCGTCCTTCAGGCCGTCCGCATGAGAGCCTGATTGCCTATGTGCAGGACCGCCCGGGACATGATGCGCGCTATGCCATCGATGCGACGAAGCTCGAAACCGAACTCGGCTGGAAAGCGCAGGAAAATTTCGATACCGGCATCGAAAAAACCGTGACGTGGTATCTTGAAAACGAATGGTGGTGGGGACCGCTGCGCAAGGGCTACGACGGCAGCCGCCTCGGGCTCCTGAAGTCTGGTAAACAGGGATAAACCATTCTCTTACTTGTAGGTATTGTTTCCCTCACGACGGCGGCGAACGGTGTTCGCCGCCTCTCACGCGTCCCTTCCCCCGGTGCCTTGTTCAAGGGAGGGTGAGTGCGCGTTTGGCAGTCTTGGAGAGAGATTGCGCGGCGCAGCGTCGAGCGTCCAATCTCCTGCGGTCAGCGACAGATTGGGATTATAGAAGGGGTCGTTGCGCAGGATGTCCCCCCAGCGTTCGTGCATGTATTTCTCTTCGGATGCGAAACGGGCGAGTTTTTCCGGCGTGTTATCGCCCCCGCGCGATACGGATTCATGGTGGATCAGCCGGGCATGCGGGGTCCACAGTATGGCCTTGCCGATTTCCCGAAGCTTCAGACAGTAATCGACGTCATTGAAAGCGACGGCAAGGTGCGCCTCGTTCATGCCGCCCACCTGCTGCCAGAGGCTTCGGCGTGTGAGCAGGCAGGCCGCCGTTACCGCGCTCATCTCCTGCCTCTGGGCCATCAGGCCGAAGTCCTCTCCTGCCTGCGGATGGCGGAAATGAAAACTGTGACGCGCGACCGATCCGGAACCGAGCGTGACGCCCGCATGCTGCGCATATCCGTCCGGGAAAAGAAGCATCGCTCCAACAGCACCGGCGCGCGGATCGTCGAGTTCCGCCACCATCTGCTCCAACCACCCCGGCTCAATGGGATTGACATCGTTGTTCAACAGCAGGTTCAATTCGTAACGGGCATGAGCGACACCCAGGTTGCAGGCCTTTGAAAAATTGAACGGGCCGGGCATGGGAATGCGCCGGAAACGGTGTTCGGCGGCATATCGGCCAAAAAGCTCTGCCGTCTCAGGTTCCTGGCTGTCATTGTCGATCACAATGACGTCGAGATTATCCGCGCGCGTTGCGTTGAAAAGCCCATCCAGGCAAACCGAAAGCAGGTCGGCGCGGTCGCGCGTCGGGATGATGACACTGGCCGTCGTTTCCGCCCGGGGGGCTTTCGGCCGTGACGGTTTAGCGAGCAGTCGTGCAGCCTGGCGGTGTATCAGCACGCGCGGCACATGCACGATCTGGCCGTGGCGGGAAGCAGCCATCAGATGTTGCCCGGAGGCAGCGCCGGCCAGGTGAGTGTCCTTTTTCAAAGCGTCCAACCGAATGAGCGCGCCGTCGGGTGCCAGCCAACCGGTTTCAGCAAGCGGGGGGTTCCATGCTGGTTTGAAGAAGGGCGAAAAGCGCTTGCCGCTCGCATCGATCCGATCCTCGTCGCAATAGGCGGCCGCAAGCAGCGGATCGGCGATGAGAGGCTGCATCATCTGGGCGATAGCGGTTTTATCAAGCAGCATGCCAGCCGGGAGCCGCATCCAATAGACGGCCTCCGTCATTCTCGCTCCGGAGGCGTACGCATCTTCAATGGGAATTTCATGGATGTTTGAATAGGTTTGCTGCACGACGGTCCGGCGCGTTGCCTCGACTTGAGAAAGATCGCCCCCGGCAATGGAGACGAAGACGGGCGGCGCCGGGTTGCCTCCTGGGTGCGGCGCGGGATCAAATGGCTCACTCTCTGCCAGCGCCTTGATCCACGCCGGATAGGGCGGTGCGTTGAGGGTATCATAAAGCCGGGCGAAGCGGTATTCGAAGCCTTTGATGTTTCCAGCAGTAAGCAGCCGCAGCGCGCGAAACGCAGCCACCGGCGCGTTGATTGCGATGAGCACGCCTACCCTGATGTAGGATATCCGGCGGACGCGAAAGACCGGCCGCCGTCCGGTTGTCGGGGCAAGCCGGTTTGGCTGGACGGAAAGTTTGCATAGGCTGACCGGCATCCATCCATAAAAACGCCCTCGTCCCCCGCCGTCGAGAAGCATAGAGCGCGTGAGAAGGCTGGGAAAGCGGTCCTGTCTGTGCAGGCAAATCGTTGCGCCCCCCCCCAGCACTCTGTCCGGGTCCGCTATATCGACGATCACCGGCCAACCCGAAATGCCGGCAGCGTCATCGCCATCACTAATGGTAAAATGGCTATCCGCTTCCTGTGTCATGCAGTGGTATTCCGACCTTTCGTTACCGGTCATTTCAATATATAGGCTTGCGGGCGCGAGCCTACCGGTCGATGTGACGTGCGGGCTCGGGCAGGTGCATATCTGGCACGGGCAGATGCACGCCGCAATCAAGCATCCACGGGTTCGTAGCCTAATCCAGCAAAAGCGTTTTAAACAGGGTTTGCATATGTCATCGAAAGTTATGCTGATCAATCCGAAGCGATTCGGCGATGATCGCGGGTGGTTCACCGAGGTTTACAGCACGAAGAAATTTTCGGACATCGGCATCGCGGATGAATTCGTGCAGGACAATCACTCTCTTTCCACTCCCGCCGGGACGTTGAGGGGATTACACTTCCAGACGCCTCCCTATGGCCAGGCAAAGCTTGTCCGCTGCATCCGTGGAAAGATATTCGATGTTGCCGTCGACGTTCGACGCGGATCTCCGACCTATGGGAAATGGGTGGGCGCCGAACTATCGGCAGAAAATGGGCGGCAACTCTATATCCCCGTCGGTTTCGCGCACGGTTTTGTCACTTTGGAACCCTCGACCGAAGTGACCTACAAAGTGACGAATTTCTATGCGCCAGCCAATGATAGCGGCATTCTCTGGAACGATGCGGATGTCAATATTGTCTGGCCGCTTCCGGCGGGTGTTGATCCGCTCCTTAGCCCCAAGGATGAGAAGCAGCCGCTGCTGTCGGCCTTCGACAGTCCATTTTCGTATGATGGCCAGCCGCTTGAGCTATTCGAAATATGACAGGGGTGGACGGCAATATGCGGATTTTAGTGACGGGCGGGACCGGACAGGTCGGCAGGGCGCTTTCTTCATTCAGATGGCCGGCAGGCGTGGAGATCGTGGCTCCCTCGCGCAACACGCTCGATCTTGCCGATCTGGCTGCGGTCGAGGCTTTCATTACCGATGGTGGGTTTGATGCCGTCATCAACCCTGCAGCCTACACCGCAGTCGACAAGGCCGAGAGCGATTGGCTGACCGCCTGGACCGTCAATGCGCTGAGCCCTGCGGCCATCGCCGCAGCCACCCGCAAGGCCGGTATTCCCTTGCTGCATGTTTCCACAGACTATGTGTTCGACGGCGCAAAGACCGGCGCATATCATGAAGATGACCCAATCAATCCGGCCGGTGTCTACGGGGCCTCGAAGGCTGCCGGCGAACTGGCCGTCCGCGCAGGAAATCCGCGCCATGTCATCCTGCGGACGTCCTGGGTTTTTTCCGCGTTTGGCAATAACTTCGTCAAGACCATGTTGCGGCTGGCGGCGGACCGGCCGGTGCTGCGGGTTGTCGACGATCAGCATGGCTGCCCCACCGCGGCGAGTGATATCGCCGCCACGCTGGCGGCCATTGCGCTGCGGATGGTCGCGGATCCGGAGGCGCCCACTGGCACCTATCATTTTTCAAATGACGGACCGGCGACATGGTGCGGTTTCGCGCGCGAAATCTTCCATCAGCATGCGGCAGCCGGCAACCCTGTCCCGGATGTTGAAGCGATCACCACTGCCGATTATCCCACCCCGGCCAAGCGCCCGGCCAATTCCGTCCTGAGTACGGAGAAACTCACTGAAGACTATGCCATCCGCCCTCGCGCGTGGACAACGGCGCTGGCCGAAACACTGAGCGGGATCGGACAAAAAGAAAACAATTCTGCGGAGACAATATCATGAAGGGTATTATCCTTGCCGGCGGCTCCGGCACGCGGCTGCATCCGGCAACACTTGCCGTCAACAAACAGCTGATCCCGATCTACGACAAGCCGATGATCTATTATCCGCTGTCGGTCCTGATGCTGGCGAATATCCGCGATATTCTGATCATCTCCTCTCCGGAATATATTGACAGCTACAGGCGTCTTTTCGAGGACGGCTCACGCTGGGGATTGAATATCTCCTATGCGGAGCAGCCAAGCCCGGATGGCCTGGCGCAGGCCTTTACAATCGGAGCAGACTTCATCGGCAATGACGATGTGGCGCTGGTTCTGGGCGACAATATCTTCTTCGGCGCGGGGATCAGCGAGCTTCTGGCCAGCGCGCGCGAGCGCAAGGCCGGTGCGACCGTGTTTGCCTATGAGGTCACGGACCCGGAGCGCTATGGTGTCGTGGAACTCGATGCGACTGGCAAAGCGCTCTCGCTTGAGGAAAAGCCGGCAAAGCCGAAATCCAGCATGGCCGTCACGGGGCTCTATTTCTATGACAACAAAGTCGTGGACTATGCCCGCAACCTGAAGCCGTCGGCGCGCGGCGAATATGAAATCACCGATATCAACCGCATCTACATGGACGCGGGGAGTCTCTTCGTTGAACGTATGTCGCGCGGCTATGCCTGGCTGGATACGGGCACCCATGACAGTCTGCTCGAAGCAGCAGAGTTCGTCCGGACCATCCAGCACCGTCAGGGCACCAGTGTGGCCTGCATTGAAGAGATCGCCTATCTCAACGGCTGGATTTCCCGCGACAAGCTGATCGAGTACGGAAATCTCTTTTCCAAGACGGCATATGGCAAGTATCTGCTGAGGTTGGCGGAAGATTGACGCGCCCGATAGCGCAGGCATAAAAAACGACAGAGTTGATTTTCTAAAGGGTGCGCCCTGGAGTTGCAATACGATGGCTTCGAGCTTAAAGAATGTAGCTGAGTTGTGGCATCCGGCCATGTTCTGGATACCGGAGGTTACGGTTGTCTCGGCGTGGCCCGAGCACATTCCTTTTGCCTTCTGGCTGACGGCGATGCATCGCCCACGCAAGTTTGTGGAACTCGGAACGCATACCGGGGCATCTTACTTTGCCTTCTGCCAAGCGATCGAAAGGCTTGGCCTGTCCACCGCTGCCTATGCTATCGACACATGGAAGGGTGATGATCACGCCGGCCATTACGACGAGACAATCTTCCAGGGCGTCTCTGACATCAATAACCGTAAATACGCATCGTTTTCGACTTTGGTTCGGTCCACATTCGATGACGCCATTGCCTATTTCGCAGACGGGAACATCGATCTTCTTCACATTGACGGCCTTCACACGTATGACGCCGTAAAGCACGATTTCGACACCTGGCTCCCGCTGTTATCGGATCGGGCGATTGTGCTTTTCCATGACATCAATGTCCGGCGAGATAATTTCGGTGTTTTCAAGTTTTTTGAGGAGCTTGCCGAAAAATATCCATCTTTCACGTTCCATCATGGCCATGGGCTCGGCGTGCTTGCGGTCGGCGAGAATCAGAATGACACCTTGCGAACCTTCTTCGAGATGGCGAAAGATGACGATGCCGCCCGAAACATTCGGCTGACGTTTTCGCGGTTGGGCACACTCTGTTCCCAAGTATTGCACATTAAACATCTGGAAGATCTATATGTCGGTGCGCATGCTGAAATAGGGGCTAAGGAAGCGGAAAAGGCTAAACTGATCGCCCTAATAGAAGAGAGCAATTCAGCATTAGCGGTACTCACGACCAAAATCGAGAATGCAAATTCAGAGTTCGAACTTGAACGGGTTCAATTTGCGGGAGATCTCCAGAATACAAAATCTTTATTGTCGCAAGCTGAGCTAGAGCTTGAATCGGCGATAGCCGATCGGCAGGAATTGCAGATTTCATTCGAATCAGTGTCCAGAGAGAGAGAACAGTTGCTCAAGGATAAGGTCGCCGCCTTCAAGGTGAATCGCCTATCGCGGTTCATTTCCCGGATTAGATATGGAAAACCAAACAAACTTTTCGACGCCGCTTGGTATCTTTCGACATATGAAGACGTTTTCCGGAAGGGGAGCGATCCTTGGGCGCACTTCATACGCTACGGTGCGTCGGAAGGGCGTTGGCCTAACCCTATGTTCGTGCCGCACTGGTATGTTCAGAAGTATCCGCAAGTGCAGGCAGCAAACATAAATCCCCTGGTACATTACTGGAAGTATGGCGCCAAAGGTGGATTCGATCCGCATCCGTCCTTCAGTTCCGATTTCTATCTCTCTAAGTATAAAGATGTCGTCGAAGCGGAAATGAACCCTCTTCAGCATTACCTCGAGTACGGAATGAAGGAGGGAAGAGCGATCAGCCCGCCGGAAGAAGGCCGTATATATCCGGCTGCCGGTTCAAAACGCAGAACGCAGCAAATAGTGCCTGCTTTCCAGCCGGTCAGCGGTCTTCAGCACATTTCCGAAGATGGCGAGTTGTTCTGGAAGATGGACAACAGTGATCCTCATTTCGAATGCAAAATCCAGATCAAAAAAGGAATCTACAAGTTTGTGATCAGCGGTGCAGAAAAATCATCGCTGCTGATTAACCTGAAATTGTATTACGACGTCGGAGGTGGTTTTTCAGAGAAAGGCGCTGTCAATCTGGGTTATGTCCAACCTTCAGAGCAAATAGTGTCCTTCATCGAGTTCCCGCGCGACGTGGTCGCGCTCAGGCTGGATCCGAGTGAACGGCGGGGAGCATTCTATTTCTCCGAAATCTACCTTGAAAAAGTAAGCAGGTTCTCGATCGAATGGTTCAGGGTTATTCGTTCAAAGCTGACACGCCGCGGAAAAGACGGTTTTTCGGAGCTTGACGAACTTAAGTCCTATCTCAAATCCATGCATAAAGCAGCGGCAGAGATTGGTCCCGTGGCAGTTGACGATCTACCTCCAGTCTGGATAAGCATCGTCGTCCCCGTTTATGATGCAAAAACACGATATCTTGAAGACATCGTCAGGTCCTTCGACGAGCAAGGCATTGAAGGTGCCGAGCTTATTCTGGTTGATGATTGCTCGCCAAGCGAGGATACAAGACAATGGCTGGCGCAACGCCAGGGCACTCGTTCGGATCTCAAAATTGTTTTCAGCGAAAACAATGGCGGAATATCCGCTGCCACCAATATAGGGATAAGCCATGCCGAAGGGGAATGGGTCACTCTGCTTGATCACGATGATCTTGTAGCACCACACGCGCTACGGGTCATTGCGCGCGCCATTCAACAGAATCCTAACGCAAAATTCTTCTATACCGACGAAATTCACGTCAACGATGAACTTGAAATTCAGGACGTTATGCTTAAGCCGGCCTATGATCCGGTACTGCTTTCCGGCGTGAATTACATCAATCATTTCTCCATTTATCGCAGGGATCGGATGAATGAGATCGGTGGTCTTCGGTTGGGTTACGAAGGATCGCAGGACTACGACCTGCTTTTGAGATATCTGCATTTGCTCGATGATCGGGAGGTTTTGCACATTCCCTATCCGGCCTATTGGTGGCGCCGCGCGGGAGAAACCTACTCGATGAAATTCCTTGAGCGGGCAACGCAGAATGCCCGTAAGGCAATAAAGGAAATTTATAGTGAAAAAGGAATCGATTGCGAACTTAATGAGGCAATCTCTCCAAACCTGCACAAGATAGAGTTTCCCGACACCAAACAATCGAAGGTCTCTGTCATCATCCCGAATAAAAATTCGTACGGTTTGATGAAGAAGGTTCTGAGCGGTCTCTTTGAGAAAACGGATTACGATAATTTCGAAGTCATTGTCGTCGATAATGGCTCGGATGATCGTGATGTGCTTGATCTCTACCAAGAGTATCAGAAGAAATACGAGAATTTCAGAATCGAGTTAAATGTCGAGGCGTTTAACTTCGCGCGGTCCATAAACCGGGGTATGAAGCTCGCCAAAGGTGATCTCTTATTGATGTTGAATAACGACATCGAAGTCATAAACAAAGAATGGCTTTCCGAGATGGTGCAATGCGTGAATTATGAAGATGTCGGTATCGTCGGGGCGAAGCTTCTTTATCCGGACGATCTTATACAGCACGCGGGCGTTGTGATCGGACTGGGCGGTCTAGCTGGTCACTGGTACTTGCGAAAGGATAGCGAGTTTGGTGGCCCCTTGAATAGGCTGCATGTACGCTCGTCGATGGTTTGCGTGACTGGCGCTGCGATGCTCGTAACGCGCAAATGCGCCGAAAGCCTTGGCGACTGGGATGAGGAGAACTTCGCCGTCGCCTTCAATGACGTCGATTATTGCGTGCGCGCTTACAACAACGGCTTCCGTGTTGTATGGACGCCGTTTGCGTGCCTTTACCACCATGAGTCCGTTAGTCGTGGATCCGATGAGGCGATCGAAAATCGCAGTCGCTTCCAGAAGGAATGCGCCAATCTCCGGCGAATTCACGCGGCTGATCGGTTCCTTGATCCTGCCATCAATCCCGCTTACAGTCTCGACAGTGCTTATCCGCGCGTAGTTGAGATGGATGAGATACCTGATGCCAGATATTGGTTTCCAACTTACGAGAAAGAAAGCTCTGAGGCTTCCCGACAATAGATCAGATTGTTGTGGTTGGGTTTTCTCGGACGCCGGGTTTGTGAGTTGAAAATGCTGAAATCCCGTTGGAATGTTGTGTCAGCCCTCATATTGAGGGATATGCGGACGCGATTTGGCCGTTCGCATCTTGGCTACATTCTGGTTGTGGCTTGGCCGCTGGTCCATCTTGGCGCTATTGTGATTATCATGACCTCGGCTAACCGTGTGGTTCCTCTCGGAAACGAGCCTGCGGTGTTTATCTCGACGGGAGTCCTGCCATACGTCCTTTGCCTTTATCCGGCTCGCATGATGGGCTTTTCTATTGAACATGGACGGTCTCTTTTTATGTTCCCCGTCGTGCGCGTCTTCGATGTTCTGGTCGCGCGGGCTATCGTAGAGATTTTGACCTCGTTCCTCGTTGTGCTGATTTACATGTCGGTCATGACTCTGCTGGGGATCGATATCGTGCCCGCGCGTCCGGATATCTGGGCGGCCTCGGTGATCTGCATCATCTATTTCGCAATATCATTGGGTTATTTGAACATGATCCTGTATTCAATTTCGAAGATGTGGCAGGTTTTCTTCATTCTGTTGATGATCGTCTCATATATGACGTCCGGCGTCTTTGTTCTGCCGTCTAGTTATAGTGAAGAAATGCGTGCAATATTATGGTTCAATCCACTTTTGCACTTTGTCGAGTGGCTGAGATCATCTTACTACGAAGGATATGGTGACGATATGTTATCTCGTAGCTATGTCTTCTTTTCGGCATCGGTCAACCTGTTGATCGGCCTTGCGGGAGAACGTTTCTTGCGTGGAAAGCTTTTGGCTGCATGATCAAGCTGGACAGCGTTTTCAAGTTCTACAGAGCACGAGGCAGCACAAAAATCATTCTCGATCACGTCTCTATGTCTTTTCGTTCCGGAACCTCCTATGGAATTTTGGGTATCAATGGTGCTGGTAAATCGACCACGATGCGCCTGTTGGCCGGCACAGAACTCCCGAATTCTGGTAAAATAAAGCGGACTGCTCGTATTTCCTGGCCTTTGGGTTTTGGACAGGGCCTTCACGCTTCGATGACTGGCCGGGAAAACGTTCAATTTGTCGCGCGCATCTATGGTCAGGATCCGCGCAAGGCCGTCGCTTTTGTCGAGGATTTCGCCGAAATTGGTGCCTATATGGATGAGCCCTACAAAAACTACTCGTCTGGTATGGCGCAGCGGCTCGCGTTTGGTCTTTCCATGGCAATTGACTTCGAATGCTATTTGATTGACGAGGTGACGGCCGTCGGCGACGCGCGCTTCCAGGCACGCTGCAACGAGGAGTTTGCGAAGCGTCGCGCGCGCTCAGATATCATCATGATATCGCATTCGATGGATATGATCCGCAATTACTGTAGCCGGGTCGTGGTTCTCGCTCATGGTATCGTTTACGAGTTTTCGAATGTCGATGATGCAATCGAGCTTTACAACAAACTGAACGAATAGGCTGCTGAGAAGATGGACAGCATCGTAACGTCTGGAGGCAGCGCCCTCAAGGGCACGGACGGCTTGTCGCGATCGAAAGCAATTTCGATCGAGTTGCGGCGCGTCGCGCGGACGGCCCGCATCCCACGCCCGGTCAGCAGCGGCGGCGGCGGATTTCGCGCACGGCGGACCGACCGTCTCTACCGACGAATTTTCATCGGCAGCTTTATCGGTCTCTTTGTCTTACCGGTTATAGTCGGTGCCTTTTATCTGTTTGCTGTGGCGGAAAACCAATATGTATCGGAAGCTCACTTCTCCGTCAGTTCCGGGGAGAAGAACGGAATGGAAGCCCTTTCCAGCCTTGCATCCGTTCTCAATGTAAGCCAGTCGACTGACGGCCAGATCATTGCCCAATATGTAAAAAGCCGCAGCATTGTTGAGGCATTGGAGAAAACCTTCGACTTGCGGCGTATGTTCAGTCCAGGCACCTGGGATTTCGTCGCCGAGGCTCCCAAAGATCTCTCGATCGAGAAATTTGTCGACTACTGGAACGGGCAAGTAAAGTTGAGTGTCGATCGAACCAGCGGGCTTGTGACCTTGCAGGTGCGAACGTTCTCACCCCAGGATAGTTATGCCTTGGCGAAAGAAATCACCCGCATTTCCGAGGGCATGGTCAACAAACTTACACGCCACAACGAGGAAAATTCCCTGTTGGAGACGTCGAAGGAGCTGGAATTTTCCAAGAAAAGACTGGAAGAGGCTGTTGCAGCCATGCGTGATGCGCGCAACGCTGCGGGTGTTCTCGATGTCGAGCTTACGGCGAGCAGTTACACCGAATTGCTGACGCAGCTTTATATAGAACTCTCCAAAATGGAAACGCAGATCGACACGCTCAAGAACAACAACGCGCTTGAAACACCCAGGCTTTCTTCCCTGACAGCGCGATCTGAGGCCCTGCGCACTCAGATATCCAACTATGAAAACCGCGTGGCGGGGCGCCCGAGCATAGACCAAAAAGGCGGGACACTTGCAGCCCAGGCGGGCGTATTGGCCGACAAGCAAGTCCAGTTGACCATTGCACAGAAAGAGTATGCGCTTGCTGTGTCGTCGTATGAGGGCGCACGCTTGGCATCCGAGCGGCAGCGCGCCTACCTTATGACCTATGTGGAGCCAAGCGTGCCGGAAGAATCTTTATACCCGCGCCGCGGCTTTATGTTGACAGCTCTCATCTGCCTGTCGTTCTTGACCTGGGCAATCGTTGCAGGCATCGCCATTCTTGTGCGCGACAACACGGCGGCGTAAGAGGCTGTATGCATTTTTTTGTAGACCATGACAGCGGCTCGTCTATTTCTGGCTGGGTTGTTCCAGACAATCCCAGTGACGTGCCGAGCTTTATCATCCGGGTACCGGAACGGCCCGACGTCGCTATGTCTGCAAACGTGCTGAGAACCGATCTTCGGGATCTCGGCCTGCATTCAACGGGGCTTGCTGGTTTTCACATTGATGAGCAGCATGTTGACGGCCTTCGGGACGTTTCGGATGTCACGGTACTCGAAACAGGATCTGGTGTTGCCATTTACCGGCGGCCCAACCCCAGCCAGCATCTCGAAAAGAAACTTCTGTTGATCGATGTTGCTGTCTTTCCGCAGATTCGGATCATCCGCCGGATCATGGCACATTTTGCCTTATCCTATCCGGTTATCGATCGCCTGCCGATCGAAACCATCAGCGCGCTGATCGCCAACAAGGCCGCGTCCTCCATATTTGTCACAGGCCAGCCGAACTGGACCAGACACGGCAGTCTCGCGCGGGAAAAGGAATATGTAACGGCCGCATTGCTTCGCGACCCATTCGAGGATTTGGCAGAGAGACTGCTTTTTATCGCACATCTGGCCAAACGGTCGGGCCGGCCCACGCAAAATCCCTCGCTAGAAAAATATGAGGGTGTGATCGAGTTCATTGAAGAAATGGATTTTTCGGACCGAAAATCCGTGCTGACGGGATTTCGAAAGATGGATACCGAATGCAGGCGGCTGTTTCGTTCCCCGATGACAACCGTTTTCGGAGGCACGCCGGAATCAGAACTGCAACGCCGCAACGTCAGTGTGGCGCTGGATAATCTCGCACAATTCGATGTTGTCGGCGTACGGCCCTTGTATAGTGAGTTCTCTTCAATGCTTGATGCATCTCTTGCTGCACCCGTATTGCAAGACAGCCACATTGAAATGTTACCCGGAACCCTGGAACTGGCCTCAAATCTGGGGGAACTCGGTCTCGTCGCGGATTTGCTGGACGAGGATATCGCCCTCTATTCCTTTGCGTGTGAAGCCGTCGAATCTGGTCTGAAAATAGCCCATGAACAACGTAAGACGAGCCGCCCAGGGGTGTCGTCGGAAAATAGTTAGATGAAAACGCAGCAAGATGATTACAACACACGGCTTGCAGCGGCATCAGCCGGGAAAAGCACCGGCGCCATGCGCTCGGTTCAATCTGGGTCTCTGGAACAGTCCGGCGAGACCGGCTCCAATGGAGACAAGGCCTCCCTTAAAACAATGGCAAGGCGTCTGTCCGGCTTTCGCTTTAAGAAATCCACCAGCGAATACCTGTTGGGGCGCGGCCTCAGCGAGAGAGACGACGTTTCCAGCAGCGGTGGTGCCGGGCGGCTACTCGTGCGCAGTTTTCTGCTGTTTGTCGCTCTGCCTCCCCTGATCGCTTTCCTTTACTATGCTTTCGTCGCGTCAGATGTGTACGTTGCTGAAACAAAGCTGACAGTACGCGCTGCTGCTGACAACTCCGCCCGATCCTCTGCATTGTCGGGCGGAGCCAGTTCGATCATCGGTAAACTCGGACTGGGACAAAGCGGCACCCCGGCGCAGGATTCGCGAATCATTCTCGACTATCTGAAAAGCCGTTCAGCGATTGAAGATGTCGGTGGCCGTTCCACGCTGGCGGAATTCTACGATAGACCAACCATCGACTGGATGTCGCGGTTGGATTCCAAAGGCTACGCTGAGGAACTCGCCGACTATTGGAAGGGCAAGGTCACCGCCTCAGTCGATACAATCTCAAATATTCTGACCCTCCGGGTAAAAGGCTATACACCAGACGATGCGCAATCTTTGGCACAGAAATTGGTCTCATCCAGCGAGGCTTTGATTAACAATATTTCCCGTCGCAGCCGCGCTGATGCCCTGCGTCGCGCGCAGGAGGAAGTCACGCGCAGTATGACGGAACTGGCCGATGTCCGATTACAGTTACTGAACCTGCAGCAGACGACCCGCTCTATCGACCCCATCCAGAGTGCAAAACAGATAGCAACACTCATCTCGACGTTAACGCTTCAAAAGATTCAACTGGAAAGCCAGTTGGCCATATCGGATTCTACGGGCGTTAAAGGCCGCCCCGGTGATCGTTATCTGCAGTCCAGCCTCGATGTTATGAACACCCAGATACAAGATCTGGAAGCGATGCTGACCGGTAACAAGGCGTCTTCAGTATCAATGCAGCTTAAGGATTTCGAACTTCTGAAGCTGAAGCAGGAGTTCGCCGAACAGATTTACACGCTGGCTCGCGCAAGTTATGAGGAAGCCAGACGAAACATAGACAAGCAACAACTGTATCTTGTTGTCGTTGTACCTCCGTTTCGACCCGAATACGCTCTTTTCCCGCGGGTCTTCGTTGACTCAATCCTCGTTTTTCTAGCCTGCCTTGTGCTCTGGTCGATTGGTGCGCTCTTGGTTGCCAGTGTTAAAGACAGTAATGAGCTTTGATAAGCGCCTGATACACCTTATCATTAACCGAAGTGCGTGAGCGCTGGATTGCATACCGATGAGAGTGTTGACGAAACAACGTCAGATGAAGCCCAGTTCACCGCGATGGCGCCGCCCGAAGCATCTGAAACAGAGGCGGTGTGCGCCTTATGGATCGAGATATCCCGCCAATCAAACCGGCAGATTTCCGTGTTGCCGCATTCACTACCGAGCTGCCACCCCTTCCACAATGAGATCGATAGCCTGCAAGACATGGATCGTTTTCCAGGTCGCCGGATCTCTATAGGAGGGATAGAGTGAGAAAACCACTTCGACAAGGTCGTCGATAGTCGGCCGCGCGGTGCGCCTTTGAGCAATCCCGGCCTTGACCCGTTCGCTCACATTATCCTCTGTGAGGCCCCATCCGGCGTAAAACGGCACGGCATAACAGCGTACAGAAAGTCCGCGGAGCAAGGCATCGAGGCCGAACTGGCTGGAGACCGTCCAGACCTCGTCCACCACATCCAGGATAGAGGCCACCGAAACCTGATCATCGACGAAGACGACGCCGGGTGTTCTGGCGGCGAGCTCCGTCAGATAGCCCTTGCGGTAGCCGGCCATGACGTCGGGGTGGGTTCGAACAAGGCATTGACCGCCGCTTGCCACTGCGTCGCGCAACATCCGCTCGAAAGAGGCAGCACTTCCAAGCGCCCGTCCCACTGAGACGTCGCCAACCACCTGATCGACAAGCAGCAGGCGCCGCCGCGTGCTGCGTTCTATTTTCGGTTCCCTGTGGGGCAAGTGATTGTATTTTGAGAGTTTATGCTCGACCAAACGCTCCCGGATTGTCTTGCCACACGCCGCATCGCGCGGACGGGCGGGATCGCCGATCAGGAGCTCCAGGCGGGAGGAAAGGCCGGCATCGACCGGTAAACCGAGATCGTCGGCGATGATCGACAAGGGAATGGATCCGCTCTTGCCCAATCCAACCGAGCGTAGAAAGCCGTCCTCCAGGTGCCAGTGTGGTAGGCCGCGCAGCCGGGCAATCCCCACCGCCGTCGTGGCGGGCAAACGGCCACCCCAGGATACCACGCCCTTGATCCGGGGCGAGAGCGTCGAGTCCATCTCGGGCAGGTCGAAATGACGGTGCAACCACGGAAATGCCCGGCGCACGAAGACTGTCGCGCCGAGTGGCATCTGGGCGGGAGGAAACCATCGTTTTTCCGCAATTGGAGGAAGCTCCACTGTGGTATCGCCTCTCGAACTGGCCGTGCTCCCTATGCATGAAGGGATCACGGTGGCATCTACAGGAACTGCGTGACCGATGTCCAGATCAATGCGGCGGTTGAAATCGTCCGGAGCGACCCTGCAGTAAAGAGCAGGGAAATTCGTAGCCATTTTGACGCAGGACTCGAATGCGCACTTTATTCCATGCTTGAGTTGGAGCCTGTCAGCGGCGTCGGCACGGTGCTACCTGTGGCCGGTCGCTTCGCGCGGGGATCGGAAAGAGCGGCAGCTTCGTCGCGTTTTTGCCCGTCAAAAAAGGCGGTGGCCCACTCGATCGCCAGGCGAACCTTTTATTCTAATCGAAAAGATCGCTGCGAATCTCGCGGCGAATGAGCTTCAACGAACGGTCCGGCTGGATGATATAGGTCTCATAGGCAACGCCCGTAACCGTGCGGAACGAATTGTGCACGACGCTGCCGATTGGCGATTTCGTCAGCTTCGTGCGCGGCTGGCCGCCATACGTGATGCTCCCGGGGATCGGCTCGACATCCGGCGTGGTGCACGAGGCCAACATCAACATGGCTGCACTCAGGAAAACGATGGCTTTCATAGAGGTGCTCCGCAAGGATACTGCTGCAAATTCATATGGTGCCGCTGTTCATGCATTCAAGACGTATGGGTCTATCGCTTGCAGCGGGGCGGCTTCAATGAAATGAGGAAGATGATCCTTTGCACAAACCGTCTTTTATCGTGCGTGTTTTAAAGTGGCTGCGTCTCCGGCAATTACGCACGCCCCTCAACGGCAAACGCGACGGCTGCATCACCCGGGAGACATAAAATTACTCCCTCAATGCTTCGCGGTGTTGGAGCTTGAGGATGGAAACACAAAATGCAGTTGTCCCGATTTGATGGAGGCCCGCTCGATCAGCGCCTTGTGTTCTTCCCGCATGGCCTGCGACCGTTCCCTGAATGCCCGAGACCGTGCCAGAACCGCCTGGGTTCGCGCCGTAATTTCATCAACATGGCTCATGTCTTGCCTCAAAGTTTAGGTGGCAGAGCAGGCGCTCCGATCAGCGGCGCGTCATTTGTTCACTTTATGTTCTTATTTCAGGTATGAGTCAAGAGCTTGTAGACTGCAAACATGCACGTTGTGTCATAACCTCTAAGGATTGTCTTTGAGGTCTCTGCAAGTCATTGGAATCGTTACATGTCACTGTTTCGAACCAGATTGTTGTGTCTTTGCAGACTCCTAAGCTATGTCTTTGGGCGACCGCCGGATACAAAAAAAGCCCGCATTTGCGGGCCTTCGGTACCGGTGATTTGGAGACAAACCTAAGCGTTCGGCGGCAGGAGGCACGCCCTCGCGAGGTCTTCAGTTCGGTAGTAGCGGGCGATCTTCCCCGTTGTCTGGAAAATCGGCCTCAACCCGTTCTCGTCGAGTTCGTCCTTCATCCAGGCGATGTTCCTCCGCCACCCGCTCGCAATCCGGTGAAGGGACCGGTGGTTCTCGAGAAACGCCTCAATGGACGACCGATGAACGAAAGACTGAAGTCGCTTCGTTCTAGGGTTCGTCCTGGCCACAACAGGCAGAATGCTGTTCCTGACCAGTGCCGACACCGTCACGTCCGTCGTCGCCAGCGCGTTCTTGACCTCGGTCATGTTGAGATAGTCACTCGTGCTCGCGACATGATCCAGGTCGTGCTTAGCCACTACCGACAACGGCAACTCGTTGAGGTCGACGAGAAGACTACTAAGCGTCATCGTCTCGTTGGAGCGACCAATGCGAGTCAGGTTACCATTCAAGATCAGTTCAATGATATCAGTCTGCGTCAGGCTCCTTCGCCGGCATGCGTGGTGAAGTGAGACCAAGCCATGACTACCAACAGTGAGGGGCGCGCGGCTAAAGAGACGGTCAAGAAACTCGTCGATAGTGGTGCGGGCAAAGCGATGGAACGGTCTGTCTCCCTCCACGCCAGTCTCGGCCGACGTAAGAAGTCCTCTATCGGCGAGCTCGCGTAGGCCATCGCGCGAGCAAGTCTCGAAGCCAGACTGAGCGGCGTCTCGGACTCGGGGTGGAACGTGACGTTTACAGGAAGCTTCATGCTGCCCTCCTGCTTTTCACCGGGGTGCGATATCGTCGAGCGCGTGGGCAGGAACGATCTCACGCCAGTTAGCGGCGACGAAGACATTGTCGCGGCGCGTGCATCCCGTCATCCCTTCGTAGACCTTCGTGAAGTCGGCGAGCTTCACTTGGGTTCGTCCACTATCGGCCGCCCGGAAGCATGCCTACTGAACGAGCTCGACCACCTGCCCGAACGCCCCACTCGCTGCTCGGCAGAGCTTCTCGCGGAAGACGTCAGTCTGCGTGTCGTCCGCGCGGGACATGCCACAGTCTTCGACAGTGACGGTCTCGATGATTTTTTCGATCCACTCTTCGTCCTCGGGATACTCCATGGGCTCGTACCGCATGACGTATGACCGGCGAGCAAGCTGCCGATCCCCCTGGAGAAAGGTAGCGAGCGCCGGCACGCCAGAATAGATCGTGTGGATCGGCCAGCCATCGATCTGAACCAGCGCCTTGAGAACGTCCTGGACCGCCTGGATTGCTTTGGGTGTGTTATTGCGAAGGACGTCCTGCATCTCATCGATCCAAATCGCCTTCACGCCACGTTCCCTCAGCTGCTCTTTGAGGAATACCCAAAGCTCCGGGTCCGTCTTCCGGCCTTTCACCGGAACACGCATGGCGGTCAGGAGTTCGATGGCAAGCGCCCGCATGTTGCTGGGCTTCGGCGGCTTGATGCAGATCAGCGGCGTGACATCGTCGCCGTATTCGTCCTTGGATGGCTGCCATTCCTCGATCAGCGGCAGGATGCGCGTGATCGACCGGGTTTTACCGCTTCCGGTCTCGCCGATGACGAACAGCGACCTGCGCTGTGAACCACGGCCTCTTTCGAGGGCATTGGCGTTTTTGCGCAGCTTCTCGATGAACCCGCTGAGGACTTTGTCGCGGCCAGATTCGAAGTATCGCTCGGCACTACGCTCCCGGATTGCATCTGGATTGACCTTCTTGGTAGCCATGATCAGTCATCCTCCTGTTCGTCGAACTTCGAGCGTGAGCGCACTTTTTCGACCGCTTCGGCGCGGGCCTGTTCCGCTAGTTCCTGGTCGCTACGCTGATTTTCAAGCAGCAGAGCGCCCGGAGGCTCAGTATTGGGGGCGGGCTCCATCACCTCGTCAGCCTCGCAGTTCGCTTCCCAACCGCGAACAACTTCGCGATTGAGCCGCTCCATGTCCTCGGCCGTTGGGATGCGAGCGCCAAGGTTGGCGCGGATGGTGGCGGCCTCTCCGGTGCGGCGCATGCGACGGATACGCGAGGGTATTGCGAATGGATTTCCCGAACGCTCTTCCATGTCTGGAGAAGATAGGAGACGCGAAGCTCGAGAAGGCTTTCATGCCAGAGGATGATGCCGCGGAAGATCGAGTGACCACGTGACGTTTTGGCCTGCTTGAGTGCTGGGCGGCGGGTCGCGAGGCCAGGATGCGGGGCGGTGTAGCGGAATGTCTCGGCGTTTTCGACCGCGGGCTTGAGCGACGAGGAAGTCTTGAGGCTACTCTCGACCTTAACCTCTGTGGAAACCACGGCTGCCCTTGATGCAGCGGCAATGGCTTCGCGCTTCATATAGAGTTTGCGTGCTACGCGGTTCTTGAACGACATGCGCGGGTTTCTCGCTCTCGGCTCCCATGGACAATTCCACTGGCCGAAAACACGCCCGTTTAGGCAGGCTCACGGCTCAGTGAGGAGCTATCCTTATGCAAGCCATGATCTTCACCCTTACGCATCTGCCCGTGCCTAAGGCCGGACTATTGAAAACCTGAGACATCTGTCTCGTTCGAGGTCGTCAGTGCACCATTTGAGGGCACATTTCAGAACCGCACGGAGCCGTACGCGTAAAATATTAACGGAAGGTTAAAATCGGTCGTGCGTACAAAATTTTTTCGTGTTTCAGCTTTTAAAGAATCGCTTCCACATGCCAGATGCCGATCGCTCGGTGAGTACTTGGCGACGACAAGTTGGTCTGATACCACTTTTGTATCGAATTCAGGGTTCGGCGCTAGTGACCTTGGGTTTCACCATCGGAGATGTCGGGGCGTGTCTGTTTCCCCTCTGGCTCTGCATTGACTGGGTTTCCAACCTTGATCAGCGAACGGAGGTTTTCATGAAGGCAAAGCTCAAGACTGGAGTGGACGTTCTTGCGGTTCTGTGGGGCCAGGTGGGGGAACAGACACGCCATCGACAAGAAGGTGAATGGAACCCAAACGTTATACCGAAAGGCCCGCACGGAGCGGTTCGAGTCCGCTCCCCCCACACCAGTTTTCCATGGCCAACCCAAAGGGCCGGCAATATGGCTTGTCGCCGGTGTCGGCCCAGAGAAAGTATACGCAGAGACTGCAGGCCTGGCTCTCCGTCAGAGACGAGAGCTCGCACGGGTCAAGTTCGCGGTGGTCCAGATGCAAAAGCGGATGCTGCCCAAAGCCCTCTTTTCTGGCTAAAATCGATCGCGTTCCTTGACATAACATTAGAAAGGCTTGAGATCGGCACCTTCGCGCCAGCCTAAGGTGACGAGGTGAACTACTGGATTGCTGACTCGCCCAACTACTTACTGATGACTGGGCTGGGTTCCACCTGCTGTTAACCTGTTGTTGATAATAACTGGCCCGACTGTCAAATTTTGAGAGACTGGAGTTGAGTCGTGCCGCGTGGGAGAAAACCTAAAGACAATAACCCCGTTGCCAAGGCAGCAAAACCTCTCCCCTCCATCGCGGCTACACTTTTTGCGGCCGCCGATAAGCTGCGCGGTAACATGGATGCTGCCGAATATAAGCATGTCGCACTCGGGCTTATTTTTCTAAAGTACATATCCGATCGGTTCGATGCCCGCATTGACGAGGTTAAAGCTAACCCGGAGGAATCCTTTCTCCTTGACGACCCAGACGCAGCTCGTGACCTCATCATCGGTGCCGACATTTTCTTCGTTCCCGAACGTGCGCGCTGGACATTCCTCAAGGAGAACGCCACCAGTACCAAGCCAACGATCGGCGAGCTAATCGATCAGGCCATGATCGCCATTGAAACGGAGAACCCTACGCTCAAGGGCGTGTTGACCAAGAATTACGCAAGGCAGGAGCTGGACCAGAACAAGCTCGGCGAGGTGCTCAAGCTCTTCTCGGACATTAAGTTCGAGGATGCGCATCATGGTGCAGATGTGCTGGGCAGAGTCTACGAGTATTTCCTCGGTGAGTTCGCTAAGCTGGAGGGTAAGCGTGGTGGGCAATACTACACCGCCGGCAGCGTGGTGAAGCTTCTCGTCGCCATGCTGGAACCCTTCAAGGGCCGCGTCTATGACCCCTGCTGTGGGTCGGGAGGCATGTTCGTGCAGTCCGAGCGCTTCGTCGAGGAGCACGCGGGCTAGCACGTTGACCCCAAAAAGGCACGCGACCAGATCGCTGTTTACGGACAGGAGTCCAACGCCACCACATGGCGGCTCGCGAAGATGAACCTCGCCATCCGGGGCATTGAGGCGAACCTCGGGTCCAAGTGGGCCGATACCTTTCATGAAGACGTGCACAAGGGTCTCATGGCGAAATACGTGCTCGCCAACCCGCCCTTCAATGACAGTGATTGGGGCGGGGACAAGCTCAAGGGCGACGCCCGATGGCGTTATGGCGTGCCGCCCGCAGGCAACGCCAACTTCGCGTGGTTACAGCACATCATCTACCACCTTGCGCCTGACGGATACGCAGGCGTGGTGCTAGCTAACGGCTCACTCTCTAGCCAACAGTCTGGCGAGGGCGAAATCCGGCGAGCTTTGATCGAAGGCATCACTGTCAGCGAATCCGGGAAGCAAATCCACTACCCAGGCCTCGTCGATTGTATTGTGGCGCTACCGGCGCAGCTCTTTTCCACCACACAGATACCAGTCTGCCTGTGGTTTCTCACCCGCGACAAATCGAATGGCCTTTCGCGAGATAAGAAGCTGCGGGATCGGACGAATGAAATCCTGTTCATCGATGCACGCAATCTCGGCGCCATGGTCTCTCGCACGTTAAAGGAACTTACGGACGACGACATCTCAAAGGTCGCCGACACTTACCATGCGTGGAGAGAGATCGGCGGGCTTTATCAAGATGTGCAAGGTTTCGCCAAATCCGCGACCCTCAAAGAGGTCGAGGCGCAGGGCTTTGTGTTGACGCCAGGGCGCTATGTCGGCACTGAGGCAGCAGAAGAGGATGCGGAGGGTTTTGATGCCAAAATGACGCGGCTAACCAAGACGCTGCGCGAGCAAATGGCCGAGGGCGTGGCGCTGGACGAACGTATCCGCAAGGCGCTAACGGGAGTCGGCCATGGCTGGTGAGTGGACTGTCGCGAAGTGGGGCGAGATAGCTACACTGGCTTATGGCAGAGCCCTGAATGGTTATTCAAAAACTAAGGGCATTGCGCGGGTCTATGGCACCAACGGCCCAATCGGCTGGCATGACGAAGCACGCTGGGAAGGTCCGGGCGTCATTGTGGGACGAAAAGGTGCCTATCGTGGTGTTCACTACAGTACTGACCCCTACTGGGTGATCGACACGGCATATTCACTGCACCCAAAGGTCGATCTAAATCTTCGATGGGCCTACTATCAGCTCAAGTATTTGGATGTGAACAACATCGATGACGGGTCTCCAATTCCGTCGACCACCCGGGACGCATTCTACGCCCAAAATCTTCTTTTGCCCCCTCGGGAGGAGCAAGATCGAATTGCCGAACTACTTTCTTCGCTCGATGACAAGGTTGAGCTGAACCTGCGCACTGCGGCAACATTAGAGGACATGGCGCGGGCGCTGTTTAAGAGCTGGTTTATGGATTTCGACCCCGTACGCGCCAAGGCCAGGGGCCGCCCCACGGGCCTACCCGACACCACCGCCGCCCTCTTCCCTGACCGGTTTGGAGAAAATGGTCTGCCAGAGGGGTGGGGCAAGGCTCCACTCCTCGACCATGCGCGACTTATTTCCGGAGGAACGCCGAAGACTGATGAACCAGCATATTGGGACGGCCCTGTTCTATGGGCCAGCGCAAAGGACGTGAGCCAGTGTGCCGATCGGTTCCTTACAAGGACCGAACGCACCATCACGCGTCGCGGCCTGGAGGAAAGCGCCACGCGTTTGGTGCCCGCCCTTTCAACCGTCGTCGTCGCGCGCGGAGCGACCACAGGCCGGCACTGCCTGTTTGGTCGAGAAATGGCCATGAACCAGACCTGCTATGCACTCCACTCTGAGGCTAACAGGCCGTTTTGGCTCGCCTGCACGTTTTCGGCATTGGTGAATGGGCTGGTGCGTGGCGCGCATGGCTCGGTGTTCGACACGATCACTACCACGACCCTTCAGACGGCAAAGGTCATCTATGGCGGCGACGAGATTGTTTCGGCGTTCGAGCGTACCGCCCGACCGATCTATGAACGCATCCTCAACCTTGTCGAAGAGTCAGCTACGCTGCGTGCGGTCCGCGACACCCTGCTACCTAAGCTGATCTCCGGTGAACTCCGCATCAAAGACGCCGGAGCTACAGGGGTGGCGGCATGACGGAAGCGCGCCTCGATTTGAACTGGCGTCTCTTTGCTGATCCACCAGACGAACCTGAAACGCAGTACGGCGCGATGTTGGTCAACTACAGCGGCAATACGGCACGTGACACCTACGACATGGTCACGTCCTATCCCGAGACGGCCAAGATTGGTGAAACGATCACGAAGTTGCTCGGCAGCATAAACGGGGCGGCGCTGGCGCTTGCTGAACTTAGCAACATACCCAACATGCGTCACGGCGGGTCACTCGATTGGGGCACCTTGCAGCGCCAGCATGCCTTAATGTTGGGTGGCCTGTGTGACAGCTTGGTCGCTTTCCTCTTCGATGTCGCTTGGAGCCGGACCACGCCTGAATGCGCACCAATCAGGTGCTGGTCATCAGCGATGGTAGCAACGCGCGCATCGGGTCAATAACGGCGCAATTGGACCGTTTCGCTCCGTGGCGAACTATTGACGGGACGGACTTTGATGACGCTGGACGCTCAGAGCTGGAGGTGCTGATCCGTGGCGTGTTTGCGCCCGAGCGGTTCGTCGACTTGATCTCCGACTTCATCGCCTTCGAGATCAAGGATGGTACCGTCAGGTCCAAGAAACTCGCGGCCTACCATCAGTTCCATGCCGTCAAAAAGGCGCTGGCCTCGACCCTAATCGCGGCCCAGTCCGGCAACCGAAAGGGTGGCGTTGTCTGGCATACGCAAGGTTCTGGCAAGTCACTGACCATGCTGTTCTTTGTGCGCCAACTTCAACTCGCCAAGGACTTGAAGAACCCAACTATCGTTCTGGTCACGGACCGCAATGATCTCGACGACCAGCTTTTCGGCACTTTTGCCGATCACGGGGCGGCTCTACGTGGCACCCCTCGGCAGGCCGGGACGTCGGAAGAGATGCGTCGCCTGCTTGCGGTCGATATTGGTGGCCTGGTTTTCACGACCATCCAGCGCTTCAGGGGTGAGGATGGCGCGCATCCCCTTCTGACCGACCGCAGCAACGTGATCGTCATCGCCGACGAGGCACACCGCACACAGTATGGTTTCAAGAAGCGCTATGTTGAACGCGACGGCGGCATAAGAGAAGCGGTGGGATTCGCCGATTACCTTCGGCAGGCCCTTCCGCATGCGACGGTCGTTGGCTTTACAGGAACACCAATTGAAGAACGGGACCGCGACACGTACGCCACTTTCGGGGATGTCATCGACACCTACGACATGACCCAGGCAGTCCTGGACAAAGCCACTGTGCCGATCCACTACACGGCTCGTCTCGCCCGTCTACATCTTGCCCTTGATGCCGAAGAGCGGGCTCAACTTGATGCCCTCGCCGAAGAGCTTGCGGAAGGCGACGACGCTGCCGTGGAGCGTATCAAGGGCAGGCTCGCCCGCTTTGAGGAGGTCGTCGGCGCGCCTGATCGGGTAGCTCAGATTGCCGCTGACATTGTGGACCACTTCGATACGCGACGCGATGCCATGGCTGGCGGCAAGGGAATGATCGTGACGGTCAGGCGCTTGTGTTTAAGCTTGCGCTGCCTCTCAACAAACTGAAGGAAGCCCAGATTGATCAAGGTTTGGTGTACGGGTATGCGGCGGAAAGAAGCCGCTGTCTTAAGGTTTAGGTCTTCCCCATCGTCGGTAACTTGGAAATACGTGATTTCGGCATCGGTCTTGATATCTTCCTGCCGAAGCTGAATGATCTCACCCGACCTACAGCCGGTGAAGAGACCCAGCAGCGGCACCCAATACACGCCTTGATCAACCGGTAGGAAGGCCCCCACCGTGTTGTGATACCGCTCACTGCGGCACCCAGTGAAGAGTGGGGCGTGGAACAGCGTGGTGAGTTCGCCAGTCTTGAACGGGTGGCGCTCCTCACGCGCCTTGCCGCTGATCTTGACGTTCAAGCCATCAAAGGGATTGGTCGTCACATCATCACGATTGGCGGCTGCCCAATTCCAAAGCGCCCGCAGGAAGCCAAGAACCTTGTTTACGTTCTTGCTTGACATGGGTTCGATGCCTAGCACCGCCGCCCTGTTGGCCGCTTCCTTCATCGGGAGGTGGCCAACATCCTTGTTCTTCGTCCAGCTCGGGGGAAGCTTCAGCAGCGTGACTTTGAATTCGCGCGCATCTCCCTTGCGGTATTCATTGATGGGCTTGTCCCCCATCATTTCCACGAAACGTTCCGCCCAAAGGCGATTAGCTGCAAGGGTCGAAGCTACCCATTCGCCGTTGCTTCTGCCCTTCTCAGCGGCCCATTCGTCAATTAGCACTGAAAGCAGTTCACTGACCTTCAGTGGCTTTGCATTGCGCATCACAGGGGTTTCTATAGGCTCGCCTCTATTTCTCAATCGCTTGGCCCCGTAGGCTCGAACGGTCGCGGACTGTATGGCTTGAAACACCTTCGGCCAACTTGGGGAAGTGTCGTCAAGCCTCAGATCGACATTCGACCATGAAAGCACTTCCTGCGCTTCATCGACAAAGAACTCTGATGCTTGGCCGCGTGCGTATTCATGGCGGGTTCCTGCATCCAAGAGGTCAATGTCCTCGGCGCGTGCATCAAACTCTTCATCGGAGAGACCATCCAGCCGGACCTCGCTATCCTCGTCAAGCAGGTGAGCGAAATAGACCGCCTCGATATGCTTGATTTGATCCTCACTCAGTTCCGGCAGCGCAGGTTCCGACATCTTGGCCAATTGACGGCGGTGGCCTTCGAAGCGCTCATCAACCTCAGCGGACGCCTTACGCAGCTTTTTGAGCGCGTCTTGATAGTCGCTTGTCTTGAGGGAGAACGTTTCCTCGGCCTTTGGGTAGGATTTTTTAATGTCGTTCGGGATCGAACACCGGAAATGATAGACGTTTCCACGGCGCATCAGACGAGGGGGAAGGGGCATGTCGTTCATGGCTCCGCTGTAGCAGTGTGCTGTAGCGAACGAAACCTTAACTCATTGATTTTGCGGTAAGTCCCTGTATTTAAACACAGAAAACTGGTGCTGCTAGAGAGATTTGAACTCTCGGCCTCTCCCTTACCAAGGGAGTGCTCTACCCCTGAGCTATAGCAGCATCGTGCGGTCGGATCAGTGTTTGTCCGGCGCGAGCGAGGGCCTATTGCCATAGCTTGTTGCGGAGCGCAAGCAGCAAATCGAAGTTTTCAGCGGAAGGCGCGCTCGAAAAACAACTCACTCTTCCGGATGCCTAGGTTTTGCGGTATCTGAGCGGTCATGCAAGATAACAACGATCAGACACGCAAAGACGACGCAACGCCTGCCGCGCCGGGAAAGCTCGAACAGGGCAAGCTCGAGCCGGGGCATGAGGCCGAACGTCAGGCGGAGGCGCGCCGCGAGCGGGCGGCAAAGACGCTGCGCGACAATCTTTTGCGGCGCAAGCAGCAGGGGCGGGCACGGCGTGCCGGTGCGGCCGATGAAACATCCGGCCTACCTGCCGCAAAAACGGACGAATCGGCTGAATAGTCCGGCGCCAGCACCATTGATAGGATCCGGGGGCGGATCGCCGGTGGTTGGCGAAGTCACCGAGATGCCCGATGCGGATGGGGCCGGCGGGTGAGATCATTCAGCCTCTACCGGTGCCGTGTCTGCATCTCTCCGAATGCGGCTACACCGTCTTTGTGCAATTTGCTTCTCATTTCACGGCGCATCCTTTATGGAGGCGCCAATCTCTTAAAGTCCGGACTATCAGGAAAGGCGGGCGGCGCCCGTAAGGTACCCTATGGATCGCATCAGAATTACCGGCGGCAACGAGCTTCGCGGCATCATCCCGATTTCCGGCGCAAAGAACGCAGCCCTGCCGCTCATGATCGCCTCGCTTTTGACGGATGACACGCTGACGCTCGAAAACGTGCCGCATCTCGCCGATGTCGAGCAGTTGATCCGCATCCTCGGCAACCATGGCGCCGACATCTCCGTCAATGGCCGTCGCGAGCGCCAGGGCGAGGGCTATTCGCGCACCATTCACTTCACCTCGCGCAATATCGTCGATACGACCGCCCCTTATGAACTGGTCTCCAAGATGCGCGCCAGCTTCTGGGTCATCGGCCCGCTTCTCGCCCGCGAAGGCAAGGCCCGTGTGTCGCTGCCGGGCGGCTGCGCCATCGGCACGCGGCCGGTCGATCTGTTCATCGAAGGCCTGACGGCGCTCGGCGCCAATATCGAGATCGATAGCGGGTATATCAACGCCACGGCGCCGAAGGGCGGCCTGATCGGCGCGCGCTACGTCTTCCCGAAGGTGTCGGTCGGCGCCACCCATGTGATGATGATGGCGGCCACACTTGCCAATGGCACGACGGTGATCGGCAATGCCGCGCGCGAGCCGGAAGTCGTCGATCTCGCCAACTGCCTGAATGCAATGGGCGCAAAGATCACTGGTGCAGGCACCGCGACGATCACCATCGAAGGTGTCACCTCGCTGTCTGGCGCGCGCCACCGCGTTCTGCCCGACCGGATCGAGACCGGCACCTATGCCATGGCGGTCGCCATGACCGGCGGCGATGTCGTGCTCGAAGGCACCAATGCCAAGCTGCTCGACACCGCGATCGAAGCCATCCGCCGCGCCGGTGCTGAAATCACCGAAACCGAAAGCGGTCTTCGCATCGTGCGCAACGGTGGCGGCATCAAGCCGGTGGATGTGGTAACCGACCCATTCCCGGGCTTCCCGACCGACCTGCAGGCGCAGTTCATGGGCCTGATGACCAAGGCATCCGGTACGTCGCATATCACCGAGACGATCTTTGAAAACCGTTTCATGCACGTGCAGGAACTCGCTCGCCTTGGCGCCAAGATCACGCTGTCGGGCCAGACGGCGAAGATCGAAGGCGTCGAGCGCCTGAAGGGTGCGCCGGTCATGGCAACCGACCTGCGGGCGTCCGTATCGCTTGTCATCGCCGGTCTGGTGGCCGAAGGCGAGACCATGGTATCGCGCGTCTATCACCTCGATCGCGGTTTCGAGCGGCTGGAAGAAAAACTCAACAAGTGCGGCGCACAGGTGGAGCGCGTCAGCGACTGATCTGCTGGTTTGCTGAGGGTCTCGCTGTTGCGGATTTGATGCCGGCGTCCTATGTCCATTGTCATGGTGACGGCAGCCCATTGGCTGCGCAGGCAAGGGATGTACGGTATGGACGGTTTGAAGCTGATGGCGCTGGATCAGGAAGATCTGGAGATCGTGTCCGCCCATGTGCAGGATGCGGTCTTCAAGGTTTCCGGACTGGACTATGCGCCGCGCTCCGGACAGTTGTCGCTGGTGATCAATCGCTTCGTTTGGGAAACGGCCGAAGGCCGCGGCAAGTCTTTCGAGCGGCGCCGCAGCCTGCTTGCCTTCAAGCGTGTTGCTGCCGTCCGCTCGATCGGTTTCGACCGCAAGGACGACGAAAAGGTTCTGTCGTTGCTGGCGATCCAGTTCGAACCGAACGGCGAAGGGCCGGATGGAACCGTCGAGTTTATCCTGTCCGGCGAAGCCTCGATCATGGTCGATGTGGAATGTGTCGAGGTTCAGCTTGCAGATACCGGCGGCGCGTGGGAAACCGGTTTTAAGCCACGTCATCCCGCCGGGGCCTGATGTCTTGTCCGCCGGCCTGCAACGGCCGCGCGCTTCTGCCGACCACGCATACTGACCACCCATAAGGACGTTTTCATTGGCTATCCGTCTCGACTATCTGACCCCAGGCTTCGAAGCGGAATTCGCAGCCTTTCTGACGACCAAGCGGGAAGTGTCCGAAGACGTCAACGTAGTGGTCAAGACGATCATCGAGGACGTTCGGCTTCGTGGCGATGAAGCCCTTGCCGAATACACCAAGAAGTTCGATGGCCTCGATTTTGCCGTGACCGGCATGGCGGTGACGGCTGACGAGATCGACGCGGCGATCAATGCCGTGCCATCCGAAGTGCTGGGCGCGCTCAAGGTCGCTGCCGTGCGCATCGAGGCGCATCACACCCGTCAGCGCCCGAAGGACGATATCTACGAGGATTCGATGGGCGTGGGCCTCGGCTCTCGCTGGACGGCGATTGATGCCGTCGGTCTTTATGTGCCGGGCGGCACGGCGAGCTATCCGAGTTCGGTCCTGATGAATGCGCTGCCGGCCAAGGTCGCCGGCGTCGAGCGCATTGTCATGGTCGTTCCGGCCAATGGCGGCGTGATCAATCCGGCGGTTCTGGCTGCCGCGCGCATGGCCGGCGTCGAGGAGATCTACCGCATCGGCGGCGCCCAGGCGATTGCCGCACTTGCCTATGGCACGGCATCGATCGCGCCGGTCGCCAAGATCATGGGGCCGGGCAATGCCTATGTCGCCGCCGCCAAGCGGCAGGTGTTCGGCACAGTTGGTATCGATATGATCGCGGGACCTTCGGAAGTGCTCGTCATTGCCGATCGCGACAACGATCCGGGCTGGATCGCCGCCGATCTGCTGGCTCAGGCCGAACACGATGTCGGCGCCCAGTCGATCCTGATCACCGACGACGCAGCCTTTGCCGCAGCGGTCGAAGCGGCTGTCGAGCGCCAGCTCCGCACCCTTCCACGGGCGGAAACGGCGAGCGCCAGCTGGCGCGATTTTGGCGCCGTCATCCTGGTGCCGAATCTTGAGGCAGCCGTGCCGCTCGCCAACCGGATTGCTGCCGAGCATCTGGAGCTTGCCCTTGCCGATGCCGACGCGATGATCCCGAAGATCCGCAATGCCGGCGCCATCTTCGTCGGCCGCCATACGCCGGAAGTGATCGGCGATTATGTCGGCGGTTCCAACCACGTTCTGCCGACGGCGCGTTCGGCCAGGTTCTCCTCCGGCCTTGGCGTGCTCGATTATATGAAACGCACCTCGATCCTGCGCCTTGGCGCCGATCAGCTGCGCGATCTCGGACCAGCGGCCATTGCGCTTGCCCGTTCCGAAGGCCTTGAGGCACACGCGCGCTCGGTCGCCATCCGTCTCAATCTCGGAGGCGAGGGATGACGTCCAGCCACCGCCTCTGCGACATCGTGCTCGACGAAACCATTGGCCGCTCCACGCCCGATGTCGAGCATGAGCGCGCTGTGGCGATCTTCGATCTGATCGAGGAGAATTTTTTCGAGCCAACCGGCCACACCAGCGGTCCCTACAGGCTCAACCTGTCTCTGATCGACAGCAAGCTTGTCTTTGCCATCACCACCGAGGACGGTACCGGCGTTGCCACACATATCCTGTCGCTGACGCCGTTCCGGCGGATCGTGAAGGATTATTTCATGATCTGCGAAAGCTATTACGAGGCCATCCGCTCCTCGACGCCAAGCCAGATCGAGGCGATCGACATGGGGCGGCGCGGCATCCACAATGAGGGCTCGCAGACCCTGATGGACAGGCTGTCAGGCAAGATCAAGCTCGATTTCGATACCGCGCGGCGTCTGTTCACGCTTGTTTGCGTGCTCTACTGGCGGGGATGAAGGTGACGGTCGCTGCTTCCCCCAACGAGCCGCAGCGGAGCGCGAAATCGCCGGGTTCGGTGCTGTTCATGTGCGGGATGAATGCGATCCGTTCGCCGATGGCCGAAGTGCTGGCAAAGGCGATGCTGCCGCCCGGCACCTATATTGCTTCGGCGGGTGTCCGGCCGGGAGAGCGCGATCCGTTCGTCGATGTGGTGCTGGAGGAAATCGGATTGACAGCCGGGCGGCACCAGCCGCATACGCTGGACGAACTGGAAGACGACTATTTCGACCTGATCGTCACGCTCGCGCCGGAAGCCCATCATGCGGCGCTGGAGCTGACGCGATCGATGGCGATCGATGTGGTTTACTGGCCGACACCCGACCCGACGGTCGCGGCCGGCACGCGCGAACAGATCGTTTCGGCCTATCGCGAGGTCCGAAATCACATTGCGACCCTGCTCAAGCATCGTTTGCTTGGACAAATGCCGGATAAGATGGCATAGGGCCCTGACAAAACCGGAAAAGGTGGCAAAACCGGAAAATGAGATCGCTGCTGTTCACAAAACAGCGGCGATTGTGTAGTTTCCGCCAAATTTTTAAAAGGCGCGGTATGCGCCTCTATCGAAGCACAGAAAGAAATATCCTACATGGCGAAAGAAGAAGTTCTCGAATTCCCGGGCGTCGTTACCGAATTGCTTCCCAATGCGACGTTCCGCGTCCAGCTCGAAAACCAGCATGAAATCATTGCCCATACGGCTGGCCGCATGCGCAAGAACCGCATCCGCGTTCTCGCCGGTGACAAGGTGCTTGTCGAAATGACGCCTTACGACCTGACAAAGGGCCGTATCACCTATCGCTTCAAGTAAGCGCGGCGCGGCGTTCCCGCCGCAAACTCGAGATCGATGGCCCTGTTGCGATGGCATTGACACATAAGCTGATCCTGGCCTCCGGTTCGCCGCGGCGTGTCGAACTGCTCGCGCAGGCGGGCATTGAGCCGGCGCGCCTGCTGCCGATGGATCTCGACGAGACGCCGAAGCGCACCGAACATCCGCGCTCGCTCGCCTGGCGGCTATCTGCCGAAAAGGCGAGGGCTGCGCTTGATGCTATCAAGGGAGAGCCCGGCTGGGAGGGTAGCTATATCCTTGCCGCCGATACCGTCGTCTCCGTCGGCCGGCGTATCCTTCCCAAGCCTGAATTGGTCAGCGAAGCCTCGAGCGCGCTGCATCTCCTGTCCGGCCGCAGCCACCGCGTCTATACCGGCGTCTGCCTGATCACGCCGGACAAGACCGTGCGCCAGAAGGTCATCGACACCAAGGTTCGTTTCAAGCGTCTTTCCAGCCGCGATATCGACAGCTATCTGGCGTCGGGCCAGTGGCGCGGCAAGGCGGGCGCCTACGGCATCCAGGGCATCGCTGGCAGCTTTGTCGTCAAGCTGGTGGGTTCCTATACCAATGTGGTCGGCTTGCCGCTCTACGAGACCGTGAGCCTGCTTTCAGGCGAGGGCTATGATGTGCACGACAGTTGGATGAAGGGCTAAGGCCATGAGTTCCGAAGAAACCAAGGGCGCCTCCAACGTGGCGCCGCTGCGCAAGACCGTGCCGTGCCCGGAGTGCAAGCGCCCGTCGCACCGCGAACATTATCCCTTTTGCTCGGACCGCTGCCGCAATGTCGATCTCAACAGATGGCTGAAGGGTTCCTACGCCATTCCGGTAGCCGACGATGAATCGAAAGCCAATAACGACGAATGACGGCGCATTGATTTTTACGGGAAATCCGTTGTTTTTCAATTATTTGCACCAAATGACATTTTCCTGTCGAAAAAACGTCATTTGGTGCTGGACACCGCCGAACAAGATGTTATAACCCCGCTCGCTTCCGGGGCGCAACCAACCGCCCCACGGTTCTTCAAGCGGAACCATTGCCCGCAAGGCAGGATGCCCGGATAGCTCAGTTGGTAGAGCAGCGGATTGAAAATCCGCGTGTCGGTGGTTCAAATCCGCCTCCGGGCACCATTTTATTGGTTCTCAAGTGATCAGAATACAAACGCTGTGTTGTCAGCAATACCGTTTCATTCCGAGATGATCGTCTTGATGTCACGACCGGTACGCAGGATCTTTTGCGCATTGGGCGAATACGCGATCGAAAGACAGGCAGCCTTTTCCATCAGCCGTTGTCTCCCATCTGGCGGGTTTTCCGTTTCGCGCGATGGCGCCGGCCGCGCGCAGGATGACAGGCCGCGGTCAAATCCCCGTCGCGTTGTTGTGACCCTTCGCCTGCATTCGCAGGATGCCAGTTGGCCTGAACGGGTGTAGAACAGTGGAGCCGTGCAGCGTGCGGAAGAAGGTTCCGCATGTTGCAGCCCGGATACCGAATATTGCGAACCGAAGGTGACGTCATGAGCGAAACCGAAACCCAGGCTCTATTCTCACTGCTGCGCCAATCCGTAAATGGCTATCAGCATGCGGTCGATGCGATCCAGAGCGTTGTCGCCGGTGGCCCTGACCGGCATCTTTGCCGGATCAACGTGCTGGCCTTTGCCGCGCGCCATCAACTGGACGAGGAGCGCACGATCGCCACCTTCCTCCACGCCGCACAGATCGGCATGTTCGATATGTCCTGGAACGTGCTCTGTCCCGGTTGCGGCGGTGTACTGGATTCCAACGCGACGCTGAAGACGATGCAGAAGGACTGCTATGTCTGCGCGCTATGCGCCAACAATTATTCCGCAACGCTCGACGAGATGGTGGAGGTTACCTTCACGGTCAGCCCGCGGGTCCGCAAGATCGCCGCGCACAGTCCGCACGAATTGCCGATGGCCGAATATTTCCGGCAAATCTACTGGGGATCGGGTGTCGACCTGCCGGAGGAGAATTTCGAGGCGCAGGTCGAAGGTTTCGTGCTTGAGGATGTCGAGCTTGCGCCCGGGGAAAAGGCCGTCCTCTCGCTGCAATTGCCGGCGGAATTCATCATCGTGTTCGAACCGGTGACCCACAATGCGCAATTCCTCGACATCAAAGGTGAGGCAACCCGCGAACGGCAGAACTTGAGCCTGGTGTTCGACAAGGATCATACGCAAAATCAGGTCATCGAAATGCATCCGGGACCGCTGCGCATCGCGCTCGAAAACAGGACCGATACCAGGGTTCTGCCGACCATCTGCATCGCCGGCGAGGTGCTGCACGGATTGCTCGGCAATCGGCGGCCGTTCCTGACGGCCAAGCGGCTGCTCACCAACCAGACGTTCCGGGACCTCTACCGGACCAATACGCTCGATGTCGATCAGCGGCTGAAGATCACCAGCCTGACCTTCCTGTTCACCGATCTGCGCGCCTCGACGGAGCTTTACGAGCGCGTCGGCGATCTCGTGGCCTTCGATCTGGTGCGGGCGCATTTCCAGGTGCTGCATGAGATCGTCGCCGCCGAGACCGGTGCCGTGGTCAAGACGATCGGCGATGCGGTCATGGCGACATTTCCGACACCGGACCGGGCCGTTGCCGCCGCATTGAGAATGCGCGATGCCATGCGGACGCTGAATGAAAGCAGCGAGCGGGAAGACCTGATCCTCAAGATCGGCGTGCATACCGGTCCTTGCATCGCGGTGACGATGAACGAGCGGCAGGATTATTTCGGCCAGACGGTCAACATCGCCTCTCGTGTTCAGGGGCTCGCGACCTCCCAGGCGATCTTCGTCACCGGTGAGGTCGTCGGCGATGCCAAGGCAGCGGACCTGCTGTTTGCGAGGGACCTGAAACCGGTCTCCCACAATGCCGCGCTGCGGGGCATCACGCGGGAGATCCCGGTCTATGCGATCCCGTAAGCGGGTTCAGTCTCTGCTGGCCCAGAGCGCGCCGCGTTCGAAGATCGTCTTCATCTGCGGTACCTCGAACTCATCGGCGCTATGGCCAAGCGCGCTGTAGAACACGCGGCCCTTGCCGTAGCGGCGCTTCCAGACGACGGGCATGACGACGCCATCGATCGAAGCGAAATGTTCGCCGGTAAAGGTGGCGGTTGCCAGCACGTCGTTGCTCGGATCGACATGCATGTAGTATTGCTCCGAGCGGTAGGCAAAGCTCTCGATGCCGGCGACGATCGGATCGTCCGGCTTTGCGATGTCGATGCGGTAGTCGATGATATCGCCGGGGTGGGAGACCCACTGGCCGCCGGTCATGAACTGGTATTCCGGCTCGTTGCGAAAACTGTCGCCCATCGTGCCGTGAAAACCGGCAAGGCCGGTGCCGCCGCGGACCGCTGAAACGAGGCTTGCCAATTCCGGCTTTTCGATCGCCGACATGGTGACAACGGGAACGATCAGATCCAGCGCCGCTATCTGCGGATCGGCAAGAGCCGCCGTTCCCTGTTCCAACCGGACGTCAAACCCATGGCCCGTCAGGATATCCTTGACGACATTGGCGCTGCGTGCCGGCGTATGGCCTTCCCAGCCGCCCCAGAAGATCAGTGCTGTCTTGCTCATGATGTCTTTCCTATTCCAGTTTTTCACCCCTTTCCAGTCCGCAGGGCCATTTCCCCGGGGAGCCGGAGTATCGGACATTTCCCGGCGGCGGATAAGGTCGCAAGGCTGCGGCACTGGTCTGAGAGGAGAGTGCCGGTTCTGTGTGGTTTTGATGACTGGGCGGCTCGCATGTCGAGCGCGGGCGCAGTGAGCGGCGGCGTTGCCTTCGAAATGTCCTAATAACAGGTAAACAGTTGAGTGTCCGTCATCTGCAACCGATCCCCGCTCTGGCTTGCCCTGCTTTCATGGTCTCCGCTGGGGTCGCTGCGAAACAGTTGATGACTTTTGATGAATCTATCGACTGAACGGCCGCATCCCATGCGCCGGTCACGGTTTGAGAAGGAAAAATGATGAAAAGAACCCTCGCTTTGGCGCTCACCACCGCGACCCTGGCTCTGACGGGCGGTTTTGCCGTTCAGGCCGCCGATCTGGCAAACGGTGCCCCGGCTCCCAGCTATGAAGAAAGTGATGTGCGCGGCGGCGTCAAGATCGGCTACCTCGAATGCGAGGTCGGCGGTGGCGCCGGTTACGTTCTGGGCTCGGCCAAGGAAATCGATTGCACCTTCCATTCCTCGGTCGGCAAGGAGCGCACCGACCGCTATACCGGCGCCGTCAGAAAGATGGGCGTCGACCTTGGCTTCACGACGCGCAGCAAGCTTGTCTGGGCGGTTCTGGCGCCGACGGCGGGTTACCATCAGGGCTCGCTCAGCGGTCTCTATCAGGGCGCAAGCGCGGAAGCCACGGTTGGAGCGGGCATCGGCGCCAACATTCTGGTGGGGGGCACGTCCGGCTCCATCCACCTTCAGACCCTCAGTGTAACAGGCCAGCTCGGCCTCAACCTTGCTGCTGGGGGCACATCGGTGACATTGACGGCCATCAACTAAACGTCCCAGCTTTACCCCTTCGTTTTTCGGAGGGGTAAAGCTCAAAGCGGGCCTGTGCGAACAGGCCCCAGCTGTTCAATCCGCCAGTTCGGGATTGTCCGTGCGGAGGCTTTTGGGCCGGAGCAAGCGGATTGTTTTTCCTGCCGGGCTGCTCTGGAGCTGCAGGATGCGCGTGAAGAAGCGATTGCCGGACGCCACCCTGCCGATGTTCACGACGGCCGCAGTCCCCAGCTCCTGCTCCAAAAAGGCCAGGACTTGCTGGTAGGCATCGCGATCCAGTGTGTCGAGCGTCTCATCAATGATGATCCAGCTTGGTTTGTGCAGTCCGAGCCGGGCAATGGCCAGAAGCCTGATCTCGACTTCGTTGAGCTTCAGTTTGGTCCGCATGTCCTGATCAAAGCTGTTTTGCAGCTTGCTCAGGCCGACCCTAGACAACACCGACACCAGATCTGCTTTTTTGAAATGACCCGGATTTTCCGGATAGCTGAGGACTTCCTCCAACGTGCCGGGCGGGAAATAGGGCGTTCGCGGCACAAAGGCGATATCGTCGCCATCGGGTAAGGCAATGCGCCCTTGCCCCCAGGGCCAAAGGCCGGCAAGGGACCGGAAGAATGGCGCCTTTTCGACATCCGAATCACTGGTCACGAGAACACGGTCGCCAGGCCGGATTTCGACATGCTGATCGGCCAGCTTGATGCAGCCGGAGGGCAGGGCGATCTCCAGGTGGTCAATGGTCAACTGGTGGCCATCGGCCTTTGCAAACTCGATGCGCTTGTCGTTTTCGTGCCGCTCGTCTGTCATCAGAATCGCGGAGCGGAAGGCAGCGACGCGAAGCAGTGTCGCGCGCCAGTCGGCGATGCTGTCGATATTGTCGATGAACCAGCGCAAGGATGCGTTCACCTGGTTGAACGCGCCGACAGCCATCATCAGGCCGCCAAAGCTCAAATCGCCGTTGAAATAGACCGGGGCCGCAATGACGATCGGTGCAACGACCGTGACCCAGCCGTAACCCGCCGTCACCCATGTCAACCGCGTCAGTGCCATCATCAGCTTGTTGCTGATTTCAAGCACCGAAGCGAGATCACGCTGCAGGCGGCCCTTCTCGTTTGCCTCTCCGGACGACAGCGACACGGCTTCAATATGTTCGTTGACCCGCATCAGCGAGAAGCGCAGCGCCGCTTCGCGCGCATAATGGTCGCCGTTGATCTTGACGAGCGGGCGCCCGACGAACCAGCTCAGCGCCGCAGCCGTTCCGGCATAAAGGAAGGCCGCCCAGACCATGTAGCCGGGAATGTTAAGATCGTAGCCGCCGACGTGAAAAATGAAACCGGCCGAAAGTGACCAGAGCACGCCAACGAAGCTGGCAAGCAAAATCCCCGACTGGAACAGGCCGATGGTGAGGCCAGCCGTCAGGTCCGCGAGATGGCGGGCGTCCTCGTGAACGCGCTGGTCGGGATTGATGCCGATCGCGCCGGCATTGGCAAGCCGAAAGGCCCGCGCTGGCTTCATCCACTCGCCGATCAGATCAAGCGTCAGGCCTTCTCTTAGCTTGATGCGGATCCATTGGTTGAGCCAGGTTTGCAGCACGTTGAGGATCAACAGCGTCCCGGCAATTTGGCCAAAGGTGATGAATTGCATCAGAAAGGCGGAGAGATCGCGCCGCTCGAGCGTATCGTAGAAAGGCTTGTACCAACGGTTCAGCATGATTTGCCCAAACGCGGTCGCCAGTATGACGGCGATGATCCCGATCGCGAGCCAGACAATTGTTTTGCGGACAGGCGAGGCAACAAAAGCCCTTTGCATCATGCGGAGTTGATCGAAAAAAGGCTGCTCGTCGTCTGTTTCTACGCGCTGTTTACTCTTGCCGTTCATGTCATGCTGCATCGGTGCGACTCTCTCCACCACGGTCTTCACCTCCGAAATATAGCGCGTTCGACGCGCTACCCCTAAGATAGATTAGCAATGGAGCGTGGTGCCAGGCAGTCCAAGGGATTTATTTGCCGGCTATCATCGCAAATTGGCAGGGAGATTACTGTTCACGTTTCGCGGAGCCTGGCGTGCACAAAAGCCTTGGCTTGCGCGATCGCGGTGGAGAGCGTGTCTGCGAAGGCCAGGTGCGCGGCAATCGCGCTGCCCAGCATGCAGCCTGTACCGCGCATCGTTGCCGTGAGGCGAGGCGAGGCGAAGGACTGGTCGGCATGCCCCACCCGAAAGAGAATATCGATGGATTCCGGCCCGTCGTCATGCCCCCCTTTGACCAGAACCGCCCGCGCCCCCACCGCGAGAAGGCTCCGGGCTTGAGCGGTCACGCTATCGGGTGGTGTGGCAACCGTAGATGCGGCCAGAAGCGAAAGCTCCGGCAGATTGGGCGTGATCACGGTGCAGGATCCGAACAGGTCGCGCAGGGCATTCGTCGCATCCGGGCTCAACAAGGCCCGGCCAGACGTCGAGATCAGAACGGGGTCGAGCACCACCGGGATTGCGGGGTTATCCGCAAGCACCTGGGCAACAGCGGCAATCGTCGATGACGTCGCCAGCATGCCGATCTTGATGGCCGCGATAGGATTGGCCGACAACGCGGCACGCATCTGCTGCGCGACGCGGTCCGGTGCAACGGTGTCGATATGTTCGACGCCGCGATGCGTCTGGACGGTCACAGCGGTGATCGCCACCGAAGCCTTGACGCCGAAAGCGGCCAGCGTCTCGATATCGCGGACAATGCCGGCGCCGCCGGAGGAGTCCGAGCCGGCGACGACAAGCACGTGCGGCATGTGCCTCATTCTGGTGTCCTCATCGAAAGCGTGCCGTGCGCTCGATCCATTCCCGCGTGCGTGCTTCCGGATCGGTATTGAGGGTGATGTCGGTGACGACGGCGGCGCTGTCGGCGCCATGGGCAAAGACGCTGTCGATCCGGCCGGTATTGATGCCGCCGATCGCCACCAGCGGCAGCGAGCCAATCCGCGTCTTCCAACTACGCACCTTTTCCAGCCCCTGCGGCGCCCATTTCATTTTCTTCAGGATCGTCGGCCAGACCGGCCCGAGCGCCACGTAATCCGGCTCTGCCTCAAGCGCGGTCTCCAGCTCCGCCTCGTCATGCGTCGAGAGCCCGAGCTTGAGCCCGGTGGTGCGGATGGCGGCGATATCGGCGGTGGCCAGATCTTCCTGGCCGAGATGGACGAAATCGCAACCTTCCTCGATTGCCACCCGCCAGTAGTCGTTGACGATCAGCTGGCAGCCATTCGCCGCGCAGACTGCTTTTGCTCGGCGAATGGCGGTGCGCAGTTCGGCATCGGCGCAGTCCTTCATGCGCAGTTGCACCAGCTTGACGCCGAGCGGCACGAGCCGCTCGATCCATTCGGCGCTATCGACGATCAGGTAGAAGGGATCGAGCTTCATGAAAACACCGCCTTGCCGATGACCGGGGTGGAAGGAACCGCCATGTCGCGCGGGTCCATCATGCCAGCGTGAAATGCCATATGACCCGCCGCGATGGCTCCGGTGAAGGCCGCGGCCATGGCGGCCGGATCGGCGGCGCCCGCGACGGCGGTGTTCAGCAGAACAGCGTCGAAGCCAAGTTCCATGACGGTGGCGGCATGGGATGGCCGGCCGATACCCGCATCGACGATCAGCGGCACATCGGGAAAGCTTGCCCGCATGCTGCGCAGTGCCGGCAGGTTGACCGGACCCATGGCCGAGCCGATCGGCGCACACCAGGGCATCAGTACCTCGCAGCCTGCTTCCAGCAACCGCTCCGCCACGACAAGATCGTCGGTGGTATAGGGAAAGACCTTGAAGCCTTCATCACTGAGAATGCGCGCGGCCTCCACCAGCGCGAAGACGTCCGGCTGCAGGGTGTCGTGATTGCCGATCACCTCAAGCTTGATCCAGTCGGTGGCAAAGACTTCGCGCGCCATCTTTGCTGTCAAAACCGCTTCCGAGACCGTGTGGCAGCCGGCGGTGTTCGGCAAAACCCGGACGCCGAGTGTGCGGATCAGCTCGAAGAAGGCGCCGCCGGTCCGGCTGCCTGCCGTTTCCCGGCGCAGCGAGACGGTAACGATATCGGTTTTCGAGGAACGAACCGCATCGGCAAGGATGGCGGGCGAGGGATAGCGCGCCGTGCCGAGCAGCAGGCGCGAAGAGACGGATGTTCCATAGAGCGTCAGCATCCTCAGCCTCCCTGCATCGGTGACAGGATCTCGATTCGGTCGCGATCGGACAGAACGAAACCAGGCCGGTCTTCGCGGTGCACCAGTTCGCCATTGACGGCCGTCGCCAGCCAGTCGCCTTCGTATTCCAGCGAGGTCAGAAGGTCTGAAAGAACGGAGATGTCGGTTTGATGGTTTTCACCGTTGATCGTCAGTTTCATCGGCTTGCTCCGATTGGGTTTTCGTATCTGCGATTGACCACAAGGACCGGATCAAAAGAGTCGGCCTGTCGCGTGGCGTTCGTTTTCGAAGAGGAGACGATGTGTGCAGCAACGTCTTGGGCAACGGATGGCGCGAGCAGAAAACCGTGCCGATAGAACCCGTTGACGCGGATGGCCGCACCGTCGACCTTTAGGCGTGGCAGATTGTCGGGAAAAGCCGGTCGGATACCGGCACCGGTTTCGACCACGCGCGCCTCGCCAAAGGCCGGGTGCAGTGCATAGGCCGCGTTCAGAAGCTCCATCAGCGAACGGGCGCTGATCGGGCCGCGATCGTCGCTTTCGATCATCGTCGCACCGACCATGAAGCGCCCATCGCCGCGCGGCACGATATAGAGCGGAATGCGTGGATGCAGCAGGCGGACGGGGCGGGAGAGGGTCACATCCCGCGTCTCCAGCACCAGCATTTCGCCCCGCACGCCGCGAAGGTCAGCCGCCCGGCCGATGGCGCTTGCACCGGTGCAATCGACGCTATGATTGAAACCGTCACCTGGAAAATCCGGTGCAGCGCCGAAATGGAAGATCACGCCCATCGCCGACAGCTTGTCGAAGAGGCCGGTGATCGCTCGCCTCGGGTCGAGATGGGCTTCGTTCGGGAAGAAAAGCGCCTTGCGGAACTGTGCGGCAAGGTCCGGCTCCAAGGCTCCGACTTCTTCGCCATCCAGCCAGTCGAACGCGGATGTGCGGGTTGCGAAACGGATGAGTTCCGCAGTATCGCGCGGCGGTGCCACGACCAATGTGCCCTTGCGGACGACGTGGCCGGGCAGGGCGGCATCCCACCACTCTGCCGATTTGCACCCGAGCGTCACCACCGTTTCAGGCGCGCTTTCGCGCTCGCACCAGGGCGCCAGCATGCCGCCGGCAAACCAGGACGCACCGCCCCCCGGCTGCGCCGCAATCTCGGCAACCGTGACCTCGATGCCTTTCACGGCAAGTTCATGGGCAACCGTGAGGCCGGCAACGCCGGCCCCCCTGATCAGCACGCGCATGGTCACTCTCCGGCTGGCACAACGGTTCCATCTGGCCCAAGCGGCATATAGAGCGCACCGCCCGCCTGGAATTTCGCGGCCATCGCCTCCAGCCCTTCCTTCTGCGCCTCGGCGCGGATGTCGTGCGAGATGCGCATCGAGCAGAATTTCGGCCCGCACATCGAGCAGAAATGCGCCACCTTGTGCGCTTCCTTCGGCAGGGTTTCGTCATGGAAGGAACGGGCGGTTTCCGGGTCGAGCGACAGGTTGAACTGGTCTTCCCAACGGAACTCGAAGCGGGCGCGCGACAGCGCGTCGTCGCGCAACTGGGCGGCCGGATGCCCCTTGGCAAGATCGGCGGCGTGGGCGGCGATCTTGTAGGTGATGACCCCAACCTTGACGTCGTTGCGATCGGGCAGACCCAGATGCTCCTTCGGCGTGACATAGCAGAGCATGGCCGTGCCGAACCAGCCGATCATCGCAGCCCCGATGCCCGACGTGATGTGGTCATAACCGGGGGCGATATCGGTCGTCAGCGGCCCAAGCGTGTAGAAGGGTGCTTCGCCGCAGACTTCCAGCTGCTTGTCCATGTTTTCCTTGATCTTGTGCATCGGCACATGGCCGGGGCCCTCGATCATCACCTGGCAATCCTTCGCCCAGGCGATCTGGGTGAGTTCGCCGAGCGTTTCGAGTTCGGCAAATTGTGCTGCGTCATTGGCGTCGGCGATCGAGCCGGGACGCAGGCCGTCTCCGAGCGAGAAGGTGACATCATAGGCGCGGGCGATGTCGCAGATCTCGTCGAAATGCTCGTAGAGGAAGCTCTCCTTGTGGTGATGAAGACACCACTTGGCCATGATCGAGCCGCCGCGCGAGACGATGCCTGTGACCCGGTTGACGGTCAGCGGGATATAGGCGAGCCGCACGCCGGCATGGATGGTGAAATAATCGACGCCCTGCTCAGCCTGCTCGATCAGCGTATCGCGATAGACCTCCCAGTTCAGGTCTTCGGCAATGCCGTTCACCTTTTCCAGCGCCTGATAGAGCGGAACGGTGCCGATCGGGACCGGCGCGTTGCGGATGATCCACTCGCGGATATTGTGGATGTTGCGGCCGGTCGACAGGTCCATGACGGTATCGGCGCCCCAGCGCGTTGCCCAGACCATCTTCTCGACTTCCTCGGCCATCGACGAGGTAACGGCGGAATTGCCGATATTGGCATTGATCTTCACCAGAAAGTTCCGGCCGATGATCATCGGCTCGGATTCCGGATGGTTGATATTGGCCGGAATGACGGCCCGTCCGCGGGCGATCTCCTGGCGGACGAATTCCGGCGTCACGTGATCGGGAGTGCTGGCGCCGAAATTCTCGCCGTCGCGGATCAGCGCACCGTTGGGTGGCTTGCGGCCGAGGTTTTCGCGGATGGCGATATATTCCATTTCCGGCGTGATGATGCCGGCGCGGGCATAGGCGATCTGGGTGACGGCCTTGCCGTCCCGGGCTCTCAAAGGCTGATTGCGGTGGGGAAATTCAGGCGTCAGCCGTTCGCCGGTGGCAAAGCCGTTGTCCTCGGGTTTGACGTGGCGGCCGTCATAGGCCTCGACATCGCCACGTGCGGTCACCCAGGCCTGGCGCTGCCGGGGCAGGCCTGCGTCGATCGAGACGACGTGTGCCGGATCCGTGTAGGGGCCGGAAGGGTCATAGACGGAGACGGGCGGTTCGCCCGATGTCGGATGCACGGCAATTTCGCGCATCGGCACACGGATATCCGGGTAGAGTTCGCCCGGAATATGCACCTTGCGGGAGGCCGGCAACGGGCCGGTGGTAACGGTGGGAGTAAGGTTCTTTGCGGCAATAGTCATGGTTGAGGCTCCAAAGTTGGAGACCCAGTCATCAGAGCCGGAATGATGAAAAGACGCTGACGCGAATCCGCAAACGGAATCCGAGTCGCTACAGCGCTTGCACCGTCCCTACGCCAGTATGAACTGGATCAGGTTCAACGGGTCACTGCGCTGCTTGAGGGCGGCAAAGCCACCGATCATGCCAGCAGAATCTCAGCCCCTTGTCGGGACCCCCCTGGTGAATACGTCAATCTAGGCACAGTTTTGGACGGAGCGTCAAGAGCCGTTTGACGCGGCATGGTCCTGCAACGCCTCGCTATTCGTCCGAAGACTGTGAAGATATGCAATGATTACAATCGCACCCTCGACAGCACCCTCACGGCAAATTATCTATAAAACATGACCTCAGCGAGCGAAGACACGATAGCCAGCCGCATCAGCCGCATCCTTGCCGACAGGATCGTGACCGGACAATTGGATCCGGGCACGAAGCTGCGCCAGGACCATATCGCCGAGGAATTCGGAACCAGCCACGTGCCCGTGCGCGAAGCCTTCCGCCGGCTGGAGGCGCAGGGTCTTGCGGTCAGCGAACCGCGCCGTGGCGTGCGGGTCGCGTCCTTCGATCTCAAGGAAGTGCGCGAAGTGGCGCAGATGCGGGCAGCGCTGGAAGTTCTCGCCCTTCGCCACGCGGCCCCGCATCTGACGCCCGCCATCCTGGATCAGGCCGAAGAGGCGACCGTCGCGGGCGACAATTCCCGCGATGTCCGCTCCTGGGAAGAGGCCAACCGCCGCTTTCACACGCTGATTCTCACTCCCTGCGGCATGCCGCGCCTGCTCGCCGCCATCAGCGATTTGCATGCGGCCAGCGCCCGTTTCCTCTTCGCCAGCTGGCGGTCGGAATGGGAAGTGCGCACCGATCACGATCACCGCGCCATCCTGACATTTCTGCGTCAGGGCAATATCGAGAACGCCGCTCCGGTTCTCGAACGGCACGTGCAATGGATCGGCCAAAAGCCCGTCCGCAATGCCTCCGGCGCCACGCGCGACGCTTTCGCCATCGTCGGCTGACAATTTTTTCAGATCTTCTTTTTCTCTGATTTTGACTGCTTTCGGCGCGTGCTGCGGCAGCGTGAAAACGCGCAATGCGTGAATTTCTTCGCTTTGCATCAAAAAGGCGGTTGCGGTTTTCCGCTCTGCGATAAATTATAGATAATAATTATTTTTAATCTATCGAGTGGGGTGTTGGATGCTTAGAGACGAAAACCATGCTGATCTTTCGATTGAAAAGGACGTTGTGGGTGGAAGTTCTCATGGAGAAACCGCCGAGACAGCGCGGTTTTCATTCGATGACGCAAAAATTATCTATAATTCTCCATTCAACGATCTGCTCTTTCAGGCGCAATCGGTCCACCGAGAACATTTCGATCCCAATGCCGTGCAGATCAGCCGGCTTTTGTCGATCAAAACAGGCGGATGTGCCGAGGATTGCGGCTATTGCAGCCAGTCTGCGCGCTCTCCGACGGGGCTGAAGGCCTCCAGGCTGATGATGGTCGAGAAGGTTCTAACCGAGGCGCGCAAAGCCAAGGCCGAGGGCGCCAGCCGCTATTGCATGGGGGCCGCCTGGCGCAGCCCCAAGGACCGCGACATGGACGCGCTGGTGGACATGGTGGCAGGCGTCAAGGCGCTTGGCCTTGAGACCTGCATGACGCTCGGCATGCTGTCGCCGCAGCAGGCAGGCACGCTGGCTGAGGCCGGGCTCGATTATTACAATCACAATATCGATACGTCGGAAGAATTCTATCCGCAGGTCATCACCACACGCACCTTCGCCGACCGGCTGGAAACGCTCGCCAATGTCCGCGATGCCGGCATGAAGGTTTGCGCCGGCGGTATTCTCGGCATGGGCGAAACGACCGACGATCGCATCTCCATGCTGGTGACGCTCGCCAATCTACCGGAGCCGCCGGAAAGCGTGCCGGTCAACATGCTGATCCCGATCCCCGGTTCGCGGCTTGCCGATGCCGAACCGGTCGATCCGGTCGAATTCGTCCGGACCATCGCGCTTGCCCGTATCCTGATGCCGCGCTCGCATGTGCGCCTCTCGGCCGGGCGCACGCAGATGAGCGACGAGATGCAGGCACTCTGTTTCTTCGCCGGCGCCAATTCGATCTTTGCCGGCGATACGCTGCTGACGGCCGAAAACCCGGGCGAGGACCATGACACCGCCTTGTTCCGCCGCCTTGGCCTGAAGCCGATGGACCTGGGGCCGGCCGAATGATGGCTCAAGGTCTTGCCCGCTACGAAACCACGCTGGTGGGCCTGGAGCGCAAGGGACGGCGGCGCACATTGGTGGCACAGGCCGGTGCCGATTTCAGCTCCAACGATTATCTGGCCCTTGCCGGGTCGGCGCGGCTGGCGGCAGCAATTGCTTCTGCTCTTCAGCGCGGCGTTCCGGCCGGTGCCGGCGGCTCCAGGCTGCTGCGCGGCAATCACCCGGAGCATGAAGCGCTGGAGGCGGAGGCGGCCGCCTTTTTCGGAGCCGGGCGCGTTCTGTATTTCGGCAGCGGCTATGCCGCCAACACGGCGCTGTTCTCGACCCTGCCGCAGCGGGGCGATCTCATCGTGTACGACACACTGGTGCATGCCAGCGCGCATGAGGGCACTCAGGCAAGCAAGGCGCAGGCTGTCGCCGCCGCCCACAACGATGTCGAGGCCTTCGCGCAAGTGATCGAACAATGGCGTGTCCAAGGCGGAACCGGTCACCCCTGGATTGCCGTGGAAAGCCTCTATTCGATGGATGGCGATCGCGCGCCGCTGGTGGAACTTGCCGCGCTTGCGGAGAAACATGATGGTTTCCTGGTGATCGACGAAGCCCATGCGACCGGCGTCTTTGGCCCCGATGGTCGTGGTTTCGCCGCTGATCTCGAAAATCGTTCCAACGTCATCGTGCTGCATACCTGCGGCAAGGCGCTCGGCGTCTCCGGCGCTTTGCTTGGCGCAAGTGCTGTGCTCTGCGATTATCTGGTCAACCGGGCGCGCGGTTTCATCTATTCGACAGCGCCATCGCCACTGATGGCGGCAGCCGTTCGTGAATCCCTGCGCATGCTGGTGGACGAGCCGCAGCGACGCGCCGATTTCGATTCCTTGTACAGCTTCGCCAATGACGAGCTTGCCGCAAGGCTCGGTGTTCAAGGCAGCGGATCGCAGATCCTGCCGGTGCTGATCGGCGACAATGGCCGGGCCGTGCGGATTGCCGCGCGCATGCGGACGGAAGGCTTCGACATCCGCGCCATCCGTCCGCCGACGGTGCCGGAAGGCACCGCAAGGCTGCGGATCGCCATCACGCTGAATGTCGACAAGGCGACGATAAGCAACATGTTCACCCGGCTGGCGGCCATCATGGCGGAGGAGAAACCATGATGCGCTTCGTGGTGACGGGGACCGATACAGGTATCGGCAAAACGGTGTTTTCAGCGGCGCTGACGGCGGCTCTGGGCGGGTACTATTGGAAACCGGTGCAATCGGGGCTGGACGAGGAAACCGACAGCCAGATCGTCCACCGGCTCGGCCGCCTCCTAAAAGACCGTATCCTGCCGGAGGCCTATAGATTGCGCACGCCAGCTTCGCCGCATCTCGCCGCGCGGCTCGATCATGTCGAGATCGAAACCGGGCGGTTGATGCCGCCCGTGACCGACGGACCTCTGGTCATCGAGGGTGCTGGCGGGTTGCTCGTGCCGCTTACCGAAACGGAGGTCTTCGCGGATGTCTTTTCGCGCTGGCAAATCCCCGTCATCCTTTGTGCCCGCACCGCGCTCGGCACGATCAATCACACGCTGTTATCGCTGGAATCGCTGCGCTCCCGCTCCATTCCGGTCTTCGGCGTCGCCTTCATCGGCGATGAACAGGCCGAGACACAACGGATCATCGCAGCGATGGGGCAGGTGCGCATTCTCGGCCGTTTGCCGCGCCTCGATCCGTTGACGCCGGAGGTGCTGCAACAGGCCTTCCGCGAAAACTTCCCTCTTTCCTCGTTTCACGAGAGGATGGCATGAGCTCACCCGTCTGGCACCCGTTCACCCAGCACGCGCTGGAACCGGCTATGAAGCGCATCGTCCAAACCGACGGCGCCTGCCTGATCGATGACAGCGGATCGCGCATTCTCGATGCCATCTCCTCCTGGTGGGTGATCACACATGGCCACTGCCATCCGGCGATCATGGCGGCCATTCAGGCGGCATGCGAAAACTACGACCAGATCATTTTCGCCGAATACACCCATGAGCCAGCCGAAGAACTGGCGCGTGGCCTGCTGCGGATCGCGCCCCCTGGCCTTGCGCATGTGTTTTACTCCGACAGCGGATCGACCTGCGTCGAAGTCGCTCTGAAAATGGCGCTCGGCTTTTTCCACAATTTAGGCAGCCCGCGCCGCCGCATCTGCGTTCTTGAGCACGGTTATCACGGTGACACGATCGGCACGATGTCGGCAGGGGAACGGGGCGTCTTCAACGCAGCCTATGAGCCGATGCTGTTCGGCGTCGATCGCCTGCCGTTTCCGAGGCCCGGTCATGAGCAGGAAACGCTGGATGCGTTCGAGCGGTTCTGCGCGGCGGGAGACGTCGCTGCCCTGCTGATTGAGCCGCTTGTTCTCGGAGCAGGTGGGATGCTGACCTATTCGGCCTCGGTGCTGAGCGAATTGAAGCGGATCGCCGAACGGCACGGCACGCTGCTGATCGCCGATGAAGTGATGACCGGTTGGGGCCGGACCGGCAGTGTCTTTGCCTGCGAGCAAGCCGGCGTGGCGCCCGATATCCTCTGCACCTCCAAGGGTTTGACCGGCGGCGCTTTGCCGCTGGCGGCAACCTTGTGCACAGCCGAAATCTTCGAAGCGCACCTGTCAACGGACCGCCGGAAGACATTCTTTCATTCGAGTTCCTATACCGCTAATCCGATTGCCTGCGCTGCCGCAGTCGCCAATCTGACGGTCTGGGACAATGAGCCGGTGCGCGAGCGCATCGGCTCGCTCGAGGTCATGCAATCAGAGAGGCTGGCTCGCTTTGATGCCGATCCGCGTTTTAGCAATGTCCGCCAGATCGGCACGATCACCGCGCTCGATCTCACTGTTCCGGGCGGGGGCTATCTTTCAGAGGTCGGTCCGAAACTCCGGGCCTTCTTTCGCGCGCGAAAACTGCTCATCCGGCCGCTCGGCAACGTCATCTATCTGATGCCGCCCTATTGCGTCACCGCCGCCGACCTCGACCGGGCGTATGATGCGATCGATGAAGCCGCGGCATGGTTTTCGGCGGGCCGCTTGTGAGGCGCGTCCGCTCATCCCGTCTTGCCGGTTTCGGCCATAGCGTGCCGGGGCGGCGTGTCGAAAACGCCGAAATCGAGGGTAGCCTCGGTCTCGAACCCGGCTGGATCGAACGCCGGACCGGGATCAGGACACGTTATTGGGCCGATCCCGGCGACACGCTGTCTGCGCTTGCGGCAAAGGCAGGCGAGGCGGCAATCCAAGATGCAGGTATCGCCAGAAGAGACATCGCGCTGACGCTGCTCGCCACCTCGACGCCCGATCACCTGCTGCCGCCGTCGGCACCCTTGCTCGCCCATCGTCTCCAATTGGCGAATTCCGGCGCCATCGATCTCGCCGGGGCCTGTTCCGGATTTCTCTATGCGCTAACGCTCGCCGATGGTTTCGTCCGCGCGCAAGGCAGGCCAGTACTGGTGGTCGCCGCCAACATTCTGAGCCGCCGGATCAATCCTGCCGAGCGGGCCAGTGCCGTCCTATTTGCCGATGCAGCGGGCGCGGTCGTGCTGATGCCTTCGCAGGATGCGGACATGGGATTGCTTGGCGTCGATCTCGCCGCCGACGGCAGCCGGTATGACCTGATCTCGATCCCGGCCGGTGGCAGCAATCGTCCGTTTGCCACGGACATGGCAGCGCAAGATTGCCTGATGACGATGCGTGATGGACGGGAAATGTTTGCGCAGGCCGTCCGGATGATGAGTGACTGCGCGCGCCGGGCGCTCGAACATGCAGGGCTCGTTGCGGCGGATATTCACCGGTTCATTCCGCATCAGGCCAATGCCCGCATCTTCGATGCCGTCTGCAGCGATCTCGGCATCGCCTCCGAGAAAACCGTGCGCACGATCGGAGATTACGGAAATTCGTCGGCCGCCACCATTCCGCTCTCGCTGTCACTCTCCCATCAAGCCGCTCCCTTTATGCCAGGCGAAAAGCTGCTGCTGACGGCTGCCGGCGCAGGTTTGACGGGTGGTGCCTGTGTTGTCGGAGTGTAAGTTTTGGCTTACCGTTCTGGATTAAAGCGCGCAGGAAACGGGTGGCGGCCCGCCAATTAAAACGTCATTCAAGAGGCTCCGCTGTAAGGATGATCTTGGAGGCTTTGCCATGAACGCGCATTCGACAACCCCGCCGGTTTCTGCCGCACTGTCCGCTGAGGAACGTGTCGCCGGATACGGCTGGAACCATCTCGGCGAAGAACTCGGCGGCTTCGGTTGCGCGGTCCTCGAAAAGCTGCTTTCTCGCGAGGAATGCCGCCAGATCGCCTGGCTCTACCCCGAGGAAAAACACTTCCGCAGTCATATCCACATGGCCCGTCACGGTTTCGGCAAGGGTGAGTACCGCTATTTCAAATATCCGCTGCCGGACCTTGTCGGGGCGTTGCGCAGCGCGCTCTATCCGCGCCTTTCCAATATCGCCAATGCGTGGAACGAGCGCATGGGAATGGTCGAACGCTATCCGGCCGAGCACGCGGCGTTTCTTCAACAATGTCACGCCGCCGGCCAGATCCGGCCGACACCGCTTTTGCTGCAATATGTCCCGGGCGATTTCAATTGTCTGCATCAGGATCTCTACGGCGACCTCGCATTTCCCATTCAGGTGGCGATCTTGCTCTCGGAACCCGGAGAGGATTTTACCGGCGGCGAATTCGTCCTGACGGAACAGCGCCCGCGCATGCAAAGCCGGGCAGAGGTCGTCCCGTTACGCCAGGGCGATGCGGTCGCATTCGCTGTTCACAATCGGCCAGTTCAGGGAAGCAAGGGCAATTACCGGGTCAATCTGCGCCATGGAGTCAGCCGCATTCGCTCCGGCATGCGCCACACCGCCGGTATTATTTTTCACGACGCCAGATAAGGCTGCCTGGACGGCAAAACACGGAAAAAAGCACTGAATCCTGCCAGATTTAAGGGCGAAGCGTCGGTTGCGCGCTTCCATGATCTTTGGTAAATTTTGTCTAAAGATTGATGGAGCGATCAACTATGTCGAGCGTCACGCATCGTTTCGAAAATTACATGAGAAACGGCATGGGCGGCTGGGCGCGGTCGCAACCCGCCGCTATCCGGGTCCTGCTTTTTCTACCCTGCCTTCTGGAATACCTGCTTGTCTACGCCTTCTGTGCAGTCGCCATCACTGCGGTGGTTTTTCTGATGGCGCTTGTGGCGATCTTCGGGCTGGATGCGGAGCGTCAGCCCGGCCTGCGCTGAAGAGGGGGAGCCCCCTCAGCGCGTGACCTTCAATGGCTGTTCGATGTAATAGCTCTCGTAGCTCTTGCGATATTTTTCCGCCGCGCCGAAATCGCTGTATTTTCCAAGCTCATCCATGTCCGTCTTGTTGAGCATCACGCCAAGAATCTTGGCGTTGAATTGCGGATCGGAATGCAGCACGTCCCGAACCAGGCGGGCCGGCGTCTTGCCCCATTCGATGACCATGAGGAAGCCGTCGGCAAACGGAGAGAATGCCTTGGCATCGATGACCGGAGCCAGCGGAGCAAGATCGACGATCACATATTCGAAGCTTTTGCGGGCATTGGCGATCAGGGTCTCCATGCCCTGGGAGGCAAGCAATTCGTTGGTATGATAAAGATGGTCGCGCGGCGCGATCGGCAGGATCGCAAGCCGGGTCTGCGGATCCACCCTTAACCCGACAGTCCACTCCTCTTCGCCCAGAACGGCCTCCACCAACCCTGTTTTGGGTACTGGCGAGATCATCCTGCTGATTGCCGGGTTGCGGATGTCGGCGTCGATCAGCAACGTCCGTTTGCCGCTGGCGGCGAGCAGCCCGGCAAAATTCGCAGCGATGGTCGATTTCCCTTCGCCCGGCAGTGCCGAGACGACACCGATCACCCGGTGGGAACGGCCCTGCAGGATAACATCGCTGGCGAGCTTGGCATTGCGCAAGGTTTCGGCAAAGGCCGATCGTGGTGCATCGACGGCAATCCTTGTCATCCGCGTCAGTGGTATGTCTTCGTCAACCGGTGGTTCTGCCTTATCCGGTTCCTGTTTGGAAAGACGCTCCCGCGCCTTGCTCCACATGCTGACTGTCTTCTTGCCGATCAGCGGCAGGTAGCCGAGCGATTTGTGCCCGAGAACCGAACGGATATCCTCTTCCAGCCGGAAGAACCGCTCGCGAAACTCCTGAAGGCCAGCGATGGCGGCCCCCAGCATGAAACCCAGCACGACGGAAAGAGCCAGGACCATCGTCTTCTTCGGGCTGGATGGTGCGGTGGGAACGCCGGCATCCGAGATGATCCGGGCCTTTGCAATCGGGAATGACCGTTGCTGGGCGGCTTCCTCGAAGCGGCCGAGATAGGATTCATAAAGCGTCTTCAGCGCAGTCGCCCGCTGTTCCAGTTCGCGCAGTTCCACCAGCGACCGGTTGGCCTCGGAGTTGCTGCCAACCACGCCCTCAATGCTCTTGCGCAGCGATGCCTCGCGGGATTTTGCAACTTCGAACTCATTGCGATAGCTCGCGGTAATCTGCTGCAGTTCGCGGAAAATCTGGCCGGCAAGTTCCGTTTTTTCCGCCCGGAGAGCGACTGCCTGGGGATGGTCGGCAGAGAAATTTTGGACGATGACCTGCTCGCGCTTGCTGACCGCCAGGTAGCGCGTCCGCAAATCCTGAATGACCGAATTGTCGGTCTGGTTCGAGGAAATCGTCGCATTGTTCACGGCGTTTTCGGCGCCTTGGTCGATGATTGACTGGAATTGGTTATAGCGGGCGGACGCACTGGCGCTATCGGCCTGCGCGACGATCAGCTGGCTGTTGAGATCGGACAGTTGCTGTTCCGACATCAACTCGCCTCGTGTCGAGGTCAGGCCGTTTTCCGACTTGAACTTCTCCGCATCGAGAGAAGCTGCCTGCGCACGCTGGCGAAGGTCTGTCAGGCGTTCCTGCAGCCAGACGGAGGCGCGCTCGGTGGCGTCGAAATTCGCATTCAGCTGGTCGGTCAGATAGGCATTGGCATAGGCGCGGGTAATGGTTGCGGCGAGCTTCGGATCGGTGGATTTGTACGACAATGCCACGACCGAGCTTCGCGATACGCGCTCGACCGTCAGGCCCTGCTGAATATAGGCCGCGGCCGTTTCCCGCTTGCCGTTGCGGGCCGCCGCTTCGGAAATTTCGGGCCGCGAACCGAAGATGCCGGTGACGGATTTGAGTGCCGATTTCACCGTCGACATCAGCGATTGCGGCGGATTTAGAACGGTCTCGTTCTCCCCGAGTTTTTCCGCATCGGTGACGCGCAGTGCCAGTTCGCCGGACTTCAGAATTTCCACCGCGCTGGAAAGCTGCGTGTCGGCCTGCTGGGCGCTCTGTGGTGAGGGGGCTTCTTCTGCGTATTTGGACAGATTGTCATCAAGCAGAATCTGCGTTTGCGACGTATAGACCGGGGTCGCGAACAGAAGATACAGCGACCCGAGCAGGAAGCAGACGATGACGCTGGCGGCCACGACCCTTGAACGGCGAAACGCGATCGCGGTCAGCCGGTTCAGATCGATGAACGTGTCGGACTCATCGCTCTTGAGCGATGGGACGGTGTTCAACGGAAGAGGTCTTTGATTCATGGGCCGTCGGGTCTCCGGGTGCTTTTTGCGTGGTCGGTTCTCACCCCGGAACGCAGCAGGGGTGAGACAAGTTTTTTCGGCAGCAGCAAGCCGCCGGAAGATCAGTCTTCTCAGGCGGCTTGCATCGCCTGTTCGTGCAATAATACCATTTCGCGCACGGATTCGAACACGAGGTTGCCGATATCGGCGCGCGCCAGAGCAAAAGCGACGTTCGCCTCGATGAAGCCCTGCTTGGAGCCGCAATCGAAGGTCCGGCCCTCATAGGGGTGGGCGTGGAACGGTTGGTCTGCCGACAGGCGCAGCATGCCGTCGGTCAACTGGATCTCGTTGCCGGCGCCGCGTTGCTGATGCGCGAGGATCGAGAAAATCTCCGGCTGAAGGATATAGCGGCCGTTGAGGTAATAGGTGGACGGCGCCTCGGCAACGGGCGGCTTTTCGACCATCTGCGTCACCTCAAAACCATGCCGGGTTTTCTCGCCCATGCCGACAATGCCATATTTTGACGTGTCATCGAGGGCGCACTGCTCGACGGCGACGACATTGCCGCCGACATCATTGTAAAGGTCCATCAGGCCCGCCATGCAGCCGCGCGCGCCGTAAGAAATCATATCGGGAAGAAGCAGGGCAAACGGTTCGTCGCCGATCAGGTCGCGGGCACACCAGACCGCGTGGCCAAGGCCGAGCGGTGCCTGCTGGCGGGTAAAGCTGACGGAGCCGGCGGTCGGAAGCATGCGCGCCAGTTCGGAAAGCTGGGCGTCCTTGCCCGATCGCGTCAAGGACGAGATCAACTCCGGCACGTCGTCAAAATGATCTTCGATCGCCTGTTTGTTGCGGCCGGTGACGAACACGATATGCTCGATGCCAGCCTGCATGGCTTCCTCGACGGCATATTGCACGACAGGACGGTCGACGATGGTCAGCATTTCCTTTGGCATCGCCTTGGTCGCGGGCAGAAACCGGGTGCCGTTTCCGGCGACTGGAATAACAGCTTTGCGAACGGGTCTGATGGGAGCCATAGAACTATCCTTTACTCTTTTGCGGACGATTGCCCGCGGTGGTTCTACTCATCGTTTCCGGCGGGGGACCGAAAGGGCGAATTGCAATGAACGGCGCCATCAGGCGCCGCAGCCTGACAGCAATGGGCATCCGCAGATGCCGGATTGCCGCCGGGTTTCTCCAAGCGGTTTTGACCGCGCCGGAAAGGGATCGTGCCTTGATCTGATCAACCAGGATGATGAAGGACCGTGCATCCACGATGCTGCGGTGACGCCGGCTTTGGGCCTCCATCGAGGCCGCATCCAGCCGGTGGTTCCTGAGAAACGCGGCATCGGCTGCCAGCATCGCATCCACTTGATGCAGCTTCAGTACCCGGGAGATCGAGCCGCTGCGAATGTAATAGGTATAGCCGGCAACGGGTTCCACGGCGCAGCGGCCGCCCTTGGCCAGGGCCGATGCCAAAAGCAGATAATCCTCGCCGATCGGCAGGCTTTCGTCGAAACGCAAGCCATGCTCCTCCATAAACCGGCGCTGGAAGATCGGCTTCATGTAACCGTAATTGTGCTCTGCCTGAAACAGCACGTTCGAGCCGATGAAAGCCGGAAGCGTGAGCGTTTCGAATGCTCCAAGTTGCGCCTCATCGAACATCTGCCTCACCTGGCCATCCAGCGAAACGACATCGACATTGTCGACCACGATCTCGGCCTTTGCCGCCTTCGCCCGCGCGATCATGCGGGCAGTGCGCTCCGGCGAAACCGCATCGTCGGAATCAAGAATAACAATCCAGTCGCCGCGTGCGGCAGCAAGGCCCGCATTGCGGGCGCCGCCGGGGCCGCGGTTCTTGTCGAGACGGATCAGCCGGACGCGCGGGTCGGTATAGGCATCGACGATCTCAGCCGTGTCATCCGGTGAACAGTCATCGATGACGATAACCTCGACACTGATACCGGTCTGGGCCAGTGCGCTGTCGATGGCGCGCTCGATCGTATCCTGCGCCTTGAAGGCAGCTACGATGAATGTCGCCTGGGGTTGCTGCTCCATCACGACGTCCTTGCCTCGGCGGTGCCGTACTGCTCGATCTCGCGTACGCCAAGCAGTCCGACGACGACCCCTGCATGCATCGAGGCGCGCAGGGCGTAGCGGTTGCGGGCAACCGGCGAGAAAAACCGAAGAGCACTGGCCAGTGCACAAAAACCACATTTAGACGTGGCAAGCGCCAATTGGCGCATCTTGCCGGGAAGGCTGGCGCCTGTGTCGATCAAGTGGCCATGGGTCTGGCCAAAGCGGAACTTCCGCTTGGCGAGCCAGGAAAAGGCCGCGCGTTTGGCCGGTACAGGCTCCTGAACCCAAGCCGCAGGTGCGTAGGATATCGTGCCCCCCATCCGGTGCATATGTGTAAAAAACTCGGTGTCCTCGCCACCGCTACGGCCAAGCGCGAGGTTGAAGCGGCGGCCGGCAAGCGAGGGGGCTGAAAGACGAAGAAGGACGTTGCATGTGTAGCCTGTGACAATCCGGTCGCCGACCCAGACCGGGAACGTCGAATGGAAGTCGCCCCGTTGCATCCAGTCCGGTGCATCCTTGCCGTAGATTGCCTTGACCGGACCAAGTACCGCATCCGCGCCGGTCGTCAGCGCCGCTTCGGTTAGTCTTTCGATCCAGTCTTCACTTGCCGTCTCGTCGTCATCGATGAAGGCCAGAAAATCACCCGTTGCATTGTCGAGGCAGGCATTGCGGGCAATCGAGATGTTCGAGGACGGGCAATGCACATAGACGATATCGTGCGGCACAGAAGCCCGCATGGCCTCCACACGCCCTCTGGCGCTCGGCGCATCGTCATTGTCGGCAACGATGATGCGGATTTCGGCATTGCCGGGCACCGTCATCTTCGCCAGCGAGTTGAGCGTCTGTTCAAGCTCCGGGCGCCGATAGGTGCACACGCCGATGTCGATACGGATGCGATCCATGTCTGTCCTCATGAGGCAACCCGGCGATTGCGGAAGTCCAGAAGCTCACGCCAGAAGCCGGCGGACCAGGCAAAATGCATCACCATGGCGGACACGGCCGCAAGCGGGCCGTAAGGGTTCTTTTCGCCCAAAGCCATCCAGGCGCCATAGCCAAGGCACGCCACGGCCCACAGCCCAAAGGGAATGACGGCGGCCCAATTGATGATCGCGAGCAAGGCGCCAACGGCAACGGGTGCGACGGCCAGCGGCAGCATCTGGCGCATGCTCGGCATGGCGCGGTGCTTCAGGAAGTTTTTCGCCCGTCCGCGGCCGTAGCCGAAATACTGGCGGAAAAGCGTGCGCGCGGTGCTGCGCGGATAATAGATCATGCTGGTCTTGTCGGTCATCCAGATCCGGTAACCTGCCTTGTTGAGGCGGTAGTCGAATTCGGCGTCCTCATTGTGGCTGAACATCTCGTCATAGCCGCCGATGGCCTTAAACGCGGAAATCCGCATCAGCGCGTGGTGGCCGTGATCGGCCCAGTGGCCGACAGCACCCGTGCGGTGCTTGGAGCCGCCATTGCCGAGCTTGGAATTCTGAGCGTAGGCCGTGGCTTTCTGGAAGGTGCTGAAGCCGACGGTCTGCATGGCAACGACAACCGAATCCGCGCCGGTCGCGATGGCGTCCTCCATCAGCCGTTGGCAATAATCGTCCGGATATTCGCCATGGGCGTCGATGCGGATCATATAGTCGTAGTCCGCGCCGAGCGTGGCGACAGCCAGGTTGATGGCGGCACTCTGGATTTTCTTCGGATTGTCCAGAAGCCGCACTGCCGGATTGCTAGCGGCAACCCGCTCCACGATCGCCCGCGTTCCGTCTGTACTCCCGCCATCGACAACAACCAGATCGGCGCCGAGGTCTTCCATCGCGCTCGCAAGCTTTGCGATCAGGGGCTCGATATGCTTCGCCTCGTTGAGGCAGGGAATGACAATAAGGCTGCGGCCATGCTTTGGATCATTGGTGTTCATAGCAGTCCACCCTCGTTGCTGTGCGTTTTGGAAAGCTCTTGCATCGATGCGGCATGGGCATCGCCGGTGCGCAGGGCTGCGAGCCGGTTGACCAGGCGCTGGCAGTCGGCGCGGTCGAATATCCAGTTGTGTGACCCCGTGGCTGCGACCTTGCCGAATTCCGCCAGGTACTGTTCCTTCGTCATGTCTGCGAGCAGCGCCGACAGCGTCTTGCTGTCGGCCTCGCCGAGAACGAGGCCGATATGCTTGGCGCTGACATAACGCGCTGTTTCTGTGCCGCGCATGACGATCGGAACAGCGTTGTGGCGGCATCCTTCGTAAAGGCGGTTGGGCAAGAGCCAGCTGGAGTTCTGGCCTTCCTCGAAAAAGTCGATGCCCCAGGAGAACTGCACGCCGTCATAGATCCGGGCAAGATCCTCCGGGTTCTTGTAGGCGCCATGAAAATGCATGAAGGGCTCGTTTTCGACGAAGCCGTCAAAATCGTCGAATTCGGAGTAGGCGGGACGCCCGCGCAGCACGACTTCGAATTTTCCATCCATGGCCCGGGTGAAGTCAGAAAGCAGTTTTAGCGATTTGCGGCAGCGCAAGGCACCGAACCAGCCAATCTTCCAGGGCTCGCCGGGCTGCGGCGGGCGGGGTCGGGCGGTTTGCGTGCCGGCGCTGTTTTCAAGCTCGATCACCTGGTTTTCCAGCAGCAGTACCGGCGCCTTGAGACGCGAGACCGGCCGGAAATAGTTTTCGATGAAGGCTGGCGAACTGGTCATCAGAAGGCTGACATTCCGGCCCAGGTAATGTTCGGCGGCGCGCAACGTGCGCCCCGCAAAGTCCTTGCGCAGCAGAAGCCGGTGAATGTCGAGGCATTCGTAAACGATCGGAACGCCGTCGCCGAAGAGGGCGTTTGCCCGGTTTGCAAGTGCAAGCATTTCGAGATTGCGGGCAATGATGACGCCGGGCTTGCTTGCCCCGCGCAGTTTGTGACGCAGAAACATCGCCGCCTTGGCAACTGCGGCAATCCGCTGTCCAAACCGTCCGTCCCTGGTGACGCCGAGTTCGATGATGCCATTGGCGGCAGGGGTGTCCGTACCGCGCCGGAAACCCGCCACAGTCACGTTCGCACCGCCCGCTTGAAGCGTCAGGGTTCTACGCCTGATCGCCGGGTCTGCCACATCATGCGCCAGGTACAGTACTTCCAGCATGAAAACTTCCCGTTCCCCGCTCAGCTTGAACCGAGCTTAGTTCAGTTTTTTGTGCGCCGCAACATTTCTGTTGCAATTGCTAATAAGCCTCAATCGACGGTGCAAGTGACGGATTCCGGAAACAGGCATTTTTCACCGGGAGCCGTGTAGGCCACGCGGTCGATCTGCATCCTGGCCGGACCCTGGTAGTCGAACTTGCCCATCCAGTCGCTCAAGGTGTCCGTTCCCCAGAGGCTGAAGAAAATCTTCTGTTCGTTGACCGGGATTTTCGCAGGATCGGTGACGTCCTGCACCAGCGCGCCGTTGAGATAGTAGCGCAGACGGCCTTGTTCCCAGATGAAAGCATAGTCGTTGAAGCCGGCGTTGGCGCCGCCTGCGACATCGACCAGTTTCTCGTTGCCGCCCTTGGCTGAAATATACTGGTTGACCTGGACCTTGCCAGAATCCTTGCCAAGCACTTCGAAGTCGATCTCGTCATGCGGCTTCTTGTCGGTCGGCCCGATATAGGTAAAGAAGGCCGAGTTCAGCCCGGAGCCTTCAGCCGTCTTGATGCGCGCCTCATAGGTGCCGTAGCCGAAGCGCTTCTTCGTCTGGATCTCGCCGCAGGCATAGTCGCGCTTGCCGACCTTGCGCTGTTCGAAGGTCAGTTCGAGCACACCATCGCGAACCGCCACCTGCCGTTTCGACCAAGTGCAGTTCTGATGATCGCCGTTGTTCCAGCCATCCGAAATATACCATATTTTCTGGTTGATCCCATCGAAATTGTCCACGAAGGATGCGCCCGCGCCCTGCGCAAAAGCGGATGCGGGGATTGTGGTGGCGCAAATTGCAACAGCGGTGAGCGTTCGTGAGATTGTCTTCATCATCATCGTTTCGCCTTTTCCTGTGAAGAATGTGTGTCGGGCCGAGCATTGCGTTGCGTCTCGTTCTCGTGCGCCCGCTTGAGCCGCGTGCCGGAACGTGCTGTGCGGCTGCCGGTCAATATAGCATGTAGCCGCGGCGTCAGGTGCTTTGCGGCAAAGTTGGTGGCAACCAGAATGAGAAGCGCAAGGACCGGAACGGAGAAATAGAACAGCGGGTACAGCCCGGTATTTGCAGTCCGGTTCCAAAGCATCCAGAAAACGACCAGCAATGGATAATGGGCGCAGAAGATCCAGAAACTCAGGCCCTCCGACTTGGAAAGCTGCATTCCGAGCCGCGAGCGAATGAGGATGGACGAGATCACCCAGGCACCGGCAATGCCGCAAACCGCTGTCAAGCTTCGCAGCACGTCGAGCCAATCTGGAAATTTGGGGCCTGTCCAGTAAAGAGCGGTTGCGAGCATCACGATTGCCGCCAGAAACAGCACGGTAATCTTGCGGGCATGCGCATCGAGCACCCGGATATCGATCTTGTGCAGGCTTGCGTAGATGCCGCAACTGAAGCCGAACAGAATCGACTTCTTCAGGAAAAGACCGCTGGGAAAGGGGAACACTGCGTAGACGAGGAAGATCGTCAGCGTGATCAACGGATAGCGTTTGATCAGGATCCCGAGCACCGGCGCGAGAAGGATGCACAGGAGCAGATCCCGCAGGAAGTAGAGCGGAATATTGATCGGCATCGGTTCGATCGCAAAGGCAAGCGTCGCGAATTCACGCGCTGTCGCATTGATCGCGTCGGGCAGGTATCCAAAGCCGATACCATTTCTCTGCGCAATGAGAACCAGAACCAGAAAGGAGAGATTCCAGATCAGGAAGGGCAAAAGCACGGTGCGGGCCTTTGAGCGGATTGTCTTGCCGTAGTCGAACGCATCAAGGCCGCGGCGGAAGAGCAGAAAGCCGGAAATCGCGCTCAGGCAGGGAACGCCGACGCGGAAAAGGCTGTCGCCGAGGAAAACACGGAGCCAGTCGATAGCGCCATTCGTGCCCAGAAACGGACTGGTCTGCGGGTTGTAAGGAATGTGAACGAAAACAATCCCTGAGATGAGCAGAATGCGCATCAGATTGATCCGCGATGATATGTTCGCGTCGATAACCAAAACGGCATCCTCTGTTGGGCCGCTTCCTGTCCGAAGCGGTTCTTTCAATCAGAGCAGGTTTGAGCCTGCATCCTGGAAGATAGAGTATGGCGCCTCGAAAAATATGGCACTGCAACAGAAAAATTCGCCTTCACGCTGCAATGCACACGGCAACGATGCGAGATGACGCGACATCGGGAGCCGCTGATTTCACACGATATACCCGGAAAAACGGCGTGAGGCTGGGAGGTTGCGGAATAACAGAATATTCCAATGAACACTTATTTCCGGCAAATCAGCGGCAGAGAAATTAACTTGGAAAATGTCTCAAACTGCGCACAATGGTTTACCATTCCGGCTCATTGCAGGTGCGCCCGTGTCAAAATAAGGCGCCTGCCTGTGGTTTGAGGCAGCCGCTTTTCCAGATCACGCGGGTGTCGTTTCACCAGGCTTGGTGGACCGCCGGTTTTTCACCAGCTGATAGATTCGTGTCAGCAGCGGCCGTTCCGACACAAGAATGAACAGCGTATAGATCAGCCCGCCAATAACCGCGCCTGCCAGGATCTGCATGACGGGATTTGGCATCAAAGTGCCGAAAGTCTCGAGAAGATACCGGACCGCAAGTGCCATCACCAGAGCCGTCAGCATGGGGCGGGTGCTGATATAAAGGCCCCTGAAGAACGGCGTTCCGTCTGCCTTGAATACCGCCCAGGAGTAGCCGACAAGCGTGACGGCATTGACGATGCACAACCAGATCATCGCATTGATCAGCGTGCCGGTGCTCGCGCCATAGCCGACAGCTGCGCAGGTCACGATCGCGCGGATGATGGCCGACCAGAATAGCGCCCGGCCATGACCCACGCCCTTGAGATAGGGAATGAAGGTGCTGCAGGGCGTCAGAATGCCCTTGGACAGCGCCAGCAATCCCAAAACCGGCCAGGCATAGGCCCATTGCAGCCCGAACAGCACGCGCATCGCCGGTTCAGCCAAGGCCCAGAGACCGAACATCATCGGCGCCAGAAGCACCGTGGTCACCTGAGTGCTGAACATCAGGGCCTGCGACCGGCGCTGCTTGTCGTCCATCATGCCGCTGAAAGCCGGGAACAGAACACCCATGACGGCCGAAAGCACGACCTGGTTGGGAATGCTGGCAAATCGGTTGGCCGCTGAATAGGCGCCGGCGTCGGCAAGGCCGAGATAGCGCGAAATGATCACCATCGGCGACTGGAAGGTGATGAAGTTGGCCACTTCCGAGCCCATCATGCCCAGGCTGAACCGGCTCAATCCGATAACCCGCCGGGGGTGGAAGACGAAACGCGGGATATAATGCGATACGGCATAAAGCCCGCAGAGCCGCACCAGCGCCGAGACGAAAAGCTGGGCCATCAAGGCCCAGACCCCCCATCCGAAAATGGCCAGTACGACGGCAACGATGGCGCCGAGCGATTCGGAAATCATGCTCCAGACGGCATCCTTGCTGAAGTTCATGCGCCTTGCGAGCAGCGCGTAGGCAACGTCGCCCCCAAGCTGCAGGGGAATGAGAAAGCTCATGATTTTCAGCAGGTAAGCGGCCTCGGGCGCACCGAGAAGGGTGGCAAAGAAATCAGCCCAGATGAACAGGCCAAGGGCCATGAGACAGGAAATCGCAAGGTTTGCCCAGAAGACGGAATGGACGGTTTCCATCTCTTCCTCGCGCTGGATGACCAGCGCCGAGGTCAATCCCGCCCCACCGATCATGGCTAGAAACTGCACCACGGTGAGGGTGACCGCGACAGCGCCAAACTCTTCCGGCGTCAGGATACGAGCGAGAATTGGCACCGTGACAAACTTAAGCCCGAATGTGCTTGTCTTGGATAAAATGCTCCAACCGACATTGCTCGTGACGGATTTGACGTTAACTGTAGGGGGCATGGCGTAAATCCTGTTTGGCGATTGGGAGGATCAAGGACAGGGAAAAAGCGCTCGGCGCAGCCTGATGGGAGGAACCAGGAGCATCTTCTAGGAAAACCGCAGGGGCGAAAAGATGGCGAAGTTTACAGTTGTTATTCCGTACTACCAGAAACAGGCTGGAATTCTGCAGCGAGCGCTGGGGTCGGTATTCGCGCAGACCTACCAGGATTTCGACGTCATCATTGTCGATGATCAGTCTCCATTTGCCATCGAGGGCGATCTTGACGGTTTGCCGCCGGCGCAGCGCGCCCGCATCCGTGTGATCAAGCAGCCAAATGCGGGTCCGGGCGGCGCGCGCAACACCGGCCTCGACAATGTGCCGGTGCAAACCGATTTTGTCGCGTTTCTCGATTCCGACGATCTGTGGACGCCCGACCATCTTCAGAACGCGCAGGACACGATGACCCGCTTCGGGGCCGATTGCTATTGGGCCTCGATTACGGGCGGTGACGCTTTCTATTACCATTTCGACATGGCCGAACTGGAAAAGACCGAGAAGGTTACGCGTCTTTCCGAAAAACCTTTGGTTTTGGAGGTGCCGGAGTTTTCGCAGGTGATGCTGCGCAACTGGAGCTTCCTGCACCTGTCCTGCATGGTGATCGGACGCAAGCTGTTTGAGACCGTGCGTTTCGAAGCCGAGTTGCGGCTGGCGGCCGAGGACGTGCTGTTCTTCTGCGATTGCGCGATTGCGGCCGGCCGCATCGTCCTGTGCAACGAGCCGGGTGCGGTGCGCGGCGAGGGTGTCAACATCTTCCACAGCATCGATAGCGATTGTCCGCAGTTTCTGTCGCAGCAGTTCAACACCTGGGTTGCGCTCGACACATTGGAAGGGCGTTTTTCGCGCAAGCCGGCGGAAATCGCATCGATTCATTCCTACAAGCATACAGCCCGGCGACAGGCTCTCTGGAGCCAGGCCCGGCTGATCAAGCGGCGGAAAATGCCGCAGTTCAATTTGCTTGCCCGCTGGGTCTGGCGTGATCCGAAGCTGTTACAGAGCGCGCTTCAGCTTGCGGTCGGCAAGTTATCACGCTAGCCTTCGCAGGTGCAGCATTTTTTGCAGCGCCTATCGATGGATGTGAATGTCATCGCATGGCGCCCCCTTCAGATCCCTGCGTAACGCATATAGGAGACGGTCATGGACCCTTACTACTGGGAATCCGAGCACGGAAATTTCGGTGATGATCTCAATCTGTGGCTCTGGGATTTCCTCATCCCGGGTTTTCGCGACGTCCGTCCGGAAACACTTCTCGTCGGGGTCGGCACGGTGCTCAATCGCGCACTTTTGCCGGAGGGCCGCCACAAGCTGGTGATCGGCAGCGGCTTTGGTTACGGTTCCCTGCCGGATATGAGCAACACTGCGGAATGGGATGTCCGCTGCGTTCGCGGCCCCCTGACGGCCCAGAAAGTCGGCGTCGACCCCAAACTCGGAATCATTGATCCGGCCGTTATGGTTGCAGAAATGGACGAGTTCAAGGGCCTGCCGAAAAAGCACAAGAAGAGCTTCATTCCCCATTGGGAGTCGGCTGCTGCGGGCATGTGGCCAGCGATCTGCCAGACGGTTGGCCTTCACTACATCGATCCGCGCGGCGACGCCAAGGAGGTCATCCGCGAGATCGCCCAGTCGGAATTGATCATGGCCGAATCGATGCACGGCGCCATTCTTGCTGATGCGTTCCGGGTGCCGTGGGTGGCTGTAACCACCTCCAACAGCATCAACAGCTTCAAATGGAACGACTGGGCTCATACGGTTGGCGTGATCTATCGTCCGCGTCACGTTCCGGTTTCCAGCAGGGCGGAGGCCATCATGAAGGGTGCGCGGTTCTGGGGTGTCGATTTCGATGCACATCAACCGGCGCTGGAGGATCCGAACAAGCGGCAGATCGACGACAGCGTGGCGGTCGCCGCGCGGTCCCCCAAGCAGACGCCGTTGCGGGTTGCAGCCAAACAGCTTCTGGCCGTGCCATCGGCGCTGTCCCTCTGGCAGGCGACACGCGCCGCGCCGCAACTCAGCGCCGATCATATTCTGGCTGAGCGGAAAGACCGTTTTCTCGAGGTGATTGCAGGCGTGCGCCGCGATTATTTTTAAGCTGCGGCCACGACGTAATTTCTGAACACTTAGTTCAAACGGCTCTGGAGGGCGGTTGCAGCAGATAGCGCAAACCGCCCGAATCGCCCGAAGAAACCGGGGCCGTCTCGGCCTGGCGGCGGAAATAGTCGGTCTTGTCGGCGAATATCCCGGTGGCGATCGCCGGGATCGCCGATGGATTGCCAAGGGCATGGGCCAAGGCGGCCTTGGAGCCGGACTGCCGCTTGATGTCGAGGAACTCCCGCAGTTCGTACCGCCCGCGAATATGGCGCTCATGTCTGGCAATCAGCGCCCGCACTTGAGGCGAGAGGCCAGCCTGCGCGAGAATAGCCCTGTCGGCCTCGTACAGACGCTTCAGATCGACGGTCCGGTGGCTGCCGCTCAGCGAATTGCTGCGCACGACAGCGCCGTACCCGCAGCTATGGATGATCTTGTAGCGCGCCCCCTTTGTCAGTGCCCGGGCATAGAGATCGTAGTCCTCGCCCAGACGCAGGCTTTCCTGATAGCGCAGCCGGTGCGCATCCAGAAACTCCCGCCGCATCAAAGGCTTTAGAAATCCGATCTCCCGGCGCCGGACGCCGCGCTTGGATATGTTGCCGGCGATGAATTCGCTGAGATTAAGCATGCGGGGTGCGGCCGGAAATGCCTCGAGCGCCAGATGCGCCGTCGAAGCCTTGTCTTCATCGACAAAGGCAATGTTGTCGGCGATAAAATCCCAGCCTGTCAGCGACAGGAGATTGTGAAGCCGTCCGGGGAAGAAGAAGTCGTCGGCATCGAGGATTGCAAGAACCGGCGATTTCGAGACCAGGATTGCGTGGTTGCGCGCTGCGGCCGGGCCTCTGTTGACTTCAAAGCTGACCACCGTCAGCCGTCCTGTCCCGTCATCCATCTGGCGCGAAACACCAGCCGTATTGTCGCTCGATCCATCGTCGACGACAACCACCTCGGCAGTTTCTGGTTCTCGCAGCGCTGATGTGATGGCACGGCCAATTGTCTGGCCCGCATTTTTTGCGGCGATGATGACGCAGACGTCAGCATTCGGTTTCATGAGTCCATTCCTCTATCGCTGTCATGCCGAACCTAAGTCGGCTTTTGCCGGGCGACAAGGTGAGATATTGCATATGCGAAGACTTCATGAGGTCTTTCACACGTGCGAAGGCCGGTTAGCTCGGAGAAAACCGCGCGAGCAGTTCCTGCTCTATCTCTCACTCAGGAGTTGAAGTGCCCTGGATTGTTCGAGACATGCAAAGCCTTCGCTTCTTTTTCGTCGCCGGCTGCCGGGGAGGCTACCAGCGGACCTTGTGCCCGCTTCCGGCGATCATGGGCCTCTTTTGCGACGAGAATGAGAACGGTGACAAAATAGCCAGCTTGCAGAAGCACAGCACAAAGTAATGTCTGCCAAGCAGCGGTCCATGCCGAGCCAGTTAGAATAAAGGTCGCAATGGCAAAAACGGTCAGTGCCCCGGTCATGCTGATGAAAACACGCGGTGCAAACATCAAAAAGCCCTCAAGGCCATGTCTTGATTTGCAGACATCATGGATAAAGCCACCTTCTCCTCTTAGGCTACTATTAACATATCGAACATGCTTTGTGCTTTCAACCGGTGTCTAAGCACGAATGTTCCACAATGATCGCTCCGTTTTACGGCGCGAATTCTTAGCCCAGGTTTAAATTCATCTGTCCATTTCGGTGGAATCGGTGATTTTTTGAAGGAAGGTGCTATGACGGCGTGCAAAGGGAGGCTCTGGGACGGCCGCGTTGGTCTTTTGTTCGCGCCTTTGGTGGCGGCGATCGATTCCTGCCACATTTGATGGGTGTATCGCCATATAGTATACAACCTGGGCGCCGCTTGTCGCTATTGTTGCCCCGCGTCCGGCGTGACCTGATATTTACGATCAACTTTTGTTACAAATTTAGGACTTTTGAATACAAGAATGTGCAGTGCGATAAAATGGTGCAGTGCATTATTTTTTGCGAATGATGGTAAATTAATCGTATTAATTTGTTGATTTTGGCTTAACCAAATATACAAATTGGTTTGTAAAAATTTAATTGTACGTGGCTTCTGTGAGTTCGATGAAATCTTCTTTAATTGCTTATGTTTTACTAAGATTTTTATTTAATGAATGACAATTCTGATTAGATTTTATGAATTAACGAATGTGTCTTTGGCTTTGAACTGACGCATGGAGAGGCTGGACCAGAGCATTGGGAGGAATCCTGCCTTTAAAAATCAAATTCTCCCTCTACACTCTGCAATGCAATTGACACCAAGTGCCCTCATGGCATCCGACCAATCGCCAACCCAAATGGAGTTATCTCCCATGAAGTCTGCGACTCGATCGGCAAGCTCGCCGTATTTTACGACCATCGAATCCGGGGGACACCGGCCGATAGGGGGAATATCAAAAAGAGGTTTCGATATCTTTGCCGCGTCACTGGCGCTCATCGTCTTTAGCCCGCTCTTTCTTCTTTTGATGGCGTTGGTGAAATTCTCCGATGGTGGTAAGGTCTTTTACGGTCATCGGCGCGTCGGCCATAACGGCCGCTTCTTTCATTGCCTCAAGTTCCGGACGATGGCGCCGGATGCTGACAGGATCTTGCAGGACCATCTGCGTAAGAATCCCAAGGCATATGAGGAGTGGCAGGCGACCCGCAAGCTGCAGGATGACCCGCGTGTGACCGTCGTCGGAAGCGTTTTGCGCAAGTTGAGCCTGGATGAACTGCCGCAGTTGTTGAATATCATTCGCGGTGAAATGAGTGTCGTTGGCCCACGTCCCGTCGTTGAAGACGAACTTGAGCTTTATGAACATTCGGCCGTCTTCTATCTGAAGTCGCGCCCCGGCCTGACAGGGCTTTGGCAGGTGAGTGGACGCAATGATGTTTCCTATGCCGCACGCATCGCCTTTGATACGCATTACGTGACCAATTGGTCGTTGTTCAACGATGTGGTCATCGTTGCCAAAACAATTCCTGCTGTCTGCCTTTCCCGAGGCAGTTACTGATTACAGTCGCCAGCTCGAATACGCCGTTTCCGTCGTCATGCCGGGATCGGCTTTGTTGTTAAGTGAGGAATGTTTATGAACAGAAGTCTTCGCAAAGGACTTCCGGCCTTTGGCAGAAAAGCCTGGGGTGCCGCTCGTCTCTCCACGCTCGTCTTCGCCATCGGCGTCTCCGGATTGCATGCGGCTTTCGCTGGCGACTATACGCTCGGCGCCATGGACAAGCTGAAAATACGCGTCGTGGAATGGCAGACCGCAGAAGGTACTCTCAGGGACTGGTCTGCCATCAGCGGCGATTACACCGTGGGCGCATCTGGCGCCATCTCTCTGCCTTTCCTCGGCACCTTGCCTGCATCCGGAAAGACGACGTCCGAGATTGCCGACGAGGTGGGTTTGCAGCTCCAAAAGCTGTTCGGCTTACCGGACCGCCCGTCTGCCTCTGTCGAGCTTGCCCAATACCGGCCGATCTATCTGGCCGGCGACGTTCAGACGCCCGGGGAGTATCCCTTCGCGCCCGACATGACGGTCCTGAAGGCGGTGAGCCTGGGCGGCGGGCTGCGCCGGGCCGAAAATGGTCAGCGCTTTGCGCGCGATTTCATCAATGCGCAGGGCGATGCCTCGGTGCAGATCGCGGAGAAAAACCGCTTGCTTGTCCGGCGCGCGCGCGTGCAGGCTGAAATTGCCGAGAAGAACGACATCGCCGTTCCCGGTGAATTGAAGGATGTCGCGGAGGCTGCTGACCTCGTGGAAAGCGAAAAGTCATTGATGGTTTCCCGCGACAAGCGGCTCAAGTTACAGCTGACAGCACTTGCGGAGCTGAAGGCGCTGCTGCAGAGCGAGATCGAATCGCTCGGCAAGAAGTCGGTGACCCAGAGCCGGCAGCTGACGCTGGTCATGGAAGACAAGGAGCGTGTCGATGTCCTGGCGGAGAAAGGGCTTGCTCTCAGCGCCCGCAAGCTGGCCATCGAGCAGCGCGCCGCCGATCTGCAGGCAGCGTTGCTTGATATCGATACCGCCTCGCTCAAGGCCAAGCAGGACGTCAGCAAGGCAAATCAGGATGAGATTACCCTGCGCAACGACTTTGATGCCCAGCTTGCTCAGGAGCTGCAGAATACCGAGGCCGAGCTCGACAAGCTCTCCCTGAAACAGATTACCAGCCGTGACCTGATGACCGAAGCGCTGCTTCAGTCAGCCGATGCATCGCAAACGCCGCAGCCCGGTATGCGCGCAGATATCAACTATTCCATCGTGCGCCAGACAGACGGAAAGCCGAAGACGATGGCAGCAGACGAGAGTACGCCGGTGCAGCCGGGCGATGTGGTGAAGGTCGAGCCGGCCCTCAATACCCAGTAAGGCGATCGGAATGAAGATTGCAAAGTCCAGCTTGGTAAGGCCGGGCGAAAACCTCGTCTACGGGATTTTCGCGCTGACTGTTTCATATGTGGTCTTTGCCTATTCCGGACGCTTCGGCCAGGTCTCGATCCTGCTCTACTATGCCGTCTGGCTACCGCTGGTGCTCATCGACTACCGTCGGGCGTTGGGAAACTACGTCAAATATATCTGGATATTCGCCTTCGCAATCTTCGCGCTGCTCTCTGTCTTCTGGTCCGCAGCACCGGCGACGACCACGAGAACGGGCATCCAGTATCTCACCCATGTCATCTGCGCACTGATTGCCATGCGGGCGCTGGATATCAAAACGCTGACGCTCGGCTCGGTCACCGGCGCCGGCGTCGTGTTGCTTTATTCCCTGCTGTTCGGCGTCTATCATTTCGATCCGCTGGACGGCACCGTCAGTTTCGTCGGCGCTTTCGATTCCAAGAACCAGCTCGGTTTCTATGCGTCGCTTGCCGTCTTCTTCTGTTTTTCCGCCGTCGTCCTGCTCAAGCAGCGTGGATTCTGGCTACCGGTTTGCGGTGTCACCGGTCTTCTGGCCGCCTATTGTCTCTATGCGTCCCAATCGGCAACGTCGGTTCTCACGACCGTGGCAGTCCTTGGAATAATCCTTGGCATGCTGGTATTCTCGCTGCTTCCACCGAAAAGCCGGAAGCTGCTGTTCGTCGCAGCCACCGTGTTCGGTACCATTACCGTGATCGGGGCCATCTATGGCGGTGCCATCGATAGCGTTCTCGGCGCCTTCGGCAAGGACTCGACCCTTACAGGTCGAACGTATCTGTGGCAGCAGGGGATCGAGGCGGCAGGCGCAGCCCCGGTGATCGGCATCGGTTACCAGGCTTATTGGGTACAGGGATTTTCCGAACCGGAGCGCCTATGGGAGGAGTTCTTCATCGGCTCGCGCGGTGGTTTTCATTTCCACAACACCTATATCGAAACGATGGTGGAAACCGGCGCGATCGGGCTCTTTCTGTTGACCGCTGTGTTTCTCGCCGGCCTCTTCGGCCACTTGAAAAGAGTGCTGGCCGAGAGGCAGGGTTTCGAACCATTGGTGCTGTTCGGCATTTCCGCGTTGCTGTTCGTGCGCTCTTTCGCGGAAATCGATGTTATCTTCCCATATCAGATTGGCTCGTTTCTGCTTTACATCGCCGCTGGAAAACTGACCATGCCGGCGTCTCAAAGCATCTCGCCGCAATCTCCGAACTTCGCGGGCGAAACGATGCACACCATGATCCAGCCGCTGGGTTCCGTCTATCCAAACAGGTAGACGGGACACGCTGAGTTTAAAAAGCGAAGACGCCGATCGGTTCGCTCAGGCCTCGCAGCGTATGGGAGCCGAGATCCTCCAGTTTTGTCTGGCATCCGGCCATTTCCACAAACGCCTGCGACAAAAGCACAGGGCGCTTGATTTCCTTGGTCAGGCTCTCCAGCCGCGACGCGATGTTGACGGTCGGGCCTATGACGGTGAAGTCGAGGCGGCTGCGTGAGCCTATATTGCCATACATCACGTCTCCGACGTGAACGCCGATGCCATAGCCGAGCGCCTGATGGCCTTTTTTGACATTCTCCTCGTTCAGGATCGCCATGGCTGCCTGCGCTTCACGGATAGCCGCGAGAAGATCGCCGCAGGCGCTTGTCTTATCGAGCGGGAAGATCGCCAGCAGGCCATCGCCCATGAATTTCAGGATTTCGCCGCCATGCCGCTCGATCGGCTCCGCCATGGCATCGAAGTAGCCGTTGAGCAGTTCGATCACATTGTCGCGCGGCCACATGTCGGAAATGCCGGTAAAGTCGCGCAGGTCGCAGATCAGGATGGCAGCGCCGACCGTGACGCCGCTGCCGCGCGTCGTGGCGCCGGCAAGGATCTGCTCGCTGGCATGTGGCCCGACATAGGTTTCGAGCAACGTCCGAGCGAGGCGGTTTTTCAGGCGGATTTCGCTGACCAGCGCAAAGGCCGGCAGCAGACCGGCGAGGGCAGCAATATCATCATCGTTGAACCCACCGGGCCTGTCGCTTGAGAAGGTGATGATATGGTGCTTGCCCAGCGTATGCTTCAGCGGCCAGGCGATATAATCGGTATGACCTTCGGCACGCAGCTCGTCATAGAGCGGATAAGGCGGGGCGTCTGTAACGGCGGGTTCGAGCCGTTGCCGGACGACGCCCGCACCGGTGTTGAGTTCGTATATCGGGCTGTATCGATACTGGGCGGTATCCTCCACGCCATAACCAAACGTCTGGATATCAGCCCCTTTCATGCCGCTGCGCCAAAGTATCCGCGCGCCCAGCCATTGCGGATGAAGGATGCGGAAGTGCAGCGTGCCACGGGAGACCGGTATGCCTGCCTGATTGAGCCTGTTGCACATCTCGGCGAAGATATTATCGACGAAACGCTCGTCGCGTGTCTCTGTCATCAGCCATTCGATGATGCCGCGGCTGTCGCTCGGCTGCATCTCGGTATTCTCGCGGTGCGGGCTGGACGTTGCGCTGGATGGAACTTGCATGAATACACCCCGTCATGGTCTTCGGTGTTCTGAGCCGTACACTTAGTCACGGCGCCAAGAGAATACCAGTGCGGGAAATGGCCCATCGGGTCTGTCGCCTGGGGCCCGGCCTATTTCTTCGGGAACGCCGGTTGGCCTGAGCTTTGGCCATCCGATACACGAATGGCGCCGCCCCGGGGGGGCGGCGCCACGAAGGTGGATCAACAGAATCTACAGAAATTTATGCAGCAGCCGAAACGCTGCCCGCGGTCGGGACTTCGGCAATCGTCTTCAGGATCTGGGACGCGATCTGGTAGGGGCAGCCCTGGCTGTTGGGGCGGCGGTCTTCCAGGTAACCCTTGTAGCCGTTGTTGACGAAGGAGTGCGGGACGCGGATCGATGCACCGCGGTCAGCAACGCCGTAGGAGAACTTGTTCCACGGTGCCGTCTCGTGCTTGCCGGTCAGGCGCTTGTCGTTGTCCGGACCGTAGACGGCGATGTGGTCCATGAGGTTCTTTTCGAATGCTGCCATCAGCGCTTCGAAATAGTCCTTGCCGCCGGTTTCGCGCATGTACTTGGTCGAGAAGTTGGCATGCATGCCCGAGCCGTTCCAATCGGTATCGCCGAGCGGCTTGCAATGGAATTCGATGTCGATGCCGTACTTTTCCGTCAGGCGCTGCAGCAGGTAGCGTGCCATCCAGATTTCGTCGGCGGCGCGCTTGGAGCCCTTGCCGAACACCTGGAATTCCCACTGGCCCTTGGCCACTTCGGCATTGATGCCTTCATGGTTGATGCCGGCTGCGAGGCAGAGGTCGAGATGCTCCTCGACGATCGTGCGGGCGATATCGCCGACGCTCGAATAGCCGACGCCGGTGTAATACGGACCCTGCGGAGCCGGATAGCCGGTTTCCGGGAAGCCGAGCGGGCGGCCGTTCTTGTAGAAGAAATATTCCTGCTCGAAGCCGAACCATGTGCCTTCGTCGTCAAGGATGGTGGCGCGGCTGTTGGAGGCATGCGGGGTGACGCCATCGGGCATCATCACTTCGCACATGACGAGCGCGCCATTGGTGCGGGCCGGATCCGGGTAGATCGCAACCGGCTTCAGCACGCAATCCGAGCTGCGGCCTTCGGCCTGCATGGTCGAGGAGCCGTCGAAGCCCCAGAGCGGCAGCTGCTCGAGTGCCGGAAATGCGTCAAATTCCTTGACCTGTGTCTTGCCGCGAAGGTTTGGGACCGGGGTATATCCATCGAGCCAGATATACTCGAGCTTAAATTTCGTCATTTCTAACCTCTCATGGGTTGATGATGCACAGCATCCGGATCGTTTAAGTCATGCTGCGCCGCCAACGGCTGCCACCTTATATGCACAGGCCATGCCAGTTTCGGGCCGGAGGTGATTTTCGGGCTGATTTTATCGGTTGGAAGGCTGGGCACGAGGTCCAGCCTTCCTGAAAGCGCAAAACTGTGTGCGGGTGTGAAAACACTGGTGAAATTGAGCTTTTTCGCCCTCGTTTCGATGCTCCCGGCGCGCATTGAAGGCTGTCTTCAAGGAAAACGGAACTTAATGCGCAAAAGTTGCGACAATTTGACTTGAGTGCACACGCACAAAATTTATCGCGAAATCTCGCCAAAAAGCACGGCGCCTAAATAATAGCCTATTTTTTAGGCGGACTGATTTTTTTTTAATCAATCCGCGCAAATCGCACGCAAGTCTGTTATGGTGTTGCCAAGCAGGCCACAAGAGGTCTGTCAGAAAAGGAAAATGGCATTATGGCAATGACGTCTCCGGCCGATACGGCCAAGATCTACGAGTTCCCCGCCGGCGGGCGGAAACTGGGCGGCCGCCGTTTTGAGAAAGCTGCCACAGTGGCAGATTTTCGGCCCAAGCAGATTATGGTTGTTGATTATAGCAGCTGGTATCACGACGAAGCCATTCGCGAAGAACAGACCCCAAAATCCTGAACGGACCGGTGGGCTGAGAATTTCGATTGCCGCGCCTCGCGGAAATCGCGCGCCTTTGTGGCGCTGACATCGCGCGTTGACTGTTGTTCCGCGTCTATAGAGTGTGTGGCCGAGCCGTCACCGCCAGACTGCTTTTTCAGCGATGGTATCTGTCAAGCATTGATAATGGATGCTGCGGCCTGCGCATTGCCCGTTTGATCGCCAACGACGTCGGACTCCCACTCAGCGGACGCATCTCGGGTACCGGCAGTATTATGGTTAACAAATTGCGTCGGCTCTGAAGGCCGATATGACGCCATTTTAACCTTTGAGGCGCAAATTTGGGCAGAATTGTTCTTCGAGTGCACCCAAATCGTTTGCTGGTCCGTTACTCGATAGGAGATTTGGCGCAATCGGCGGAATAGTCCTGCCGGGGCGGGCGAAGATCACCGCAGGCCGGGAGCCAGACGGTCTCACGCATTCCTGCGGATCGGAGGATGCTCGACATGACCGACCATATCATGAAGACGCTCTTGAACATCATGGCAGCGCTGTCTTTCGGCGCCGTTGTCGTTCTGCTCATCGTCCTGTAGCAGCAGCAGGAAGCGCTGCTTACGGATAGAGATAATGTGCCTCCCACTCGTCATGTGGGATAAGGCCGCCGATCTTGTAGTTGAACGACAGGACCTGGATATGGTCCGGCCCCGTACTGCACTGGAATTTCAGCTTGTACCATTCCCCTTTGCTGCGAAATGCTGCACCCGGCGCCCGCAGGCTGTCGGCATCGACGATCGGATCGGCAAAGGTATAGGCAATGACCTTGTCAGGTTTGAACGATGTCTTATCGGCATTGATCTTCCACATTGCCTCCGTGTCGCATCGCTGCTCCAGGCGGGTCTGCGGGTCGAGTTTTTCGAATTGCTTGACCAGTGACTGATCCATGGCTGCGACTGGTGCCGCAATGGCAACTGTCAGCAAGAGCGGGCAAAAAAGCCTGTTCATACGTCATCAACTCCTTGTCATTCCAGAATTGTCATTTCAGAAAGTGCAAATCGCAGAGGCCGCCTGCGGCCCAAGCGCCTCAACATCCTGAGTTAACCTCAAGGAAACCTTTGTGTCCATTCGAAGGCGGCATGGTCCAGGGCCCTGAATCCAGGTTAACGATCAAGTGTCGATGATTTCGGCCATGTATTGAGGGTTTCGTCCGGCTTTGTTTCGTCTGAGCTTGATGCTTCGCTTGTCTTTATGGCTTCGAACCATGTTGA